>Ga0180435_10007168_pt1 | contig 10632 bp, 7 predicted proteins | sample SS_ome_3_FD_132467 | JGI IMG/M metagenome (GOLD analysis project Ga0180435, IMG submission 132467) | Hypersaline lake sediment archaeal communities from the Salton Sea, California, USA - SS_3_S_1 metaG | ecosystem: Environmental > Aquatic > Non-marine Saline and Alkaline > Hypersaline > Sediment... | reverse complement strand
TCTCTCTTCTTGTTGGGTTGTTTTCTCTCCGTTCCCTTTTGTTACCGGGGGGGTTGGGGGGGGGGGGGGGGGGGGGTGATGGTCCGCCGGGCAGCCCTTGGAGCCAAGATCCGGGGGCTGGACCCGCAGGATATAGGCGATACCATCAGTTCCTCGGTGGGGTCCAAGATCTTTGAGACGCTCTATACCTACGCCTACCTCGAACGTCCTTACGAGGTAATCCCGATGCTGGCCGATGGTATGCCCGCGATCAGCGATGACGGGAAGACTCAGACGGTCAGGATAAAGCGGGGGATATATTTCGCTGACGATCCGGCCTTCCCTGAAGGGAAGGGTAGGGAATTGACCGCGGAGGATTTTATCTACGCCTGGAAGCGGATGGCCGATCTGAATAACCGATCCACCAACTACTCATCTATCTTCCAGGGGTATATAGTAGGTTTGGACGATTTCCGCGATTACACCGCGACCACCAAAGATGTTGACTACGACCGTCCGGTCGCCGGGCTCAAAGCTCCCGATCCCTATACATTGGAGATCACTCTGACCAAACCCCACAACTTCCTCCTCTACTGGCTGGCCCATCTTCCCACCGCGCCGGTCGCCCGGGAGGCGGTGAAGAGATACGGCAAGGATGTGGTCAATCACCCGGTGGGGACCGGGCCGTTCAAACTGGAGGGGGATTACCGGTCAAACCGCTTTTTGATGGCGAGGAACGAGAACTACCGCCAGGCCCTCTATCCCGACCGGGTCTCTCCGGAACTCGAGGAGATGGGCCTGCTGGAAGACGCCGGGCGCCCTCTGCCGTTTATCGACCGGATCGAATATTCGGTCATCGAGGAGTCCCAGCCCCTCTGGCTGGCCTTTATGGCGGGAAATATAGATGCCGCCGGTATCCCCAAGGATAACTTCGACCAGGTAATAACCACCGATAAAGAACTCAGCCCGGAGATGAAGGAGAAGGGGATCAACCTGATCAAGGCCGAAGATCCGTCTATCTTTTACTACGGCTTCAATATGGACGATCCGGTGGTGGGGAAGAACAAGAAACTCCGGCAGGCGATGAGCATGGCCTTCGACCGGGATACTTATATCGATACCTTTCTCAACGGCCGGGGGAGCGTTCCGGTCGGCCCTATCCCGCCGATGATCCCGGGTTACCGGCCGGAGAAAGAGAATCCCTATACCCGCTATGAACCGGAGGAGGCCAGGGAATTACTGGCCCAAGCGGAGGAGATTAATGGAGGTCCGATTCCGCTCCTCAAGCTCGCTATGCCGGGGAATGATACCACGGTCCGCCAGTTGGGGGAGTTCTTCCGGATCCAGATGGAGAACCTGGGACTGGAAGTCGAGGTCGATTACATGACCTGGCCGAAATTCCAGGACGCGACCAAGACCCGCAGTCACCAGTTATTCGCCCTGGGATGGGTGGCGGATTATCCCGACGCCCAGAACTTCCTCCTCCTCTTTTACGGCCCCAACCGGTCGCCGGGGCCTAACTCCTGCAATTACAGCAACCCGGAGTTTGACAGACTATACGAAGAGGCGGTCGCGCTCCCGAATCTTGAGGACCGGCTGCCGCTTTACCACCGGATGGAGGATATTATCATAGAAGATACTCCCTGGCTTCTCAGCACCTACCGGGTGATTTACGCGCTTTACTATGACTGGCTGGAGAACTATTATCCCCATGACTTCATCTACGGGACGGCCAGATTTCAGAAGATTGATATGGAACTGCGGGAGAAGAAGCTCCGGTAACTACAAAACCACGAATAATTAAATTGAGGGACTCTACCTCCCCCCCTTTTTGGGAACCGCGAATCTCGCGAATCTTCGCTAAATGATTAAAGAAAAACCGATAAATTATTCTTAGGGAACAGATGTTGAAAACAAGATAGGCTTGTATATCAACTTTTTGTAGCCGCACTTTTTAAGTCGCACAACTGTTGGTATGCAGATTGATTGTATTTTATCAAACGCAGGCTAAAGCCTGCGGCTACCTTTATCACCGCAATTCGCGTAGATTCGTGAGATTCGCGGTTAAAAAAAGGGGGGGAGGTAGGGGGCATCAAGAAGGTTTTTTGCGGCAGTTAACAATGAAAGCTTATTTTATCAGAAAGATAATCTATCTGATTCCGATTATTATCGGGATATCTCTGATTACTTTCCTCCTCTTCCGGGTGGTGGGTGGTGACCCGGTGGACAGGGTGGCGGGGAAGTATGCCACTGCCGCTCAGAAGGCTGAACTCAGGCGCCAGCTAGGTTTCGATAAACCGCTCTGGCCTCCGATCGGAAAACTCTTCACAGGGAATCTGAAGGAGTTTGCCGATAATCAGCTCTTTATCCATTTCGCCAACACGTTTACGTTCAACTTCGGGAGGTCCGAGCAGTATAAACGGAAGATCAGCGATATGATCAAAGCCGGCGCGCTCCCCTCGCTCTCCCTGACGGTACCGGCCTTCATCATCGGTCTGTGGCTCCAGATCACGATCGCTATGCTATGCGCCTTCAAGCAGGATGGGAGATTCGATCGGATAGTGGTGATCCTCTCCGTGGTCGGGATGAGTCTTCCCTACCTGGCCCTGATCATCTTCGGGCAGGTTTTCCTGGCCGGTAAGCTGAGGTGGTTCCCGATCTATGGGTATCCGGGGAAGATGGGACTCCCGGTGATCCAGTTCGTCGCCCTTCCGGTTCTTCTGGGGGTGGTAGCGGGATTGGGCGCGGGGGTAAGATTCTACCGGACCGTGATCCTGGATGAGACCCGGGCGGATTATATCCGGACCGCGCGGGCCAAAGGGGTAGGGGAGGGGAAGGTGATGTTCAAGCATCTCCTGAAAAACGCCATGATCCCGATTATCACGCAGGTGGTGGTGGTAATCCCGTTCCTCTTTCTCGGCTCTCTTCTCCTGGAACGTTTCTTCTCGATCCCCGGGCTCGGCTATATGCTGATCGACGCGGTCAACAGCTCCGACTGGCCGGTGATCAACGCCCTGACATTCGTGGGGGCGATTATCTACCTTGGGGCGTTACTTCTGACCGATCTCTGTTACGCGCTGGTCGATCCGCGTGTTTCGTTGAAATAGGGAATGGGGAATAGGGAATAGGGAATAGGACTGTTAACAAGAGGTTAATAAGGGTTAATACACGGTTAATAAGAGGTTGCGAACCGGGTGCCTTCATAGGTGGAGAGTTCAACTGCGAACGAGGGAGCAAGCAACCTCTTTTAACCCCATTTTAACCGAGGTTAACCTGTTTATTAACAGTTTAGAGATGGTGAAAACTTAGATTTTTTACTACTGAAGATGAAAAAGACCAGACAGGAAGGATATTGGACATCGGCCTGGCGGGAGGTGCTTCGCCGGCCCCGGGGGGTTATATCACTCTCGGTTGTCCTCCTCTACGTGGCCGTCGCGGTCTGGGGATATACGGGATTATATACCCCGGACTGGGAGACGGAGGATTTCCAGCAGGCGTACCAGGCTCCTTCCTGGCAGCACTGGTTCGGGACCGATATATATGGCCGGGATGTCTTCGCCAAGACCGTTTACGGAACCCGTGTCGCGATTACGGTGGCGCTGATCGCCGCGGTCCTGGCCGGTGTTATCGGATTGATGCTGGGACTGCTCGCCGGATATTTCGGCGGCTGGATCGATGATGTTATAACCTGGCTTTACAGCACCCTCCAATCAATACCCTATATCCTCCTGATACTGGCCTTTGCCTTTGTTCTCCAGGATAAAGATTTCTCTCTCTTCGGAGTCGAATTTCATATTCGCGGGATCCGGGCAGTCTATCTGGCCCTGGGGCTGACCGGCTGGGTCGGCCTCTGCCGGCTGATCAGGGGTGAAGCGATTAAACACCGGGAGAGGGATTACGTAGTATCTTCCCGTTCACAGGGCGCCGGCGGATTCCGGATCATCTTCCGGCATATCCTCCCCAATGTCTTTCACCTGGTCATAATCACCTTCTCCCTGAGTTTTATCGGTTATATCCATGCCGAGGTGATCCTCAGTTTCCTGGGTCTGGGCGTAAAGAGCGTGCCGAGCTGGGGGGTGATGATTGACGACGCCAAGCTGGAACTCTTCCGGGGAGTCTGGTGGCAGCTGGCGGCGGCGACCGCCGCGATCTTTTTCATCAGCTTGACATTACACATCTTTGGCGATACTTTACGGGACGCGCTGGACCCGCGATTGCGGGGAGAAAAAAAATGAGGATTGTTTTTCTGAAGAGGCAATAGTTTGTTATCAGATTGTGAAATGAAACAACATATCATGGACTGAAGAGATTGCTTCGTCGCTGCGCTCCTCGCAATGACAGTCTTTGCTAGGTGTCATTGCGAACGAAGTGAAGCAATCTCGATGATGTTGCTAGAGATTGCTTCGTCGCTGCGCTCCTCGCAATGACAGTTGAAGGAGATGAGAGATTGCTTCGGCCTCCGGCCTCGCAATGAAATACTTAACTTTAATTGGTGTAACTTCAGAAGAATGACCGATATTTTAAAAGTAAAAAATCTGCATACTTATTTCCACGTCGACGGGGAAGATTTGAAGGCCGTCCGGGGAGTGAGCTTCACGATCGGCCGGGGCGAGACCCTGGGGCTGGTAGGAGAGTCGGGGTGCGGGAAGACCGTTACGGCTCTATCTTTGATGAAGCTGGTCCCTCCGCCCGGAAGGGTTGAAGATGGTAAGGTCTTCCTCCTCGATCGGGGGGAAGGAGCAGTAAATCTTCTCTCTTTCACGGAGAAAGAGATGCGGTCGGTACGGGGTAAGGATATGGCCATGATATTCCAGGAGCCTATGACCTCTCTCAACCCGGTATTCACGATCGGAGATCAGGTGATGGAGGCTATTCTGGTCCATGATCGGATTGGGAAGAAAGCGGCCCGGGCCAGGACGATCGAACTTCTGGAGGCGGTGAATATCCCCGACCCGGAGACACGGATTAAGGATTATCCCCATCAGCTCTCCGGCGGCCAGCGGCAGCGGGTAATGATCGCGATGGCGCTCTCCTGCCGTCCCGGGATATTGATAGCCGACGAACCGACCACCGCTCTTGACGTAACCGTCCAGGCCAGGATTCTCCAGCTCATCGCCCGGCTCCGGGATGAGAATGATATGGCCGTGCTTCTGGTTACCCACGACCTGGGAGTGGTTGCCCAGGAGACGGACCGGGTAGCCGTGATGTATCTGGGGAGGATAGTGGAGACTGCATCGACCGATGAGCTCTTTGCCCGTCCTCTCCACCCCTACACCCGGGCCCTGCTGGAGTCTGTTCCCCGGCTGGGTGAAGATAAAGAACGGCTCCATACCATCAGGGGGAATGTGCCGGGTCTGAACCGCATCCCCTCGGGTTGTTCGTTCCATCCCCGCTGTCCGATAGCGGAGGAGGTCTGCCGGAGAGAAGCACCGATTTCCAGGGATATGGGGGGAGGGCATCAGGTGGAGTGCCACCTGGTACGATAAAAATTCCAAATAACAAGCACCAAATTCCAAATAAATTCCAAAATACAAATTCAAAATCACAAACGCACATGGCTGAGGCCGGGCTCCTGCAAGCGGACCACCAAAAAGCATAGGTGGTGCGAGGAGTGTTAGAATAGCTTTCTCTGTGTTGGTGATTTATTTGGAATTTCGGTCATTGGAATTTATGATTTGTTTGGAATTTGATGCTTGAAATTTGTGATTTGTTTAAATTTTTTGCTGGTGGAATTTTAAATAAATTTTTATAGAGATATTATTTTATGAACCAAGAAAATATTATTGTTGAGGCAAAAAATTTAAAGAAGTATTTCCCCATAAAGCGGGGTGTACTGCGCCGGACGGTCGGGTATATCAAGGCGGTCGATGGGGTAAGCCTCCGGATTGAGAAGGGTAAGACCCTGGGGGTGGTTGGCGAGACCGGCTCCGGCAAGACCACACTGGGAAGGATGATCCTGCGTCTGCTCCCCGCCGATAGCGGAGAGGTGAGTTTTATGGGGCGAGACCTCTTCAGCCTGGGGCGTAAAGAGATGAAGAATCTCCGCAAGGAGATGCAGATTATCTTTCAGGATCCTTACGGTTCCCTCAATCCGCGGATGAGGGTGAACGATATTATAGCCGAAGGGCTGAAAAATTTCCGGGTGGGGAACAGGAGAGAGATTGAAGCCCGGGTGGCGGAACTTCTGGAGATTGTCGGGCTCCCCCCGGAATCAGTCCGCGCTTATCCGCATGAATTTTCCGGAGGACAGCGCCAGCGGATCGGTATCGCCCGTGCAATCGCCCTTAATCCCGGGTTCATCCTCTGTGATGAACCGGTCTCATCTCTGGATGTCTCCATCCAGGCCCAGATTCTTAACCTGCTGATGGATCTGCAGGATCGTCTCGGAATGGCTTATCTCCTGATCGCTCATGATCTGAGCGTAGTGGAGCACATCTCGGATCGGGTGGCGGTGATGTACCTGGGGCGGATCGTGGAGGAGGCGTCGAGCCGGGAGCTCTACCGGAATCCAGCTCATCCCTATACTCGGGTATTGATGGAGTCCATCCCGGTGCCCGATCCGGACGCTCCGCCGCCGGGAATAGGGTTGGATGTGGATAATCCGGCCGGTTCGACGGCTGAATCCGGCTGTCTCTTCTACCCCCGCTGTCCCTTGCGGACGGACCGCTGCCGCGAGAGTGTCCCCGGCTTAAGGGAGATAGCTTCCGGGCATAATGTGGCCTGCTGGAATCAGCCGTAGGAAATTTCAAGATAATTAAAATAAGGAGATTGCTTCGTCGCTGCGCGCCTCGCAATGACAGTGGGAGTGGCTAGGGAGATTGCTTCGTCGCTGTGCTCCTCGCAATGACAGCCGGGATGCTGGAGAGATTGCTTCGTTGCTGCGCGCCTCGCAATGACAGTGGGAGTGGCTAGGGAGATTGCTTCGTCGCGGTGCTCCTCGCAATGACAGTTGGGATGCTGGAGAGATTGCTTCGTCGCGGTGCTCCTCGCAATGACAGTGGGAGTGGCTAGGGAGATTGCTTCGTTGCTGTGCTCCTCGCAATGACAGCCGGGATGCTGGAGAGATTGCTTCGTTGCTGCGCGCCTCGCAATGACAGTGGGAGTGGCTAGGGAGATTGCTTCGTCGCTGTGCTCCTCGCAATGACAGTTGGGATGCTGGAGAGATTGCTTCGTCGCGGTGCTCCTCGCAATGACAGTTGGAGTGCACTAGAGATTGCTTCGTCACTGCGCGCCTCGCAATGACAGTTGGAGTGCACTAGAGATTGCTTCGTTGCTGCGCGCCTCGCAATGACAAAATGAGGATAAACTCAATAGGATTGCGTTACCGAAGGTAAGTGTGTCACCGTAATATTTAATTTATATTTTTTCAAAACTCTTCGTGTACTTCGTCTTCTTCGTGGTAAAATAATTAGATTGAATAAGGTACAGATCAAATAACTGAGAATTAAAGACAATGAAAAAATGGCTGTTTATTATCCTGGTCGCCATCCTGGTTGTGATTACGGTGGTTGTTATTTTTCTCCCTACCGGCCGCAAATATATCTTTAGAACGGGCCAGGCGGTAGTTGAGGCCATCTCTATCCGGACCGGGGGAGAGCGATCTCTGGCAGGGATGGTTCCGGAGAGAGCCGGCCTCTTCATCCGTCTTCAGGGGGTCAGTGAAGGATGGGAAAAACTTACCGGCGGTGAGTTTTTTCAGCGCCTGAAAGCTTCGGAGCTCTGGAAAGACGGGAAGGTTGATGAGGGCATTCAGGAGTTTCAGAAAGAATTCTACGCCCGGAACGGTTTCGAAATCAATCGTTCGAGGTTGATGGAAGTGGCAGGGGATGATATCGCCCTGGCGGTTCTCCCCGCCGCGGAGGAAGATCAGGAAGTGCTCCTGGTTATCTCCCGGGTGGGTCTTAAGGCCCGATTGGTGGAGATTCTGGTCCGCTGGGGGGATGGCCTGCTGACCGGAGGAAAAGAGATTCTCCGGGAAGAAAAATACCGGGGAGATAAGGTATGCTTCATCAGTCCCACCGAATCATTCCCATTTTTCGGGGCTTATACATTTATTGAAAATTACCTGGTGGTATCCCTTTCCCGGAGTCCGGTCCGGTCGGCGATAGAAGAAGCAATAGATCTCTCCTTGGATGGGACCGGAAGAGGGGCTTTAAAAGATTCATCGGATTTCATCGCCTCCCGACGGGAAGTTGCGTTTCCCTCCGAGTCGTCTCTGGAGTGGTATCTGAAGCCGGAGATATTTAACCGCGGTCCCGCTGCCGGTGAGGCCTTTTCGGAACAGTTCCCGGCGATAGAATGGGGAAGGGAGATAGTAAAAGATCTTTCGGGTTTTAGAACAGTCGCGGGGCGGCTCGGATATGAGAGAGGAATACGCTTACGCGTGGCTCTGGAGTTACAGGATGATATGGCTGAAAGCCGGCTCGCCCCGGCGGGTCATCTTCAGGCTTATAGCCCGCGCTCCTCGATGATCTTCTTGGATTCTTCGGTCGACCCCGCGATCATCTGGGAGCAGATTGTAGGTGCTGTAACTGATTGGGCCCGGCAGGGCTATGGCGAACCATTATGGGGATTACGCGGCTGGGAGATGGAGTCAGGCGTGAATATCAACGATGAAATTCTCCCTGTTCTGGGCGGCCGGATGGCTCTCTGCGTCGAAGGGATCACCGGAGAGGAATTCCTGCCGATTTCCCCGGGAGCGGTAATAATTAACATTACCGATCGGGAGAAGGCGGAACGGCTTATGGAGAGAATATCCGTCTGGGCTGCGGGGTCATATAATTGGAAATTAATCCGGGAAAAATTCGGAGAGACGGCAATTATGTCGGCGGGAGAAGATACCGCGGGGGAGTTGAATATATTGAGGATGCTATTTCCCCGCCCGGCCTATGCCATACTGGAATCGGAACTTATTATCAGCAGTTCCATCGAGCTCCTGAAAGATATTATCGAGAGCAAAAAGGGAGAGAAGGCCGGCCTTGATACCACTTCCGATTTCCGGGAGGTAGTGGGAGTGATCGGGCCCCCTGGCGATAATTTCATCTATTTAAACGGGAAAGAGGTTATCCGGTCTCTTCTGAATATGGGAGAGTGGTACCTGCCAATTCAGAAGTTGAGCCGGGAGGATCCCTGGCTTCCGGAAGATCTTTTCCGGGAAAAGATAGTCCCGATTATAAATCTCTGTGAGATATTCAAGGCCGTTGGAATATCAATAAATTCCGAGAAGGGGCTTGTCAAAGGAGATTGTTTTTTGTATATAGAATAATATTTTCACTGCGTGAAAATATTAGTGTGGAAAATTATTCGGTATTTCAGGTATAGGAATTAATCGGTTCAGTTTATCGGAATTGCTATATTTAGTTTTGAAAAACAAATGCGGGGGGTAATTCTCCTGCAATATTGAATAATGCTTGCACACTATTATTTTTCCAGAGGAAAAATAATATAGCCGAAGTGGTGGAATTGGCAGACACGCGTGGTTAAGGGCCACGTGGAGAGATCCGTGGGGGTTCGAGTCCCCCCTTCGGCATAGGGTGGAATTGGCAGACACCCCGAAAGCAAACTTTCGGGGCGGGGCGCCTGCCCCGATGAAATCGGGGTGGTTAAGGGCCACGTGGAGCGATCCGTGGAAAAAGGGTTCTGCGCCAGAGGCGCATCTCCTCCAGAGGCGGACAAGAGCCTTCGGCTGAGAATCCCCCCTTCGGCATTAACGTAGCGCCTGCGGCGCTACGTTAGTTCTGAAAAAATCCTATCATTATCATTAACAGATAGACGCATTACCGATAAATATTCCAGCAATCTCATTGAATTATTATTGTGGGCGAAAATATTTCTTGCATTTTACAGCCTCTGTCTTTATAGTGGTTATATTCTGCAAAATAATAGTTCCTACTTTCGGAACGATTAAAGAGAAGGAGTTAAGATATGAGAAAAGTAGTGTCGGTTCTGTTGGGCATATGTCTGGTTGTTGGTATTGGTAACATAGCTCTGGGACAGGTTTACCTGGACAAGACCATGGGTGGTGCCGGTAGGGTCGATAAATGGGAGCCGATTGAAGTAGGACCCCAGTTAATCACCGTCCCGGGTGGTTTTGGCCTCGGGGGCCGTGTAGCGTACTTTTTTCCGTATTCCAATGATGGCGTGAACAGCAAGATCGCGTTTGAAGGGATCGCGACTTACATGGTGAATAGTATATTTGCCACAGCTCTTTCCGTAGGATATACCCGCCCGGAATGGGATGAACCGGTTGACGGTCACTCCGAACTAACTTACATGAACCTGACTTTTGAGCTGAGGGGAGAGCCTGCGCCGAACTTCGGTCTCTATCTCGGTTTCGGACCGAGCTTAATCTTTTCTAATTTTGACTCCTCGACCAGTGATAATGTTAAATCTAAGGATACATTCGGCCTAAATCTTTCTATCGGGATAGATTACTGTATCACCCAGAATATCGTTCTGAATATTGATGTCAAACACCTCTGGTTCCTGGATGACTACCAGATCAAAGTTAATGACGGCGATTGGCAGAAAGAGAAGCTCAACAGTGTTATAATGGGCGCGGGATTGAAGTATTTCTTTTAATAGCGGGCACTTGTACGGATTCGGTATGAACGATGGGTGACGCTATTGCGGGGGAGTAGGAAAAGTATGTGT
>Ga0180435_10007167_pt1 | contig 10634 bp, 11 predicted proteins | sample SS_ome_3_FD_132467 | JGI IMG/M metagenome (GOLD analysis project Ga0180435, IMG submission 132467) | Hypersaline lake sediment archaeal communities from the Salton Sea, California, USA - SS_3_S_1 metaG | ecosystem: Environmental > Aquatic > Non-marine Saline and Alkaline > Hypersaline >... | reverse complement strand
GACGTGCATCGGCTGACTGAACGTCGCGCTGGAGCATCATCACAAAACCAGAGGGTGAGCGGCAGGTGCCGGAATGACCGACCTTGAACCCGGCCTGATAAGATGCCGCGACTTCAATCCCAGGCGAAAGAACAGATGTTCGGACTTTTTGAGCGCAAACCGCCAATCGAACCGGAGTCCATCCAATGGCTGCTCGATCACTTTGCCTGGTCGCTGGAGAACTTTGATGCCGAGCTGTTCTTTCGTGACACCAGGCTTGTCATCCCCAGCAACCGCTTTTTCCCCGGTCGGGCCGACAGCGTTCACGGGATGGCCAATCTGATCTTCGATCAGGTCAAAGCCTATGCGGGCGTCAGTCACTGGCCCACCCGGATCATCGATCCGGATACCTGTCCGTTGATTCAACAGCACGCGGTCGAGATCCACGGCGCTTTGCGCGGACCGAGCGATGTGGCACCTCCCGCGGTGGCGGAAGCGGATCGATTGCAGATCCCCTATAACCCGCAGCAGGTGAGCAATCCGGAAGGCCTCATTGCCAGCTTCGCCCATAACCTGGCCCATCACCTGGGGCAGATGGCGCAGACACCTCCACCCGGTGGTCCGGACCACTGGCCCGAGATCACCGAATTGCTGGCAATCTACCTGGGCTTCGGGTTGATGTTCGCCAACAGTGCCTTTACCCACAGGGGGGGATGTGGCAGTTGCTACAACCCTGCGGCCATTCGCAACGCGGCTCTCTCGGAGTCGGAGGCGACCTATGCCCTGGCCATTTTCGGGGTGTTGCAGGAACTGCCCACCCGGGAGGTGACCCGGCATCTGAAAAAACACCTGCGGCCCTTGTATCGCAATGCCGTCAAAGATCTGCAAACCCGTGAATTTGTGAATGAAGTCAGTACGCGCTACCTGAGACAGCTTTAGAAAAAGACCGCTCTGTCGTTGTTTCGGCGCCCCCCGTTTGGCCCTTCTGGGCGCCGTTGTTTCACCCCGTTTCCAGTCTCTTTCCCGCTCCGCTGTCGAAACGGATCACTTGCCATTGATGCCCTCAGTGAATCTGTTAATTTTCTGATGGAGGACAGAGAAAAAAATGCCACGTTGTGGCAGCCTGGAAAGATTGGGTGATGTCCTGGCATTCACCTGTGAACTGAAAAAACACGACAAGGCGCGAGGTGTGCATGTTGCAAGAATCGATCGAAATCAATGGCCGTCAATTCACACTGGACGAACTGATTGCCGAGTATCAGGAGCTTAAGTTCGGACACAAGAAGGCAAAGAAAGCGCTTGCACGCCGTCGCCATGAACAGGCACTCAAGCCTTTCCAGGCGGAGCTACTGCGTCTGCAGAAGTACCTGGAAGAAAACAATCGGCGTATGGTGATCCTGTTCGAAGGGCGCGATGCGGCGGGCAAGGGCGGCACCATCCGACGGGTGACCCGCTACATGAACGAGAAACACTACCGGATCGTGGCGCTCGGCAAGCCGACCGAGACCCAGCGTACCCAGTGGTTCTTCCAGAAGTATGTCGCGCAACTGCCACGGGGCGGTGAGATCGTGTTGTTCGACCGCAGCTGGTACAACCGCGCGATGGTCGAGCCCGTATTCGGGTTCTGCACACCCGAGGAATACAAGAACTTCATGCGCGGGGTGAGCGGATTCGAGAAGGATCTGGTGCGCCAGGGGACGATCCTGGTGAAGCTTTACTTCAGCGTTACCAAGGATGAGCAGGCGGCGCGTTTCGAGCGGCGCAAAACCGACCCGCTACGTCAATGGAAACTGAGCGAAGTCGATGTACAGGCCCAGGAGCGCTGGGACGATTTCACCACCCAGAAGTACGAGATGCTCAAGCGTACCCACAGCACGCATGCCCCCTGGACCGTTATCCGTTCCAACGACAAGCAGCTGGCGCGTCTCAACGCCATTAAGGCCATCCTCAATGCCGTTCCGTACCAACGAGGTAATACCGAACTGGATTACGTCCCGGATGCCAATATCGTCATTTCCGGCGCGCGCGAGGTCGAGATCATGGAGGCGGAACGCCTGCGCAGCGGCAAATTCGCCGGCTGAATACCGGAGCGCTCCGCGCTGGAGCGCCTTGCGCTTTCGTTCAGTCAAAACAGAACGCCCCGATACTTCAACCGGTATCGGGGCGTTTCTGTTTCCCGCCCGGACATCGATCTACCGGGCAGGGGGCGGGTTGGATATCGAACTCAGTGCCGGAAGTGGCGCATCCCGGTGAACACCATCGCCATGCCATGTTCGTTGGCCGCCGCGATGGCCTCCTCGTCGCGCATTGAGCCGCCCGGCTGGATGACCGCGGCGATACCGGCCTCGGCGGCATTGTCGATACCGTCGCGGAAGGGGAAGAAGGCGTCCGAGGCCATCACCGAGCCCTTCACCTCCAATCCGGCATGCTCGGCCTTGATGCCGGCAATGCGCGCGGAGTTCACCCGGCTCATCTGGCCGGCGCCCACGCCGATGGTCATGCCGTCCCTGCCGTACACGATGGCGTTGGATTTGACGAACTTGGCCACCCGCCAGCTGAACAGCAGGTCGCGCATTTCGTCTTCGGTTGGCTGACGCTCGCTCACCACCTTGGTGTCATTGAGGAGCTGCAGGTCGGCATCCTGTACCAGCAGGCCGCCGTTGACGCGCTTGAAATCCAATCGATGCAGCGCTTCGGCTGCCCATTCGCCGCAGGCCAGCAGGCGTACGTTCTTCTTGGCGCTGACCGCCTCGATGGCCTCGGCCGAGACAGTCGGCGCGATGATCACCTCGACGAACTGGCGATCGACGATGGCCTGGGCGGTTTCGCCATCGAGTTCACCGTTGAACGCGATGATGCCGCCAAACGCGGATTCCGGGTCCGTCTGGTAGGCCCGGTCGTAGGCCTCCAGGAGGTTGTCGCCGAAGGCCACTCCGCAGGGGTTGGCGTGTTTCACGATCACGCAGGCCGGAGCTTCCTCGAACTGCTTGACGCATTCCAGGGCCGCATCGGTGTCCCCGATATTGTTGTAGGACAGCTCCTTTCCCTGCAGCTGGTGCGCGGTCGCGATGCTGGATTCGCTGATGTCCTCCTCGACGAAGAAAGCAGCCTTCTGGTGCGGGTTCTCGCCGTAACGCATGCCCTGGGTCTGCCGGAACTGGAGGTTGATCGTGCGCGGGAAGTCGCTGCGGGATCCGTCCGAGTCGATCGTGCCGAGGTGGTTGGCAATGGCGCCGTCATACTGCGCGGTGTGCTCGAAGGTCTTGACTGCCAGTTCGTAGCAGGTGGCTGCGCTGACCTCGCCATTGCTGCTGCGCATCTCCTGGACGATCCGACCGTAGTCATGCGGGTCAACGACGACCGCCACGTCGCGGTGGTTCTTGGCCGCCGCGCGGATCATGGTCGGTCCGCCGATGTCGATGTTCTCGATAGCGTTCTCCAGACTGCAATCCGGATCGGCAACCGCCTGCTGGAAGGGATAGAGATTGACGGCCACCAGGTCGATACGGCCGATGCCATGTTCGTCCATCACCTCGTCATCGGTTCCGCGACGTCCCAGGATGCCGCCATGGATCTTGGGATGCAGGGTCTTGACCCGACCGTCCATCATCTCCGGAAACCCGGTGTAGTCGCCAACTTCCAGCACCTCGACGCCGTTTTCACGCAACAGCCGGGCGGTCCCGCCGGTGGAGAGAATCTCGACTCCGTCCTGGGCAAGATCGCGGGCGAATTCAACGACGCCGTTCTTGTCGGACACACTGATCAGGGCTCGGGTGATAGTTGGCATGGTGGCTTACCTTAAAAAACGAACGCGGCCATCAGGCCGCGTCATGGCTGGGACAGATAAAAGAATCAGTCGATATTGTACAACGCCAGCTTCTTGCGCAGGGTGGCCCGGCTTATGCCCAGAACGGCGGCAGCCCTGGTCTGGTTGCCACGGGTGTGTTGCATCACGCGTTCGAAAAGCGGTCGCTCGGTTTGTTGAATAACCAACTGGTAGAGGTCGCTCGGTTCGGTGCCGTCGAGTTGATCGAAATATTCGTCCAGGGACTGCCGGACCCGGGCACTCAGGGGAGCGGTTGCTTTCTTCCTGCTCGGGGCCTGACTGTCAGCAGGCAAGCTCTGTGGGGTGGGGTGGACGTTCATGCGGCCTCTTCCTCCGAGAGTGACAGGCTGTTGAAATAATCATTTATGAGCCTGTTTTGTTCTTGTGTTGTTTGTGCCCGGTTGACTTGGCGGCGGAATTCGCTGCTTCCGCGTTGCGCATGGCTGTACCAGGCGATGTGTTTGCGTGCGATCCGCACACCGTGTTCCCGCCCATAGAAGGCGTACAGGTTTTCCAGATGGGTCAGCAGCAGGTCGCGAATCCAGTCCGGATCTGGAGCGGGGGATTCAACCCCGGTATCCAGGAGCCGCGCGATTTCAGCAAAGATCCAGGGACGTCCCTGGGCGGCGCGGCCGATCATGATGGCGTCCGCGCCGGTCGTTTCAAGTACCTGCCGGGCCTTGCGCGGGCTGTCGATATCACCGTTGGCGATGACGGGGATATCCACCGCCGCCTTGATCTCGCGGATGGTGTCGTACTCGGCTTCACCACTGAAGCCGCAGGCGCGTGTGCGTCCATGCACGGCGAGGGCCTGTATGCCGGCCTGCTCGGCCAGCCTGGCGATACGCACGGCGTTGCGATGGTCCGGGTCCCAGCCTGTGCGGGTCTTTAGTGTTACCGGCACTTCCACCGACTGCACCACGGCTTCGAGGATACGCGCCACCAGGGCCTCGTCCTGCATCAAAGCGGAACCGGCTGCCACCTTGCAGACCTTCTTCTTGGGACAGCCCATGTTGATATCGATGATCTCGGCGCCACCATCGACGTTGACCCGCGCGGCCTGTGCCATTTTGGCCGGGTCATTGCCAAGGATCTGGACCGAAATGGGGCCTGTCTCGCCGCGGTGGTCAAGTCGCTTGGATGTCTTGCGGCTGGCGTAGAGGCCGGTGTCGGCGCTGACCATCTCCGAGACTGCCAGGGCGGCGCCGTGTTCGCGGCAGAGCTGTCGGAAGGGGCGATCGGTCACACCTGCCATGGGGGCAAGAATCAGCTTGTTGTGCAGCTGGTGTTTGCCGATCTGCATCAAGGCCCCCTGGAGGATCGATAACGTTTCTGGAATCGGGCCGCGGTGGATGCAGCCCTGCGTCCGACGCAGTCAGGTTGCGGTCGCCCGCTGCGGACGAAGAAGTTTACGCCCCTGCAGTGGAAGTGCAAGAGACCTGGTTCGCGTTATGCGTCGTTTTTCAGTGACAGCAGATGGCTCACACAAAATCGAACACATAGCTGCGCACGCGGGGGCCCGGATCCTCGAGGTTGAGTTTGATAGTAATCACTTCGCCCGGAAGCGCAGTGACAGGACCGGACCAGGAAGCGGGGAGATACTCCTCGGGTGTGAGGCTGCGCCGGCTGACCAGAGCGCCGTTGGCATCCAGGAGTGAGAGCTGGAGTCGTGCCAGTGGAAGCGGGTAACTGGCATTGTTGCGGAAGCTCATTCGCAGGCGCAGTGCGGGTACCGGGCCGTGGAAAGTTTCCATCTCACGTTCCACAACGCTGAAGAGCTGGGGGCGCGTGGGCAAGGGGGAGCGACATTCCAGCCAGGTGCAGATCTGGGTGACCTGTGGCAGGTGGATCCAGTGGTCACGCTGCAGCCACGCGATCTGGGCGGCGAGCAGGACGATCAGAAGCGTGAACAGGATTTTCTGCCACCAGGGAACACCCCGCTGGGCAGCCGGGTGAAGGGTGTCGCGGCTTGCCAGGTCGACCCTGGCGCTGGGTTTCAGTTCCGGCAGGTTGTCCGGGATCTCGAACGGTAGGTGGTCCTGACTGCGGCCGGGAGGCGATACCGTGACGGAGGTCCCGGGCAGTGGGGGCGTAGGGGGCTCGGCGCGGGCATCCAGGGGACTCTGCAGGGCGTTGAATACCGAGCCACAGTTGTAGCAGCGCGCCAGCCCCTGGGCCTGGCGCAACATTTTGCGGTCGATATCGTAGACCGTGCCGCAGTGGGGACAACGCGCCTGCACGCTCGTTCTCCTCAGCGGCGACGGGCGTGCAGCAACACCCAGCCTTCCTGTTCTATTGGCTCGTCAAACTGCATCGCGCCAAGGTAAGCCTTTATGACCTCGTCTGCCTGCTCACGCAGTATGCCCGAGAGTACCAGCTCGCCGTCCGGTGCGACCAACCGAGCGATCTCGGGCTGCAGATCGATCAGGACATTCGCAAGAATGTTGGCGATCACCAGGGGTGTGGGTGATGGCTGGATCTCATCGTTTGTGTGCACCTCCAACTGTTCGGAAACCTGGTTGCGCTCGGCGTTGCGTCGGCTGGCCAGCAGGGCCTGTGGGTCGTGATCGATGCCGATGGCATGTGCCGCCCCCAGCTTTAGCGCGGCGATTGCAAGCACCCCCGAGCCGCACCCGAAGTCGATCACGGTCCTGCCCGTGAGATCGGCTCCATCCAGCCAGTTGAGGCACAGGGCGGTCGTGGGATGCGTGCCGGTACCGAAGGCGAGCCCGGGGTCCAGATCGACCACCACTGCGTCCGCGTCCTCCACCCGGTGGCCGGTCGGGCAGATCCAGAGTCGGGAGCCGAACCGCATCGGTTTGAAACGTTCCAGCCAGGTGCGCTCCCAGTCCTTGTCTTCAAGCACTTCGATTTGCAGGTGGCGAGCGGTATCGCGGTTCAGCGCCTGATCGAGGGCGCTGCGCAGTTCGTCGATGTCGGTATCGCCGGGAAAAAGGCCGGTGACCCGGGTGGCGGACCACAGCGGTGTCTCGCCGGGTCCGGGCTCGAGCATGGGTTCATCGGCGGCGTCGCCCAGGGTGATCGAGAGCGCGCCGAGATTTTCGAACAGCAGTTCGACCAGTGGTGTCCGCGTCTTGTCGACGACGAGCTGAGTCTGTATCCAGGGCATTTCAGCAACCGGCTCCCGGTATTCGACCGCTCACCGGCGACCGGGTCACAGTCCGAGCATCTTCTCGAGGTAGTGGATATTGGCGCCACCGGCGGCGAAGTTTGGGTCCGCCATGATTCTGGCCTGCAGCGGGATGTTGTTCCGGATGCCGCTGATGACCATTTCCGATAGCGCACCGCGCATGCGGGCAATCGCCATCTCACGGTTCTCGCCATGGGTGATGATTTTACAGATCATCGAGTCGTAGTAAGGCGGCACGTAGTAGCCGTCATAGATATGGGTGTCCACGCGAACCCCGGGTCCGCCCGGCACATGCAGTGCGGTGATCTCGCCCGGGCTCGGCATGAAATTGTCCGGGTCCTCGGCATTGATGCGGCACTCTAGCGCATGCCCGCGTACCTGAATGTCGTCCTGGGTGTAACTCAGCGGCAGTCCGCCGGCAATGAGCAGTTGCTCCTTCACGATGTCGACCCCGGTGATCATCTCGGTGACGGGATGTTCGACCTGGACCCGCGTGTTCATCTCGATGAAATAGAACTCACCGTTCTCATACAGGAATTCGAAGGTGCCGGCACCACGGTATCCGATCTGGCGGCAGGCCTCCGCGCAACGTTCGCCCAGCTCGGCCCGGAGCGAATCGCTGATCCCCGGCGCCGGAGCCTCTTCCACCACTTTCTGGTGACGTCGCTGCATCGAGCAGTCGCGCTCGGCCAGATGAATCGCGTTGCCATGTTCGTCGGCCAGGATCTGGAACTCGACGTGGCGCGGGTTCTCGAGGAACTTTTCCATGTACACGGTTTCATTACCGAATGCGGCGCCTGCTTCCGTCTTCGTAAGGGTGATGGAGCTGAGCAGGGAAGCCTCGGAATGCACCACGCGCATGCCGCGTCCGCCTCCGCCGCCTGCTGCCTTGACGATCACCGGATAGCCGATTTCGCGGGCCATCTGCAGGGTGCGCTTGTCATCATCGGTCAGCGGCCCGTCCGAACCGGGTACGGTTGGTACCCCAGCCTTCTTCATGGCCTCAATAGCGGTGATCTTGTCTCCCATCAGGCGGATGGTCTCGGGTCGTGGCCCGATGAAGCGGAACCCGGAGCTCTCCACGCGTTCGGCGAAATCGGCGTTCTCCGAGAGGAACCCGTACCCCGGGTGTATCGCGACTGCGTCGCATACCTCTGCGGCGCTGATGATGGCGGGGACGTTGAGGTAACTTTCGGCAGAGGCGGCAGGCCCGATACAGACCGATTCGTCCGCGAGTCGGACGTGTTTCAGATCGCGGTCGGCCTCGGAATGCGCGGCCACGGTGGCGATGCCCAGTTCCCTGCACGCACGCAGGATGCGCAATGCAATCTCGCCACGATTGGCGATAACGACTTTATCCAACATGCCGTTACCCAATCACGAAGAGCGGTTGGTTGTATTCCACCGGCTGGCCATTCTCGACCAGGATCCTGGTCACCTTGCCTGCTTTGTCCGATTCGATCTGGTTGAGGATCTTCATTGCCTCGATGATGCAGAGGGTTTCACCGACGGAAACCACTGCGTCTTCCTCGACAAACGCCTTGGAGGTCGGAGAGGGTGCCCGATAGAAGGTTCCCACCATGGGCGAGCGGATGATGTGTCCTTCGGGTTCCGCAGCGGCGGGTTCGCTGGCTGCTGCCTCAATCGCGGGAGCGGGTGCAGCGACGGGCGCTTGCATAGGGATCGCCACGGGAGCCGTGCTGCTGGTGCGGCTTATGCGCACTGATTCCTCGCCTTCGTGGATCTCGATCTCGGCAACGTCAGATTCTTCCAACAGTTCGATCAGTTTTTTAACTTTGCGGATGTCCATTGGGATTTCCTGGTGACTCGTTTGGGTTAGCCGACGCGCTTCAGCGCGGCGTCGAGGGCCAGCTCGTATCCCTGGGCGCCCAGTCCGCTGATGACTCCGACCGCAACGTCCGAAAGGTAGGAGTGATGGCGAAATTCCTCGCGCGCAAACACGTTCGAGAGGTGAATCTCTATGAACGGTATGGCTACGCCGAGCAGGGCGTCACGCAGTGCGACGCTGGTGTGAGTCAGGGCTGCCGGGTTAATGAGGATGAAATCCACATTTTCCTGGTTGCCCTGGTGAATCCGGTCGATAAGAGCGCCTTCGGTATTCGACTGAAAGAAGTCGAGGCGATGATCACCCGCCAGTGTGCGCAGGCGATCTTCTATATCCTGCAGGGTAGTGGAGCCGTAGGTTTCCGGCTCCCGGGTACCCAGCAGATTTAGATTCGGTCCGTTGAGAACCAGAATACTCGACATAGAGCTTGGTGCCTTACCCGGCGGGCGGGTGAATTGTCGTTATTTGTGCCGAAAATGCGCTTAATTTCTCGCAATTCTGGCCCATGACTGATGCTTTGTCCAGATTGAAAGGATTTCCTGCGGGCTAGTGTGTCGCAGTACACTAGATACGTTCCGGCGTGCCGAACTTCCGCTGGTGGCGTTTGATCGCTGTCTGCAGCACCGGCTCCAGCTGATCGCGGCTGATCCCACCCTGGTGCCGCAGGATGACGTTCCCGCCCGGGTCGGCCACGATGGTAAAAGGGAGTCCCTCGAAACGATTGCCCAGTTGTTTGGAGAGACCCACCGCTCCGAGATCGCCCAGGAGCACCGGGTATTGAATGCCATAGGATTCGGCGAATTCCCTTACCGGCTCCAGGTCGTCGATGGCGATACCGATGAAACGGACGTTGTTGCGGGCGTATTCTTCCTGCAGCTCGACGAACAGCGGCGTTTCCTCACGACAGGGGGGGCACCACGCGGCCCAGAAATTGAGCACCATGATGTCGTCGCGCCATTCACGGGCACTGCGCATGCGCCCCTCAAGGTCGGGATAGTCGAAGTCCGGAACCGTGGCGAGCGCAGCTATTGCGACCTTCGACTCCGCTGCCGCCGTCGAGTCGTCCTCCCCGAAATACTTGATGCCGAAACCGGTTACCGCACCGATGAGTGCGCCAATCACGGCGGTTGCGAGGATTTGTGTCGGTTTCATTGGCTCACCTTCTCAGCACGCTCGACGATTTGTTGGATACTGGGCTGACCCACCAGGCGCAGATCCCTGTGCAGCTTACCCTGACGATCCCAGAAGAACAGCGCGGGCGGTGCCGGCAGATCGAAGTAGGCAGTCAAAGCCTTGTCTTCATCATCCATGCGGGTGATGTCCGCCTGCAGCAGGAGGAAACCCGAGAGGGCGCTTTGCAGCCCGCGATCCGGGAAGATTTCCTTTTCCATGACCTTGCAGTAGCTGCACCAGTCGGCGTAGAAGTCCAGCATCACCGGCTGGCCGGCCTGCGCTGCAGCCGCTATCCGGCGTTCCATATCGGCCACGTTCTCTACCTGCACGAAGTCGAGGTGCTGCACCTCGCTGCCAGAGCCTCCTGCGGCAACGATACCCTTGAGCGGTTGCAGAGTGTCCTTGCTGCCTGCGGCAACACCCACCAGGAAGGTGATGCCATACACCAGGAGGGCCAGGCCCAGGCCTTTCCAAAGCTTCGACCAGCCGCTCGAGCCTGCACCGATTGGGGTGAGTGCGCCCATGTAGACCGCCACCGAGATCATCAGGATACCCCAGAGCAGCATGATCAACGAGGTCGGGATGTAAGTCGGGCTCATGCGTTCGAGGAAGCTCAGGGCCAGCGCCAGCATGATCACGCCGCCCGTGGCCTTGACGAT
>Ga0180435_10007166_pt1 | contig 10635 bp, 9 predicted proteins | sample SS_ome_3_FD_132467 | JGI IMG/M metagenome (GOLD analysis project Ga0180435, IMG submission 132467) | Hypersaline lake sediment archaeal communities from the Salton Sea, California, USA - SS_3_S_1 metaG | ecosystem: Environmental > Aquatic > Non-marine Saline and Alkaline > Hypersaline > Sediment... | reverse complement strand
CGGCAGACCCTCCGGTACAAAATCCCTGGGCACGACAACGGCAGCGGCGCGACAATTTTCCAGCAAGTGGTCTTTTTCGGCCTGATCGACCAGCGTGATTTGGTCTGGCCCGGCGTCGTGCAACGTGGCGGCGCCAAAAATCACCAACGAGCCGTCACCAATGATCTGTCCACCGACCAGCGACGCTAATTCGGCGAGAGTAGCCTGCATGATAGGGATTCCTTTCCCGGACGAGCCGAACCAACGCACCCCCCCGACCGAACTGGCCGGGAACCAAGTGCAGTGGAATGTACTGAAATCCCAACAATTGGACAAGAGCACCTCGTGCAATACGTGCCCTGGAAATGGGGGGTGGGATCAATTCCCGCGAAACACCCCTTTGGTCCTGGGCAAGAAACCGCATGCCTCGGCAACTCTCTTTCGAGGGGGAGTGGGATCAATCTTGCTTTTCACGGCATAACCGGCTTAGAATGAAGGGGTTACGCGCCCGCAAAAACTAGCCATTCCATCAGACGGACTTACCAATTCCCGAGGATTTTCTTCATGACTTCAAAAACCACGTTGGCTGCTCGTTGGCTGCTCGTCGTCGCGTTGGTCGTCGCGTTGTCTCCCGTTGCCTGGGCCGATCCGGTTGCCCCTCGCCCCGGCGATCGGCACATCGCCTTCGCGGTCACCACGCTGGTGAAGCGGGAGCATCTGTCGCGCCACCCGTTGGACAAAGAAATCTCCGTGCGGTGCCTCGATACGTTTTTGAAGTCGTTGGACCCGATGAAAGTTTACTTCTACCAGTCCGACATCGACCAGTTCATGACACACAAGGACGAGTTGAGCAATTCAATTCGCAAGGGCGATGTCAGCTTCGCTTATACGGTGTTCCAAACGTTCTTGCAACGGATCGACAAGCGGGTGAAGATGATTGACGAATTGCTTGCCTCGTCGCTGGATTTCACGCTCAACGAAAAGATGTTGGTTGACCGCGATCTGGCCAACTACCCGCGTACGGTCGCTGAGGCCAAAGACCGCTGGCGGAAGCGTATCAAGTACGACCTGCTGGTACTGAAGGCGGATAAGACCGAGGGGAAAGAGGCCCTCGACAAACTCACCCGACGCTACCACAGCTTCGCCAAACGGATGCATCAGATCGACAGCACGGAACTGTTGGAGATGTACCTGAACTCGTACACCATGTCGTTCGACCCGCACACCAGCTATATGTCGCCCGACACACTGAAGAATTTTGATATTGCCATGAGCCTGAAACTCGAGGGCATCGGGGCGTCGCTGCAGGGTGAAGACGGCTACACGGTGGTGAAAAAGATCATTCCCGGCGGCGCGGCCGACAAGGACGGGCGACTTAAAGTCGAGGACAAAATCGTCGGCGTCGGCCAGGGAGAAGAAGGGGAAATCGTCGACCTGATCGACATGAAACTCAACGATGTCGTCAAGCTGATCCGCGGCAAACGCGGAACGATGGTCCGGCTGGAGGTGATTTCGGTCGATAGTCCGGAGCGCAAAATTTACAAGTTTGCCCGCGAGAAGATCGAGCTGAAGGACAGCGAGGCGCGGAGTGCGATTTTCGAGGCCGGCCGAAAGCCCGACGGCAAGCCCTACCGGATCGGCGTTATTGATTTACCGAGTTTTTATCGGGACATGACCGCCGAACGGCGCGGCGATCCCAATTTCAAAAGCACGACCCGCGACGTGCGCAACATTCTCGACGATTTCAACCGCAAAGGCATCGACGCCGTGGTTCTCGACCTGCGTCGCAACGGCGGGGGCGCGCTGAACGAAGCCATCAGCCTCACCGGACTGTTCATCAATGATGGACCGGTGGTCCAGGTGAAAGACGCCGATGGCCGCGTACATCCGTATTACGACGTTGATCCGGGCATTGTTTGGTCGGGGCCCCTGGTGGTGCTGATCAGCAAGTTCAGCGCCAGTGCCAGCGAAATCCTCGCTGGCGCCATTCAAGACTATAGCCGGGGACTGATCGTCGGCGACCATTCCACTCACGGCAAGGGCACCGTGCAAAGCCTGAGGGACCTGGGGCAGCAATTGTTCCGCATGCCCAACGCACCGTCGATGGGAGCGCTGAAAATCACGATGCAGCAGTTTTACCGGCCCGATGGCGCCAGCACCCAAAACCGCGGCGTGCTGGCCGACATCGAGTTGCCCTCGCTGACCACGCACCTCGACGTGGGCGAGTCCGATCTCGACTTCCCTGTCGCGTTCGACAAGGTTGAACCGACCCGATATCAACGCTTCGACGCCGTGAATCCGACCATCTGCGAACAACTCCGCCGACTTTCACGACCGCGGGTGGCAAAGTCCGAGAAGTTCCAGAAGGTGGTTCGCAACATCAGCCGCTACAAAAAACAAAAAGCCAAAAAGTACGTCACCCTGAACGAAAAGAAGTTTCTCGAGGAACGGGCCGAACTCAACGCCGACAAGGAAGAGGAGAAGGCCATCGAGAAACATGGCGAACTGAACAACGGCCACATCGAGCGAACTTTCTATCTTGACGAGGCGTTGGCCATCATCATCGACTATCTGAACATCCAGCATCTGGCAAAGACCCCATGAGGGGGCGGGAGCTTGGCCAACAAAGGGTAGGGTGTGTCGTCCTCGACGCACCGGGTTCTCTTGTGTCTGCGGGCCGTGGCGGCTACAATGGGCCTCGCCTTACTTATCCATACCCCCCCGACCACACGCCGGAGATTCGCCGCCCGGCAAGCGCCTGAATGACTGATCGTGTCACTAATGTTGCCGTGTTGGGCTCGACCGGGAGCATCGGTTGCAGCACCCTGGAAGTGATCGCGGCCTCGGGGGGAACGCTGCGCGCGGTGGCCCTTTCCGCGCATGGGAACACGGAACGGCTGCTGCAACAGGCGCGAGCCGTGCGGCCACGCCGAATCGTCGCCACCGACTTGGCGGCGGCCGAGCGGCAAGATTGGTCGGCCTTGCCCGCCGAAACGGAGCTGCTCACCGGCCCGGGGAGCGCCGCCCAATTGGCTGCCGACCCCGGGGTCGATATCGTGGTTTCCGCCATTGTTGGTAGTGCGGGATTGCGGAGCACCTGGGCAGCCCTGGAAACTGGAAAGACCATTGCTCTGGCGAACAAGGAGAGTTTGGTGGTGGGGGGGCCGCTGGTCACGAAGCTTGCCCGACGCAACGGGGCCAAAATCATTCCCGTCGATAGCGAGCACAGCGCCGTGTTTCAGGCGTTGCAGGCAGGGCGGCACGAGGAGGTTCGGAGGGTCGTGCTCACCGCCAGTGGGGGGCCTTTTCGCACCTTCACACCCGAGCAGCTTGCCAAAGTCACCGTGGCCGACGCGTTGGCCCATCCGACTTGGGCGATGGGGCCGAAAATAACGGTTGATTCGGCCACCTTGATGAACAAGGCTCTGGAGATCATCGAGGCCCGATGGCTGTTCGATCTGTCGGCCGACCAGATTTCCGTGGTGATTCACCCGCAGTCGATCGTCCATTCGATGGTAGAGTATAGGGACGGATCGGTGATTGCCCAGTTGAGCCCGCCAGACATGAAGCTACCGATTCAGTATGCGTTGACGTGGCCCCGACGGTGCGAGGGGACGGCGGCGAAGTTGGATTGGAGCCGTTCGATGGAGTTGCGTTTCGAGCCGCCCGATTTCGAGCGGTTTGGCGCCTTAAAATTGGGGCTGGAGGTGGCCGCGGCCGGGGGTACGGCCGGCACGGTTCTCAACGGCGCGAACGAGGCGGCGGTGGCCATGTTTCTCGACGGCAAGCTTAGCTTCCGCGAGATCGTCCCTGTTTGCCGAAACATTTTGCACAACCATAATTTCGACCCCAACCCCAGCCTGGAGCAAGTGCTCGAGGTCGATCGTTGGGCTCGCCGGGAGGTGTTGCGTTGGAGTACGTAATTGGCTATTGCGTCGTGATTCTCAAGGTCGCTTTCGGCTTGGGGTTTGTGATTTTCGTCCACGAGCTGGGGCACTTCCTCGTGGCCAAGCTCTGCGGCGTGAAGTGTGAGAAATTCTACCTGGGCTTCGACATCGCCGGCTGGAAACTGTGCAAGTTCCGCTGGGGCGAAACCGAATACGGCATCGGCATCCTGCCCCTGGGCGGATACGTCAAAATGCTCGGCCAGGAAGACAACCCTGCAAAGCTGCGCGAGGAGATCGAGCGCGCCAAACAACTGACGGGTGAAACGGCGGACTTGCCCGACGATTCCACGCCTCTGGAGGCCGAGCAGGCCTTGTACGATCCTCGCAGCTATCTGGCCCAAAGCGTGCCGAAGCGGATGGCTATCATTTCGGCCGGCGTGGTAATGAACGTCATTTTCGCCTTCCTCATGGCCGTCGCGGCCTTCTGGATGGGCGTGAAAGATACGCCCTGCGCCGTGGGCGGGGTCTTTCCGGGCGAGCCGGCTTGGCAGGCCGATCTCCGCGTGGGCGATGAAATCCTAGAAATCGCCGGCAAAAAAATGACGAAGTTCCGCGACCTCCAAACGGCCATCTCTCTGGGTGATATCGACCCTGACAAGGGTGTGCCCTTTACGGTGCGGCGACCGGGAGTCGAGGAGCCGCTGACGATCGTCGTCAAGCCCGACCGGTCGCGCGGGGCCTTCATTGTCGGCATCACGGGTCCGAGCACCACACAGTTGGCCTTGGACCGGAAGACTTGGCTCGTCCGAGATCGGCGCGTCGCGCAGATCGGTTCGGCGGCCGATCGAGCTGAACCACCGTTCTGCAACGGCGACAAGATCGTGCGAATCAACGACAAGCCAATCGACAACTATGCCCAAATCAACCGCGAGTTGGCTCAGATCGTCGACCAACCAATCACCGTCACCGTGCAACGCGATGTGTTGGACGCCAAGGGGAAACCCACGGGCAAGACCAAAGACGTGGCCATTGCCGTGCCGCCTAATCCGATGCGTCATTTGGGACTGGTCATGAAGATGGGCGAGGTGACGGCCATTCAGGCCAATTCCCCCGCCGTGGTCGCGGGGATCTTGCCCGGCGATGTGCTCGACAACCTGAGCGGCGACCCGATGACGTTGCCCGACTGGTTGCGCCGCCGCGCCGGCGAAACCGTCGACCTGAATCTTCAGCGGGAAGGAGTCCAAACACCAGTCACGACCCAGGCGCGATTGCGTCGGCCCATCGAGTTCGCCAATTCGGAAATTCTCAATGGCCCGGTGGGGGCCCCCGCCTTGGGAATCGCCTATCAGGTTCTGAACCGAGTCGATAGCGTGACCCAGGGAAGCCCCGCCGCCAAAGCCGGCCTGCGATCGGGCGATGTGCTCATCAGTGCCAGACTGATTCCCCCCGACGAGGAAACATTGGAAAAGCCCGGAAGCAATCAACTGGAAATCGAAATCCTGTTCGACGAAACGAAACGCAACTGGCCGGCGCTGATCGGTACGCTGCAAAAATTGCTGCCGGGCACCACCGTGGAGTTGACATTCTCGCGACAGGAAAAAGAACAGACCGTCACGCTGACGCCGGTCGAGTCGGCCGAGTGGTTCAACCCGGATCGCGGGCTGCTGTTCGAACCGGAAACGTTCGACCGCAAGGCGAACAACCTCGGCGAGGCGTTCGTGCTTGGGGGCCAAGAAACGTCCGACGCCCTAACGATCGTCTTCCGCACCGTGGGGAAACTCAGTACGAACCAAGTGTCGCCGCGACTTTTGGGCGGGCCGTGGATGATCCTCAAAATGGCCTTGCTCAAAGCCGACGAGGGCAACGCGAAATTGTTGCTATTCTTGACCTTGCTAAGCGCCAATTTGGCCGTGCTCAACTTCCTGCCGATTCCGTTGCTCGACGGCGGACATTTCGTGCTGCTCTGCTACGAAGGCATCCGCGGCAAACCGGCCGACGAACGCGTGCAGGTGGTGCTTACCTATCTCGGACTCGCCTTCATCCTGGGACTGATGGCTTGGGTGGTGGGGCTCGACTTCGGGCTGATTTCACGGCGGTAATGGAGCACGGACGCGAACCTTGCGGAGCCAGGGCATGACCACCATCGTTTTGCCGGAAGCCGCGCCGCAGATCAGCCAAGGACGCTGCCGGTCTTCATCGCCCCTACTGGTGTTGCTGGGTGTCGTGCTTTTTGGGGTCTTTTGGTCCCCGGCGTTTTTTGTCCCGTTCTGGCAGGATGACTACACCTTCCTGCTCGACGCCCGACAAGCCGCGCAGGAGGGGCGACCGTGGTTCTCCAGCTTCTCGGCCGACTCACCGGTCTGTTTTTGGCGGCCCGTGAGCGTGGGGGTGTACTGGCGATTTGTCGAACAGGTGCTCGCCGGAAATGTTTTGGCGGCGCACGTCGCAAATCTTCTGCTGCTCCTGGCGGCAACCGTCTCGGTCGGATGGTTGACGGCCGCGTTTCTTCGCATTCGCCTTCCCGACGCGGACGCGGCCTTCGGCGGTCTGCTGGCGGGCTTTCTCTACGGAATCCACGGGGCCCATCTTCTCACGGTCGCCTGGGTCGCGGGGGCGCAGGAATCGTTTGTCGTGTTGTTCTGCGCATTGGCGCTGCGCTTTTGGCTGATCGCCGCCACGACGGCCGGCCGTCGCGGGAATCTGGCCGGGACGGCGGTCCTGGCGTGCACCGCGTTGGCGCTGCTGAGCAAGGAGACGGCGGTCGTTCTGCCCGCGTTGGAAGTGGTTTTGATCCTTTGGATCTGGCCGACGCACAAGCCCTCGCGACGGATTTGGTTGCTCATGGCGATGTCGATCGGGCTGACGGGTTTTTGGTGGTTTTTGCACGAGCGGCTGACGTTGCCGCCGCCCGCCCCCTATCGAATGACGTGGGGCCTCAACATACCGCGCAACGCGCTGAGTCTGGGGCTCTTCTCGATGAACGTGCCCAGGGAATCGTTGCGAGGCATGTTGGTCGATCGCTCGATCGTGGCCGCCCTCTGGGCAACCGCTTGCCTTGCGCTCCAGGCGGTCGGCTGCGTACTGCTGTTGCGCGGCGCCAGGATCGGTCGGTGGGACATCCTGCCGCTGACGGCGTTCGCCGTCGTGGGCCTGGCGCCCCATCTGTTTTTGGCTTGGAATTGCTACGAGTATTACACGTCCATCGCACTGGTGGGCTATGCCCTGGTCGTGGGCATGGCCGCATGCACGACAATGTTCATGCGAACGGCGGTGCTGCTGCTCATCGCGGCGGCGGCGATTTCCGTCGATGGCAATTTCTTGCTGGATCAACCCTCGCTGTTCGCAAGGGCACGCTGGGGCCAACGGCAACTGGAACAGATCCAATCGATGCGCGACGCAAACCCCGAGGCGTTTCAAGGACCCATTTACGCGAGGGTGGAAGACGATCGAAAGTTCCAGAGTTTCGGCGTCGCGGGCCTCGCCTACACGCTCAATCGACGTGCGGAAGACATCGTGGTGCTTGGCCCCGACGCGCCCGTGCCCGAGGCAGGGTGTTGCATGATTGTCGTTCCAGACGAGGGAGACGTGCGCGTCAAAACGCATCTCGACAAGAAAGGGCGGGGGCCCCGCTAGATCGCACGCTTCACTTCTTTTCCACCAAGCCGCAAGCGCCGCCGTGGGAGGGACAAGTGACTTGATCCCCAACGACCCCCTGGACCTTTCCGCATTTCAGACAGACACTCGTCGTTGGCGACCCGGCGGATAATGTGTTCGTTGCACTCGCCGGAAACACCCGCGTGTCGTGCACGGTGAATTGCCGACCGCTCGGCTCATGGATCACCAGCAGACAGCCGGCCTTGATGTTGTTCGGCTGTTCCAACGGAACGAGAAACGTATCTCGCGAAAGGAGGCCGTCGGGCGTGAGAACGCGAAACCGCTTGTGATCGTCCATAAATCCCCCTGCTTTGTGAGTTTCACGGAATTGTACCTCTACAGGGCGCCCGAAGTCCATATCCACGGCGATGATTTTATGGATCGAACTGCGCGAAAAATACCTGACACGGGGGGAGTTCGTTGCGAAATCCAACCACCGCGACGCACCATTAGTGTGTCGAGGCGTTGTGCCCCCCGGCGAAACCCGCATCAGGACGCGTGCCAAACGAGCCGGTAGATCGCGTCGATCCACGGGTCCCAGAAGAGCGGCACGGCAAAAATGTACTTCAGCGAAAAGTGAATGCCAATGGCAAGGCAGATCACTCCCGTGGCCCGCTGTACCCACCAAACGATTTGGGTCATTAGGTTGAAAGCCTTGCCGATGGCCTGGGTGCTGATCGCGATCAGCACCGCAAAACCCACGACCGGCAAGGCCGTGCCCACGCCGTAGACCGACGGCAAGATGATCCGCGAGTCGTGGCTGGCCAACAGTGCAAACAGGCTGCCGAAAAAGCAGACAGCCGAGATCGGGCAAAATGCCAATGCGAAGAACACCCCCAACGGCAACGCTCCCCAAATACCCAGGGCATCGACTCGATGTTGCATCTTCTCGCTGATCCCGGGCCCCGACCAACTCACATGGATCAACTCCAGGAAGAACATGCCCAAGAGGATCAGCACGGGACCGACGAATTGGTGGACGCGTGTTTGCAGAAACATCGACACCCGGCTGACTTCGAGCCCCTCGGCCAACAGCACCGCCAGGACGACGTAGGCCAACGTTCGGCCCAGGGCGTATAGCAAACCCGCCAACAGCACCCACTGAGGGCTATCGACCCGACGGCCAAGATAGGAGATGGCCGCGACATTGGTGGCCATCGGGCACGGCTGTACGGCCGTCCAAATTCCCAGCCCTAACGCCGCGGAAATCGCCGGCAAAAAGTCCATGATACGGATTCCATTCTGAAAAATGCGAGGATGCGACCACTTTTTCTCGAAACGCCTTCGCTTTTCCGTCTTCGTTATTCATCCGCTTGCGGTTTCACAAGTACGCAAGGATAGACGTCCCTCTTTGTGAAACCGCAAGCGGATCGAGAATTTCACCCGATTAAACCGGCCTGTCCAGCAGAAGTGCATTCACGCACTTTCCAAGTGGAACGCGTATTATTTGCCCTCCAAGTAACCGCGAACTTCCTTCTGGACGTATTTGAGAAACGCATCCTTCTTCCCCACCAAGCTCCAAACCTTGGGAGCGGGTTTCCAGGCAACAACCTTCTCGCCCTGAACATCGAGAATCACCAGCGTCGGGCCGCTGATCTTGTAGCCGCTGGTGTACCGTTCGTTTTTCGGATCCTGAAAGTCGATCATCCGCAACGCGACATCACCGGACTTCATCTCGTCGGCGAACCCCGTTTTGAGCGATTCTTCGACGTAGGTACTGATCTTACGGCAGGTTGGGCAACGGTTGGTGCGATGGAAATAGCAGGCGATGACCCGATGCGCCGCCGGCTGCGGATCTTCGGCGCTTGTCGCATCGGAAAACATCAGAACCATCCCCAGAACCAACAATCCGCCAACCACCCTGGCCATGTCATGGATTCTCATGGTTATTTTCGTCCTTTTGTGAAATAGTTTCGGATTTTATCGGAGTATCCTTTGATTCGTCCAGAAACGTTCGGACCTCTTTTTGCAGGAAGTCGAGGAACGCCGGCTTGTCGCCGACCAGCTCCCACACTTCGGGCAGATTTTTCCACTTCCGTCGTGCTCCGTCGCGCAGCTCAACCAATACAACCGAGGGAGCGGCCAACTCAAACTCCTTGGCGAAATGCTCGTTTCCAGGTTGCTCGAAATCGACCACCTTCCATTCGATCCGGCCATCGTCCATTTCCGCCGCAAAACCGCCGGTGACGGCTTCGTGGGCATAGGTCTCGATGCTCTCGCAAGTTGGGCACCGGACCTTGCCGTGGAAGTAATAGGCGATGATTCGGTCGCGCTGGTCTTCGACCGCCGAGGGCCGAGGGCCTTGACGCAAACTCTTCACCGTTAGCACGACGATGGCGGCCGCCACGAACAGCAACAAGGCGGCGGTACACGCATTTTTGACGCTCATGGTTCACCTTTCCTGGCTCCGACACACCCCGGATCCAGGCGTTATGTCAAAAGTTTTCTGAGGTCTTCCGATGAGGGCACCTTGCCCACCACCTTCACTTCGCCGTCGATCGCCAGGGCGGGGGTCATCATGACGCCGAAGCCGGTGATGACGTTGATGTCGGTGACTTTTTCAACCGTCGCCTCGACTCCCAGTTCCTGGACGGCGGTTTCCACGTTCTTTTTGAGTTTTTCGCATTTGGGGCAACCGGTCCCCAAAACCTGAATCAGTTTCATGGGAAGACTCCTTTATCGATCAACAAAGGCAAGTAAGTGATACCTCAACAATTTCTGAGTGGCTGATTTTTTGGTGCCCGTAAGTCGCCCCAGACGTTGTCGGGGTGACTTACGGTGGTCAGGGATGTTCTTTTGTAAATTGATGGCAAGAACAACACCCCATCTTTCCCTTCGAATCACGCAGCTCCATCTTTCCGTGACATGCATTGCATGCCTGAGTCGCAGGGGCCAACTCGGCAAACACTGCGGATTTTTGTACGTTCCGATTGAGCAACTCCACGGTCTTGCCGGCCGTATCGGCCGTGAGCCGTCGGCATCGTTCGACCTTCTCTTTGCCGAATAAATCGCATTCTGAAACCTTGCGCCATTGGTCTAACGAAACGTGGCACAAGATGGATCCCGCCGTGCTTGGCGGCACCGCGATGGTTTCCTCCGCGTCCTTCTTTGGTTG
>Ga0180435_10007164_pt1 | contig 10635 bp, 8 predicted proteins | sample SS_ome_3_FD_132467 | JGI IMG/M metagenome (GOLD analysis project Ga0180435, IMG submission 132467) | Hypersaline lake sediment archaeal communities from the Salton Sea, California, USA - SS_3_S_1 metaG | ecosystem: Environmental > Aquatic > Non-marine Saline and Alkaline > Hypersaline > Sediment... | reverse complement strand
AATCCCAGGGAGATAAATCGAAAAGCGCGCATGGCGCTGCCGGAGGCAGACCTTCCAAAGCAGGATCCCAAAGAGAGGGTCGGCAACTTTGACGAAGTCTATCTGCCGATCAGCGAAAAGGAGGCGATAGACGCGGCAAAGCGTTGCATACAGTGTCCCAAAGCCAAATGTGTCGAGGCCTGCCCGCTCGGCAATGACATACCATATGCTCTGTGGCATATCGAGTGCGGAGAATTCGAGAAGGCGGCCATGGTTTTCCGCAAGACGAGCACGTTCTCGGATGTCTGCGGCCGCGTCTGCCCCCAGCTCCTTCTTTGTGAGGGCTCCTGCATCTATGCGGTGAAAAAACGGGCACCCATTCCTATTGGCAGGCTAGAGGCATTTGTCGCAGACTATATCAAGTCTCACGGCGGCATTCCCACAGACAAAGAACCAGCCACTGGCCACAAGGCCGCCGTGGTGGGGGCCGGCCCTGCAGGTCTGACAGTCGCCGAGCTTCTACTGCGAAAGGGGCATGAGGTAACCGTTTACGACGCCAATCCCAAGGCGGGCGGAGTCGTTCGCTACGGCATTCCAACATTCAAGCTCAAACATGAAATCTGCGACCACAAAGCGGAACTGGTTGAAGAGCTCGGCGGTGAGTTCGTATTCAACACCAAGATAGGTGCGGACACCACGGTTGACGATCTGCTCGGACAGGGTTTCGAGACTGTTTTCCTAGGTGTTGGCGCCGGCGTGTCAGCGGAACTCAAAGTCGAGGGTTCCCATCTGGATGGAGTCTACCACGCTACACCGTTTCTGATTCGAGCCAACGTGGACGAAAAAGACCGACCAGCAGATCTCAAAGACCCGCCCAAGTTGGGAGACAAGGTTGCCGTAATCGGCGGTGGAAACACCGCCATGGATTGCCTGCGCACATCGCTGCGGCTCGGAGCAAGAGAAGCCACATGCGTTTACAGGCGCACAGAGTCAGAAATGCCGGGCAACATCAAGGACCGGAGGTTGTCTCGCGAGGAGGGTGTCGAATTCAAATGGCTAACTCAGCCCATTGAGATACTGGGCGACGATTCCGGACGAGTTGTCGGCATGAAATGTCTGGAGATGGAGCTTGGCGAGCCGGACGATTCGGGAAGAAGGCGACCGGTGCCCATAGAAGGCTCGGAGTTCGTACTGGACGTGGACACCGTGATACTAGCGCTGGGATATTGGCCCGATTCCCTTGTTGGTGATACCACACCCGACCTGGAGACCCACCAGTGGGGTCTCATTAAGGTAGATGAAGCCACCGGGGCGACTTCGAGGGCAAACGTGTTCGCCGGAGGGGACGGCGTCGTTGGGCCCGATCTGGTAGTCACGGCCGTGAGGCAGGGACGAGCAGCTGCCGCAGCAATGCACGACTACATGATGCAGCGAACCGCAAGCCAGCCTGCTAAATAAGGCACCACGGAAATCATCCGGTAATTGAGGATGCCTGGCGAACTCGAGACTCGGTTTGGGATTCTTGTGCTTTCGGGCAAGCCAAATGCCGGTAAATCCACTCTCCTGAATGCCCTGGTGGGCGAAAAGCTGGCCATTGTCAGCACCAAACCGCAATCGACCCGAACACCTGTTATGGGGCTTGTGACGGAGGGGGATACTCAGCTCCTGTTTGTCGATCCGCCGGGTCTACTGGAGCCTACCAGCATGATGCAGGAATCGATGTTGGAGTGCGCCGTGCAGGCTCTTTCAGGCGCCAATGGGGTGCTTTATCTGCATCCGATCAACGTTGGACAAATGCCCTCGTTCGACCATTTGGTGCCTGGATTCGACCCCAATTCGGTCCCAGTCGCGAATGTATTCACCAAGGCCGACCTATTGCCGGAAAACACATTGCCATCTCGGGCCTCAGAGGAGTTCGTGGTTTCGGCGAAGACAGGCTACGGGCTTGATGAACTGCTGCATTGGTGCAGAGAACGCGCTGTGCCGGGTGAGTTTCGCTACGACCCGGAGGACATTGGCACACAGCCTATGCGATTCTTCGTTCAGGAGATCGTGCGTGAAACCACGTTCGAGGTTCTGGACCAGGAACTACCTTACGCCATCGCCGCCTTGGTAGACGAGTATCGGGAGAACCAAGAGCCGGTGTATATTCGGGTCATCCTTCACGTCGAACGCGAATCCCAGAAGGGCATTGTCATCGGGAAGAACGGAGCGACCATCAGACAAATCGGCGCTCAGTCGAGAACCAAGATCGAGGAACTCCTGGGTGAGCGCGTATACCTCGATCTTTGGGTCAAGGTGCTGGCCAAATGGCGGAAATCGCCGGAGATGTTGCGCATGTTGGGCCTGCCCGTCGCCGGCAAGAAAGGATCTTTGTGATCATGACCATCCCCCCTGAATTGCTCGAGATCTTAGTGTGCCCGAAGTGCAAGGAGGAACTCGAATACCGAACGGATCCAAAAGAAGAACTCGCCTGCCCCAAGTGTAGGCTCATATATGCGGTTGAAGATGGGATCCCCATCATGTTGATCGATGAGGCTGCGACTTACTGATTTGCTGGCCGTCGCGGTGCTCTTCGCCGCGACTCCGACGCATGCACAGGAGACCGCCGATCCCGAAAGGAGAGGCGGTGCCTTTCTCCTGCTACCGGTCGGGGCACGGGCGACTGCGCTCGGTCAGGCCGCGGCCGCTGACTGGGGCAGTACTGAGTCAATCTTTTGGAATCCCGCCGGTCTCGGTTTGATGCAGGATCACGAGGTTGCCGTTCACTTTGCCAGCACCTTCGTGTCGGACAATACGGCGTTGGTTGGAAGTCTTTCCGCGGGCAGGCTGGGGGTAGTCGGGTTTGGCGCCTATCTCGTGGACTACGGATCGCAGGACGTCGTTGGCGGGCCGGGGGTGGCTGTAGGCAGGATCTCACCCAAGAATATCGAACTGCTAGCATCCTATTCGACACTGGTTGGTGGTGGGTTGTCGATGGGTGTCAACTACAAGCTCATTCAGCTGAGGCAGGACTGCACGGGGCAATGCGCGGCATTCCCTTCGATCACGGGCACCACGCATGGTGTAGACGTCGGCGTTCAGTATGCCGTGGCTGATTCGGAAACGCTTCGCTTCGGCTTGGTGGTACGGCATGCTGGGTTCAAGCTGCAACTGCGCAACGAAAGCCAGGCCGATCCCTTGCCTACCAGGGTCCAATTCGGAGTAGCCTACAAATTGCAGCTACCGAGGCTACAGGGCACTGATGAACGTTTCGATGCTCGTTTCCTGGTCGACGTTGACGACGAGTGGGGCGAATACACGGATTTGGATTGGCGAATTGGAGTGGATGTCGGGTTGCGCGACTTGGTCCGATTCAGAGGGGGCTACGCATTCCTCAACTCGCAGAATCGTGGTCCATCGGTTGGGGTAGGGATCAGGGTTGGCAGGTTCGCAGTTGATTTGGCGCGCGTGTTTTTTGTGTCGGCGAATTTTGATGAGCCGCTCCATGTCAGCGTACGGGCAATTCTCTGAGATGCTGAAGACAGCTGTATGTGCGGGCTGGCTGTTTGTCTCGCTGGCGTGCTCGACCTCAGCGCAGGTGAGCCAGGGTCTCTCGCAGCCGGCCGAGGAGCAGCTCGATTTGAAAGATTGGGGGCTGCAACAGCCAGGTGGCCGAGTCTTGCCGGCATGGATGACTCCCATATCGTCCCTTTTGGTGCCAGGCAGCGGTCAGTTGCTCAAGGGGCATGAACGGGGGGCCCTCTATTTGGCAGCCGAGGCGTTTTTCATGGTGCGGTTTTGGACGGAGGCAGCCAGGGGAAGGCAAGAGCGAGAGCAGTATCGTGAACTTGCGTTTACCGTGGCCAGGGCACCGTTCAGACCTGCGCGCCGGGATACCGTCTTCGAGTATTTCGAGGCGATGGACTCGTATGTGGAGAGTGGACCGTTTGACACCACACCGGGGCTGGAGTTGGTCCCGCCTTCAGACGAGTCAACTTTCAATGGGTATATCTGGCGACTTGCGAGAGAGACATTCCTAACAGATCCCGATATTCCCCCGGACACGACCTCGGAAGCCTATCAGCGCGCCCTCGATTTCTACGAATCCAGGGCAATTGGCGCCAACTTCCAGTGGTCGTGGCGGGACGCCGGACTCGAACGAGACCTCTATGGCCGTTCGATCGGTAGAAGTGACGATGCCTTCAGAGTCGCGACTCAGTACCTCGGTCTCATACTCATGAACCACCTCGTCAGCGCGATCGACGCCCTTGCCACCGAAAGGTTGGGCACTCAGGTGTCGCTGAATACCTCGCTGATGCCTGCATCGCGTTACAATAGGGAAATAGTTGCGCAGGTGGTGATGAGGTTGGAGTTTTAGGTTCGGTAGTTAGCTGTCGGGCCGACGGGAGCGCTTTGTTTGACAACGAACTAGGCGACTCCTAACTTAAGCCGTTTGTTGCGATTACGAGAACGAAAGGAGAGCGGTGGGGACGCGTTCGACGGTACTATACTTCTCACCCGCTGACCGTCCTGTCCCTGATCTCATTGAGCGATGGCTGGGGGGGAAGCCGTTCTCTGTGCTGCGCTTCACAGACAGTGAAGAACTGGAGACAGTGACTCGCCGCACCCCGCCTCAACTCATTGTCATTGACGGCGATGGCGCGGGTACAGATGGTGCCGATGTTTGTCGAGTACTCAAGCGTGACGCATTCAGCGCCATAGTCCCGATCGTTTTCGTGGCTGGGAAACACCCCACAGATCTGGTGCGCGAATGGTTCGAAGCCGGTGCCGACGAGGTCATAACACCGCTGTTTGAACCCGCGGAGCAACGCAGCCGGCTGGACGTGCTGCTGCATCGCACTGAGCGCAACGTTGCCGTGCATCCCTCGACGCGCTTGCCCGGTACTACCGAGATTGAACGCGAAATACGGACCCGTCTCGACGAAGACTCTCTGTTTGCAGTGTGCTACGTTGACCTCGATCATTTCAAGGAATTCAACGACCGCTACAGCTACTACGACGGCGACCGCGTCATTCTGATCGTATCGAGGATCTTGCGCGATGTCGTTAAGGGGCTTTGCCCGAGAAATGGTTTTGTTGGCCACATTGGTGGAGACGATTTCATAATAGTCCTGCCACTCGATCGAGTTCAGGAAGTCTGCTCGGAAATCATATCTGTATTCGATGCATTGGTTCGTTACCAATACAATGAACAGGATCGACGCGCGGGGTATTATTTTGGTAAAGACAGGCGAGGTCATTTGCATCGCGTACCGCTCATGACGCTGTCTATCGGCATAGTCACCAATGAACACAGGTATTTCAGCCACCCCGCGGAAGTCAGCGAAACGGCCACAGAGATGAAGATGTATGCCAAGACGTTGCCTGGGTCGGTGTTTGTGGTTGACCGCCGCCGAGACTTCGACAGAGAAGAAAAGAAAGCGGAGTCGGAGGAGGACGAAGCATGAACGTACGATGCCCATCCTGCGATACGTTGTATCGGGTAGATCCCGCAAAGATACCTGAAGAAGGGGTTCGCGCTCGTTGTGCTGAGTGCCCCGAACTGATAGAGGTTACGGTCCCGGCAATAGCTGAAGAGGCGGCATCTGCCCCCCTTGATGCGGTTGAGAAGCTTCCCGCGAGTATTGCGGTTCCGGAGCCTGTTGTTGAACCGGAGCCCGAGACGATAGCAGAGCCCCCGGCCGAGGTCGCGCCTGAGCCGCCGGTCTACGAACCAACTCCAGAGGAGACGCCGCCTCCGGTATTTGACACGCCAGAGGAGCCCGTTGTAGAGGCCATACCGGATCTACCGGCTACCGAGGACGTGCCGGGGATGCCCGTGGCAGCCACACCGGAGGTTCCGGAACCACAGGAACCGGACGAGATTCCTCCACTTCCTGAACCTCAGATTCCGGAACCCGAACCGCAGATTCCCGACGTTCCTTTGGCGGCCGATGAGGTGATTTCAGAACCGGCGGCCGAGGTTCCCATTGAGTCAGCCCCCTTCGCTGACGAAATACCGGCCCCGCCGGATGTTCCGCTCGTTGCTCCGTCGGAGCCAGAGCCTGAGAAGATCGCTTCGTTCGGCGCACCGACGGCTGGCGAGGACGTAGCGGAAGCTCCTCCTGAACCTGCCACGGAGGAAGAGATCGAGATTCCGGCACCTGATCCGGAACCACCGGCAAGGCCGCCTCTCGAGGTGATTCCCTCGGATCAAAGCGCTCCGCCGGCTGAACCGAAACGCTTTACCAGGCCGTTCGTCCGACCGCCGGAGGCGCCCGCTCCCCAGCCATCTCCGAAGCCTTCGGGTCCGCTGAGGCCAACCGCGCCCGTATTCCGACCTACTCCGGGGATGCCGGTCCAGAAACCCCCGGTGGTGGAGCCGCAGCCCACAGTTGATTCAGCACCGGCTGCACCGGTCGCGCCGACGCCTCCAGACATCCAGCCGCCTGCTGCTGAGCCGCCTCCGGTTCAACAACAGCCCCCTGCAACACCGGAACCGGCCGCGGCTCCGGAAATCAAGCCCAAGAGACCGGTCAATCCGTTCCTCTCCAAGGACCCCAAACTCAAGGCACGTCGCCTGGCTAGAGCCCTCGTCTCGGACATGATCGTCTATCAGCCGCAGAAGAGACAGGAAGCGCTCGCAGCCGGAACTCTGAAGCAGGATTTTGACGAAGAAATCAAGAAGAGTTGGGAAGAATACGTGGAGCAGGTGGGTGAGGAGATGGCAAACTCGACGGACTTCTTCAAAGAGGCCCTGAACGACATTCTCGCTGGAGGGAACCAAGTGTTTTAGGGTGGTGTCAAGTATAGGCAGGTTCTATATTTACAGGCTTATGAGCCGCCTTCCCTCGATAGGGCTGGCGGCTCGAAACACATAGAGACGGAAGCGAGAGTAGGAATGGCAGAGGGCACCCGCGAAAAGCTCCGGGAGGTAGAGGGCAGGTTGGAAGAACTCCGAGGTTATCTTTGACCTCGCTACGAAAAAATCCCACCTAGAAAAACTCGAAAAATCGATGTCGGCGCCTGGTTTCTGGGACGATTCAGAAGCCGCCAGGGCGTCCGTGGAAGAGGCCCGCAAACTCAAGCGATGGACTGAGCCGTTCGCCGCACTCGAGAGCCGTACTGGTGAAGCCCTCGAACTTGCTGAGTTGATAGAAGACGAGGGCGACGAGGAACTGGAGAACGGCCTCATAGAAGAAACCGACGGCATACTGACGGCGCTGGAGAACCTAGAATTGCAGACGATGTTGCGCGGCCCGGACGACAGCCGCTCGGCGTTGTTGACAATCCATCCGGGTGCTGGCGGTACGGAGTCGCAGGACTGGGCGGAGATGCTCATGCGGATGTACACGCGGTGGGCTGAGAGGCACGGTTATACAACAAAGATCCTCGACATGCTTCCCGGCGACGAAGCAGGAATCAAATCTGTCTCTATAGAAGTGAACGGAGAGTATGCCTACGGATACTTGAAGGCTGAGAAGGGCGTGCATCGTCTGGTTCGGATTTCACCCTTTGATGCGCAAGCTCGGAGGCACACATCGTTTGCATCAGTGTTCGTATATGCGGCGATCGACGACAGTGTCGAGATCGACTTGCGAGATGACGACATTGAGATGGAGGTGTTCCGGGCGTCTGGAGCCGGCGGGCAGCATGTCAACAAGACATCTTCGGCTGTGCGACTCAGGCACCTGCCATCGGGCATCGTTGTGTCGTGCCAACAAGAACGTAGCCAGTTCAAGAATCGGGCGACCGCAATGAAGATGCTCAAGGCAGCTCTCTACCAGCAGGCCAGGGAAGAGCAGGAGAAGAAAAAGGCGGAGTTGGATGCGTCGAAGACCGAAATAAGCTGGGGCAACCAGATCAGGTCTTACGTCTTCCAACCTTACACGATGGTCAACGATCACCGCACCGATCTCAAAGTCACCGATGTGAGAGCGGTAATGGACGGTGACATCAGCGCGTTCATAGAGACTTTCTTGAAGCAATTCGGCGGCAGGGCGGCATGAGCGGGCACTACGTTGAAGAAGCTCGTCGTGAGAAGCTCAATTCGATACGCGAGCGCGGCATAGAGCCATTCGCTTACTGCTTCAAGCGGACTCACACCACCGTTGAAGCGGTAAATGCGTTTCGCGAAGACGAGGAAGTCACGGTCGTGGTAGCAGGCAGAATTGTGGCGCTGCGCTCAAAGGGGAAGACCACCTTCGGCAACATCCAAGACCACATGGGCAACGTTCAGTTCTATGCCCGCAAGGACGAAATGGGCGAAGACGCCTACTCGTTGTTCAAGCTGCTGGATCTTGGCGACCATGTAGGCCTAAGTGGTTTCATGTTCAAAACGCGAACTGGTGAGACCACGGTGCACGTGAAGAGCGTCGAACTCCTTTCGAAAGCACTGCGACCGCTACCTACCGGCAAGGTCGATGCGGATGGCGAGCTGCACGGTGGATTGACTGATGTGGAAACCCGCTACAGGGAACGCTACGCAGACCTTGCAGTGCACGAGGATGTGCGTTCGCGGTTCCGCCTCCGTGCGCAGATCGTCTCGTATCTAAGGCGGTTCCTGGACGAAAGGGGATATGTCGAGGTAGAGACGCCGGTATTGCAGCCACTTTACGGTGGCGCGATGGCCAGGCCATTCGTAACGCACTACCATGCGCTCGATGCGACCTTTTACCTACGTATTGCAACCGAGTTGTATTTGAAACGCTGCATCGTCGGCGGGTTGGACAGAGTTTACGAAATCGGCAAGGACTTCAGAAACGAAGGCATCGATCGTGAGCACAATCCCGAGTTTACGATGCTGGAGTTCTACGAGGCATACGCAGATTACTCGGATATCATGCGACTAGTGGAGGAAATGATTCACGGGCTCGTTGTCGAGATCGACGGCTCGTCTTCTGTAGATCGATTTGGAACCACTCTGGACTTTACTCCGCCTTGGACGCGAGTAACGTACACTGAAGCCGTCAGGGAACACGCCGGCATAGATCTCGAGACAGCGGAAGAAGCGACAATGCGCGCCGCGCTCGCGAATCGGGAAATCGAAGGTCTCGACACGATGCCGCGGACCAAGCTCATCGATTCGCTTTTTGGTGAGTTCGTGGAACCTCAACTGCAGCAGCCGACATTCGTCGTCGATTTCCCGATCGAGATATCGCCGCTGGCGAAACCGAAGCGCGGCAATCCCGAACTAGCTGAGAGGTTTGAGCTGTTCATTCGTGGCAAGGAGCTGGCGAACGCGTTCAGCGAGCTAAACGATCCGGAGGACCAGAGGCGGAGATTCGAGGCGCAGACAAGAGCCAGAGAGGCTGGTGACGACGAGGCTCACCAGATCGATGACGACTACGTGAGGGCTCTGGAGTACGGAATGCCTCCGACTGGCGGATGCGGCATAGGGATCGATCGGCTGGTCATGCTGTTGGCCGAACAGCCGTCTATACGCGACGTGGTTCTTTATCCGATGCTGAGGCCGGACGAATGAGCCGGTTGGATGTGAGGCTTGCTGGGCGCTACCTGCGTAGTCGCAGATCGCTGCGTGTGCTTTCACTTATCACGCTGATCGCGACAGGCGGGGTCACGGTTGGCGTAATGGCGTTGATCGTGGTCGTAGGTGTGATGAATGGTCTTCAAACTGATCTCAGAGAGAAGATCCTCGGGCCTACTCCCCACCTTCGAGTACTCACGTATGGAATGGGCCTCAGGATCGACAACTGGGAGGACGCTCGCGATACAATCGTTGCGCACCCGGATGTGCTGGCGGCGACGCCTTTCGTTCTGACACGTGGCATCATTACGGCGGGATACGATTTTGCTGAAGGCCCCTATGTGATCGGTCTTAATCCGGACACGGGATCTGTGTCTGTGACGGCATTGCCCAGGCAGTTCATTGAAGGAGACCTGTCGTTCGAGACCTCGAGCGACAGTGTCCAGGGCGGAATAGTACTTGGTCGTGATTTGGCCGTCAGGTTGTCTGCATACCCCGGTGATAGGGTCACCATGGTTTCTCCGGCCGGCAGCTCGTTCAACCCGTCTGTGGGGGCGTTCGTACCCAAGTGGTGGGCGTTTGAGGTGACCGGACATTTCGAGACCGAGATGTATGAATACGACAACAACTACGTCGTGTTGCCTCTAGAAGTAGCTCAGGAGTTTGCTGGTTTGGGTGGCGCCGTTACAGGAATTGAGGCACGACTCGCGGACCCATGGGACGCGCCCAGAGTGGCCCTCGAATTGGAGGAGACACTGGGCTACCCATACCGAGCCATAGACTGGCAGAGCCAGAACGCAAACCTGTTTACTGCGCTACAGCTCGAAAAACTCGCCATGGGTACCATACTGCTCCTGATCGTCATCGTAGCTGCGTTCAACATTGTCAGCACGTTGACCATGGTTGTGAGAGACAAGACCCGAGAAATCGGGATCCTGCGAGCCATGGGACTCCCGGCAAGACTGGTGCGCAACGCCTTCATCTTCCAAGGCGTGTTCATTGGCGTGGTCGGAACCACTTTGGGCACGATATTGGGGCTTGCGTTGGCCTGGTTTGTCGACAGCAGGAGGATCATCGAACTGAATGCGTCGGTCTATTTCATTGACCACCTTCCCGTGCGGGTTGCACCACTCGACCTCTTGCTCATAGTGGTTGCGAGCATAACGGTCGCAACCCTGGCCACCGTT
>Ga0180435_10007163_pt1 | contig 10635 bp, 10 predicted proteins | sample SS_ome_3_FD_132467 | JGI IMG/M metagenome (GOLD analysis project Ga0180435, IMG submission 132467) | Hypersaline lake sediment archaeal communities from the Salton Sea, California, USA - SS_3_S_1 metaG | ecosystem: Environmental > Aquatic > Non-marine Saline and Alkaline > Hypersaline >... | reverse complement strand
TCACGCTTTGCAAAGCGCTTCACAGGGTTCTGCAGCAAACCAGGTACTCAGAACGAATGGCGAGGTGCACGATCCGGACAATGCGTCTTTGTTCGAGAACCGGCGCGGCGAGGTCATTGTCACGCCGCTCATTATCAGCCGCATGATGGCCCGCGTCGCCTTGCGTCGCGAGTTGCGGGCGGTGTTCGACGGGCTGTTCAGCTCGGGTGGCAGCGAGATCCTCTTCCGCCGCATCGCAGAGTACGATCTGGCCGACAAACTCGACGACTCAGCGGGCCCTGGCGCAGGGGAACGCGTTTTCAGCTTCGCCGACCTGCAACGTGCCGCCGACACGCGCGGGGAGATCACCATCGGTATTCGCCGGCGTGGCCAGGACGGTAAGCCAGGTGGCGGCGTGCAGCTCAACCCCGGGCACGACGAGCAACTGCGGTTGAACGAAGACGACGAGATGATCGTACTGACCAGCTACCGCTAGTGGGCCAAGCGGGACTCCCTAATGTCGCCGAAATCGCCGGCAGTCCTCATTCACACGTCTCCAACGCTGCGGAAGACGCAGAAAAACCATACCGGGCAACCGTTTTGTAACAACGACCTGCACAAGCCCAATCTTTTGCTCGAATGACCGGTCAAGTTCGTGCGCTGAATTTATATAATCGATACAGCTGGTTATACGTTATCTCGACGGCAGGATATGTCGTGACCCGGACGGTGGGTATCTGGGCGGAGAACGTTTCACCGGAAGTATTCCGTGGGATACGAGCACAAGGGGTGGGCCTGGTCTTTCGATTCCCCGAGGAACTCCGCGATCCAGTGACGGCGTTGCATCGCTCGGGCCATGAAGATCCATGCTCGTGCGGGCCTGCCGCCCAAACGCTTGCCGGTCACCTTGATCACGCCTTGGTTGACAACTACGCTCAGGTTTCCAGCTGTTGTAAGTCGCGCAAAAACATAGGGCGGAGACATTATGAGCAATTCGAAGACTGACAAGCTTATTGAAAACAACAAGCTATATGCAGATGGCGAGGCAGTACACAGGCCCACACACCCAGGTCAGCAGGCGATCCAGCCTTCGAAGCGTGTGGCCGTTGTTGCGTGTATGGATGCACGAATCGATGTGGAAGACCTGCTCGGCCTGCAAACCGGAGAGGCACATATCATCCGAAATGCCGGCGGCGTGGTTACCGATGATGCCATCCGTTGCCTGATCATTTCCCATCACCTGCTCGACACCAATGAGATCGTCCTGATTCATCACACGCGCTGTGGCATGCTGGCCTTTACCGACGATCTGCTCAAGGCCGGCCTGGAGGGTGACCCGGCTGCGGAGGAACTCCTGGGCAAGGCCACCAATCGCAAGTTTGTCGCGTGCAAGACATCTTCCGCGACCCCCTCTGCCTTCCATGCCTTCCGCGGCCCGCTGGAGGCGCTGGATTCACCGCGGGACGAGAAGAACATGGAGCGGCTGAGCTGGGATGTGCGCCGATCCATGGCCAACATACTCAACCATCCCTGGATTCCGACCAGCGGCCCGGACGCCATAAGCGTGCGTGGTTTCATCTACGACGTGGATACCGGGAAGCTGGAAGAGGTCAGCTATCCGGGTGACATGGGCTCATTCGGCTGATGCAATATAGACGTCCTCGAGGGGACGGAACCATGATCGTTTGTCTTTCAGCAGGCTTTGACCACGTGGGGGGCCGTTCAGGCGTGACGGGTCAGGCGCTTGTTTGCGGGCTCGCCCACTGCGCGGCACCGGACCAGGGCATTGTCAGGCTTTCGAAGAGGCCATCCGCTGTACATCCCCGCAAGACTTGGAGTCGCTATGAATTTTCGCGCAAGGGGCCAGTGGCAATGGGCTGTGGTACTGCTGATGTTGAGCATGGCCGGTACGATCGCAGCGGCGGATTCGGCGGCAGACCGCCTGAGCAATGGTGGCGTATTGCTGCTGCGTCATGCCATTGCCCCGGGTTTCGGTGATCCTGCGAATTTCCGCATCGACGAGTGTTCGACCCAGCGCAATTTGAGCGAGGAAGGCCGCCAGCAGGCGACTGCTATTGGTGCCTGGCTGAGAGCACGCGGTATCAGCCGAGCCAGGGTGTACTCCAGCCAATGGTGCCGCTGCCTGGAAACAGCGAAGTTGCTGGGTCTCGGGGAGGTGTCACCCCTGCCAGCGCTGAATTCTTTCTACCAGCGCCCCATGGACGAGGCGCCGAACCTCAACGCGTTGCGTCGCTTTCTGGCGGACCAGGCATTGCAAGACGAACCACTGGTGCTGGTTACGCATCAGGTCACTGTCACTGCGCTGACCGGGGTTTTTCCGGGTTCTGGGGAGGGCGTGGTGGCAACGCTGGGGGAAAACGGCGGGTTGAGCGATTTTGCCCCTTTACGTTTTGACAAATGAACCCTATGACAGGGTGTCTGAACTGCCGTTGCCGAGAACGCCCCAATCGCCTGCTGACCACGCCGTCTGGCCGGAAAAATGATGGCGGATGCAGTTGGTTCGAATGCGAAACGGTTGGGGGATGGGAAGGGGGATTGTCTCCTATACCCGAGGTGCTGCCTCGGCCAGTCTATTCAACGGACGATTCCGCCAAAGGGTTGTTTTGTCGGAGCGCCCATGGCTTCCAACTCGGCGGCGGATTTGAAGCGGAGTTCGATGAATCTCCAGTAGGGGGCATCGACGAGTTCGACCGCGATCGCATCGTCTGACTGGTAACGTGCCTGAAGTTCCTCGAGAAATCCAATGGCCTCAGTGTCCAGGACGGTACCTGTCAGGTTCTCGGTGTCGCGCAAAAAATCTGCATCATCGTCGAGACTGACCACCCGATAGCGCTCGGGGAAGCTATTGTCTTTTGCGTCATGGATAAACAGGTAATGGGGCATTGGGTTTCAACCTCCAAAAACAGGCCAAGATGCCAGGCCGGTGATCGTTGTTCACCACGATCGGCCAATTGGCAACTTCACGACGATACAGCATGATGCTGACAAGAATACCCCGGGAATGGCGGCATATTCCTGAGTGTGTTGCATTTCAACTGGTTGGTGATGCCTCTGGGGGCGGATAGGTTCACGATGATGGCCTGGAATGCCTGGAGTCGCTGCGTTGGCACGACGCACGGCTTCCTCGGTTGTTCTCCAGTTCACCACGTTTACCCGCAAGGCGCGTCATCACAGCCTCGTGGGCGGCCCTGTCGCAGATGATGGCGACCCCGCAGTCGAATCGTACATTGAGCCACTTGTGACCGTCAGTAGTCCAGCTATCCGCGCGCTGCAGCCGGAGCTTTTGCTATGCAATCGTCGATGGGTCTGGGCAGGTACGCCGTGCGTCTCCAGCACCCAGGGCGTTGATGCGCTGCATATCATCATCGCTGAGTTCAAAGTCGTAGATCTCACGGTTCTCCGCCATGCGCTTCATTTTCGAGGTTTTCGGTAGCGCGGTGCGACCGCTCTGCACATGCCAGCGCAGTACCACCTGCCCCGAGGTCTTGCCATGCCGTGCGGCGATGGTCTCCAGTACCGGGTCCTTGAGCATGCCGAAGGCGCCGCTCGCAAAGGGCGCGTAAGCGGTCACCACGATGCCACGTTCGTTACAGAAAGATTCCAGTTCGGGATCACGGCAGTATGGATGGATCTCCACCTGATTCACGGTGGGGCGGAGTTCCGGCTCCGGGACGTCTTCCATGAGCTGGCGTAGGTGAGAGATCGTGAAGTTGGACACGCCGATTGCACGTGCTGCGCCCTTGTTTGCGATCTCGCAGAAGGTGCGCCAGATGGCGGCGCGGGCTTGCCGAGGGAAGGTGGGGTCTGTGCCGTCCGGCTTCCCGAAGCCTCCGGGCCAGTGCATCAGTAGCAGATCCACATAACCAAGGCCCAGGTCGTCGAGGGTGTCGGCCATGTCGTCGCGGACCTTCTGGGCGATGTCGTCGACCTTGTCGAAGTCCCAGGTGCGACGGTGTGAAATATTGATATGCGGTGGTGCCGCCGGATGTGCGAGCTTGGTTGTTATAAAGAGGTCTTCGCGAGTCAACTCGCCGCTGCTGAAGCGCTGGCCGATGAGTGTACCTACAATTCGCTCGGTACCGTAGACCCGCGCGCCATCGAAGGCCCGGTAACCGTTATCCAGTGCCAAGGAAACGGCTTGCCAGGCCTGCTCGGGTAAAAAGCCCTGAAACTCAGTGGCGCCCACCCAGTCACCGAAGGCACAACCGAAGGCCAGGGTAGGCATGGTGACGCCATTGTGCAGGGAAATCGTTCGTGCCTTGTCTGCTGTTGCGTTCATTTGCTCCGAACCTTCTTGTTATCAAAAACGGGACGCTACAAAAGTTCCACTATGAAGCATAGGCCCGCGGTGAAATCACCGAAAGCGCTTGTCCCCGTTTCGCCAGCCCCACGGAAAACGCACAGCACCCGGACCGGGTGACAGTCCTGGCCGAGCCTTCGCCCGGGACCATGGCTCGGGGGCGGGTTCGCGTGAGAAATGCGTGAGTTGAGTCGCGGAAAAACCGCTTTCTTCACCAAGTCATCAGGTCAGGAGTGTATGGGGTGGAAGTCGCACGCTACCATCGCAAGCGGACCTCTTGTATGACTTGCGGTGTGGCCCGTATGACGGTGAAGGTGATGTTCTGGTACTTTATTTCACTGCCTTCTCGGGGTATCGCTCGCGCCTTCTCCAACAGGAAGCCGGCCACGCTCGAGTAATGCCCCTCAGGCAGCTCGACGCCGAGCTTTTCGGCGAGCAAGTGGGGCTCCATGCGCCCGCTCACCATGTAGTCACGCTCGCCCATCTTGCGGACCCACTGGTTCGAACGCTCGTTGAGGTCGTACTCATCCCGTATGTCCTCGACGACCTCTTCCATGATGTCTTCCAGTGTCACTATGCCCTTCGCGCCACCGAATTCATCCAGGACGACAGCCATCTCTTGCTTCGTGTGGCGCAGGTCCAACAACACATCCTGGATGATGCGCGACCCCGGCACATAGCCTACAGGCTGTAGGTAAGGCATGATGGACTGGTTCATGTCGACCCCTATCAGGTCCAGGGTGTCCAGCACGCCGATGATGCGGTCCACGCGGCCTGCGTGAACCGGAAGAATGTTGTGTGCGGCACTGCCGGCCAACTCGGCGGCTTCCCGGCAGGTGGCGTCCTGATCGATGGTGTAGACATCGACCAGAGGGATCATGATCTCGCGTGCAGCCGTCTCACCGAAAACGAACAGCCGTCGGATCATCGATTGCTCATGGGGATCGATCTCACCCTCCTCGGGTGACATGCTCATCATGGTCATGATTTCCTGGCGCAACGTGAACGCGTTCTGATATCCGGGCTTGTCCCCCATCAGCCGGGCCAGGAGGCGGGCAAAGAAGCTGAACAGCACCAGGATGGGATAGAAGAGCTGAGAGCAGAACCGCAGCAGGAAGATGGCGCGTGGGGTAATACTGTCGGCGCGTTGCTGAAAAATACTCTTGGGTACGATTTCTCCGAAGATCCAGATCAGCGGCGCCACCAGCACAACGGCGAGCCAGCCGAACTCGGGGCCGAAGAGCTGAATCACCAGGGCAGTCGCCATGGTCGTGTTGGTTACGACCGCGATATTGGTGCCGACCAGGGTGGTCGATAGCAGCCACTCGGGCTTTGCCAGCATCTTCATGGCCAGCTGGGCACCGCGCGAACCTTTGGCGGCGTCGGTCCGGAGTTTGATGCGGTCGGCGCTGACCACACCGATCTCCGCGCCCGAAAAGAAGCCTTCTGCCAACAGGCAGATCAGCATGACGAGGAGCGTGAGCAGGATGTCCTCCATGGCTCAGTCCTCAGCCTTCTTCTGTTCCGGGTCTGCCGGTGTCCCGGTATCCGGGGTTGGCGGTTCGCCCGGTGAAGGCGCAGTGTGCTCGTCAGATGGCTGTTCGGCGTCCGCGTCTGCCACGGCCCTTTTGACCAGGACCGATTCGATGCGATTCCAGCTGAGCTCGAGAATCTCGAACACATACTCGCCGAGTCGGATTGCAGTACCCGCTGGCGGTAACTCGCCGTGCTCGCTCAACAGCAGGCCGGCGATGGTTTGCGCGTTGTCTGCCTCGAAGGTGCTGGAGAACTCCCGGTTGAATGCCGAGACCGGCATTTTCCCCGGTATCTGCGCAACGCCATCTGACAGCCTTTCGTATTCGATCTTGCGTACCTTGTCCGATGGGCTTGGGAGTTCACCGAAGATGCACTCGAGCAGGTCTTCCATTGTGACCAGGCCTGTCACACCACCGTATTCATCGACCGTCAATGCCACCGACAGCTTGCGTCTGTGGAAGGTCTGGAAAAGGTCATGGGCCGGTTTCTGCTCGGGGATCAGGTAGGGCTCGCGCAGAAACTTGACGACGGCTTTGGGATCGTCTGCGTGGGTATTGAAATCCACGCCAACCAGGTCCCTGGCAAACAGGAATCCCAACACGCTGTCCCTGTGCCCGTCATACACAGGTACCTTGGTATGGCGGGTCTTGCGCAGTTCGGTGAGCATGTCGCGTAGCGGCATCTCCACGGGAAGAAAGAAGACGTCTGAGCGAGGGGTGCTGAGATCGCCCACCGACTTGTGGCCGAAGTCGAAAACGCGGTCCACGTACTGTGCTTCATTCTTGTCTAGCACGCCCTCGCCGACCGCCTCGTGAGCGAGCACCCGCACCATGTCCTGGGTGACGATGTTGCCAGGTGTCCGCTCTTTGCCTACCAGGAGCGTGGTCACCCAGTCGGCGATCAGGCGTACCGCCCACCGCAGTGGACCGATCAGGGCGGCAACGATCTCGATGGGGCGGCTCTGTGCGGTTGCAAACGCAACGTTATGTCGCATCGCCAGTGTCTTGGGTGTGATCTCCCCGAACAGCAGAAGGATGGGGATCATTATCAGCAGGTTGAGCAGTTTGCTGTCTGCGCCGAGAAGCTGGATAACGACGGAGGCGGAAATCACAGACGCCGCCACGTTGACGAACTCGTTGCCGATCAGAATGGTGACAATCAGCCGGCGTGGCTCACTCAACATGCGTTCTATGAGTTCCACACGGGGGTTGTCGTTACGACGCATCTGCTCGATCTGAAGCCTGCCCAGGGAGAACAGGCTGGTCTCGGAGCTTGAGAAGAAGCCCGAGAACGCGATTAGGACAACAAAGATGGCGATCTCAATCCAGAGGGTAAGGTCCAAGTTCTGTCATGCCTCAATCAAAAAGGTGTGAAGTGAAGAGAAGGGTTCGCTCCACGCTTTCCATCAGGAGCAGATAGGCTGTCTGTATGTCGGGCCCGGACTACAGACTTTGCCCGGCAGGGGTGATTTCATAACACAATTCGGCTCTCTGGTCCTGATGCTCCCGCAAGATCTTAACGTCTGTGAGCCGACTTGCCACCTGCGAGGTCTATCTGTTCCATGGGTCGAGGCGCTTGGGCAACCACCGGACTTGAGGCGATCTTCCGGATCCAGGCAACATGCAGTGGATCTCCGGCACCTCGAATTGCAGACCTGTATCGTTTTAAAACCGCAGAACAAGCAGGAAAAAGCTGCAGACAAGGCTTCTTGTCGAGCCTGTTCCTCGGATGCCCGCTCGAGGCGATATCCTTGTTTTGCGAAAAATATCAATGCTTTAAGGTTTCCTTGGGGCCGGTTTCCCGCGCAAATCCGGGCGGTCTGAAGATGAGGAGAGCGATTCCAGCGCTCTTCGATGCTCGTGTCGGTTGAAGTTGTGCCCCGGCAGATACCCGGGAGCCATCTGCATGCGGACGACTGTGTTCAGGCTTACGATTCCTGACCTCGAGCATGCCACTCTGCGGTGTTCGCACCGGGGAAAGACGTGTCGCAAGGGTGCTCCCGCGGAAGAGACCTGCATGGTGCTCGGGGAAGGGGCGCGGTTTCTGGTGCGTCGTGGTTCTGCGCATGAGAAGAGCAAGGAGGAGATGCTGGCGATTCTGGAACACGCCAAGTCCCTGGGCATGACGCACGTCACCGACAATATTCGCGACGACCCCCCGTTCTTCTGCAATTGCTGCCGTTGCTGATGTGAACTGATGGCCGGCGTGCAGATGGGCTTCGAGGAGGGATTGGCCAAGACGCCGTTTCTTGCGGCCGTCGACGAAGCCTACTGCGATTACTGTGGCGAATGCCTCAAGACCTGCCTCGGCTGCGGCGCCTGTATCCCCGTCTGCGAAGAGGGGGCGATCAGCCTTGTTCCGCGCACGCATCACCGACGCCCGCCGAAGAACGAGGGACGGATGTTTGCACGTATTCTCTGGGAGAGAAGGCGTATCGGGCCTTTCATCAGCGAGCGGATCAGGCGAACGCTGAGGCGCGTACGGCGTTGAGCGGTAGCTCGACACTCGTAAACCGGTCGCAGCTGCGCACGGCATCCGAGACCGGCAAGAGCGTCTGACTGTCAAGGCCAGCGCGACATGTTGCGCAGCGTTACGCTACAGCTCCAGCCCGGGGAGACGGCTCGTATGTATGGATCGTAGACAGGGCCACATTAGAAGAGGGCATCGGCGAGATAGCCGGTCGTGATGGCGATACCGAATACCGAGAACAGGAAGGTCAGCAGGATCGGCCAGCGAAACATCCGTTTCAGCATCACCATTTCCGGGAGTGATGCCCCGGCACCGCCGATGACCAGCGCGATGACCGCACCGATGCCCATGCCCTTCGCGGTCAGCGTCATTGCAATCGGGATCATCGTCGAGCCCCGTACATACAGAGGTACACCGACGATCGCCGCGAGGGGAATGGCCCAGATATTGCCTTCACCGGCATAACGAATCAACCATTCGTCCGGGACGAAGCCATGCGCGAAGGCGCCGATCAATACGCCAATCGCGACATGTGGCAGAAAACTGCGAAACTGGTCGACGGCGTCACGAAACAGCCGCCGGGCGCGGATCCCGAGTGATTCCGGCAGTGCCATGTCGGGTTTTGCCAAACCGATGCCGGCAGTGTCCAGTGCGACCGTCACGGGGGGATTGGGCGCCGTATTGCAACACTGTGTGTTCGCGGCCGGCTGAAGAGTGCTCAACGGAACACTCATCGCCGTTGGCTTGCGGCCCACGACATCGCTCTTCAGGTGGCGTTCGAATCCCGCCCGGTCCATCAGCCACGACACGCCAATCGCCATGCTCAAGGCCATGCCTGTGTAGAGCATGGTCAGCTCAACCCCGAATGTGATCCAGAACAGCGTGATAATGATCGGATTGACCAGTGGTGAGGTGAACAGCAGGGTCATCGTCGGGCCGAATCCGGCGCCCGATTTGAGCAGGCCCAGTGTCAGTGGGACCGTGGAACAACTGCAGAACGGGGTGGCGGCACCGATCAGGGCGCCGATCAGGTAGCCGTGGCCGTGACGACCCGAGAGGTAGTGACGGGTTTTCTCGGCGGGCAGCCATTCCTGCAGGGCACCGACCAAGAAACTGATGAGCACGAAAAGGACGGCGAGTTCTGCGAACAGTTGCAGGGCAAACAACCCCGTGTCTATCAATCGATCGCCCAGGTTTCCTGAAGTCAACGTACTTTGCTCCGGTTCGTTTTCACCAGCGCAGGATCCGGCGCGCAGGCGGCATCCCCCTCGTGTCGGCCTGCGCAGCACTCTTGGGTCAGGTACTCGATGGTATCGTTGAGCGCGTCAATGTTCGGCAGGCAGTAGAGAATCCGCCCTTCACGTTGTTGCTCGACCAGTCCGACGTTGATCAGCCGTCCGAGATGGTGCGAGAGTGTCGAACCCGGAATCCCCAGGGTTTCCTGCAGGCCACCGACCCGACAGCCATCAGGGCCGCATCGCACCAGATGGCGAAAGATGGCCAGGCGTGTGCTGTGACCGAGTTCGGCGAGCCGTTCTGCAGCGAGTTCCAATTGCATGGATTCATCATAGTGGCGCCGCCAAATGATTGCAAAATTCTAGAATTATCGAAATAAGCGTGGCTCATTCGTGTTCCCCTGGCCGTTCTCTGGCATCAGAAGAGCCAGCGGACAAACCGTCGACCAGCCCTTGGCTCACTCGGCAGTACAGCCACCCCGGCCGGACCGTTTTCCCGAGACGGTGGATCTGCGGGATGTCCGTGCGTCTGCCACGCGACGGCTTTTCTTGCGTTGGTTCAAACGCCGCTCAATACCGGGGGCATAGACTTGATCCATGAATGGCGGCAGAGACCCGCACTTTGTCCCACCACATATTGCGGGGTGACCGAGTTATGCAGCATATGCGCCTGCCCAGTAGAGTACTGGCGTCGGCGGTGTGATCGAACAGCCTCGACTACCTGCCCGGCCTCTGGCGCAAGCTTGTGTGCGATCTGCTGATGTACTTCCCGTTCCGTGTCAGGGAATCACCGAAGCCACAGCCGTTCTCTACGCGGCGGAGCGTACGGGGCGACCAGATTCCACACGAGTCGGGGGACTGCATTTTTTCCGCGTGGCGGGGAAGTAGCTGTAGCCTTCCTTGCGCTCCAGGTAATTCAACAGATCGACCAGATGGTTCTGGGCTTCCACCAGGCGCTCCCAGCCGTCGATATCTTCGGCAGACTTCGCAGCGCGTAGCGTGTCGAGAGTCTGTGCGACGGCCGAGCTCTCCGGCATGCGATAAGGCGATTGAATGACCTCCCTGAATTCATAGTAGGAGATCGTATCCATCTCG
>Ga0180435_10007162_pt1 | contig 10638 bp, 6 predicted proteins | sample SS_ome_3_FD_132467 | JGI IMG/M metagenome (GOLD analysis project Ga0180435, IMG submission 132467) | Hypersaline lake sediment archaeal communities from the Salton Sea, California, USA - SS_3_S_1 metaG | ecosystem: Environmental > Aquatic > Non-marine Saline and Alkaline > Hypersaline > Sediment... | reverse complement strand
GACTCCTTGATTTTCTTCCTGCGCGCCGTCATGCTCGCTAACATGACAGATTTCAAACTAGCTAGCTAGCCCAATTCCCGAAAAAAACCGGCTAGCAAATTTCGTGCCGAACAGGATTGGGATTTATCTGTTTTTAATTCGCTGCAAGGGACGGATCTTTCCCACTAAAGGGGATTGGACCGCCCGCCAAGAAGCGAGTAAACTAAAAGGCTATCTTGATTTCCCTTGATGATCTACCAAGATACTCGGGAGGAAACGAATACACTGTAGCATTCCGACCTCCCTTCGATCAACACTCGGCAAAACTCGACAAAGGCGTTTGGGCGTGAAACGGGCCCTCATCAGCGACATCCACAGCAACCTCGAAGCCCTCACGGCCGTGTTTAGCGATGCGCGCAGCCAGGGTGTTTCGGAGATCTACTGCTTGGGTGACATCATCGGCTACGGTCCCAATCCTCGAGAATGCCTTGACATGATCCGCAAGCAAACCCGGGTCTGCGTATTAGGGAATCACGATCAGGCCGCCCTGTTCGATCCAGACGGATTCAATCCCGTGGCGCTGCGGGCGATCTATTGGACCCGCGATGAACTGGAGGGCGGCGCCGGCGGCGCCAATGCCGCGAACCAGCGGTGGGATTTTCTCGGTGAATTGCCCCCACGGGTTTCGGAGCCAGACATGCTTTTCGTTCACGGCTCACCGCGCGAACCAACCAACGAATACGTGTTCCCCGAAGACATTTACAATCGCCGTAAGATGGAGACGTTGTTCGGCCGGATCGATCGCTACAGCTTCCAGGGTCACACCCATATCCCTGGCGTTTTCACCTCGGGGTTCGAATTTCTCACGCCCGAGGAAGTCAACCACGAGTACCCGCTCAACGGCGAGAAGACGATGTTCAACGTTGGCAGTGTGGGCCAACCGCGGGATAGCGACACTCGATCATGCTACGTGATCGTCACCGATGAGTCTGTGCAGTTTCGCCGGGTCGAGTACAACGCCGAAGTTACCGCCAAGAAGATCTATGCCCAAGACGATCTCGACAACATGCTCGGCGATCGGCTACTGGAGGGACGGTAACTTAGCGGGCCGCGACTCACACCATACCTGCCGCCGACCACGCACTAAAACGGAGGGATGACATCGGTGAAACGAGCCATCCTGAGTGATATCCACAGCAACATCGAGGCGCTCAACGCAGTGCTTGACGATGCGCGCGAGCAGGGGGTCGAGCAGTTCATCTGCCTGGGAGATATCATTGGGTACGGACCCAACCCGGGTGAGTGTATCGACTTGGCGATGAAGTTCAATTTGTGCGTGCTGGGCAACCACGACCAGGGCGCCCTGTTCGACCCGGAAGGCTTCAGCCGTGTCGCCGAACGGGCGATTTTTTGGACTCGGTCACAGCTTGAAAACACTGGCGGCGAAGACGACTTGGCGGTTACCCGACTCGACTTCCTGGCAGACCTGCCGCGGCAACTGAACGAAAATGGCGCCATGTTCGTGCACGGGTCGCCGCGCAACCCGCTCAACGAGTACGTCTTCCCAGAAGACGTCTACAACACGCGAAAACTGGAAAAGGTCTTCAGCCTGATCGACAAGCATTGCTTTGTTGGCCACACGCATGTGCCTGGGGTGTTCCCTGAAAAGGACCGATTCATCAGCCCCGACCAGATCGATGGGCAATACGTGTTGAGCGAAACGCGGGCGATTGTCAACGTTGGCAGCGTAGGCCAACCGCGCGACGGCGATTGCCGGTCGTGCTATGTGCTGCTGGAGGACAACGTCGTGACCTTCCGCCGGGTAGAGTACCCACTCGACGAGACGGTCGAAAAGATCTACGCCGTTCCTGAGTTGGAAAACTTCCTGGGAGACCGACTGCGGACAGGACAATAGGAATCGCTTTGGCGCGGCGACGCCTGCCGCCCGTGGGATGGAACACGCCTTGGCCGTCAGCAACGGCCAAAGGGGCATTCTTCGAACGCACTGGATTGCCACATCGGCAAGGAAATAAAAGTGGAAAAACGGTTTATCATCTTTCTTGTTGGTTCGTCGCTAGTCATGTTGGCGTGGCTGAACTGGAATGCCCGGTTCGCGCCGCCACCGCAACCGCAGGAGAAAAAAGACGTTGCTGATGGCGACAAACAAAAGGAAGACGGCGACGAGCCGGAAGTCGGTCCCGGCGACGAACCAAAGGACCCGGGCGAGGAGCCAGTCGTTGCGGGTGACGACACGCCAATCAGCGAGCGTCAGCGATGGCTGTCGCTCGGCTCTGTCGACGCGGTGAGTCCGTACCGCCTATTGGTGACCCTGACCAACAAAGGCGCCGCCATCCAACGGGCCGAGATCACCAGTCCCCGCTACCGCAGCCTTGAAACGCGGTCGGGATACTTGGGCTACCTTGCACCCTTGGAAACCGAAAACGCGGCCGGAGTTGTCGTCAATGTTGTCGGGGCGGGAACACCAGCCGCCCTCGCTGGTCTCAAGTCCGGCGACGTCATCCGCAAGATAGATGAAACGCCGATCCAGAAGCTTGTTGAATACGAACTGTTTCTCGCCGGCACGGAACCGGGCCAGGAAGTCTCGATTTCTGTCCATCGAAAGATCGGTGACAAGTCGGAGAACCTTGACCTTGTGGCGACGCTTGCACACACGCCAATGCAGATTCTCAAGCCGGAGTTCAAGCCGGAAAAGGACAAAGCGCAACCACTTCGGCCCGCAAACCCCCGTGAACAACATCCGCTTTCGTTTTTGACGACGCTCCAGCAAGTAGGCAGCAAGTCGATCGTGGTCGGCGAAGAGGAGATCGACGGCATCGCATCTCTGCGCGACGGTGTTTGGGAGATCGTGCCGGCAGAGTCACCCGACGAGGTCGTCTTCCGCATGATTCTCAGCAAAGACTTGAAAAAGCAGGTCGGCGATCCGCTGGCGGGATCGATCGAGGTCACCAAGCGATTCCGAATTGAGCAGGTGCCTGAAGAAGAACTGGAAAACACGATCTTCCGCGGTTATCACCTGAACTACACGATCAGCGTTCGCAACCTTACTCAGAAGACCCTCGATGTCGCCTATCGCCAAGACGGGCCGACGGGACTGCCCACCGAAGGCTGGTGGTACCAAGTCAAAACACATACACGAATGTTCAAAGGGGCCGGCGTTCGCGATGTCATTTGGCAGACCGATGAGGGCGGCTTCACGTTGATCGGCTGCCCGGCGATCGCCAGCAAGTACCGCAAGGATGAGCAGAACCCATCAACGCCGCTTGTCGGGCAAGACGTGACCGCGCCGATGCGTTTTGCAGGCGTTGATACGCTCTATTTTTCCGCTGTACTGATGCCGCACCCGGATGAAGAAGCGGAGAAGTTTGTCTATTCCAGCGCCTCGGCACGGCCCGTCGCTGGTGTAAACCCGACGTTCGACAACCTGACGGATGTATCCTTCCGACTCGTGTCGATCTCTCGCGAACTCGCTCCTGAAGAAGAGTTCTCGACAGACTACGTGATTTTCTTGGGACCGAAAGAGCCCGATCTGCTTGCCCAATACGAACTTGAGGGAACGATCGTTTACGGCTGGTTCTGGTTCGTGGCCAAACCGATGATTTCCATCTTGCATCTCTTCCACGACTACATGGTCTTCAACTACGGGTTGGCGATCATCATGCTGACCGTGTTGGTTCGCGGTTGCATGTTCCCGCTGAGCCGCAAGCAGGCGCTTAGCGCCCGCAAGATGCAGGAGTTGCAGCCTGAGATCAAGCGGATCGCCGAAACCTACAAAAGCGACATGGAGAAGCGGACCAAGGCTCAACAGGACTTGTTCCGCAAACACAATTACAATCCGCTCGGCGGGTGCGTGTTGGTCTTTTTCCAACTGCCAGTCTTCATTGGTTTGTATCGCGGTTTGAGTATCGATATTTTCCTGCGCGACCAAGCGTTCATACCGGGGCTGCAATGGTGCTCGAATCTGGCCGCACCGGATCAATTGTGGTTTTGGCAGCCGCTTTTACCGACATTCTTGTCAGGTCCCAAGGCGTTGCCTGGCCCCTATCTGAACCTGCTGCCGCTGATTACGATCGTGCTGTTTTATATCCAGACCAAGCTCTTCACGCCGCCGGCAGCCGACGAACAGCAAGCGATGCAACAGAAGATCATGTCGTTCATGATGTTGTTCATCGGAGTGTTGTTCTTCAAGGTCGCCGCCGGCTTGTGCGTCTACTTCATCGCTTCCAGCCTGTGGGGCATTACCGAGCGAAAACTCCTGCCGAAGGCGCAGAATCCGGAGAATGCGAACAACGCCCCGTCGGTGGAACAACCGGCGAAACGAAAGACGCCGAAGAAACCGAAGGGCAAGAAGAAGAAGCGATAGCCGTATTCGGACTGCGCATGGTAGCTGCGGTCGTCAGGCCGCGGAATCGCGGGAACGTCGCGTGTCGCTGAGTCCGCCGTCTGGCGACGGCAGCTACAACACATATCTGACAACAGACAACTCCCCTGCCGTGATTCTCGACGATACCATTGCCGCGATCGCCTCCGCGCCCGGTGGGGCGATGCGCGGGATCGTGCGACTCAGCGGTCAGCATGTGCTCGCTTGTGTGAGTGCGATCGGATTCGATGTCGACGGTGAGACGATCGCCTCACCGACACGCGTATCGGGTGAGATACAGCTACCCCATCCGCTTGGCCTTGTGCCGTGCGATCTCTTCCTTTGGCCGGGACGGCAAAGCTTCACGCGACAGCCAGTCGCAGAGTTGCACACGATTGGTTCGCCGCCAGTGTTGGAGGCCGTGCTGGATCAAGTCTGCAAAGCCAGCGCGCGTCCCGCCCAACCCGGCGAGTTCACAATGCGGGCTTTTCTTGCCGGGCGCATTGATCTTACGCAAGCTGAAGCTGTGCTCGGCGCAATTGACGCCGTTGGGCAAGATCAACTTGCGACGGCGCTTTCGCAAATGGCCGGCGGATTGGCGACACCGCTGACACAACTACGTGAATCGCTGCTGCAAATCCTGTCTCACCTCGAGGCCGGGCTTGATTTCGTCGACGAAGACATCGAGTTCGTCACGGCCGAAGAACTACAACAGCAACTTGAGCATGCCGCCCAACAAATCGCAGAGATTGCTGAGCAAATGGAGTCACGAGGGCGATCCGCCGACGAACCCCACGTCGTGTTCACTGGTTTGCCGAATGTCGGCAAAAGCAGCCTCCTCAATTCACTGGCTGGCGAATCCGCCGCGATCGTCTCCGATATCGCTGGTACTACCCGGGATTACGTAACCTGCCGTGTGCAACTCGATGGCGTGCGCTGTGTTTTGGTCGATACGGCGGGCATCGAAAACACAACTACAGCCAAAACGGAGGAGGACTCGGCGGCTGCCCCGTCTCTCATAGCACAGCAGCATACGATTGCCCAGAGCAAACATGCAGATCTATCGATCTTCTGCCTTGACGCTTCGCGGCCGCTCAACGAGTTTGAGCACGGCGAAGTCGTGAGTACCTTTGCTGACGATCGGCTGCTTGTGTGGACCAAGACCGATCACGCAACCCACATCCCCGCCCTGCCCTGCGCCGACAATCCTATCCGAACGAGCAGCACGACCGGCCAGGGGATCGGTCAACTCAGTCGAGAGATTGCACATCGATTGCAGATGAACGAAGGCGGTGACGGAGCTTATGTCTCGATGACGTCAATTCGTTGCCGTGACAGCCTGCGATCCGGTGCTGAAGCCCTCAGCCGGGGTGAACAACTGGTGCGGCAGAATGAGGGGGAGGAACTCGTCGCCGCTGAATTGCGTGTTGCATTGAACGAACTTGCCCAGGTTGTCGGGGCAGCCTACACCGACGACATCCTCGACCGCGTCTTTAGTCAGTTTTGTATTGGAAAATAGGGCAAGCCTGGCGCATTGACGCGTGATTTGGACGATCCGCACTCGTTTTCGCCACAACGTCTCATCTGTTAGAATGTGGCCAACGATTTCAACTAGCCCCTACGGGAGATGGCTGATGAGACACTTCGTACACGCGGTATTCGTGCTAACGATCGCCTTTTCTGGTTATGCCGCTGCCGCCGAGAAGGGCAAAGACATCCTCGCTGCAACCGATGTCACCGGCGGTTTGGTCGTTCATCTCGACTGTGGCGATGGAACACTTACTTCCCAACTCCACCGCGAGGGCGTCTTGGTCTACGGTTTGGATACCGAGCAAGCGAACGTCATTGCGGCTCGTTCGGCAATCGCCGAAAGAGGGATTTATGGACCGGTTTCGATCGGCTCTTACGATGGCAAAAAGTTGCCGCTGGTGGACAACATCGCAACGCTTGTGGTTGCCGACTCGCCAACCGCTGAGATAAACGAAATCATGCGTGTGTTGCATCCGTACGGTGTCGCCTATATCGGGGGGAAGATCACAAAGAAGGCAAAACCCGCCGAGACCGACGAGTGGCCGCACTACCTCAACCAAGCAGACAACAACGCCGTCGCACACGACCAACTGATTGCACCACCACGACACATGCAGTTCTTGTCGCACCCGCTCTGGACACGTCACCACGATCGGCTTTCCAGCTTCACCGCAGTCGTCACCGCCAAGGGACGGCTGTTTTATATCGCCGACGGCGGCCCCGTTTTCGATCCCAATGAACCGGGGCAATGGACGGTCACTGCTCGCAACGCCTTCAACGGTGTCTTTTTGTGGAGCAAACCAATATCGTCCTGGACTGACATCATGCGAAAGTTCCGCAGCGGCCCCGTACAGCTGCAGCGACTGTTGGTAACCGATGGCGACCACGTGTTCGTCACGTTGGGGCTCGACAAGCCGATTACCTGTCTCGCCGCCGCCTCCGGCGAAACAGTCGCCACCTTCGAAAACACTACAAAGGCCGAGGAGTTCGTACTCGACAGCGGCGTACTCTACGTGCAAACGGGAGCGTTAGGCGCCGAACATGCGCTGCTCGAACGCCGCGGAGAGAATACCGCCTACAAAGACACAAAGCTCATCAAGGCCGTTGACGTGAAGACCGGCAAGCTGCTCTGGCGATGGCCCACGGAACAAACCGCCGAGATCATGCCGCGCACGCTGGCCGTTTCGAACGGGCAGGTGTTCTTCCAGGAAAGCGGAGACACCGTCTGTCTGAGTGCGGCAAACGGTAAGCAGGCATGGCGGTCACCGATGGTCGCCGGCGGATCGACCCCAACGGCCACGCCCGCGCCGACAGATAACAAGAACCAGAAGAAGGCAAAGGCCGATCCGCAGAAAAAGGCAAGGAAGAAACCGACGGGTGGCCGGTCGATGGGTTGGACGTACGCCACACTTGTCGTTCAAGACGGCGTCGTGCTCTCGTGCAACGGCAGCACGATCTTCGCTGTCGACGCGGAAACCGGCAACCAACTTTGGAGTGGTTCGGCCAGAACGCCCTTTGGCAGAACACCGTCCGTCGACATCCTGGTGGTCAACGGCGTTGTCTGGACGAGCCCAGGGTTCGGCGAAGGCCGAGAATTACGAACCGGCAAAGTCGTGGCGACCAACGATCCCCGGGATGAGTTGGTCACTGCCGGTCACCATCACCGCTGCTACCGCAACAAGGCCACCGATCGATTCGTCATCGAAGGATACCGCGGCCTGGAGTTTCATGACCTAACGGGCGACGATCATTGCCGCAACAACTGGATCCGCGGTGTCTGCCAGTACGGCATTATGCCGGCCAATGGCATGCTCTACCTTCCGCCTCACAATTGCAGTTGCTACCCAGAGGCCAAGCTCTACGGTTTTTGGGCGGTCAAAGCGGACGAGTCGACATTTGGCCTCGAAGAGTTGGACTTCGGCGCCGAGTTGGACAAGGGGCCGAGCTTCGGCAAGCTCTCCGCACCGACCAGCATCGCAGCGGATGACGAGTGGCCGATGCATCGTCGCGACGCCCGTCGCAGCGGTTTGTCGCCCGCCGGCGTTTCGGCCGATGAGATCGCTTGGAAGGTTGAAAGCGAGCGCGTGCTGACGGCCCCGGTCGTCGCCAACGGTGTATTGCTTGTGGCCGACAAAACCAGTCACCAGGTCATTGCGCGTGATCCCGCTACCGGCAAACAGCAGTGGGCATTCAATGCCGGCGGTCAAGTCGACTCGCCTCCGACGATCTACGGCGACGCCGTGCTGTTCGGTGCGGCAGATGGAACGGTTACCTGCTTGCGGCTCGACGACGGCGAATTGGTTTGGCAATTCCACGCGGCGCCAAACGACATCAAAACGGTCTCGCTCGAACAGGTTGAATCACTTTGGCCGGTTCACGGCAGCATTCTCATTGACGACGACACGGCGTACTTCGTGGCCGGTCGATCGACATATCTCGACGGAGGGTTGTTCCTCTACGGCATCGATCCGCTAACCGGTGAAATTCGTCATCAAAAGCGACTTGAGAGCGAACCGGCGGTCGACTCGAAGAACACCGAGGGCATCGCGCGGAAAGGGTTCTCGCAAAATGCCGTCGATCACAAAACGCTGAATTCGCCCGACAAGAGCGACGCCTTTTCGATGGACGGCAACATCTCCGACATCCTGGTGGCGGACGGCGACGCCATTTATCTGCGACACATGAAATTCGATTGTCAACTGAACCGCGTCAACGATTGGGCGCACCACCTGTTTTCGACATCGCGGTTGCTCGACGATACGGAATCCTATCGAGCCCACTGGTTCTATGGCAACGGCGATTTCAGCCGGTTGCCGGTTGCGTATGAGTGGTTGACGCGCGGCAGTTACGGCGGTTTCTCCAACCCGTTGGGACGGTTTCTCGTGTTCGACGACAACCGCCTCTGGGGTTGTGGTGTGAAGAATCTGCCATTGTTCACGACTGACTTATCCGGCATCGACGCGAAGCTGAAAAAGGACTTCCCCAAAATCAAGGATGCGATGACCCATGAGCCACTAACGACCGCGTTACCCATCCATCCACGAGCAATGATCAAAGCAGGCGACAAGCTGTATTTGGCGGGCTACCCGATCGACAGTTCGACGTTGCATCGTTACGGCGAACCGATTCGGGACAAAGGCATTCTGCTGACGGTCGATGCAGCAACCGGTGACACCCTCTCTCAGGTTGAACTGCCGGCCCCGCCAACCTTTGACGGTATTTCGGCAGCCAACGGTCGGCTTTTCATGTCGCTCGAAAACGGCAGCCTGATGAGTTGGAAGTAGTCGAACTAGCATCTTGATCGAAAGGTGGTCGATTCTATGTTGCGTGCGGTGGCGAGTGGAAGTCCCTTGCGTTCGTTGTTCGCGGTTTGTCTGGGCGTTAGTCTGTTTCTCGGTTGTTCTGGTTCACAGGACAGGGACGACGAGTTCAAGGAAGGCGCCAAAACTACCGTGCTTCGTTTGGCCACAACGACCAGCACTCGCGACTCCGGCCTGCTCGATGAATTGCTTCCCCCGTTCAGAAGGGCGAAAAACTGCCGGGTCGATGTGATTGCGGTAGGCACCGGCGCGGCGCTGCGGCTCGGCGAAACCGGCGAGGTGGATGTCGTCATGGTTCACGCCCGTAAAGCGGAAGAGTCTTTCATGGCAGCCAAACACGGTATTCGTCATGAAGAGTTCATGTACAACAACTTCGTGATCCTCGGCCCGCCAAACGACCCCGCTGAGATTCGAGATGTTGATCCCATCGAGTCGATCAAGAAGATCGCTGCGGCTGACGCGATCTTCATCTCTCGCGGTGACGACAGCGGAACCCACAAACGCGAATTGAGTCTCTGGGAGGAGGCGGGAAAGCAGCCAGATTGGGCGAACTACTTCGAGAGCGGTCAGGGGATGGGCCCCACACTGACCATGGCCGACGAAAAACAGGGTTACGTGTTGGCCGACATGGGGACCTACCTCAACCTCAAAGAGAAGATTGTCTTGGTCCCGCTCGCCGCGGCGGACGACAGTCTGCGCAATCCGTACGCCGCGATCGTCGTCAACCCAACGAAGAACGACAAAGTCAAATCGGATTTGGCGGACCAGTTTGTCGACTACCTGATTTCGAAGGAAACCCAACAACTGATCGCCGAGTTCAAGGTTGCCGATCAGCAGTTGTTCACTCCCACGCGACTGAAGGGTGACGAGTGAGGCAGTAGCCCATGCAGCTTCTTTGGGATGGCATCACTGGCGCGATTCGCCTGCTGATTGAGCGCGATCCGCTCGTCATGAGCGCCGCTTGGCGCAGTCTGTGGATTTCGACAATTGCCGTGCTCGTTGCAGCTCTTGTTGGCATTCCCCTCGGTTCGCTGCTGGCAAGAAAGCGATTCGTCGGTCGCACACTGACCGTCGTCGCCTTCCGGGCTGGCATGAGCATCCCCACGGTTCTGATCGGATTGCTTTGCTTCGCGATGATGTCTCGTCGGGGACCGCTGGGGGCGATCGATCTGCTTTACACGCCTTGGGGTATCATCGTCGGCGAGTTTTGTCTTGCGTTGCCGATCATCGTCAGTTGGACACACACCGCCGTCAGCGGTTTGGATCCGCGCGTGCCGGAAACAGCACTGACGCTTTGCGCTGGTCCGATTCGCCGCTGGCGAACCTATCTTTTCGAAGCCCGGCAGGGCATTGCCCTGGCGATTCTAACGGCGTTCGCACGCTGTTTCACGGAGTTGGGTATCGCGATGATGGTGGGGGGAAACATCAAAT
>Ga0180435_10007160_pt1 | contig 10640 bp, 9 predicted proteins | sample SS_ome_3_FD_132467 | JGI IMG/M metagenome (GOLD analysis project Ga0180435, IMG submission 132467) | Hypersaline lake sediment archaeal communities from the Salton Sea, California, USA - SS_3_S_1 metaG | ecosystem: Environmental > Aquatic > Non-marine Saline and Alkaline > Hypersaline > Sediment... | reverse complement strand
GCAGCTTTTGTGGCATTGCCACAGATTCCGCCGCGCAATGTGGCCTGGTTCAAGAAAGGCAAATGGGTCCACATGGCAAAAATTGCTTTTGAAAAATATTTCATACGCAAGATGAAAAAAGGCAGTGTTGAGCCAATCTACGAAAAATACATCCTGAAAATGCTGGGTATTGGCAAGGTTAAATAGTGCTGGGCCAAGGTGAATTAACAACCACTTTGGTTTACTATTCCCGCCTATGACTACACCTCATATCACTCGCCATAAAACCGTTCAGGTAAAAGTCCGTCATCTCCTTATTGGTGGTGATGCGCCCGTTGTGGTGCAGTCCATGACCAATACCGATACTGCTGATGCAGCATCGACGATCAGGCAGGTGGCTGAATTGTACCGTGCCGGTTCTGAAGTGGTACGTATCACGGTAAATAATGAAGAAGCCGCCAGAGCCGTGCCGGAGATTCGAGAGGGCCTGGAACAGCTTAACCTGTCAGTGCCCCTGGTGGGCGATTTCCATTTCAATGGTCATCGTTTACTGGCAGATTTTCCCGAATGTGCACAGGCACTGGATAAGTACCGCATCAACCCGGGTAATATCGGTAGCGGTGAAAAACGTGACAGCCAGTTTGCCACCATGATTGAAACTGCTGCGCGCTATGACAAGGCAGTGCGCATCGGCGTTAACTGGGGAAGCCTTGATCAGGCCCTGGTAGCTCGCATGATGGATGAAAATGCCAACAGTGATTCACCGCTTGAAGGCCCGGAAATCATGCATCACATCATGGTGCGCTCGGCACTGGAAAATGCTGACCGTGCAGTGCAGCTTGGTTTGCCCAAAGAGAGAATCATCCTCTCCTGTAAAATGAGTGGTGTTCAAGACCTGATAGCGGTTTATCGCCAACTGGCTGCAAAAAGTGATTATTCACTGCATCTGGGTTTGACCGAGGCGGGGATGGGGTCAAAAGGTATTGTTGCTTCAACTGCGGCACTGTCCGTGCTGTTGCAGGAAGGTATCGGCGATACCATCCGTATTTCACTGACGCCCGAGCCCGGCGGTGAAAGAACTCGTGAAGTGAAGGTTGCCCAGGAAATATTGCAGTCCCTTGAATTGCGCTCCTTCATGCCTCAGGTGATAGCCTGTCCGGGCTGTGGCCGCACCACCAGTACCTATTTTCAGCAGCTGGCGCAGGACATCGAACAGCATTTGCGTACCAAAATGCCGGTGTGGTCCAGTCAATATCCCGGTGTAGAAGAGATGAACGTCGCTGTGATGGGGTGCGTGGTGAATGGTCCCGGTGAAAGCAAGCATGCTGATATTGGTATCAGTCTGCCGGGTAATGGCGAACGTCCTGCAGCACCGGTTTATGTAGATGGTGAGAAAAAAGTAACCTTGAAAGGCGATAATATCGCTGCTGAGTTTATGCAGATTCTGGACGACTATGTACAGAATCGCTATGCCAGCTGATAGCTGCTTCTACTCTTGGCCTATCGCCTGCAGCTCTTCCACGTTTAAGCGATAAAGCTGCGGTGCTGTTTCAATCAGCAGCTTCTTGCGTTTGAACTCGGCAATAATACGGCTGCTGGTTTCCGTGGTAATGGCCAGCATCGAACCGATGTCTTCACGGCTGAATAAGGGATAACTCAGGTCCGGGTTATTGAAAACGTGAAGCAACAGACGTGCAATACGTTGCTTGGCAGAACCGGTTGAAAGATGGGTCAGCCAGGCATCCGCTTCGGTAAGAGCGCGGTTCCAGCGGTTTAACAGTTCCTTGTGCAGGTTGGGATTTTCACTGCTGAGTTTCTTAATAACCGGTACTGGCAGTTTGCATACTTCGCTGGGTTGCAGTGCGATCGCATCATGTTGGTAATCCTGGTCAAGCAGGGCTTCGAGGCCGGTGATATCGGTGGTGCGGGCAAGGCGTACGATGCGCTGGCTGCCATCGGGTAGATACTGCACCAGCTTGAAACTTCCACTGCGCACGGTATACATGTGGTTGGCTTTTTCGCCCATACGATAGAGATGAGAGCCTGGCGGTAACACGTACTGGTCGATGGGTTGATGAATTTTCTCGAAATCATCTTCTTCCAGACCGGAAAACAGCACAGTATTACGTAACTGGCAGTTCCTGCAGTCAGCTTCACCTGTCCACGCCGAATGTAATGTGACTGTCTTATTCATGACAGTTTTGTAGCCTCGATTAATTAAAGTTGTAATTTTTTAATGAATGATAGCCGGAAGTTGGCTGTTATCATAGAGATTAAAGTCCTGGGTATGATAAGGGAATAGCGGTTTTCCCGAAAAACAGCCTAAAAATATATGATGCAACTATGAATTTAATCACGCTAAAGTCAGTACAACATGGTTTCGGTGGACCACCACTGCTGGAAAATGCCAGTTTTTCAATTGCCGAGAGCGAGCGTATCTGCCTGATCGGCAGAAACGGAGAGGGTAAATCCACCTTGCTGAAAATCATCGCCGGCCACATCACGCCGGACAGTGGAGAAGTGGCGCGTAGCAAGGGACTGGTTATTGCCGAACTGGCACAGGAAGTACCACAGGGCTTTGAAGGGACAGTTTTTGATATCGTCGCAGGTGCCCTTGGCGACAAGGCCCGGTTATTGAAAAAATATCATCACGCTGTACAGCTGGTGGCAGCGCAACCTGAAGAACAAAACCTGCAGAAACTGGCCGATGCCCAGCATGCACTTGAAGCGGTTGATGGCTGGCAGCTGGAACAGGAAGTGGAAACGGTGATTTCGCGGTTACAACTGCATGCGGATGCCGAAGTGGCTTCACTGTCCGGAGGCCTGAAACGTCGTGTACTGCTGGCCAGGGCGCTGGTAACCCATCCTGACCTGTTATTGCTGGACGAACCCACCAACCACCTCGACCTGGCGGCAATTCAATGGATGGAAGAGTTTTTCAGGGACTACAAGGCCTCGATCCTGTTTATCACCCATGACAGGGAGTTCCTCAGACAACTGGCGACACGCATCATTGAACTGGACCGCGGCCAGACCACGGACTGGCCCGGCAATTATGATAACTACCTGCGCCGCCGTGAAGAGCGCCTGAATGCCGAGGCAAAAGAAAATGAACGCTTTGATAAAAAACTGGCCCAGGAAGAAGTCTGGATCAGGCAGGGCATCAAGGCGCGGCGCACGCGTAATGAAGGCCGCGTGCGTGCCTTAAAGGCTATGCGTGAGGCCTATCGCCAGCGCCGTACACAACAGGGTACTGCCAACCTGCAAATGCACCAGGCTGAAAATTCCGGCAAGCTGGTTTGTGAGGCTGAAAACATTACCTACAGCTGGGATGGTTTTCCAGTGGTCAAGGATTTTTCGTTGACCATTTTGCGTGGCGATCGTATTGGTGTTATCGGTCCCAATGGAGCCGGTAAGTCGACCCTGTTGAACCTGCTGCTTGGCAGGCTGGAACCGCAACAGGGCAAGGTGAAACTCGGTACAAAACTGGAAGTGGTTTTTTTCGATCAGTTGCGTGATGTGATTGACGATGAAAAAACCGTGATGGATAACGTGGCTGAGGGTTCTGACAAGGTTGAGATCAACGGTAAAACCAAGCACATCATGTCCTATTTGCAGGACTTTCTGTTTGCCCCGCAAAGAGTCAGGCAGCCTGCCGGTGCCTTGTCCGGTGGAGAACGTAACCGCCTGTTACTGGCGAAACTGTTTTTAAAGCCCGCTAACCTGCTGGTACTTGACGAGCCTACCAATGACCTTGATGTGGAAACGCTGGAATTGCTGGAAGAGCTGTTAACTGAATACCAGGGAACCTTGTTGATCGTCAGCCATGACCGGCAGTTCCTTGATAATGTCGTTACTTCAACACTGGTATTGGAAGGCAACGGTCATGTGGAACACAGTATTGGTGGATACAGCGACTGGGAAGAAAAGCATCGTCAAAAACAACAGGCGCTCAAGGCGACAGCAACAAAGCTGGTGCAAAAAGAGGTGGAAAAAAAGGAAAACAACCAGCAGAACAACAAAAAAATCAGGCCGACAAAACTCAGTTACAAGGATCAGCGTGAACTCGATGAGCTGCCAAAACAGTTAGAATCACTTGAAAAGCGGCTGGATGAGGTGCAAAGTCAGTTATCAAACCCGGATATCTATAAGGAGAGTCCTGACAAGGTGGCGGCATTGCAGCAGCAATTAACCGATACCGAAGCAGAGCTTGAAGAAAAATTTCTACGCTGGGAAGAACTGGAAGCCATGCTATGAGCAAAGCCATAACCCTTGTTACATTGCTGCTGCTGATGGCCAGCGGTCAGGCCTGGTCAGGTGCCATCTGCGTGGTCGCACTATGGAAAGGCTCGGTACTGGATTATGTCTATCTTGCCGGCGATATCCACCCTCATGAGCTTCAGGCGCAAGCAGAAGCCATGTTGGCACAACGCGGCTACGATGATTATGACCGCGGGCTGGATATCCGTCATGCACGCGGGCAAACTTATCTGAAGCATGGCTATGCCGTGATTATCGAATCAAACTACATTCCTGCTTATCGCAAGGTGCAGAAAGAACGCCGTAGTATTGGCTGTGGCTTTAGTGCCAAATCGCTGGATGATGCCCTGTGGGATGCCATTCATGATCTACAGACCCATGACTGGAGCTGGGTGCCTGATCGTGATGAGTACACGGTGGTGAAAAAAGAAAGGTTTTAACGCGTGAAAAAATTCTGCCTCATTCTTGTATTGATAGTGTTGTCGACTGCTGCCTCAGCCAGGCAGGTGATAGAACTTATTCCACTGCAATCGCAATTGCCGCAAGACATCATCCCGGTTATCAGGCCTCTGCTGGGTGCTGATGGTGCAATTAACAGTATGAATAACCAATTGATTCTGAAAGTTGAGGAAAGCCAGCTGGAAGAAATTAAACAGTTGATCCGTCAGCTCGACAGGCCGCCACAACGTTTACTGATTGAAGTCAGTCTTGAAGGGGGTGGCCGAGGACAGGACTCCGGTTTTGATGTAAAAGGCAGGCTCAGTACGGAGGGCAATAACCGTGCAGATTTCAGAATCAAGGAATATCGCACTCGTGACCGATATGACTCGAGTCAGATGATTCACGCCACAGAAGGCTATCCTGCATTGATTCGTTATGGGCGTATCATTCCGTACCAGGAATATGATATTGAAGTGCGTGGTAACCGGCTGAGCCAGAGGCAGTACACAAGTTTCAGGGATGCCACCAGTGGCTTTTATGTCATCCCCCGGCTCAACGGCAACCGCGTCTCTTTGGAAATTCAGCAACAGCGTAAGCGTTATCAGTCTGATGGCAGTATGGCGGTTCAGGGTGCCAGCACATTCGTTAGCGGTCAGCTCGGTGAATGGATAAGGCTAGGTGGTGTCGGGCAGTCAAGTAACAGGCAAAGGGAAGGTCTTATCAGCCGTAATACCCGCAATGTCAACGAAGATCAGCAGATATTTGTCAGGGTGACACGAAACTGACATGGCACCCGTAAAAACAGGCCAGTGGCGAGTTTTAGCCAGCCTGTTTCCAGGGGTGTTGCTTGCCATTGTTTTTATACTGGTTATCGAACCTGTTTCCCAGCCCCAAAGCTATCATTTATTCGCTGATCAACGCATTGTTCTGCAGATTCCACATGCCGGTGATGTACTGACAAACCTTGCACTGATCATTGTTGGTGCCTGGGGATTGTGGTTTCTATCGCATCCACAGTTATACCGGGCAACATTCATCGATAGGCGTGAAGCCCGCAATTTCTGGTGGCTGTTTGCCGGTGTTCTATTAACGGGTTTCGGTTCTGCCTGGTATCACCTGAGTCCCGATAACAACAGCCTGGTGTGGGACAGACTGCCAATGACATTGGCCTTCATGGGTTTATTAGCTGCCATGATTAGTGAACGTGTCAGTCTCACCCTGGGTAGAGCCTTGCTCGGGCCTCTATTGCTGGCAGGTGTGGCAAGCGTGTTGTGGTGGATCTGGACAGAGCATCAGGGTCACGGAGATCTGCGCTGGTATTTGATCGTTCAGTTTTATCCGGTGTTAACCATGCCCTTGATACTACTCTTGCTGTCTGCTCCATATACTCATGGCGGATATTATTGGGGAGTAGTGACATTTTATTTGATAGCAAAACTGGTGGAAATTCTGGATCACCAGATATTCGAGTTAACTCGTGGAATAATAAGTGGCCATAATTTAAAGCATTTGTTTGCAGCGCTGGCGGTAGCCTTGTTGCTCAGAATGCTGTGGGTGCGTAGCAGTCGTTGAGCCACTCCATTTAACTGGCGGTCATTTCAAATGAAATACAGGTTCCAGTCGATTGTTGTGCTGTCGGATTATCTGAAATATTTATTTCAGCATGATGCAAAGAAGCAATTTCTTTAACAAAACTCAGCCCCAGTCCGGAGCCTTTTCTACCATCAGGACGCGATAGAGAATAAAAGCGTTCAAATATGCGCTGTTTTGCATAGTCCGGTATACCTTCACCCTGGTCGCAAATATTGATAATAATTTTTTCATCCCGTTTTACTGTGCGGACTGTGATTTCACTCTCAGCAGGTGAAAACTCGATAGCGTTTTTCAACAGGTTGGTCATGGCTTTTGACAGCAGAAAATAATTACCTTTAATCTGCTGTTGATCATCTTCATGCAAACGGATTTTGATGTGCCGGTTTTGAGCAACGGGCAACAGGCTGGTGACTACATCATTCAGTAATTCTTGGGTGTTGATGGTTTCGATATCATCAAGACCGGGTCGATATTCAAGAGAGGCCAATTCCAGCAGGCGATCGACCAGTTCCTGCATGCGTTGCGTTTCATTCTGAATATTAGCCAGAAAATGTTGGCGGTCAGCCTCCGGCATATCTTCATTCAGTAGTTCGGAAGCACCACGAATAGCGGCGATCGGGCTTTTCAATTCATGGGTCAGGGTTTGCACATAGTCAGAAACGTAGGACTTGCCATCCAGTGCAATACGCATGGATTCAAGTGCCCGGCCCACCTCGCCAATTTCATTGTTACCAAGTTCTGGAAGCCTGGTGCGTTCACCCTTGGTAACGGCTTCAGCATAGTTTTGAATACGTGACAGAGGTTGGCTAAGCCAGTTATGTATGATGAGACCAATCAACAGGGTGATAATGACAATAATAAAGCCAACGCCACTGATATTGCTCAGCAGATGTTCCATGAAGCGTTCGGCATTGCGCGTAGGTTTGCCGACAGTGATGACACCAACGATTTCATTATCAAACAGTATTGGCGCAGCAATATACATGATGGAGCCATCCGCATAGAGCGGGTCATCTTCCGAGCTGCGTGCGCCATACTCACCTCTCAGGGTGAGATAGACATCGCGCCATTGACTGTAATCTGCTCCGAGATCGCGATCGTGGTCAGAGTCAAAAATTACCGTGCCTTTAATGTCAGTCACATAAACGCGGATATCGACCTGTTGTTTGTGTATTTCATAGATCTGCGCATCAATGTTGCGCTGCGCCAGTTCCAGAAAGCTGTTTTGTATAAATTGAGTGTCAATATGAATGTTGTCATCAGTTCGTTTGATAGCCTGAGCTGAAATCATGCTGGCCAGTAACTGAGAGATATCAACCAGTGTATCTTCCTGTGCTTCCATGTAGCGAGGCTTCATTTCATCCTGCATCCAGTGAACCAGGCTGTAAATGCCGGCGGCAATCATGAGTGAAAATGCGAGGAAGATGCGGGTGCGGATTTTCATGGTTGGTAACTGTAACCAAGGCCACGATGAGTTCTGATGACATTCATATCATTGTCCAGTTGCCTGATTTTCTGGCGAATGGTTTTGATGTGGGTGTCGACGGTTCGGTCAAAACTGCGTTCGGGCTCTTCCCAGGCAATTTCCATGAGTTGGGTTCTGGAATAAACCCGCCCCGGATGTTCGAGTAAGGTTTGCAAAATACGAAATTCATAGCGGGACAAATGCAGGTCGCTGCCATTGAGCATGATGCGCAGGCCCTCATGATCCAGAGTAAAACCGTTGGCGGACTGTTTTGGCGTCGGTTGTGAGCGTAACCGGCTGCGGATACGCGCGGTCAATACGCGTGGACTGAATGGTTTGGTGACATAATCGTCAGCACCCAGCTCCAGGCCGAGTATCTGGTCAATATCATCCGTTCTCGACGTTAAAAAGATTATGGGAATATTCGATTGCTGACGAATACTTTTACAGACATCGAATCCACTCATGTCAGGCAAACCAATATCCAGCAGCACCAGCTGATGAGAATCATTTTGCAAAGACTCAAGGGCAGCATTGCCGGTTGATACCCAGTCAGTTTCCAGTCCTTCCGTTTTCAGGGCGTAGACCAGGGTGTCGGCAATGGCGGGTTCGTCTTCGACGATGAGAATTTTCATAGTATGAGTGTATTAAAAAACCAGTGGAATAAAAAATTGTAGCGACTTCACATTATTTTCATATTTTCCTCAATTGTGCTGCTCATCCTTCTATTACCAGACAATAGAAGGAGAAATGACATGTTGCACAAAAATCGCTTAACTGAAGCTTTTGTTGTTTTTTTTATTTTACTGCTGTCGATGACACAGCTGGGTGCGATGCCGCCGAAACAGCATCAGCAACCATTGGCAGAAATGACTCTGGATGAAGTTACGGCTGGCACCCTGTTGATGAAGACAGAACAGCACGGCAAGTTTCATTCAATACCACTGCAACAGACAGATGTAGCGATGACCATCACCGGTCCTATCGCCCGCAGTGTGCTCACGCAGACATTCAATAATCCGACAGATGAATGGCTGGAAGCTGTTTATGCTTTTCCATTGCCGGAAAACGCCGCGGTGGATCATATGGACCTGCTGGTGGGTGAGCGTATTATCGAGGGACAGATTAAAGAAAAGCAGGAAGCTGCAAAAGTCTATAAAGAGGCGAAACAGCAGGGTAAAAAAACTGCGCTGGTACAGCAGCATCGCCCGAATCTGTTTACTACCTCGGTGGCCAATATTCCACCATATGGTGAGATCAGGGTGCGTCTTGAATACCAGCAACAACTCTCATGGCGTGATCAGCAATTTTCTGTGCGTTTCCCCATGGCCATCACTCCACGCTACATGCCTGCCGATCAGTTGCCTGTAACCCAGCGTGTCGAGATTCAGCAGCAGGTTGCCGATGGCTGGTCGATTCTTCCCGGAGAAATACCCAATGTCGTGCCACTGCAAGACGAACATCAACAACGGCAGGCAGATAAGGTGGGTGATACCACAATCACTGTTACGCTCAAAGCGGGCTTCCCGCTTAGTGAAGTGAGTAGTCGCTATCATGAAATAACTACTAATGAAGCTGGTGATGGATTCTTAAAAATCAACCTGAAAAAAGGTTCAGCACGCCCCGATAAAGACTTCGAGCTGGTGTGGAAGCCAGATGTAAAACATCAGCCCAAGGCGGCATTTTTTACTGAGCAAGACCATGGGCAGGACTTTGGACTGTTAATGGTTATGCCACCTGAACTGAAAAACCCGCAGGCTGAAACAGTGCGTGAAACCATTTTCATCATTGATACTTCCGGTTCCATGGGAGGCGCTTCCATCCGTCAGGCGCGTGAGGCGCTGGCCATGGCCATTGAGCGCCTCAAGCCACATGACAGTTTCAATGTCATCGAATTTAACAGCAGCTCCAGTGTGCTGTTTAACATGCCGCAACAGGCCAGTAACAGCAATAAGCAGATAGCCCTGTCATTTGTTCGTGCTTTACAGTCTGGCGGTGGAACTGAAATGCTGTCAGCTTTGAAGCGCGCTTTAACCATGCCTGTGAATGACAATACAGCATTGCAGCAGGTGATCTTCATTACGGATGGTGCTGTCGGCAATGAAAGTCAGCTGCTCGAATACGTACACTCAGAGCTGGGTAACAAGCGTCTGTTTACTGTCGGTATCGGCTCAGCACCTAACAGCTATTTTATGAAGGAAGCGGCTCATTTCGGACGGGGCACCTACAGCTTTATCAGCTCCCCAATGGAAGTCCAGGAGAAAATGCAGGCATTGTTCAATCGTATTGAATCGCCCGTGCTGACCAGTCTGAAACTGACAACCGATGCTGATGTGGAGCTGTTACCAGAAAAACTGCCGGATCTGTATGCCGGTGAGCCGGTCTCGGTTGCCATCAACAGCAAGGGAAAGCCCCTGGGTAAAGTTATCCTCAGTGGTCGTCTGGGCAATACTGAGTGGCAGCAGGAACTGGTTCTGGATAAAGGCGCTAAACAGTCCGGTCTTTCAGTTTACTGGGGCAGAGAGAAAATTCACCACTGGATGCGTGCCGCTATCAGGGGAGTGTCAAGGGAGCAGGTGCGTGCTGAAGTGCTGAAGCTGGCCTTGAAACACCACCTTGTCAGTCAATACACCAGCCTGGTAGCGGTAGATGTGACGCCATCCCGTCCCATGGAAGAGCAACTCAACAAAAAGGCCATCGATGGCGTAATGCCCGCGGGTTTTTCAGCCAATGGCCAACAAACCGTCATGCTCGCCAGCGGCGCGACCAGTTCACAACTATACCTGATACTGGGTTTATTGCTGATGCTGTTGGGCTTTATCTGGCAGTGGTATGGATGCCGTCATTCTCAAGCAGGAAACCGCTGATGACACTTAACAAAAAGATCTTCTGGATGGTTATG
>Ga0180435_10007159_pt1 | contig 10643 bp, 12 predicted proteins | sample SS_ome_3_FD_132467 | JGI IMG/M metagenome (GOLD analysis project Ga0180435, IMG submission 132467) | Hypersaline lake sediment archaeal communities from the Salton Sea, California, USA - SS_3_S_1 metaG | ecosystem: Environmental > Aquatic > Non-marine Saline and Alkaline > Hypersaline >... | reverse complement strand
TTGTCAGGTCCCGCCTGGTGGCCTAACCTGACCTACAAGCGTTGGGGCCACTTCAAATTTCAAGGCACCTAACTGTCTGAGGCCCTTAGAGACCCTTGATGCCGTTGGCGAGGTGGAAGTCAAATGCACCACGGACGTTGGAAGACTTATATAACAAATTCAGAAAAGACAGCCCCAACGGAATTTAGGGTCTCTTGGGGCCGAGTTTTAGGGACATTGAAATTTGAAGCGGCCCCAACGCACGACCTTCTCAAACAGGACAAGTCAAGTTCGTTGGAAGCCCTCTTCCACAAGGAAGGAACCGGTACATGAAGGTGGTGTTTGTGGACAGAGACGGGGTCATCAATGAGGATCGGGCGGACTACGTCAAAGATTGGTCCGAATTTCGCCCGATTCCGGGAAGCCTGGCGGCGCTCAACCGGTTGACCGATTCCGGATATGCGGTCATCGTGATTACCAATCAGTCGGTGATCAACCGCCGCATGGTCACCCCGTCCGGACTGGAAACCATCCACGACAACATGACCACCATGGTGAAGGCCCACGGCGGAGCGATAACGGCGATATACTACTGTCCCCACCGACCTGAAGACCGCTGCACTTGTCGAAAACCCGAGCCCGGACTGATCCGGCGAGCGCAAGCCGATTTCGGACTCACCCTGTCGGAAACATACATGATCGGAGACAGCCTGAAGGACCTGGAATGCGCCCGAAACGCGGGCTGCGGCACCCGGATCCTGGTTCGCACCGGGCACGGAAGGAAAACGGAACAGCTCTGCCGGGAAACGGGCATAAAACCGGCCCATGTGGCCGACGATCTGGCTGCAGCGGTCACCTGGTTGCTCGGCATGCCGTAAAAAATCCCCACCGGAAGGACGGGCCTTCAAGCGAACCGACTTGAGGGTAATCTTAGGATCCAAGGCCTCGACTACTCCCCGGCGTTCCTTTCTCGGCAGGCCAGTGCGTTGATCAATGCGGCCACATATCCGCCCCCGAACCCATTGTCGATATTGACGACCGACACATTTGATGCACAGCTGTTGAGCATGGCCAGCAAGGCCGTGACCCCACCGAAGCTGGCACCATACCCCACACTGGTAGGAACGGCGATCACCGGCTTGTCCACCAGCCCGCCGACCACACTGGGCAATGTGCCTTCCATGCCTGCGACCACGACGAAGACCTGCGCCTTGGCCAGAAGGGATGCGTAATTCAACAGGCGATGAATGCCTGAAACACCGACATCATAGAGGGTGTCCACATGGTGCCCCATTGTCCGTGCCGTGACCACCGCCTCTTCGGCAACCGGCATATCCGACGTCCCCGCCGCAATCACCAGAATGCCGCCGATTTGGCTGTTTGCTGCACCCTCCTTTTCGTGGACCCATATACGAGCGGTTTCGTGATAGGCGGCCTCCGGATATTCTGCCGTTAAACGCGCGGCCTTTTCAGGAGAGATTCGTGTAACCATCACGGTATCTCCGTGGGAAACCATCGCCTTAGTGATACCGAAAATCTGATCTGCCGTCTTTCCCTCCCCGAAAATTACTTCCGGGAACCCTTTTCGTAGCGGTCGGTGGTGATCCACATGGGCGTAGCTCAAGTTTTCGTAAGGAAGCCGTTTCAGGAGGTCGACCGCTTCCTCGACGGCCACTTCACCGGAGGCAACCGACTCCAGGAGCGTTTTCAATGCAGGGGCATCCATTGACGTCTATTCCGTTTGTCGTTTTCCTTTTCTTTGATATCCATCCACCGGCCCGGTCCCTTCCACATGACGGCCATCAACATCTTCCTTGAAAAGGGCAACGTTTCGGCTATTATACCATGAATCGGAAGAACCACGTAAAGACCAGGCCCGCCGAGGAACATGGCGGCCGGACGGGTGAACAATACCGTGATCCGTGCTGTCAGGTCAATTTCTTTCAGCCGCTTTCCGTATACGGTTGCTCGTCTGTCACCGGCTCCGGATTTTGGCGGCACAAGACGTTTGGCAATGTAACCATGCCTGATCCACCACACAATCCCGTGCCGGCCGTAGGAGCGATTGTCCGGCATGAAGGCCGGGTCCTTCTGGTACGGCGGCGGCGGTCTCCCGGAAAAGGCTTATGGGCGATCCCCGGGGGCCGCATTCAGCTGGGGGAAACGCTCCGGGAGGCAGCCCAAAGAGAGGTTTTTGAAGAAACAGGAATCGTTGTCGACGCCGGTTCCCCCGTCTATTCTTTCGATCTCATCGAGCGCGATCCCAAGGGGGCCGTTCTATTTCATTACGTCATCGTCGATGTTCTGGCTGAATACCGGGGAGGACACCTGATGGCCGGGGACGATGCCGCCGACGCCCGATGGGTGACGCTCGAGGATATGGCCCGCATGTCGGTTGCCCGGGAAACCCGACAGATTTTGAATGAGCTCTGTCAGCACCGGCAGGCCGAGCGCCAACCCTAACCGTAACGATCGACCAGAGCGAAAAAGGGAGTTCTCCAACAGGCTCCTAGTGAACTGTCCCAGAAATAGCTGCAATAAGTACGAACTCAGTGGGACGTTGGGGCGTAGCGCCGTCCAAAGCCGTTTGTTCGCTCCGTGACCATTTTGGGGACGTCTGCCGAACAGCGCTAAATAACAGAAACTCGGGCCCTTGGGCCCTCAAACAGGTCTGTGATTTTTTTACGCGCCGTTCGACATCCGTCTCATTCCCAAAATGCTCAATGTCACTCACAAAAGACTTTGGACGCCTTTCGATTGCTTCAAGGTATTTTGCTGGGACAGTAGACTAGGCCGCCCGTTGGGGATAATAGGTAGCGCAGGCATCGTCGGATTCCCAGGCGGTCACCCGACTGACGGACACACCGGTGTCTTTCAACCGCGGATCGAGTTGCTCGGCAATGTACTTGGCGATATTTTCCGAAGACGGATTTCGGTCCCGAAAGGCCGGGACGTCATTCAAAAATCGGTGATCCAGCTCTTTCAGGATTTCTTTGACCTGAGTCTTGAGCACCTTGAAATCGATTACCAAGCCGGTGCGGTCCACCTTTTGGCCCACCACATAGACTTCAATTTTCCAGTTGTGACCATGCAAGCGCTCACAGTCCCCCTTGAACTCCCTCAGCTGATGGGCAGCGCAAAAGTCCGTTATAATCTTGAGTTCAAACATCAGATCTCCCCAACGCAGTCCTCACTCGGTCTCCCGGTTTTTCACAAAGGGTTTTCCGCACTCACTACATACCCCGTCTTTATTGATCACCCCAATACAACTTCCATCACTGCACAGGATACGATCCGAGAAGTCGTCCGGACCGGTATCGAGGTCCTCTGGGGATTCCTCAGGGAGTCTGCCGCCACACCAGCAACAGAACCGGCCGAAGGTAGGTGTTTTCTCCATACACTCCGGACATTCCCGAGAAGGTAATTCACCGTGACATGTCGGACATTCCATAAGCACGCTATCCTCCTATCGCTGACATACATCTCTCTGATTCAAACCCACCATCCACACCCAAGCGGTGTCCCTTCGGCTTGGCCTGAATGGCCGCTCGGAAAAGGGCTTGAAGTTCTTCCCGAGACGCTCCTTTTCGCATCGCTCTTTTTATGTTCACCTCTACATTGGAAAAAAGGCAAGGACGAAGGCGCCCGTCTGCAGTGAGCCGCAAGCGGTTACAGGACGAACACATATGATGGCTGATCGGCGAGATCAGACCGATTTCCCCCTTGGCCCCTTCATACCGGAACCGCTCGGCCGGCCCGTCGATATCCGATCGGTCCACCGGCTTCAAGGGACCCCGGCTTTCCAGTAATGCCCGGATCCGGTCGGACGGCACATACCGTTCAGCAAACCACCGGCTCGTACGATCAAAGGGCATGCACTCTATAAACCGGATATGATAGGCCCGTTCAAATGAGAGTTCGGCAAACCGGGCCACTTCGTCGACATTGACGCCCCTCATGACAACGACATTCAATTTGATGGGAGCGAATCCTACGGCTTCCGCCGCCTGAAGCCCTTCCCAGACGTCGTCAAAATGATCCCGCCCGGTGATTTCAATATAACGGCTACGCAGCAAGGTGTCCAGACTAACGTTGATACGGCGTAAACCGGCCTCATATAAGGGTGCCGCCATTTTTTTCAAAAAGACCCCGTTGGTGGTGACAGCCACATCTTCGAGTGCCGGGATACGGCAAACCGAAGAGACAAAACCCGTGAACCCCCGCCGAAACAAGGGTTCACCCCCGGTAAGCCGGACCTTTTTGATCCCCAGCGGGGTGGCGGCGGTAATCGCCTTCAGACATTCTTCATAACTTAAGATATCTGTGTGTTTGAGTGGGGTAAAGGCCTTCACTGCCCGGCAATAGACGCAACGCAGATTGCAACGGTCGGTCACCGAGATTCGAAGATACGTCATAGACCGATGGAATCGATCAGAGTTGTCGGGCATAGGAATCACAACACCCTGTAGCACGGTGTCTCGTCGTGTAAACGACCAATGGTTTCAGGAACATCATCGCATATAACATAAAAGGGGAGAAGGTGAAATCCCCTTCTCCCCTTCCCGCATCCGCCACGTGGCGAAGTCGGTTGGAATTCGATCTTCCTTTCCGTAACCGTCAGATCCTATCCCCGTTGATCGGTTTAACCACCAGGAGAAAAACCCCCTTGATGTGATCCAAAGACCCCACGGTAATTCGGCTCCGCTTCATATTACCATCCTGCCCAATCAGATCGGCTTCGTAATCGGTCGCCCCCTGCGCCGGCATGCCCGGCCGGGTGTACGCCAGCCCTGCCAACCGGTCTACAGCCCTCTTGTCCATGACCGACGCCACATCCACGCCGATAAGGCCCAACTGACTGTATCCCAACAAGTCACACAACGCCCGATTAGCGCCTAAAACCGCCTTTGGAGTGCAAGCCAGCGCCGGATCCTCGATTTCCTCCACCACCAACAGCTTCTTCAAGATGGAGGAGTTCATACCTTTTTGGGCAAAAAATCGAAACTGTTTGGTGCTGTTTCCGTTATTCGCCTCATAGCGCTGAAGGCATTCGGGCAAAGGGATCTCGTAATGGTTCAGCACCCGGACAGCTTCCTCAATGGGAATTTTATAGTTTCTTCCAACCCGTATGCCCTTGATTTTACCCTGTTCAATCCAGCGCCTGGCGGTGGTATGAAACACCCCCAGCCAAGCGGCCATTTCCGTCGTAGAAAACAGTGTCTTTTCCATATGCGTTCACCCTTTTGTTGACGTTGCCTTTTGTCCCCCCATAGTCATTGATGGGTTTGGATTATCTTGCCGGCCCATGGATGCTTAGCAGCAAGCCGTATCCGGCCTCGCTTCGCGAATTTCGTATTCCTTCATCTTATTGAGTATCGTTCGGTAGCTGGTCCGTAATAAGGCCGCCGCTTTTTTCCGGTTCCAGTTGGTCAAAGAAAGCGCTTCGGTGATGGCCTGTCTCTCGGCCTGCTGCACGGCTTTCCGGGAGGCATCTTTAAGCGAAGCGCCGGTCATCCGGGGGCGGGGTTCCCGCCGGGTAGGCAGGGTTTCTTTGCCTACAGCGACCATATATCGCACGGCATTTTCCAGCTCACGGATGTTTCCGGGCCAATCATACCGATTGAATTCTTGAAGCGTCTCCTCGGAAAGAGACCAACATTTCTTACCGTAATGGGTCGTATATTTGTCCAAGAAATACTCACACAGCGCCGGGATATCCGCCTTACGCTCCCGTAGCGGGGGCACGGTTATCGTGGCCACACTCAATCGGTAATAGAGGTCCGACCGAAACTTCTGCTTGAAAATCAATTGATTGAGGTTAGCATTCGTGGCCGCCACCACGCGGGCGTCGATTCTTCTGTTCACCGTGCTCCCCAATGGAGAGACTTCATGATCTTCCAGGACCTGCAACAGCTTGGCCTGCATGGACAAAGGGATCTCTCCGATTTCATCCAAGAAAAAGGTGCCGCGCTGGGCCAATTCGAACTTACCCGGTTTTTTCTTCAGTGCGCCTGTAAAAGCGCCCTTTTCAAACCCGAAGAGTTCGCTTTCAAACAGGTGATGGGGAACACAGGCACTGTTCACCTTCACAAACGGGTTGTTCTTCCGGGGAGAATACTGATGGACGGCCTGAGCCACCAATTCCTTGCCTGTACCACTTTCGCCGGTAATCAGAACGGACAAATCGGAATCGGCCAAACGCAATATGTGTTGCTTCATCCGAAGGGTCGAGGGGGTACGCCCCACAATGGCCTTGTCCAGCGCCTTCAGACGAGGGGTGCGAATTCGCACAATCAGACTCTCGATAGCTTCTCTCAACTCAGGCGGCTGGAAATTGTGCAACAGTTCGCATACCGTGTCGGGAAGTTCCCCATCCTGGCGGGTCTCTCGCCTGTTTTTGATGAACAATATCGGCAAATGTTTATCCCCACGGATGGCCATTTCAGCCAGTCGACTCCGGTCCCGTTCCGCAATACTGGAACCGAACAAAAGCAAATCCGGGGCCTGTTGGTCCAGATAGGACTGGCCGCCCTTTCCGTCCACCGAGTCCGACTCCAATCCGATGGTCTTCACCATGTCACTCAGGTATCCCCTCATGGCGGCAGAATTTTCGACAATCAATACCCGTTTATCTTCCATAACCGATGCCTGTTTATCCAGATCTATCGATGTCATTGCTCATTATCGTGGCAGTCCGGCAGCACTGAAAGATCCCGTACCGGGATACATCTCGACCTTGCCACGCCTCAACTATCTGTTATTATGTATGTTTGAAGGAAGTCCGCCGTTGGGCCTTCCCGCTGGGTTACTGATAAAAACCATCTACGGGCGATTCTCTATAAGAGCAAATAGAGTGCCAACAGCACAGGCAAGCGATAAGTAGTCGATTTTCAAGGAATGGTTCTGATGCTTTGAATAAAGCAATCTGTCGACGAAACAAAAATGAGACACAAGTTGTTTCATTTTGTGTCTCACATGTCTCATCTGTCTCTTTGTTGAAACGATCTTATGAATTGATATCAAGGTGGGCCAGGCGCCGATACAATGTGGCTCGGCTCATGCCGAGTTCTCGGGCAGCCACGGTACGGTTCCCGTCGGCGGCCTCCAACGCCTCAACAATTCGTTGTTTTTCATTTCTATGAGAGGCCCCACCCGTTTGGGGATGGGTAGCGTGGATGATTTCCGGCGGCAGGTCCTCGGCCGTGATCACGGACGGCTTACAATGTAGCGTGGCAAAATCAATGGCACTTTTGAGTTCGCGAACATTTCCCGGCCACGCATACCCCAAAAGAATCCGCATCGCCTCACTGCTGACATGCTTCACCGCCTTGCCGGTGGCAGCCCGGCTCTGGCTCAGAAATGATTCAACAAGCAAGGGAATATCCTCACGCCGCTCCCGCAACGGCGGCAGTTTGATCCGGGCAACCCGGATGCGATAGAGCAAGTCGGGCCGAAATCGCCCGGCTTCCGCTTCATGGGTCAGATCGCGGTGTGTAGAAGCCAAAACCCTGACATCGATCTTTCTGGGTTCCGATTCGCCCAGTCGGGTGATTTTCTTTTCTTCGAGTACACGAAGCAGACTGGTCTGCATGTTTCGAGAGATGTCTCCGATTTCGTCCAAGAGGAGCGTACCGCCGTTGGCCATCTCAAAAAACCCTTTGTGATCCTCCACGGCACCGGTAAAGGCCCCGCGCTTGTGACCAAACAATTCGCTGGTCAACAGCGAATCGTTCAATCCGGCACAATTGACGGCAATAAAGGGTTTGTCCTTGCGGTGACTCGAAAAATGAATAGCCCGGGCCACCAATTCTTTTCCGGTTCCCGTCTGCCCCTCAATGAGCGCCGTCCAATCCACCTTGGAGGCCTCCCGGATTTGTTGATAGATATCCTGCATGGCCTTGGTCTTGCCGACCAGATCATGAAACCGCACTTTGTCTTCCAACATCCGCCGGAGGTCATATATCTCCGACATATCATAGAGAAACAAGATCTCTTTTTGGGGGTTCCGCGGGTCCTCTCTGACCTCGATGTCCATCCAGTAGTTTCGCCCTTCATGGAAAGTGACCTGGGCCTGTAACTTCGGCCGCTTCTTGGTCGGATTTTTCAACATGCTTTCCATTTGAGCCATGTCCTGCTCATTGAAGGAAAACAGGTCCTTCCAGTGTTTTCCAAGGACTTCCATTTGGCTCTTTTCCATGAGTTGCTGGGCCGTTTGATTCAAAAACGAGATGCGGCCGTCTCGGTCGACAGTGGCGATACCCAAACGCAGCATATTCAGAATCGACAACAGGTCATCATGACCCTTTTTGACGGACTGAAACATTTGCTCCAGCATTACCTCAACGCGTTTCCGCTCCGTAATCTCGTTGGAAACGCTCTCGATCATCCCATTGGTCATCTTCTTGAGAGATTCGAGCAATTCGATCTGAGACGGACCCATGACCCGGGCCGTCAGATCACCGCCGGTCACCCGGTGCAATACATCGAAGTGTTCGGCCAGCCCCATGGCGAATTCATGGGACAGATCCACGATCTCCCCCAAGTCTCTCGCCGTCAGATTCACGATCTGTTTCAACTTGCCAATGAGATCGATCTTTGAGGCTTCATCTATTCTAACCTCTGGATTTCCAAGAGATATCTCATTGAGCGCCCCGAACACCTCCGACAGCCCCCGGGCCAATTCCACGTTTATGGTTCTCAAAGCTTCTTCGCTTTTTCGAAGGGCCCCCTCCGCCTTTTTGCGCTCGGTGAGTTCCAGCTTAAGCTGATCCGTCATCTTGGCCAACTTGGCCGTCCGTTCCTTAACCCGCTCCTCCAGTTCGTCACGAGCCTCCGTTAGCGCCTTCTCCGCCCGTTTTCGCTCCGTGATCATTTCTTCTTCGATTTGAAACACGTCCCAAAACAACCGGGCGGCCACATGATCAAGGAGACGGATATGCTCGGGTTTATTTTCCAGAATTTCGTTGGCCACGTGTTCCCGTCCGGTAAGCTCGATGATCATGTTCAAATCCTTGAGCTTGAACAAATCACGATAGTCCTTGGTCGTATAAACACCCCGCTCCTGGGCATACCGATACCCGACGGCTTCCGGGTTCCGACAGGCCACGCCGATCAGCCGCATCCGTAGCTGGCTGAGCCGCTCCGCAAAGATCATGTCCGTAATGGCCTTACACCCAGGCCCGCCACCGACAATGGCGACGTTAATCGGCTTGAGTTGTTCCATAAATGGGATCCTTTTCCCGGCTTGTCCGCTTTTTTTGGACACCTTATCGGGAGCACGAACTAGGGTCAAAAACTGTGCCAATCTCATCTGTCAGGATACCCATAATGAAAGAAAAGTCAACAACAGTCTCCCTTCCCAAATCGACCCGACGCTTGAGTTTGGTCGGCAAAAGGTATATGGTTTGCCGGCAACAAGACGGTGCATACCAACACGGGCAACCTGTTGAGGGAGCGGAAGGGACGCATGGCATTTCAGGCACACAGGGTCCGTCACAGCGGGATGGTGGGAATCTTTTGTGTTTGCCTACTCTTAGTAGGGACCACCCGGGCCGGGGGCGACGGAATGAACGGTCCCTGGAAATGGGGCAAACCAGAGACCAGCCGGCCCCAGCCCCTCACCGATGGGTTAAACGCCGGAGTTTTCCTGGTGAAGTTCTTTCGGGCCTATGTATCACCGATCGATGGACGCCATTGCCCCATGTACCCGTCATGCTCCCAGTATGGCTTACAGTGTTTTGAAGAACACGGCTTTTTCGTCGGCATGGCCATGACCTGGGATCGGCTGTATCGCTGTGGCCGGGACGAATTACGGTACTGCCCAAAGATCGTATTGGACGACGGGATTAAGTGTTACGATCCGGTGGCGCATAACGCCTTTTGGTGGCACAAATGATAAAAAGACTGGGAGTGGTAGCCCTGGTACTCGGTTGGGGACTTAGCCTTGGGCTTTCCTGCGCCTTCGGCCAAGAAGCGGTAACCATCAGGGCCGACGAGCAGTTTGCCTTTGCAGAAAGCTATTATGAGCGGGAAGAATATTATCGAGCCATCAGCGAATATGAACGCTTCCTGCACTTTTTTCCCCAAGATCCTCGGTCGGACCGGGCCATGTACCGGATCGCGGAGTCTTATCTGAAGGGAAATCGACACCAACAGGCACTGGCGGCATTTCGACGGCTGGCCGATGCCTATACGCACGCGGACTTCCGCATCAAGGCCTACTACGGGATAGCCGAAGCCCATAAACGGTTAGGCCGGCTCGAAAAGGCGGTTTCCACCTTGGAAACACTCAAGAATCGGGTAGAAGACAGAGACGTGATAGACGATGTTCTGTACCGTCAGGGTTGGCTCTATCTTGAAATGAAAGATTGGGAAAGGGCCCAAAAGCACTTCGACGCCATCAGCCCGCCCAATCGGCGCAAATACCGCCTTAAACAGCTATCGGAGGAAATAAATAAACATGGGGCCTTGCAGGTCAAGAACCCCAAGGTGGCAGGATGTCTGGCCATCCTACCCGGGGCGGGTCATCTCTATTGTGGCAGACACCGGGATGCGCTGATAGCCTTTGCGTTGAACGGTGCCATGATCTGGGCGGCGTACGAGGCATTTGAAAACGACCACGAGGTATTGGGGGGGATTATCACCTTCTTTGAACTGGGCCTCTA
>Ga0180435_10007158_pt1 | contig 10648 bp, 11 predicted proteins | sample SS_ome_3_FD_132467 | JGI IMG/M metagenome (GOLD analysis project Ga0180435, IMG submission 132467) | Hypersaline lake sediment archaeal communities from the Salton Sea, California, USA - SS_3_S_1 metaG | ecosystem: Environmental > Aquatic > Non-marine Saline and Alkaline > Hypersaline >... | reverse complement strand
ATCAGTGCCTCGCCTGGCAATGAGCGTTCGCTCAACGACCTGTTGCCGGAATCCCTGCAACAGACGCCGGATCGAACCCTTTCGTTTTCGTACAGCTGCTGCTATCTCAATCATCGAGATCGGAACATCATGGTCGACGCAGGCATTGACGGCGATGGTGTCCTGGCATCCTTGAAGGAACTCGGTCTTGGTGGCGAAGACATCGAACTGGTCTGCATCACGCACGTCGATCGTGACCATGTTGCAGGACTGTTGCTGCAGATCGGTGACGGCGAACTCACCTATCCCAACGCCCGCTATGCGATCGATGGCGCCTTGTGGGAGGAACTCCACAAGCCAGAAACCTACGATAGCCTTCCAAAGCACCTCCGGCGCCTGTTCCAGCGGCTCAAGGAACTCATTGAGGACAAGGTCATCCTCTGCACAGAAGAGATGGAGGTCACGGAGGGCATCACCTTTGTGCCCAGCCCCGGGCATCGTCCCGGTCACGCGGCGTATGCGTTCGAGACCACAGCCACACCCGTCCTGCATCTTGGGGATGCAATCCTGAATCCGGTGTTCGCGGAGCATCTGGACTGGCCCAATACCGGCGATTCGTTCCCTGATCAGGCCATTGAGAGTCGGAAGCTCCTGCTAGACAGAATCCAGAAGACCGGCGCACTCGCGATCGGAACGCATCTTCCGTGGCCATGCATGCTCAACGCGCACTAGATGGTTCACCGCAACGGGTAGAGTAAACTCTCCTCATGCGTATCGGAATCGTGCAGTCGTCGCCGGAGTTCGGAGCCGTGCGGGCCAATCTAGCTTCCGTCACGGAGGCTATGCAACCGCAACAGGCCGATCTCTGGGTCTTGCCAGAGCTGTTTGCAACTGGGTATCAGTTCCTGAGTCCAGAGGAAACTCGCGCACTTGCTGAGCCGGTGCCCGATGGTCCCACAACCCGCGCACTGCTTGCGTTTGCAGAACGCGCGCAATGCTACATCGTGGCTGGATTGCCCGAGTCTGACAGAGGCCACGTGTACAACGCGTCTGTGCTGATCGGCCCGACTGGACTGCTCGCCCGCTATCGAAAGGTCCACTTGTTCTACGAGGAGAAGCTCAACTTCTCTCCTGGAGACCTCCCGTTCGCTGTAGCAGACATTGGCAGCGCACGTGTGGGCATGATGATCTGCTTCGATCACCTGTTCCCAGAATCTGCACGATCGTTGGCGCTTCAAGGTGCGGATGTGATTGCCCATCCAGCCAATCTCGTATTGCCTGATCTTGCCCAACGCACCATGTCTATCAGAGCGCTTGAGAACGGAGTCTTCACAGCAACCGCCAATCGCGTGGGCACGGAAGCGCGGGGCGCAGAGTCTCTGACCTACACCGGCCAATCGCAGGTCATCGCCCCAAGTGGCGAAATCCTGGTTCGATTGGACAAGACTTCTGTAGATGTTGCCGTGGTTGAGATCGATCTGGAATCTGCCCGGGACAAGGCCATCACCAAGCACAATGACAAGCTTGAGGATCGGCGCCCGGGGCTCTACACAGCCTAGTTCATATCGGAGGCAGTCATGTACAAGGTTAGTGACTCGAACACCATGACTTGGACCGTTGCACCGGAGCATCTGGCGAGCGCCTTTGGCTCAGGACTGGTAGATGTTCTAGCAACACCTGTGCTTGTTGGGTTCTGTGAGGAAGCTTCTAGGCACATGATTGACAGCCATCTTGAAGCAGGACAGAAGACGGTGGGAACTAGGATCTCTCTGGAACACACTGCCGCAACACCACTAGGGATGCAGGTTACCATCCGGGCAAACTTGGTCTCGATCGAAGGACGGAAGCTCACATTCGAGGTCGATTGTGAAGATGAACTGGAGTCGATCGGTCGCTGCACACACACCCGCTACATCATCGATTCACAGCGTTTCGAGGCAGGGATCGAGACCAAACGAATGCGGAAGTCGTGATCTTGTCGCGAGATTCTGAAGCTGACGTCGAGACTGGTTGTATCGGTTCAGGTGTGAAGAAGCGACTGCCTGAACTCACTGGATGCACATTCTGTCTTCACAGATTGCACACAATCTCGCGCCATGCTTTAGCACAGCAGCAGAAATGCCGCTCTTCCGCTAAACCTCCTTGCGGATAGCCACCACACCGGCTGGGGAGGGACGCACCCGGTCCTCCCCAGCTAAGCTTTTTGAGGTACTTCAGTTCCGAGTTCCGAACTTCAAACCACAAGGCAGACCGCCCAGTCATCCATCTCAACAGCACACAGAGATTCATGAGTTGCGTGTGACAAGTAACTGGTCTCCGATAGCATCAACCCGATAGAAGCGTGGGTAGAGCTGCTTTCTCCCCTTGACCCAGACGTCTTCAAACATGACGTTTCGGGGCGCGAACGCCTCGAAACTCATCCCTCCTCATCGCAAGATGAGGAGGCACCGCCAAGGAGGATGAGCTTCAGCTCATCCTCCGCCAACAGGAGGTAGGATGGAGAGTCGATCTCCATCCTCCAATACCGAATCAAACCCCTTGCGATACTGAACGTTCTCCCCGTTGATCAGCGCGTTGATGTGCTTCAGGACACAGCCACTCTCATCCAGAATGCGATCTCGCATCAGAGGGAATCGCTCGGATAGCTGCTCGAAGGCATCCAACACAGTGGCGCCGTCTATGAGCTCAAGTGCACGATACCCTGGATCAAGCTCGTGCTTGAACGAGAAGGCGATTTCCACCGAGATCTTCATTCGGCTCCTGTCAATCGGCGAGAAATGCGATTGTGTTCAGGGATCAGTTCGAGGATCGACTCATCCACCAACTGTCCTGCACGCACTCTCCAGTCGCCATTCACCATCGAGAAATCCACGCGATCGGCTGCGCAGTGGACGATGGCTGCCACAGGATCTGCGAGTGCGCCAGCAAACTCCAACCGGTTCAGGTCAAAGGCAATCAGGTCCGCTGCCTTGCCCTTCTCAAGCGAGCCAATCTCGTCTTGCATCCGAAGCACGCTGGCCCCACCCATGGTTGCCATGCGCAGTGCCTCGCGAGCGGATAGTGCGGCAGCGCCATAGTTGACACGCTGAAGCAGCATGCATTCTCGTACTTCCCGAATCATGTTGGAGTGATCGTTGCTCGCGGACCCGTCCACAGCGAGTCCGATGCGGATGTTGGTATCCTTCATCTCTGCAACGCGTGCAATGCCAGATCCCAACGTCATGTTTGAGCTGGGACAGTGCGCCATGCCGACATTCGCAGCCGAGAGCTTCTCGATGTCTCCATCAGAGAGCACCACGAGATGGGCAAACCACACATCGTCACGCAGCCAACCCAGATCCTCCATGAGGTCCACCGGGCGGCGGCCAAAGGTCTCCAGACAAAACGCTTCTTCGTCATGCGTCTCTGCGAGGTGGGTATGCAGTAGCACATTGAATTCCTCAGCCAAGCCGATGCTTTGTCGCATGAGATCTTGGGTCACGGAGAATGGCGAGCATGGAGCCAGCGCAATCCGCAGCATCGACAAGGGCTCGGGATCGTGGTAGGTCTCGATCATTCGTTGGCAATCCGCCAGGATCTCGTCTTCAGTTTGCACTACGGAGTCTGGTGGAAGCCCTCCGTCCTTCTTGGACAGCGACATCGATCCTCGACACGGGTGGAAGCGAATGCCAGCGCGCTGCGCGCCCTGAATGTCAGCCTCCAGGATGTTTCCTCCCCCGCGGGGATAGAGATAGCAGTGGTCTGTCGAGGTCGTGGCTCCGGAGAGCAAGAGCTCCGAGCAGGCCAGCGTCGATGCAACGCGCATGGCGTCCCCATCAATCCCTTTCCAACGCTCGTATAGGAACACCAGCCAATCGAACAGCTCGGCATTCGATGCACCAGGGACGTTTCGGAACAGCGCTTGGTACAGGTGATGGTGTGTGTTCACGAATCCAGGCAGCAACACCTTGCCGTGCCCACGGATCGTCTCATCTGCCTGAATCCCGGTTGCGTCTGTCCCGACATCGACAACGCGATTGCCTTCGACCAGAACGTAGCCGCCTGGAATCTCTGTTCCTGCCGCGTCCATGGTTACAACGACATCGAAGTCTGCGAAGAGTGTACGTTTCATCATCGTGCCAGATCTACCTCTCCTGCGATCTCCAAGAAAGCGGCCAACAAGTTGATGGTTGCTTCAATATCCTTGGGATGCGCCGTCTCGATGACTGAGTGCACGTAGCGGACTGGAATCGAGAGCGTAATGACTGCGGCGCCGGCATGGGCGAATTGAAGTGCGCCTGCATCGGTTCCGCCGCGTGGCAGGACCTCCATCTGATACGGAATTCCCTTGTCCTCTGCCAACTGCTTCATCGTACGGACCAGCACCGGATGGGAGATTGAAGCCGAGTCCTTGAGTTTGATAGCAACGCCCTTCCCAAGCGCTGTGACTTGGTCTTTCGCTGGCACACCCGGGGTATCGGCAGCAATCGTGACATCCAAGGCTATCCCGATCTGCGGGTGGATCTTGTGTCCGGCGACGCGCGCTCCACGCAGGCCAACTTCCTCTTGCGTGGTCCCCACGAAGTACAGGTCACAAGCAAGCGATTTGGCACGCTTCATCGCCTCGATGCCAATGTAGATGCCCAGGCGATCATCCAACGCCTTGCCGGAGACAAGGTCACCGTACTGAATGAAGTCTTGAAGCAAGGTCACAGTGTCACCGATGGAGACCTTCTCTTTCACTGTCTCTGCCGGGAGTCCGACGTCAACCGAAAGGTGCTTCAGCTCGAGCGGCTTCTTGCGCTCCTCTGGTGACAGAATGTGGGTCGCCTTTCGACCAATGCAGCCCACAAGCTCCCCGGTTGCCGTGTGTACGACGACACGTTGGGCAACCAAAGTGATGGGATCGAACCCGCCGAGCGGGCTGATCTGGAGGAAGCCAGTGCTCTCATCAATATGGTGAACAAGGAACCCGATCTCGTCCATGTGTGCTGCGACAGCAACAACAGGACCTTCCCCTGACTTGTGTGCAATGAGGTTTCCCAACGCATCCACGGTCAGGTCATCCGTAATTCCGTTCAGCGCGTCGGCAACGATTTCTCGTACCGGCCGCTCGTAGCCCGGGATCCCGTGCGCTTCACTCAGCCTCTTCAGTAGGTCCATTCGACCTCCTTTGCAACCCCAAGTGTAGCTTTCCACGATCACAGGTCAATCTGGTTGCCGATCCTGGAAACCTCAGGCTACACTGTGCGCATGATCCCACTTCGCGACATGATCGGTAGCCGACGATTTCCGATTGTCACGGTGTCACTCATCGTGCTCAATCTGCTTGTCTTTCTGTTCCAAGGCTACCTAGATCGTCTCCCCCCACTCAGCGGGGACTGGACAGCGGAGCGACTAGAGTGGATCGATCAGGGCCTGCAGGAGCCGCCGATTCTCGATCCTCGCTATAACGTTCAGAGGCAAAGCAGGTTCCTGCAGCAATCCTTGGACGTTGAGATTCCCAGGGGCGAATGGTTTCTGACGCAGTACGCGCTGATCCCCTCTGAGCTTCTTGGGGGACAGGATCTACCCCCTAGGATTTCCCTTCCACTGTGGGCCACATTGGTCACTTCGATCTTCCTGCATGGGGGCATCATGCATGTGATCGGGAACATGCTCTACCTCTGGATCTTTGGGGACAACGTGGAGGATGCGATGGGGCCGATCCGGTTTCTCATCTTCTACTTGCTTTGTGGTTTGGCTGCTGCGTTCGCCCAGATCGCTGTGGGGCCTGGAAGCTCTATCCCCATGGTCGGGGCTTCAGGGGCCATCGCAGGCGTGCTGGCTGCATACTTCATGCTGTATCCGCACAATCGGATCCTGACTCTGGTTCCATTGTTCTTCTTCTTGCGGCTGGTCTCACTGCCAGCGGTCTTCCTGTTGGGCTTCTGGTTCGTTCTTCAGCTCATTAACGGAGCGGGGTCGGTGGGTGGCGGAGGCGGGGTCGCCTACTTCGCACACATTGGCGGGTTCGTGGCTGGCCTGTTCCTCGTGTTCCCGTTTCGTGACCGAAGGATTCCAGTCACCCTGTGGCGGATGGTACGGAGGAGACTCACGCCACGCTGATCGTGGGGCCAGTTGTCCTGTTACGGACACGCGCCCGCCTTCACAACCTCCAGGCAAGCTGGTATCATGGAAACTGATCGAGATTGATCGCCAAAGGAGTGATACACGATGAAACAGGGTGCAGGGCTGATTTGTGCCGCGCTCTTGCTTGTTTTCATTAGCGCGATTGCATTCGCGGGGGATCGTGTCGCGCATTCGGCAATTCGTATTGGCAATGACTATGAGTTCACGGTAGAGAACGGAGTCTGTTCCGGCGCAGGCACGCTGGACGATCCGTACATCATCGAGGGCTGGATCATCGACGCTGGGTATGACGACTATGGCATTCGCATTCACGGAACCACTCGGGCCTTCATCATCCGCAATGTCGAGATCAGCGGGGCCTCGAAGTCGGCAATCTATCTGAGCTATGTGCGCAACGCCATCATCGAGGATTGCCTGTTCGAGGGGAACTGGGTCGGCGTCACACTCAACTTCTCGACACTCAATCGCGTTGCATCCAGCACGTTTGAGAACAACACAGACGGCATTCGCTCGTACTTCTCGTCTGCTAACCAGATTCTGACGAACACGTTCACCAAGAACGACGCAGCCATCTGGCTTGATGCATCCAATGAGAACGAGATTCTCGGCAACTACATTGGCGCGTGCTACATGGGTGTCTACTTGAATCTTGATTCAGAGGCCAACACGATTGTAGGGAACGCGTTTGTGGACAACACCCATCACGCATACACCGATGATCCGAACATCTGGGACGATGGCGCCTCAGGCAACTACTGGAGCGGATACAAGGCCATCGACGCCAACGTGGATGGCATCTGGGACATGCCCTTCCGGATCTCCATCGACGGCGATCAAGACAACTTCCCGTTGATGACGCACCCGCTCGTTCCTGCTCCGCCTCCGGCGGCGTGTGACGTGTAATCTCGATTCGAGCTCGAAACTGATAGACCGCAGGCAAGCTCAACACTTGCCTGCGGTTTGCATTTGCCGGCTAGAGAAGGGGCGAGAATCGGTTCTCTTCCCAGTAGGCTTCCTTGGTCATTTCGTCCAGCTTCAGCAGAATCGCGTGATGACCTCGCTCCCACTCCGCCAGCTCCGCAAAGAACGCTCGCATCTCAGGACGATCGGCAGCATCGGCCTGTGTGTCGTAGAACTGGAAAGCCTCTTTCTCCAGCAGGATCCCAATCGACAGGGCCGCCATCTCGTGGTGCTTGCCCTGGATTCTTACTCTGAACTGATCCGAGAACAGGGCTGAGGCATCTTGCGGCTTCCACGGGTTTCCCCAGGCTGTTGCAGCCTCCCAAGCAGCTCCCTCAAGCACATTCCGATACCGATCCTGAAGCGCATCGAAGTGCTTCTTCTCCTCCGTCGCAAGGTGCTCGAACAGCTCTCGAGCCTCTGGAAGCTCGGTCTTGGTAGCTGCCATTGTGTAGAACTGGTGCCCGTCACGCTCTGCCAACATAGCATGTTTCAGGGCTCCGCTTAGCTGTTGTTGCTCCATGGCCACCCCTTTCCGCTTCAGCATACCATGTGGAGAACTGCTGGCGAACAGTTGACATCCTGCGGGTCTGCCCTACACTGTCTCAGAGCAGCATCCATGGAAAGGATCCAATGACTCCAGAGCGACTTGGTGAGAAGATGCGAGGCGAGAAACTACCCTATCCTCTCCTCCACATCCCTGTAAACGAACTCCGCGACGGACAAGGCATCAATCAGTGCTTCCTTGTGCGACAAAAGACGCAGCGAACAACACGGGCTGGAGATCCCTATCTGGAAATCTTGTTGGCTGATCGCACGGCCTCTATTCCTGCGCGCGCATGGGCTGACGTAACTCACCGATGTGCTGGACAATTCGATGAAGGCGAGTTTGTGATGGTCCAAGGTCGCGCGGAGACCTATCGCAACAATCTCCAGATCATTGTGGAGTCCATCCGGCGATTGAGCCCAGAGGCGCCCAACACAGAGCAACTGCCAGGATTTGATCCCGCACTGCTTGTGCCCACCTCCGAACGAGACCGAGACGAGATGTGGGCGGAGCTAATGGAGCTTGTTGACACGATTGAGCCTGAAACCCTGCAGCTGCTCACCCGAAACCTGCTCGAGAAGTACAGAGAACCTTTCTCTGAGTTTCCAGCCGCAGTTTCAAGGCACCATGCCTACATCGGCGGTCTTTTGGAGCACACGCTGGAAGTCGCACAAGCCATTTCGAGTTATGCCTTGGCGAACCCGGGTTTGTGCATGCATCACGGGCTGGCAACAGCAGGTGCGATCCTCCACGACATCGGGAAGGTCCTGGAGCTAGAGAATCCGATCGCTGCTACCTACAGCTTTGATGGTCAACTTATCGGACACCTGCTGCTTGGAAGGGATATGGTCCAGAACGCAGCGACCGAGATTGAGTGGAATGATCCACGCATCCCGAAGCTGCTGGAGCACATCCTGATCGCCCATCACGGAGAACTCGAATATGCCGCAGCCATGGTTCCGAAGACCGCGGAAGCACTCGCCGTCTACCATTTTGACAACCTGTCCGCGAAGCTCAACATGATCTGCATGCATGTCAAGCAGGATGGTGATCCTGGTCAGTTCACGGACTGGGAACGCACGTTGGATCGCAAGCTCTTCAAGGGCTTGGATCAGCCCCAGCGATGAGTGCCTTCATGAAATCAACATACCGACCGAGTATGCTAATGCGCTAACGATATGCCTGGAAAACGAACCCGCCCACCCTTGCTGCTTCTTGCTGGCATTCTTGGCGTTGTGCTCGTCCTTCTCTTCTTCGTCGGTACTGTCGAGGATATCTCTTTCCAACCCCGCCGCACTGCTGAGTTTGGCGGAGCAACCAATCCGGCAGGAGGCATGGGTGATAACCCCAATTTCGGAATCTTCATGTTCTTCCGGGTGCTACTCATCGCAGGATTGGCCGTTCTGGTCTTCCTAATCCTGTGGAATCGGACCACCCGACGTGTGTATCTTGCGCTGATTGCGGTGTTTCTTGGTCTGATGTTCGCTGTTGAATACATCGACTTCCCCACTCCAGAACCAGGCAATCCGCCATTGATCGAAGCAGAGTGGGATGAGATTGTGGAAGGAGACGTGCCAGCGGTTGAGGAACCAGAGTACGAAGCTACTGAAACCGACTATGTGCTCCTGGCAGTCATCCTCTCTTCAGCAGCTGTGTTGATCGGCGCGGTGTTCTTCGGCCGGTGGCTTCGGCGGCGAAGGCAGATGGGAGCGGTTGTTGACACATCCGAACTTTATGACAGCCTATCTGAGGCTGCGCGCCGTATCCGCCTGGGCGAGGACCCGTACACCGTTGTGTTGTTCTGCTACCAAGAGATGATTCGAATCCTTAGCAAGATCGGGCACATCAACGCAACCTATCTTACCCCGCGGGAGTTCGAGAAGACACTCGCGGAGTTTGGCATTTCAAATGAGCACATTCGCCAGCTCACAGAAATCTTCGAGATTGTGCGCTACGGCGCCAAGACGGATGAGTCGTTCGCCGCCCGTGCACTCACCTGTCTGGACGCCATTCAGGAGGCCCACGAAGCAACATGACCCTGTCCAAACGTGCAACGATCCTTCTTGTCAGCGCAATCCTCGCCCTTGCTATCGCACTCATTCTGATCTTCTATCCACCGGTGCGTGAAACCGTGATGACGCCGATTGTCAATGCATGGATCGCAACACGCTACGCGCTTGCCCTGCTTTCAGAGCGGGTGCAGTGGACGGCTGCACTGGGCATCCTTGTGGTGCTCCTCGTCCTGGCGATTCTGAAGCGCGCGCCGCGAGATCGTGGATCCAAACGCGGCAGGCCAAGTGCCAAGATTCCCACGCAAGGACCGATGATGCGAATTGAGCATATCCTTGACCGCGCGCGAAGAAACCGGTTTGCTAGAGAGCAAGCGATGCTGGAATTACGCGACTTGGCAGCGCGTGTCTTGGCATTCCGTCACAGTATTTCCATACCAGAAGCAAAAGAACTGATAGACAAAGGAACCTGGACTGACGATCCTGCAGTCCGAGCACTATTTGTTCGGGCGCAGGACAAGAAGCGACTTCGCAGCGGACAGGATTTCCATAACGATACAGCGGAACTGATGTCAACGATCGAGAAGCTTTACCAGGAGGTGTAGGTGCAGATGCAGATACAAGAAGTTGGCGAGAGGACTCAACGCATCATCGACGAAGTCTCTCGCGTAATTGTGGGAAAGGAAGAGGTCCTTCGAAAGGTCATGGTCGGCGTCCTTGCAGGCGGCCATATCCTGTTTGAGGACTACCCGGGATTGGCCAAGACGTTGATTGCGCGCAGCTTCGCCCAAGTGCTGGGCATCAGCTTCAAGCGCATTCAGTTCACCCCCGACTTGCTGCCGTCAGACATCACCGGATCTCACATCTTTGATCGCGAGCGTGGCGAGTTCATCCTCTCTCCTGGACCGATCTTCGCGAACATCATCCTAGCCGATGAGATCAATCGTGCGACACCCAAGACACAGTCTGCGTTGCTTGAAGCCATGCAAGAGGGGCAGGTCTCCATCGCCGGAGATACTGAAACCCTTCAGCCTCCGTTCGT
>Ga0180435_10007157_pt1 | contig 10649 bp, 11 predicted proteins | sample SS_ome_3_FD_132467 | JGI IMG/M metagenome (GOLD analysis project Ga0180435, IMG submission 132467) | Hypersaline lake sediment archaeal communities from the Salton Sea, California, USA - SS_3_S_1 metaG | ecosystem: Environmental > Aquatic > Non-marine Saline and Alkaline > Hypersaline >... | reverse complement strand
CCCATGATGGCCTGTACATAGGACTGGTAGCGGTAAGCTCCATCCGCCTGGAATACATCGGCTCCGGCCCGGCCAGCTTCCAGCAGAAAGGCATTCCCGTAATCCCAGAAGTACATCCCCTTCTCCACCAGTCCGTTAATTGCCTTCACCTGCCTTCGAAGGGACTCATATACAAGCTCTTTAAAGGTCCCGGGCTCCTCGGCCATCATCCGCCTCGCCTCTTCAAACCCGATTCCTGCCGGGTAGTATCCACCAGCAAAAGGATTGTGCAAAGAGGTCTGGTCAGAACCCAGCTCCACCGGGATATCATTTTCCAGCATATATTCCAGGAGGTCCACGATATTTCCCTGAAAAGCCAGGGAGACTGCCTCCTTCGCCTTGCGTGCTTGCTTAATTCTTTCAGAAAGGAGGTGCAGATCGGTGAAGACTTCATCGACCCAGCCCTGGGAAAAACGCATGGCCGTAGCCCTGGGGTTGACTTCCGCCACCACGCAAATCCCCCCTGCAATCACGGTTGCTTTCGGCTGTGCGCCGGACATCCCTCCCAGTCCGGAAGTCACAAAAACCTTTCCTTTCAGGCTTCCATCTCCGCCTTTTAACATAAGCCTGCCCGCATTCATAACCGTAATAGTAGTACCATGTACGATGCCCTGTGGGCCGATGTACATGAAGGAACCTGCGGTCATCTGGCCATACTGGGATACTCCCAGGGCATTCATCCGTTCATACTGGTCCTGTCCCGAATAATTGGGGATCACCATGCCATTGGTAAGCACCACCCGGGGAGCCTCCCTGTGAGAGGGGAACAGTCCCATCGGATGACCCGAGTAGAGCACCAGGGTCTGCTCATCGCTCATCTCTGCCAGATATTTCATGCTGAGGCGGTACTGGGCCCAGTTTTGAAACACGGCCCCGTTCCCCCCGTAGGTGATCAGCTCATCGGGGTGCTGGGCCACCATATGATCCAGATTATTGGATAGCATCAGCATAATGGCTCCCGCCTGTTGCGATCGGTGTGGGAAAGCCTCCAGATTCCGGGCCGAGATCGCATAAGCAGGCTTGTACCGGTACATGTAGATCCTTCCATAACGTTCCAGTTCTTCCGCAAACTCGCTGACCAACTCGGCATGGTGTTCTTTTGGTATGTAGCGGAGAGCGTTCCGGAGAGCCAGTTTTTTCTCGGCGGGTGTCAGAATGTCTTTTCTTCTGGGAGCATGGTTCAGCTCCGGATCACGCTCCTTTTTCGGCGGTAGCTGGGCTGGAATTCCCTCCAGGACAGCACTTTTAAATTTTTCCCTGTTCATCTTCCTTCAAGCTTCGTGGTACGAGCCAAAAGTACAAAATTCCTTACCCTGTCAGGACAGGTAAAAGAGGGTTTAAAAACACATCTTACCCCAGATTCCGGGAAAGCATGGCCCCAAAATCAGGGGATATAACAGCCAGACTCCTCGCCAAACCAAGATCTTCGGTTCCTGGCTATCTGCTTGTACACCGCATCCCTGATCAATGGAGGTACCAGGAAGAGTATTCCCAGCATTGGCCAGGGAAAACGCAGCCGCAGGGCAATTCTCAGTATTGCGCTTGAGCGAACATACACTTTTGCCGCCCTAATCAAAAGAACCGTATCGGCAGGATCTTGGAGATTCCAGGAAGGATCCACCCCCCCCTTATGTTCCCCTTCCTCCCCCTGCCGGAAGACCTGCCAGGGAATACATTTGAAAGACTTTCGTACGTCGTTGCGCATGATCCAGCGCACTGACCTGTTGCAGAGCCTGCATTGACCATCATAAATCACCGTCCAGCTTTCCTTCATATCCAAATAACAAATGTTAGGTTCAAAGGTTGTATTGATCGAATTTTCACCGATAATCTATCGATCCGGGCCCCGGAAAGCGGACATTGCTTATATTTACTCTTTCTAAACAGCAAATAATTAAACAAAGACCATATGAAAAAGAAAAACAGAACCTGGATTATCATTGGAATCATAGTGATACTGGCTGTCCTTTGGGGCGTACAGAAATACAATGGATTTATTACCCTGGAAGAGGGGGTAACCGGCCAGTGGGCCAATGTGGAGAATGTGTATCAACGCAGGGCCGACTTGATCCCCAACCTGGTGTCAACAGTCAAGGGCTATGCTGATTTTGAACAGGAGACCCTCACGCAGGTCATTGAGGCACGTGCAAAGGCGACCAGCGTGACCATCGATCCCACAAACATCAGTCCCGAATCACTGGCAGCCTTCCAGCAGGCCCAGGATGGCCTGGGTTCGGCCCTGTCCAGATTGCTGGTTACCATTGAACGCTATCCGGACCTGAAGGCCAATCAGAACTTCATGGACCTGCAAAAGCAACTGGAAGGGACCGAAAACCGCATTGCCGTGGAGCGCAGGAAATTTAATGAGATCACCCGTGGCTTCAATACCTCCATACGGAAGTTTCCTGCCAGTGTGGTTGCTGGAATCACCGGCTTTGATCAAAAGGGCTATTTCGAAGCTGTGGAAGGAAGCGAAAACGCTCCGGTAGTTGAATTTTAGCTATGAATGCTGTAAATTTTTTCTCCAAAGAGGAGAAAGAGCTGATCAAATCAGCCGTAAAGGAGGCCGAGCTGAATACTTCGGGCGAGATCCGGGTGCACCTCGACAACCGCTGCAAAGAGGATGTGATGGACCGGGCAGCCTGGTGGTTTGGAAAGCTGGAGATGCATAAGACCGAAAAACGCAACGGGGTGCTTTTCTACCTGGCAGTGAAGGACAAAAAGTTTGCCATCCTGGGAGATGCCGGCATTAATGCGGTCACTCCCGAGAACTTCTGGGACAAGATCAAAGAGAAGATGGCGGAGCATTTTGCAGAGGGCAACTTTTCAACCGGACTGAAAGAGGGCATTCTGATGGCCGGTCTGGCCCTCAAGAGTCACTTCCCCTACCAGGAAAACGATATCAACGAGTTGTCGGATGAAATATCATTTGGAGGAGACAGGAAATGAAAAATAATATACTGATAGGCATAGCTCTATTGCTTTTTGTACCCGTCTGGACCGGTGCACAGGAGAAACTCCCGGTACCGGCAGCCCCGCAATCCTGGGTGAATGATTATGCCGGGGTCTTCAGCAGCGCTGAAGTGAGCGCCCTGGAACGAAAACTGAATGAATTTGAGTACCGATCTTCCACCCAGATCTTCATTATCACCCTGGCCGACAACGGAGGCTATTCAGCTTCCGACCTGGCTCCCAGAATTGGGGAACTCTGGGGCGTGGGCCAGCAGGGCAAGGACAATGGACTGCTGGTAATCATGGACATCCAGGAGAATGATGTCTTTATTGCTACCGGGTATGGACTGGAGGAGTATATCCCGGATATCACCGCCGGCCAGATCGTCCGGAATGAACTCATTCCCAATTTCAAGAATGGGGATTTCTACGCAGGCATCGATGCGGGCATCGATGTGATGATCTCCCTGCTTGACGGTAAGTTCACCGCGGAAGAATACAGAAAGCAAAGCTCCTCTGGGGGAGGCGCCTCCATTGGCGGCATTATCTTTATGATCATCGTGCTATCCATGCTTTTTGGAGGCAGGAGAAGAAGCACAGGAATGGGGCGAAGCAACCTGCCCCTGTGGCTGGCCCTGGGAATGTTATCCGGCGGCCGTCATTCAGGCAGCTTTGGCAATTTCTCCTCCGGAAGCGGTGGCTTTGGAGGAGGCGGAGGTTTTGGAGGCTTTGGGGGCGGAGGCGGAGGCTCCTTTGGCGGAGGCGGTGCCGGCGGAAGCTGGTAAGGATTTGCTATATTAGTCCTCGGGAAATTATAACGACAAGGCTTGAAGGGACGCTTATTCATTATTGCAGGACTTCTATGTTGCCTGGCCAGTTCTGCCCAGCAGCCAGAATTAAAGCTGGTATTTACGGGGGATATCATGGGACACGATAGCCAGATCGCTTCCGCTCTGGCCACCGGCGAACCGGGCTATGACTATAAACCCTGTTTTCAGTACCTGCGACCCTACCTGCAGGAGGCCGACCTGGTCATTGGGAACCTGGAGGTCACTTTTGCCGGGGAACCCTATAAAGGCTATCCGGCCTTCTCCAGTCCGGATGAGTTGGCTGATGCCCTGAAATGGGCGGGCTTCGACATTCTGGTGAATGCTAACAACCACGCCCTGGACAGGGGACGAAGAGGACTGGAGCGTACCGTGGAGGTTTTGCACGAACAGGAGATTGTCCAGACCGGCACCTTTCCCGATAAGGCCTCCAGGGACAGCTTCTATCCGCTGATTCTGGAAAAAAAAGGCATTCGGATCGCCCTGCTCAATTACACCTATGGGACCAATGGGATCCGGGATCGGCCACCTGCCATTGTCAACCGTATCGACAGGGCACAGATGGAGGAAGACATCCACAAAGCCCATACGGCAGAACCCGATTTTATCCTGGTATGCATGCACTGGGGCCAGGAGTACCAGCTGACCGAAAACAAGGAACAACAGGAGCTGGCTTCCTACCTGTTTGAACTTGGTGCCGACGCTGTGATTGGCTCCCATCCCCATGTGGTACAGCCCATCCGGGGTAAGGAGGCTGGAGACCTGGTAGTCTACTCCTTGGGTAACCTGATATCCAACCAGCGTACCAGGCCCAGGGATGGAGGGATCCTATTCGAGATGGTATTGTCAGAGGAGGATCATCAGATAAGCAGCTTCGGCTACCTTCCGGTTTGGGTTTGGAAACCGCAGACAAAAAAAGGCACCGGCTTTACGCTGGTGCCTGCTAATCTTGATCCTGCCTCCAAGGCCCTTCAGCATATGTCCGCCGAGGACAGAGGAAAAATGAAGCTGTTTCTGGAAGATACCCGCTCCCGCCTTTCGAACTGCGATGAGGTGATCACTCCTTAAGAGGCTGTTTTACCGAAGAGACTATTTTGTTTCTTCTGTGTCCCTGGAATCTACCAGGATCCGTCCGCAATACTCACATACGATAATCTTTTTCTTCGATGCGATATCCAGTTGACGCTGGGGAGGGATTTTATTGAAACAACCCCCGCAGGCATCCCTTTCAACGGGAACCACGGCAAGTCCGTTCCGGGCATTTGCCCTGATCTTCTTATAGGCTGTATTTAAACGTTCCTCGATGATACCCTCCAGCTCGGCCGACTTCTTCTCCATCACGTTCTCCTCCTTCTGGGTCTCCTCGATAATATCCTCTAACTCTTTTTTCTTATTCTCCAGGTCCAGCTTACGCCCTTCCAACACTTCGGTGGATTCTGCGATGACCACTTTCTTTTCGTCAATCTGAGCGCTAAACTCCCGGATACGCTTTTCCGAAAGCTCTATTTCAAGAGTCTGGAATTCAATCTCTTTGGAGAGAGAATCGTATTCACGGTTATTCCTTACATTGTTTTGCTGCTCTTCGTATTTCTTGATAAGCTCCTGGGCCTTGGCAATTTCCTGCTTCTTCCCGCTGATCGACTTCTCCAGGCCCTCTATATCATCATCATATTTGGAAACCCTGGTCTGCAGTCCTTCAATCTCATCTTCCAGATCCTGTACCTCAAGGGGCAACTCCCCGCGAAGGATCCTGATTTTATCTATGGCAGTATCTACCAGCTGCAGGTCATACAATGCTTTTAATTTCTCAGCAACTGTCATTTCTACGACCTCTGCATCTTTTTTTGCTTTCGCCATGTACTAAAAATATTTAATTGGATTTTTTTCACTTTCCGATAAACGGACTGCAAATTTAGGGAATTTTTTCATAAGTAGATCATAAAAAAGCTCCCGTGTAAACTGCTCACTTTCAAAATGCCCGATATCCATCACCACAATCTTTCCCTCAGCTTCCAAAAACTGGTGGTATTTCATATCGCCCGTCACAAAAACATCGGCCCCGGCTGCTTTGGCCTTAGCCAGTAAAAAACTGCCTGCCCCCCCACAAACAGCCACTTGCTTCACTTCATTACCCAGAAGCACGCTGTGCCTGATGACACCCGTGTGAAAGCGGTCTTTCAGAAAACTCAAAAAGACCTCTTCATCCATGGGATGTTCCAGTTTGCCAATCAGTCCCATGCCCCTCTGTGGATCTGTGTTTTCCAGGGGGTAAATATCATAGGCCACCTCTTCGTAAGGGTGGGCTGCTGTCATAGCCCTGACCACCCTGTTTACCAGGTTCGCCGGGACAATGGTTTCCAGGCGGGCCTCAGCTTCCTGGTGGAAGACCCCGGCTTTCCCGGCAAAGGGATTGCTACCTTCCCCTCCCCGGAAAGTCCCGGTACCCTCCAGGCTAAAACTACAGCTGTCGTAGATCCCTATCTCACCGGCTCCTGCCTCAAAAATGGCCTGCCGCACCTGCTCCAGTTGTGCAAGGGGGACAAAGACCACCAGCTTCTTCAGGCTGGAGCTTACCGGGTCCAGTATCTTTTGATCCACCAGTCCCAGCCTGTTTGCAAGGGCTGTGTTCACCCCGCCGGAGACTGAATCAAAGTTGGTGTGGCCGCTGTAAATGGCTATTTCTTTTTGAATGGCCAGTTTCACGATACGCTCCGGGGTGCTGCGCCCGGTGATCGATTTAAGTCCTCCAAAAATTACCGGATGGTGCGAGACCACCAGGTTAAATCCCAGCCTTTCCGCTTCGAGCAACACCTCCTCGCTTACATCCAGCACCACCAGGACCCCGCTGACCTCCTGGCCGGGTTCCCCTACCTGTAATCCTGAATTGTCGTAAGATTCCTGGAGTGAGAGAGGTGCCAGGCCCTCCAGGTAGCCGGTAATTTCTCTGAGTGTGATCATGACACCAGGTCTGTGAGCATCTCCTTGATCTGTTCCAGGGACCTGATGATTTCAAAATTATGTTCCGTATCCTCCTTATTCTCTTTCATCTTCTTCTTGGCCCCCTTCAGCGTCATTCCCTTCTCCTTTACCAGGTGATAGATAATATGAAAATTATCGATATCCTTCTTGGTAAAAAGCCGGTTGCCCTTCTTATTCTTTTTGGGCTTAATGATATCAAATTCCTTTTCCCAGAACCGGATCAGGGAGGTGTTAACATCAAACATTTTTGCCACCTCTCCAATGGAGTAATAGAGCTTTTCAACTTTAGCTTCCTTATAGGGCATGGGATACTAATTTTCAGTTAAACAGAGTTCAATTTACACATTTCCTTCCTAGATTCAAACAGTCTTCGGCGCAGGTGGACTAACGCCTCCACATTATTCCATCACTGTCCACCACCAGTTCCTGATCTGGAAAATCAACTTCGGTCAATTCTTTAAGTCGTGACAGGGCTCTGCCGGCAGGATCTATTTTTGGCCCGCCTTCTCCGGGCTGGTGTATGGAGATCACCTCTCCCTCCAAAAATTCACCCTCTCTGTCTATGGTCACTTTCACGATAGGGGCAAATCCATTGGGGCCCCTCAGATTAAAACGCCTGTAAGTGGCAAAATTCCCCAGGCTGTAACAGATCAAACGATCTCTATACAGCTCCACAGCCCTGGTCACATGGGGACCATGCCCGAAAACAACATCGGCACCCGCATCCACCACGGTATGTGCAAAGCGGTAAACACTGCCCCGGTTGTAACCCAGGTACTCTTCATCACCCCGCACCACATGCTGGTGATCCTTTCCCTCGGCACCCCCATGAAAGGAAATTAGAACCACATCAGCCAGTGAATCGAGCATCCGTGTGATCTCAGCTGCTGCCGCATAATCCTTCAAATCCATGGTGCCCCTGTTGGGAGCAAAGGCTGCAAAACCATAACGCACACCCTCCTTTTCAAACAGGGTCCAGGGATGAGTCACAAATCCGGCGTAGGCCAGCCCTGCCGAATCGAGCAAAGCGGCAGTGTATGCCCTGCCGGCCGTTCCAAAATCGTTCACATGGTTGTTGGCCACACTCAATACATCATAGCCTGCATCCAGAATACAGGATAAAAAATGATCCGGCATCCGGAACACATAACAATTACTGAGATCCTTGCACTTCTTAGGGCTTCCTCCCTCCGAACAAAATACCCCTTCCAGGTTGCCAAACAGAAGGTCGCCCGACTGAAGCACCTCATGCACCGGTTTCAACAGGGGACTGCAATCCCGGCCAGGGGGCAGGTAGCTTTCCCGGGGATAGTTTGTTCCCAGCATGATGTCTCCCGTACCCACCAGGACCAGGGCACTCTCTTCGCGCTGTTCTTCCAGGTACAGATAGGACCATAGCATGGAATCGCGCAGTACAGGACTTGGAAGTCTCCGGGGAAGGGTATCGCTCAGCTGCACCACATCTGTCTGGCCCCACAGACTATCCTGCATCCAGTATTCCAAAGATGGTCCGGGGAGAAAGAGGGGCTGATAAATGGAATCCTTTTCCTGCGCCTGCAAATTTAACGCAAACAATACCAGAAAACCTGCAAACACAAGTCTCATATGTGTTCTTTGGATCAGTTTATATCAAACGAGGGATCTGCATTCGAGAGCAAAACGATCATATCCTCAAACTCTTTGTCCGACAGATCATTGGAATAATAATTAATGGGATCCACCGGCCGGCCGTTTACATGAACTTCGTAATGGAGGTGAGGCGACTTGGAAAGTCCGGTGCTCCCGACCCTGGCGATCACCTCTCCCCTTTTTACCTTTTGCCCGACCTCCACAAGAATCTCATCACAGTGTCCGTATACGGTGCGGAATCCGTAGCCATGATCAATCAAAACCTTTTTCCCAAAGCCGCCTGCCCTGTAACCCGCCTGGAGCACCTCTCCGTCTGCGGTAGCATAGATACTGGTCCCCCGCCGCGCTGTCAGATCAATGCCTTCATGGGGTCTGATCACTTTCAGAATGGGATGCATCCTGGTGCCAAAAGAGGATCCGAAACGAACCAGGTCCTTCCTCCCTATGGGCTGGATGGCCGGGCGGGCAGCCAGCCACTCTTCCTTGGCCCAGGCCAGATCGATCACTTCATCAAAAGAAGTGGATTGCATCACCAGTTTACGCTCGATCTGTTCCATATTCAGGTAGGTCTCTCCAAGAAGGTCTGCATATTTCTGCTGCTGCAGCCAGCTGTATTTTACAGATCCTCCTACCCCTACGCTTCGAATGGACCAGGGCTGCACCTCAAAATATACCCGGTAGATATGGTCGTCATTAAAGGCCATCTGATCAAGCTTGCGCTCGTAATCAGCAAAGTCCCGGTTCATCAGGCTCAGTTCATAGGTAATCTTCTGCTGGGCAGCCTCCAGATGCTCGGTGCGGGGAGAGCTCAGGTAAAGGTCCCTGAAAAGCAGAAAAGCCAGAAAGAAGGAGAGTGTGAGTCCTAAAAAAGCCAGGAAACGAATGATTTTCTGTTTCTGACTGAGTTCGATCTTCTGGTAGGACAGGGTCTGAGGGTTAAATCGAAATCTCTCCATACGGGATGCAATATACCAAAATTGTGTATTAATCAAAAGACTGCCCAGACATCGTTGAAATTACGATTAGCCGATCGTATTCTGCAGGTGTCAGGTCCAGGAAAAAATAGTTGATGGGATTCATGGGCTCCCCATTCAGATGCACTTCATAATGCAGGTGTGGAGCAACACTAAGTCCGGAATCACCAACTGTTCCGATCTGATCACCCCGCTTCACGCGGACTCCCTGCCGGACCGTAAAATCATCCAGACAGGCGTAAAGGGTCGTGTAACCAAAGCCATGGTCAATTTTAATCTGATTTCCCAGTCCACGTGCCGATCGGGTTGCGGTCTGTACCAGTCCATCAGCAGTTGCATAAACGGGCGTACCTACCGGAGCAGAAAAATCGATCCCCTGATGCATTTTGAAAATCTTATAGATGGGATGAATTCGGTGACCATATCCCGAAGCGACCAGGGTCAGGTCCTCATTCTCGATAGGCTGGATGGCCGGGATGGCCGGAAGCATCTCCAAGCGATTCTCCCCTTTGATCATCAGCATGTCGTACATGGATTTGCTCTGGTTCAATTGGGCAATCATGGAGTCCAGTTTCCCTGCCGAACTGAAAACAATCTCTTCATCAGGAGTCTCCAAAAGCTTTTGATAGTTCAGTCCCGTGGTCTGAATCTCATGGGCTTCAAACGGTTCTGTTTCAAATATCACCCGGTATATGTCACGGTCGATCTGTTCCACCTCCTGCATTACCGTATCGACCATTTGTTTCCGCTCGCTAAGAGCCTCATACTGCTCCATGAGCATTTCGTTCTCCCGGCGGATCTGCCTCTCCCTGGGGCTGTCAAAGAAAAGGGAATAGACGACATTGAGCAGAACGGCAATCACCAGTACCGCGGCCACATAGATCACTATGCGCCAAACCCGTGCACCCAGACTATCATCCAGTTTCCTGTAATTGAGATCATCCGGGTTAAACTTAAACTGCGATTGCTCCATTCACACAAGATCGGTCCAACAATTGTGTGCAAAAATAGAAAATATTTCTGGCTCGGGGGAATAATTTAGGGCACAAAGGATTATTTCTGGCTAAGGGGATTATTTCTGGCTCAGCGCCATAGGCTGGTAGGGGCCCTCTGGCTCACTTGCCCTGGATGCAAGAAGAGAATATTCCTGGGTGGAGAGGTTTTCGTAGAAGAAATAGTGTGGATTCACAGGCCTTCCATCCTTGCGGATCTCATAATGCAAATGGGGCCCGGTGGATCTTCCTGTGCT
>Ga0180435_10007156_pt1 | contig 10649 bp, 10 predicted proteins | sample SS_ome_3_FD_132467 | JGI IMG/M metagenome (GOLD analysis project Ga0180435, IMG submission 132467) | Hypersaline lake sediment archaeal communities from the Salton Sea, California, USA - SS_3_S_1 metaG | ecosystem: Environmental > Aquatic > Non-marine Saline and Alkaline > Hypersaline >... | reverse complement strand
TGATACACCGGCCGCGCCGGCAAGTCAAACGAAAGGAAGGATTTCGTTCCAAAAAAGTGCGGTGCGTACGCCCGTCCCGTTCCGCCGTACTGCGGCGCATCCTTCATCGTGGAAACGGTCTAGCCCGAGACGTCGCGGTACGCGGCAAGTGTGTCGGACACCATGCGTTCGACGTCAAAAAGTTCCTCGGCCCTGAGACGTGCCGCGCGGCCCATTTCTCGAGCGCGGCCGGGGTCCGTAAGCAGTTTCACGAGCGCCTCGGCAATGCGGTCCGGCGAATGGGGCGGGACCAGCAGCCCGGTCTTCCCGTCCTCGACCGCCTCGGGCGTGCCGCCGACGGCGGTCGCCACCATCGGCTTGCCGCAGGCCATGAACTCGAGTACGACGAGCGAGAACGCCTCGCCCCACGTGCAGACAAGGGTCGTGATGAGCGTCTCGGCCAGGAGACTGTCCATCCGTTCGCCGCTCGCAAGGCCGGTGAAGTGCACGCCCCCGGCCAGGCCGAGCTCCTCGACGAGCGTCTTGAGGCGCGGAATCTCCGGCCCGTCCCCGATCAGAAGGAGATGCGCGTCCGGGACCTTGCCCAGCACGGACGGCATCGCGCGGACCAGGTCCTCAGCCCCCTTTTCCGGAATGAAGTGAGCGAGTGTCGAGACTATCGGGGCGTCGGGCGGGATGGCGTACTCGGCCCGCACGTCGAACGTCGGGCGGAAGCCGGGGTCGAACCGCCGGAGGTTCACGCCGTTCAGGATGACGCGGATTTTCTTCGCCGGGATGCGGTGCCGCTCGACAAGACAGTTCTTTATGTACGCCGAGGGCGTGACGACGAGCGAACAGGGCGCGAGCGCCAGCGTCCGCCGACAGCGGCCGAGCAACCGGACGAACGGCGGCCGCGGCGGGTCCGCCAGCGGGAACGAATAATGATGCGACACCACGATGCGCCGCGCACCCGACCACCTGGCGACGTGGAAGAGCGGACTGCTCGTCGGGACGAAGTGAAAGTGCATGACGTCCGGCCGCACCTCGCGCACAACCCTGCGAAGCTCCCGGGCCGTTGCGGGCAGACCCGTTCGAAACGGGAGGACGCGCCACTCGACACCGTGTTCGCGGAACTGCTCCGCCACGTCTTCGGCCGGGGCGCCGCTGAACGCGGCCACGCATCGCCCGCCCGCGTCACGCAGGCGGCGGCCGAGTGCGCAGAAATATTCCTCGAACGATCCCATCCGGCGCGGAGCGAAGTCCAGCGCCGACAACACCGTCAAGCCGCGGGCCATGTCATCCTCCCCTCTTCAGGTCCGCCAGTAGGGGCACGGACGTTTCCAGCAGGCGGGCCGACGCCGCCAGATTCGGCGGAGCGTGTCCTGCCGCAGGTTGCCGAGCGGTTCGCACATCGGGCACGTGCGCACGTCACCGTTCGAGCTGATGTCGACGACGTTGAGGCCGCTCGGGCAGTGCGGGTCCGCATAGTCCCCCAGTTGAAAGGCCATGTTGCGCGACCACGTCGCCGGATCGAGGAAGTAGGCCTTTGTCAGCTCGAGGTCTTTTCGCGAGTTCTCGATCGGCGCGCCGCCGTCGAGCCGCGCTATGAGCTCGTCCATGACGGCCGCGGCATTCGCAGAGTTCTTCACCCACAGCGCGTCGTGATCCGGGTTCTCGTACCAGTCGCGGCACGGCTCTTGGTCGTAGTTCTGTGTGATGGGCTGGAAGAACACGCGCGCGGTCCCGAGCGACTCTACCCAGTCTAGCACCTTGATCATCTCGTCGAGCGTGGGGTCCATGATGACGGTCTTGACGATGATCCGTCCCTTCGCGCCAAGGCGGCGGTGATGGGCGACGAGGGACTGCAGGGCGGCCGTGGCGCGCTCGAAGAAGCCCGTGCGGCCGCGCAGGCGGTCGTACAGCGCGGCGTCCATCGCGTCGAGCGAGATCGCCACGATGTCCGGGTCGGCGGCGACAATCTGCTCCGCTATCTCATCGGTCACGGCGTACCCGTTGGTGAGGAACTGAACAGAGAACCCCTGGTCAACCGAGAACCGGAGCAGGTCGAGCGCGTCGCGCCGCAGGAGCGCCTCGCCGCCGGTCAGGCAGACGTAGGTCGGGCCGAGCCAGCGCCGGACAGACCGGAGGAAGTCCTTCCATTCATCCGTGGAGAGTTCGTCGCCGACGGACGACATGTGCCTCCAGACGTCGCAGTGCAGGCAACGGGCGCTGCATCGGAGTGTCAGCTTCAGGTAGAGTGACTGCGGCCGGCTGAGCCGCCGGCCCAGCGCCGCGGGCGCGCGCGTCAGGAGCGGCTGGAGCCGCCAGTAGGCCCGCCGCTTCAGGTCGAACCACCAACGATGCAGTTTGCCGACGCTTCGTGACATCCGGGCTCCCTCATTTCCGACAGGCATTCTACACGGCGCGGCACGGCGCTTCAAGCGCGGGCGCGAGCCGCCGTCCGCTCATAGAGCGCAACGTACTGATCGACCGTGCGCCGGATGTCGAAGAGCCGCTCGGCCCGCTCGCGGCCGGCCTGGCCCATCGCGGAGAGCCGCTCGGGCGAGGCCAGCAGTTCCCGGATTGCGGCTCCCATAGCATCCGCGTCGTTCGGCGGAACGAGCAGGCCGCAACGACCATGCTCGACGACCTCCGGTATCGCTCCGGTCGTGGTCGAGACGACCGGTACGCCGCACGCCATGGCCTCGGCGTTGACCCAGCCGAAGGCCTCGGCCCAGACCGACGGGCAACAGAAGAGAGAGCTCGCAGAGAGCAGGTCCGGCACATCAGTCCTTTGCCCGAGGAAGCGCGTTCGCTCGCGCAAGCCGAGTTCGGCGGCCAGTTGTTCGAGCCGCCCGCGCTCCGGGCCGTCGCCCGCGATGGCAAGCACCGCGCCGGGATGATCGGTCGCGAGGCGGGCGAACGCGCGAACGAGAACGTCAACCGCCTTGAGCGGAAGCAGGTTGCTGACGCTCAGAATCAGCCGGCTGTGTTCGGACAGCCCGAGTTCCTTCCGAACGGGCGCGGGGTCTCCGTGCCCGAAACGAGCGAGGTCGATGCCGTTGTAGATGTGCGTGATCTTGCGGTCGCGAATGCCGCGCGAACGGCGAAGCCGGTTCTCGACGAAGCGCGACGGCGCGACGAAGCGGGCGACGCCGAAGTTCATCAGGCGGTTATATGCGTGGAAGAGCGTTCTCTTGAGGCCGGTCCGGGCGGAACCCTCGCCGCCGGTGAAGTCGGATACGATGACACGACATGGGGCGAGCAGCGGCAGGAGCGCAGTCAGGCGGGTCGATGGGACATAGTGAAAGAGCTGCGCGATGTCGACTTGATGGCGGCGGCAGAGGCGGCGTACATCGCGAGCAAACGCGAGGGGCGCGGCTCGGCCGTGCGGAACCACGGCGATCTCCGCCCCGGCGCCGCGCAGGACGGTTTCGACGAGCGCCGCGGGTTGCGAAGAATACGAGACGACGCAACGGGCTTCTCGCGCGCTCAGAGCCCGCGTCAGCGCGAGGCAGAAATCTTCCTGGCTCGACCAGCGGCTTCCGCTCTGGTCGACGAGGACGAGCACGCCGGGCGTCCGGTCTGCCATGTGTTCCTCTCGATAAGTCGCCTCACGGGAGCGCCGACTTCGCGGTCACGCGGCGGTAGAGGGCAAGGAACTCGCCGTTGGTGCATTCCCGGAACGCCTCGGCCAGGCCTCGGCCCCGCTGGGAGTGAATTGCACGATAGGCGTTCAACGCCTCCGCCGCCCGGAGGTAGTCGGTTTCGACAAGCTGGCTCGCATATTCGCGCAGGGCGTTCCGCTTGGCGTCACACGTGTCGGTGATGTCTGCGACGCGGTTCGCGGGAAGCGGAGTCCAGACCTCATACTGCCGGCAGAGCAGAGCGGCACCGGTTTCAAGCGCCCCGGCGACAATTCGATTCGTGGCCCAATGGTCGTGCAGGAGGTCCATCATTGACGGGAGGTAGAGCAGTGCAGGACGGACGGCAAGCAACAGACCTTTCGTTTTCTGTATCATCGGCGGCGTGTCGTTCAGCGCGCCGTCCGGGCCGTCGAGGAAGACGAGTTCGTGAACACCGAGTACGGCGGCGGCGGCCTGGGCTTCCTTCTTGCGCATCACGGCGAGTTCTTCCGCATTGCGACAAAGGGCGAGACTGCCCGCGCGGCCGTCGGTCATGAAAGCCACCGTGACGCGCGACCCGGCGAGGACGTGCTTGCGTATGGTTCCCCCGCAACCGATGACCTCGTCGTCCGGGTGAGGGGCAAGAACGAGCACACGTTCTTCGGCGAAGGACTCGATGGGCTCCGGGTGGGCGTCCGCCTTGTCCAGCATCAGCCACACCCGCACGGCGTTCTGGGCCGGGACGGGAAGGAGTCTGCGATAACAGAATCGCGCAAAGCGGTCTAGCATCGTGCCAGCTCTCCCGTCCGGGTACGCGTCCGCCTGAGCGTAAGCAGTTTACGCCTTGTATGATGCGTATTTCAAGTGGAATCCGTCTGAAGCAGACCGCGAATCCAGTTGAACGCAGGAAGTGGCTCAGGTAGAATCTCTGCGATAATCACCCCGGCCTTTCATGGAGCGAGATGCCTTGTCCCGTGTGCACGTGATGCACGTCCTGTTCAGTCTCTGCACGGGCGGCCTCGAGAAGCAGGTCGTCAACGTGATCAACCGGACCGACCGGGAACGGTTCCGGCACAGCGTCTGTTGCCTCGACTCCGTGGGGCCGCTCGCCGAGATGCTGGAAACGCCCCGGCCCACGGTCCACCTCCTCGCGAGGAAGCCGGGCCTGTCGCCGTCCGTCACCTTTCGGCTCGCCCGGATGTTCGCGCGCGAGAAGGTCGGCGTGGTCCACGCACGGGGACTCGGCACATATATGTATTCGGCCCTCGCCGCGAAGATGTCCCGCGCAGCGCTTGTCTATGGCGAGCACGGCGACCTGCCGATGATCCGCGAGAAGAGGCGCCGCCGCGCGGCGATGCGAGCTCTGGCGTGGCTCACGGACGGGCTCTACGCCGTAAGCGAGGCGGGCCGCATGGGCCTCGCGGACCTGACGCACCGCGCGCCCGAACGGGTCGACGTGATTCCGAACGGGGTCGAGACCGACTTGTTCCGGCCCGGTGATGCGGCCGCCGCCCGCGGTCGAATCGGAATCGGCCCGGGCGGCTTCGTCATCGGCTTCGTCGGCCGGGTCGCGCCGGTGAAAAATCTGGGCGCGCTCTTCGCCGCCCTGCCCGAGGTGTCCGAGGCGGTCGGCGACGTCGGCGTGGTAATCGCCGGCGACGGGCCGGACATGGAGAACGTCCGGCGGATGGCGGCGGCCTCACGACACCCGGAGCGAGTGCTCCTTCTGGGCGAACGCCGCGACGTGGCGGATCTCCTGCCCGCGATGTCCGTTCTTGTGCTCCCTTCGTTCAGCGAGGGCCACTCGAACGTGCTCCTCGAGGCGATGGCGGCGGGCTGTCCGGTCGTCGCGTCGGACGTCGGCGGGAATCCGGAAATAGTCCGTGACGGCGAGACGGGCTTCCTGTTTGCACCCGCCCGGCCCGGGGAACTGGCCGAACGGCTCGTGCGGCTCGCGCGGTCGCCCGACCTGAGGCGCCGGCTGGGCGAAAACGCACGAAACATCGCCCTGGCCGAGTTCTCGATGGACGTGATGATCGGGCGATACGAAGCGCTCTACTCCCGGTTCGCCCGCCGATAGAAAATCTGGCCAAAGGGGGAAACTTGGGGTATACTTCCGCCAGACAGGCATCCTTATCCGGACAGTGCGGGGCAAGGGGACGGGAGAAGCCGCCGCAGGCACGGCCCGTGCCGCACCACCCTCTGGTCACGCGCCCACAAGAGGTGGCGAAATGAAGGTTGTTCACGTCCTCAGGACGGCCGGCGTTCCCTACGGGGCGGAGCGCACCGTCACCACGATAGTGTCCACGCTGGTGAAACGGGGAGCCGACGTCCACGTGATCGGCGTGGTGGAGACCCGCTCGGGCGTGACAAGGGAGATCGTCACCTCGCTGTTGCGGCGATGCGGATGCTCGTTCGACCTTGTCGAAACCTCATCACGTCTTCCATTCGGCCTTGCGAAGGACCTGGCGCAGGTTTTCTCGCGCGAAGAACCGGCCATCGTGCATACACATGGATACAAGTGCGACCTGGCCGTGTTGCTGGCCCGGCCCGCCGCCGCTCGGATCACGACCGTCCACGGCTGGTGCAGTCGGACGAAAAGGGAGAAGTTCTACGAATGGCTCGGCGTGCAGTGCGAGAAGCGGCTGGACGGCGTGATCGCGCTGTGCGAGAACTACCGCGACCGCCTGGCGCGGCGCGGCGTGCCGCGTGAACGCATACACGTTGCGCACGTCGGCATCGACGCGGCCGACGTTCTCTCGACCGGGCGGGACTGCCGCGCGGAATGGGGCGTCAGGGGGGACGAAGCGCTGGTGGTCCAGGTGGGCCGCCTCAGTCCCGAGAAGAACCCGCTCTTGTTCGCAAAGGTGGCGTCACGCCTCATGGAACGATTCCCGCACGTGAAGTTCGTCCTGGTCGGCGAGGGCACTCTCATGCGCAACCTGCGGCCGGCCCTCCCCGAACTCAAGGGCCGGCTCATCCTGGCGGGTTATATTCATGAGATGGGCGACGTCTTCCGCGCGGCCGACATAATGGTCAACTGCTCCGGCACCGAGGGCCTGCCGGGCGCTCTGCTCGAAGGGGGCGTCATGGGCGTGCCCGCGGTCGCCACCGCCGTCGGAGGCGTGCCGGAGATCGTCGAGGACGGCGTCACCGGCATCCTGTGCCCGCGAGGAGACGCCGACGCGCTCGCGGCCGGCGTCGCGCGACTCGTCGAGGACGCGGACCTTCGCGCGGCGATGGGCGCGGCCGCGCGCGAACGGATCGGCGCCGTGTTCAGCAACGACGCGTGCGCCGAGCGCCTCCTCGAGGTGTACGAAGAAGTGCTTGCGCGGCGGCATCCACAGGCGCGCCTGTCGGCGTCCGCTTGAAATCCTACCGCGCCGCGTTATAATCCCCTCGTCAGTATCGGAAGAACACGAAGGAGTCCACAGCATGCCTCTTGACGACGTGAAGATATCGCGGGCGATCATCGAACGGTTCTCGTCCAAACTGCTCGACGGCTTGGAGAGCGACGTTGCCGTCGTCGGCGGCGGGCCGGCCGGCATGGTCGCCGCCTACTACCTCGCGAAAGCCGGGAAGAAGGCCGTCCTCTTCGAGCGGAAGCTCGCGCCCGGCGGCGGGATGTGGGGCGGCGGGATGATGTTCAACGAAATCGTCGTCCAGGCCGAGAGCCGCGACATCCTCGACGAGTTCGGCATCAAGAGCCGCGCGTGCGAGAACGGATATTTCTCGGTCGATTCCGTCGAGGCGGTCTCGACCATCTGCTCACACGCCTGCAAGGCGGGGGCGAAGATATTCAACTGCATCAGCGTCGCCGACGTCATGATCACCGACGGCCGCGTCACCGGCCTCGTCATCAACTGGACGCCCGTCCACCTCGCGAACCTGCACGTGGACCCCCTGACGGTGCGGTCGAAGTTCGTCATCGACGCGAGCGGCCATTCGGCCGAGGTCGCCGCCGTCATCCAGAACAAGGGCGGCATCCGGCTCGACACCGAGAGCGGCAAGGTGATGGGCGAAAAGCCGATGAACGCAGAGGTCGGCGAGCGGATGACGGTCGAGAACACCCGCGAGATATGCCCCGGCGTCTTCGCGGCCGGGATGTCGTGCAACGCCATCTTCGGCGCGCCGCGGATGGGGCCCGTCTTCGGCGGCATGCTGATGAGCGGCCGGAAGGTTGCCGAGCTCATCATCAAGAAGCTCTGAGCCGGCGACCTCTCCAAAAGTGAGCCCCGCACAGAGGAGATCGAGCACATGGGATACCTCGCAGGTTTCGACGCCGGAAGCTCGTCGGTCAAGGGAACGCTGATTGACGCCGAGACCGGCGCGGTCGTCGCCACGCACACCTCGCCCTCGACCGAACTCCGGATCGACACCCCGCACCCCCGCTGGGCCGAGCAGGACCCGGCCGTCTGGTGGAAGCACTTCTGCGCCGTGTCGAACGCCCTGCTCCGCAAGGTCAAGCCGGCGGACGTCGAGGCGGTCGGCATCTCGTACCAGATGCACGGGCTCGTGCTCGTGGACAAGAAGATGAAGCCGCTCCGCCCCGCCATCATCTGGTGCGACGGCCGCACGCAGGAGATGGGCGACAAGGCCGCACGGGCGCTCGGCCCCGCCTTCCTCAGGCGCGCGCTCAACTACCCCGGCAACTTCACCGCGAGCAAAATCGCGTGGGTCCGGAAGCACGAGCCCAAGACCTATGCCCGCGCGTTCAAGGCCATTCTGCCGGGCGACTACCTGGCCGCGCGGCTGACCGACGAAATCTGCACCACGCCCTCGGGGCTCTCGGAGGGCATCCTGTGGGACTTCCGGAAGGGCGACCTGCTCGAACCGATCCTCAAGCACTACGGCATCCGGCGCGACCTCCTCGCCGATGTCCGCCCGACTTTCGCGCATCAGGGCGAGGTCACCGGCGCGGCCGCGAAGCAGACGGGCTTCGCGAAGGGCACGCCCGTCGCCTACCGCGGCGGCGACCAGCCCAACAACGCCCTCTCGCTCGGAGTGCTCGAACCCGGCGAGGTCGCGACGACCGCGGGCACCTCGGGCGTCATCTACGCCGTGACCGACAAGCCCGCGCTCGACCCGCGGTCGCGCGTCAACGTCTTCGTCCACGTCAACAGCCGGCCCGGCCGCCCGCGCAACGGCGTCCTCGCCTGCATCAACGGCACCGGCTCGCTCTACCGCTGGCTCCGTGAACTGACCGGCGACAACTACGTGAACATGAACAAGCTCGCCGAGAAGGTCGAGCCGGGCGCCGACGGGCTCGTCGTCATCCCCTACGGCAACGGCCCGGAGCGCGTACAGGGCGGCCGCAACACCGGGATGAGCGTCCACTACGCCGACCTGAACCGGCATCACAAGGGGCACGTGACCCGCGCCGCGCAGGAAGGCATCGTGTTCGCACTGCGGCAGGGCACGGACGTGATGGCCGAGATGGGCGTCCGCGTCAAGAAGGTCCGCGCCGGCCGGGCGAACATGTTCCTGAGCGACCTGTTCACGAAGCTCTTCGCGAGCGTCATCGGCGCAAAGGTCGAGCTGATGCAGACCGACGGCTCGCAGGGCGCGGCGCGAGGCGCAGGCATCGGGTGCGGCAGGTACAGGAAGGCGGCCGACGCGTTCGTCGGACTCCGGCCGGTCAAGACCGTGTCGCCCGACGCGAAGCTCGCGAAGGCGTACGCGGCGCTCTATCCCCGGTGGGTCGAGACGCTCGAAAAGACGCTCTGCTGATCATCGTGCCGAGCGCGTTGCGCCTCACGCCGTTTGAGTTTGAATCTGCGCGGGCAGCCGGCTCAACGTCAGTTCGCTCAGGTCCACCTTCTTGCTGGCGTTGTCGATGTCTATCCCCGTGATGTTCCCCTCATCGTCGTAGTCCACGACCAGACCTTCCGATATCTCGCGGCTCTCGGACCCCGGTTTGGACGAGAGGTCGATGTAGAGTGAGTCCGTTTCCGGATAGTATTGCAGTTTCATAGCTCAAACCCCCGGTCAAAGAAAGCGTTGTGAATTGTGGTCTTGTCGGACAGCGTCACCACGCGAAGCACCCGTCCGCCGAACTCCTCAATCGCGCCCCAGAAACGAAAACGATTGTGTTCCTGAGCTTCGACGCGAATCGGACGCTCGATCACACGAATACACCACTCGCGCTTCAAGTACGGACGCTTTCGCAAAACCTCCTTCTCAAAGTATTCGCTGAACTTGTACTCGGCCATGTCCTACAGTATACACGACCGTCCTTACCGAAGAAAGAGTATTGAGTCCCTGCGATCAACTTCTTGCCACCGGGTGGCGTCGCCACTGAACTGGCTTCGCGTGAAACACCGTCTCCCTTGCGAGACGCCCGCCCGGGAGCTCTCGCCCCCGGACGGGACTTTCATCTGAGCGCCGGAGCAGGTTCACGGGCACTGTCACCCATACTCCCATGCTCCCATGCTCCCATGCATCGTTACGAACGACGTCTCCTCAACCCAAGGAGTCCGACACCAAGCAGACCCAGCCCCGCCGGCTCGGGGATCGGGTCGCCGACGGCTTCGAGCACGATGGCATTCAGTGGATAAGTCGAAACCGCTACTTTTTCGAATGTCACCACGATCTCGTTGGTGCCGTTGACGCTCAGACCGGAAAACACGGTGCCGCCGGCTTTCAGCGTTGCGGCGGCCCAACGAAAGCCGCGAGCATTCTGCACGGACTGCGTCCCTGCTCCGTCCGTGACGACGAACCTCCTGGTAATGGTGGGGTTAGAGTCACCCAGGCAGTAAATGCGGACGTTGTAGGTCAGGCTTGGATCGAGACCGCCAAAAGTCGTGGAGAAGTTGACAGTGGCCGTGTTTAAGTGATAATAGATGTCGTCGACAGCATTGAAGGTGTAATACGGATCCGATGCCTGACCGCCCCAGCCGTCCGTAACCGCCGCCCCGTCATTGAAACGGTCGCTATAGAGATTTGCGAATGAAATGGACACCCCAGTGACGACAGCGCCGTCGCCGTGGCGAATCACGCTGCCTGCGGCGATGCCGCTCTCATTAACGCCGGTCGAAACCTGGT
>Ga0180435_10007155_pt1 | contig 10650 bp, 8 predicted proteins | sample SS_ome_3_FD_132467 | JGI IMG/M metagenome (GOLD analysis project Ga0180435, IMG submission 132467) | Hypersaline lake sediment archaeal communities from the Salton Sea, California, USA - SS_3_S_1 metaG | ecosystem: Environmental > Aquatic > Non-marine Saline and Alkaline > Hypersaline > Sediment... | reverse complement strand
GCCAGCAGACTGTGCGCCAGCAGACTGGCGTCGACCAAGCCTGCTGACGGCCTGCTGAGATGCGCTCGTTGGATCCGGATCGTCTCAACATGCAGCTGCGATGATTGTCAGCCGGAGGGGGGCACTGAGAGGGCCAGCGGATCAGGCCTACGCGGACGTTGGTTCGCCAACGTAGACCAACGTGATCCCCCAACATCACCTGGAAAGTGGCAAGGCTGGGGGCATTGACCTTCGTCGGTATCTGCCTGACCCATAGCTATTGAGTCGACTGGTGTTGTACGCTTCTGTGCGGCCCCGTTTACCGAACTCTAGGAGCTCTGTACCGACCACCCTCTCACCCGAAACACCCGCTTCTCCACCACTTGACAAGACACATACCGCACCCACGCTTTGCCACCATCGAGCGGCTACAAGACTTCGCCACTGACGTAAGGCTGGGCACAGACATGCCGCGGAGCGACTCCCTGTGCTCCGCGTCCCGGGTTCGCGCGCGGGCTCGCGCCTCGCTGCCCGCCAACCTCCTCGGCTGCAGCCCACTACGTCTCTCCGCCCCGTCATTCATTCGACCTGACGACTGACGTAGTTTGTCGCCGCGCCCAGATCAATCGACCCACTACGGTTGTCGCCAAGTCCCGTTCGGGACGACAGTTACGGCAGGTCTACATTGCGATGCTTGCGGGCTCCTGATGACCAGTGAGCGCAGTGAACGCAGAGGGCCGCTGCGCCCCGGCGCGTCGGTGGCCAGGCTCTGCAGCGTAGCATGAGTGCCGCATAGAGCGTCACGCTGCTGTGCGATGAACGGCGAGGATTACTCACACTCCTCAGAGGACGCAGCTTAGTCTCTCGGCTACGGACCCCCACGCAGCACCAACGGCAGCGCCACAGCGTAGATCACCCCCGCGACCACGATCGTGAACGTGCCCGCATCCGACTGCGCGGCGGGGTTCGTCACCGTGATCTCAACCTCCGTCCGCCCCTCCCAGCCGGGTACGGGGGTGATGTCGATGCGGTCGCCGGCATCCAGGCTGACGCCGGCGTTAGGATCTGGACTGTTGCTGATGGCAAACGTCAGTTGGCCGACGTCGTAGTAGGGGTCGGCGGCATAGTCGCGCAGGTCGATGGCGTCCTCCCGCGTCTCGTCCACGAGTAGCAGTTGGCTGGGGATGGGAGCAAGGGTGGGCACCGGGGGCGCGACGGTGAACCCGTTGAGATAGGTATCCGTGTCACCGCCGGGATTGCTGACGGTGACGCTCCACTGGCCCGTGGTCGCGGTGTCAAGGTCGAGATCGCACGTGATCTGTGAGGTGCTGACCACGCTCACGTTGGTGGCGCCGATGTCGATGTAGCCGGTGCGCGTCAGGGCGACGGTGGCCCCCGGGCTGAAGTTGCGCCCCGCCAGGTCGGTGATGCGCACCGTCGTGCCCAGCATCGCACTCTCGGGCGTGATGGACGTGATCTCGATCTCCGTCGAGGGATATGCCCAGGATTCGCACGGGTCGAAGACGTTCATCACGATCATCTCGGCGTAGGGCCAGGGATCGGAGAAGGGACCCTGGTACGGGCCGCCGTTGGCCCTGCCGATACCGAGAAAGCCCTCGCGGCCCACCGGCCCGCCGTTGTCATTGTAGGGGTACCACAGCACGGCGTGGCGGTGTCCCCAGTTGCAGCACGAGCCGTCGTCGTAGATCCACATGAAGACCGAGCGCTCGACGGGGAGCGCGATGCTGCCGCCGCTGGTCACGAAGACGGCGATGTTCTCCGCGACGTTGAGGGTGTCGTGGCACGCGCCGATGGCGGGGTTGTCGTGGAGGCGCTGCCAGGGCGAGCGCCCATCCTCGTAGTGCCCCCAGGCGTCGTTGTCCAACAGGTAGTCGGCGTAGGTCTGGGCGACGCCGGTCACGTTGTCCTCCACATCGTGCAGCGGCATGACGCTCCGGTCGATGCGCTCGCGGTTGATCAGCCACAGTGCCCGCTCCCCGTCGGCCATGGCATCCCATTCTCCCTGAGAGGGTAGGGAGAGCATAGGGATGGTGGTGCCCAGTTGGCTGTTCTCGGTGGCACGGGCGTTGTTGAAGGCGGTCTGGATGTCGGCAACGCCGCCGGTGCCGGCGGACCACGAGATGTCGCCGGTCGGGTCGGTGGGATAGAGGGTGATGCTTGCCGGCTGCGCAGCAGGCGGCGAGGCCTGGGTGCTGGCGGCGAAGGACGGGCTGGGGCGAGCGGTGAGGGTGAGTGCGGCGAGGAGGAGGAGCCGGACTATGTGTCGAGACGGCATATGGGGTCTCCTGGCGGATGAGCGATCAGCGCAAGTGCGCAGAACTCCAGCAAGGCAGTGGCTGCCATTGCGCGCATGCGGGCGAGACGCCCGCGGTCCACAGAACGGCGGACTGTTGTCCGCCTTGAGCAACAAGGGATGGGAGGGTGATTCGCCGATCTCAGCTGCCCCTGAGGTAGGCGGAGAGGTGCTGGAGCGCCGCGGTGGCGCAGCGCTCGTTATTCTCCGCCCGATCCCCGTCGAAGTAGTGGCGCCAGGCCCACGCTTCGTTGGGCGCCGCCAGTCCGATGTAGTAGAGGCCCACGGGCTTGAAGGCGGTGGCGCCGGTGGGGCCGGCGATACCGGTGATGCTCAGCGCGACCTCGGTGCCCGTCGCCTGACAGGCGCCCTGGGCCATTTCCATCGCGACGCGTGCGCTCACTGCGCCCCAAAGGGTCAGGGTCTCCTCACGCACGCCCAGGAGCCGGTGTTTGACGTCGTCGGAGTAGGTGATGATGCCGCCCTCGAAGTAGGCGGAGCTGCCCGAGACGGCGGTGATCCAGTGGCTGAGAAGGCCGCCGGTGGCCGATTCCGCCACAGATAGGTGCCAGTGACGGTCGGTCAGCAGTCTTGCGATGTCATGTACCAGCATACACTCGCCTCGTTCAAGTCGTCAGTTGCCTGTAGACACGGACCAACCGTCTGCGGTTGGTCGACGCCGGAGCCACGCTCCAGCGTGGCTCCGGCGCGCGCTCACGTAGCCAGGTGGGTCCGTACCACGGTGAAGAGCGAGTCCGCTTGCAGGGAGGCCAGGTTGAAGCACGGGCCCTCCAGATGGTCCGCCAGCGCCTGCGCCAGCCCCTTGTCGTACTCCGCCGCCTCCATATTGATCACGATCGACTTGACCTCGTCGTCGCGAATCTGCTCCGCCATTCGGTAGGCCTCGAGCTGCGGCGGCATATTGCCGATGGAGACGTTGCCGGCGCCGTCGGTGAGGATCACCAGCAGCGGCTTGAGTTCCGGGAACTTGCGCAGCTCCTTCCGGATCGTGTCACGCGCCAGCCACAGACCGGCAGCCAGCGGCGTCTTCCCACCGATGGGCAGGTTCACCAGCATGCGCTTGGCCAGGTCCACGCTGTTGGTCGGCGTGAGGACCAGCGAGGCGCGGTCCTTCTGGAATACGATCATGCCCACGCGGTCGCGGCGTTGGTAGGCATCCGTCAGCAGCGAGAGCACGGCGCCTTTCGTCGCCTCCATCCGCTCCGAGACCGCCATTGACCACGATGCGTCCACGGCGAAGATGATAAGGTTGGCCGATCGCCGCACGCGGATCTTCTTCTGGTAGTCCTGCGGGCGCAGGTGGAGCGCCGGCTGTGGCCTGCCGGGACGGCGCCGTGCGCCATCCTCGCGCTCCTGTTGGAAGGGGGCGGCGGCGCGCAGTGTGGCGTCGAAGGCCAGGTCTGAGGCGTCGCGGGGCGAGGCGCGGAACCCGGCGTACCGCCCGCGCTTGCGTGACGTGCGAGTTCGGCTGCGTTTGCCCCCGGTGGCGCGGACCATCCGGTCCTGCTGGGTCTCCAGCCGGCGGGTGTCGAAGGTCTCACCGGGATCGATGAACTTCCCGCCCTCCCACCACTTGCCGTCGGTGGGCCACTTGGGGACATCCTGCTGTTGGGGCTGTGGTTGAGGCGTTCCGGAGGGTTCCGCCTCCTCCGCGTTCGCCTCAACCTCTAGGCTTTTTTTTGCTGGCCCTCGCCGGTGGCTTCGCCCTCGTAGCTGGCGCGGTCTTCCTCGGGATTCGCGTCTTGCGCACGCTCCCGCGCCGCGGCGACCATCTTGTCCAGCTGGTCGATCGAGGTCTGCACCTCGTCGAAGGGACGTCGCTTGAGCCGGTGGGGTAGCGCCAGTTCGGCCGCCAGGATGATGTCGCGGTCGGTGACGTAGGTCCGTTCCTCCCACGCAGCGTGGGCCACCGCGGTCTTCAGGATCACCAGATCGCCCCGGTGCCCGTCCACGCCCAGTCCCGCCATCATCTCGGCGATCGTTGCCATCTCCGCACGGGAATAGCGCACCTCGGGCAGCAGCCGTCGCGCCTCGGAGATGCGCTCCGCCAGGTGGGCCTCCTGTGTCGCCCACTCTTCACAGAACGCCTCTCGGTCCTGCTCGAACCCCAGGTTCCGCTCCATGATGTCCACCCGCGAGCGCGCGTCGTGGATGCCGCCCACGTCCACGCAGAGCGCGAAGCGATCCAGAAGTTGGGGACGGAGGTCTCCCTCCTCGGGGTTCATCGTGCCCACCAGGATAAAGCGCGCCGGGTGCTGGAAGGAGATGCCCTCGCGCTCCACGGTGTTGACGCCCATCGCGGCGGCGTCCAGCATCACGTCCACGATGTGGTCGTCCAGCAGGTTCACCTCGTCGACGTAGAGGATGCCGCGATTCGCCGAGGCCAGCACGCCGGGCTCAAACCGGCGCTCACCCTTCTGGATGGCGCGCTCGATATCCAGCGTGCCCACCACACGGTCCTCTGTGGCGCCGACCGGCAGCTCGACAAAGGGTACCTTCCTGGTCAGTCGGGGCAGCGTCTCGCCCTTCTCCGACCGGGTGCGGCAGGTCGTGCACCAGGAGGCCGGCTGGTCGGGATCGCAGTTGAACGCGCCGTCGGCCACCACGTTGATCTCCGGCAGCAACGCGGCCAGACCGCGGGCCGCCGTCGACTTGGCCGTGCCGCGCTCTCCGCGAATCAGCACGCCGCCGATGCGGAAGTTGATGGCGGTGAGGATAAGCGCTCGGCGCATCCTCTCCTGCCCTACGATCGCGGTAAATGGGAAGACCAACCGTCCGTTCTCCGTCACACGTTCCCCCTTGTACAGCCGGCAACGCGGTGATTATACCATCTCCCACCGCTTGCGGTCGAGCCCTCCCGAAGTAGACTAAGGTCACACTACCGAATGCCACTATCCAAGACGACCAAGTCTAGGGAGGTTCCTCCATGAGTGACAAGAAGTACGCTGTGGGTGTGGACTACGGCACTGAGTCGGGGCGCGCGGTCCTGGTCGATGTCTCCGATGGCAGCGTGATTGCCTCCGCGGTGCACGCCTACGCCAACGGTGTCATTGACGAGATGCTGCCCGGCACCGACATCCGTCTGGAGCCGGACTGGGCGCTCCAGGATCCCAACGACTACATCGAGGTGCTCAAGCACACGGTCCCCGCTGTCCTGGCGGAGAGTACGGTCGATCCCAAGGACGTGATCGGCATCGCCACCGACTTCACCGCCTGTACGGTCGTGGCGACCAAGGCCGATGGCACGCCGCTCTGCTTCCTGCCGGAGTGGCGCGACCATCCCCACGCGTGGATCAAGCTGTGGAAGCACCACGCCGCCCAGCCCGAGGCCAACAAGCTCAACGCGGTGGCCCGCGAGATGGGCGAGGGCTGGCTGGACCGCTACGGTGGCAAGATCAGCTCGGAGTGGTTCTTCCCCAAGGTCTGGCAGACACTGGATGAGGCCCCCGAGGTCTACGCCGCCGCCGACCGGTTCATCGAGGCCGCCGACTGGATCGTCTGGCAGCTGACGGGCCGGGAGACACGCAACAACTGTACCGCCGGCTACAAGGGCATCTGGTCGAAGAGCGACGGCTTCCCCTCCAGCGAGTTCCTGGCTGCGCTGGACCCGCGGCTGGCGGATGTCGTCGACGAGAAGATGTCCCGCGATGTCCAGTTCCTGGGCGACCGTGCCGGCAGCCTGACGGCGGAGGCCGCTGGGTGGACCGGGCTGGAGCCCGGGATCGCGGTGGCCGTGGGCAACGTTGACGCCCACGTCTCCGTGCCGGCAGCGACGGTGACCGACGCCGGGCGCATGGTCATCATCATGGGCACGTCCAACTGCCATATGATCCTCAGCAAGGAAGAGTCCACGGTGCCCGGGATGTGCGGCTACGTCGCCGACGGCATCATCCCCGGCTTCTTTGGCTACGAGGCGGGCCAGAGCTGCGTGGGCGACCACTTCGCGTGGTTCGTCGAGAACTGCGTCCCCGCCGCCTACGAGCGCGCTGCCGAAGAGAAGGGACTCTCCATCCACGAGCTGTTGGAGGCCAAGGCCGCGGAGCAGAAGCCTGGCGAGCACGGCCTGGTGGCGTTGGATTGGTGGAACGGCAACCGCAGCGTTCTTGTGGATGTCGATCTCACCGGCCTGCTCATCGGGCAGACACTGGCGACCAAGCCCGAGGACATCTACCGCGCGCTCATCGAGGCCACCGCCTACGGCACGCGCATGATCGTCGAGACCTTCGCCGAGAACGGCGTCGCCGTCGACGAAATCGTGGCCACGGGTGGGCTTCCCGAGCGCAACAAGCTGCTGATGCAGATATACGCCGACGTGACCGGGCGCGAGGTCAAGATCGCGGCATCCACCCAGACGCCGGCGCTGGGTTCGGCGATGTTCGGCGCCTTGGCGGCGGGCAAGGCCGCCGGCGGCTATGACACGATTCAGGAGGCCAGCGCGGCGATGGCTGGCCTGCGGGACGAGGTCTTCACGCCGATCCCCGCGCACACTGCGGTCTACGACAAGCTCTACGCAGAGTACGTCACCCTGCACGATACCTTTGGACGGGGCGCCAACGACGTGATGAAGCGGCTCAAGGCGCTGCGCGCCGAGATCCTGGGTTGAGGTGCGCGTGATGCTGGAGAGACTACGCGAGGAACTCTGCCAACTCCACTTGGAGTTGCCCAAGAATGACCTGGTAAGGTGGACCGGCGGTAACGTCAGCGGTCGTGATCCCGAGACCGGCTACATCGCAATCAAACCCTCTGGCGTGCGGTATGAGGTGCTTGGGCCGGAGCAGATGGTGATCGTGGACCTTGACGGCAACCGGATCGAGGGTGACCTCAAACCCTCGTCGGACACCGCCAGCCACCTCTACATCTACCGGCACCGGCCCGATGTCGGCGGCATCGTGCACACGCATTCGCCCTACGCCACGGCCTTTGCCGCCGTGGGGAAGCCCATCCCCGTCTGCCTGACGGCAATGGCCGACGAGTTCGGGGGCCCCATTCCTGTGGGCGACTTCGCGCTGATCGGTAGCGAGGCCATCGGCAAGGTGGTGGTGGACGCGATCGGTTCGTCGTGTGCGGTGTTGCTCAAGCAGCACGGGGTCTTCACCGTGGGGGCGAACCCTACCGCCGCGGTCAAGGCGGCGGTGATGACGGAGGATGTGGCCAAGACGGTCTGGTTGGCGATGCAGATCGGCCAGGTTGACGAGCTCGCACCGGAGGACGTGGCCAGCCTGCACCATCGCTACACCCACGTCTACGGACAGTAGGGGACTCCCTCCGTGGAGCGCGGGCGTCTCGCCCGCATGCGCACGTGGGGCCTACGAAAGGGAGAGCGATCCTGCGCACTGTGCGCCGACGGCATCAGTGCGCAGCAGCCGTCTGGGCACATCAGTGGATTCTGAGCGCAGAGAGCGGGCGGGACGCCCGCGGTCCACAGACTCACGTTGGTTCCTGGTGATCAGCGGCTCGATCCTCAGACGGCCCTTGGGCCGGCAGGAGCATCTGGAGGGTTATTGATGGACGCACTTGAGGCGATACGGACACGACGCAGCATACGGTCCTACACCGGCGATCCTGTGCCACGGGGGGATCTGGAGACCATCATCGACGCTGGCCGGATGGCGGCCACCGGCTACAACCGCCAGCCCTGGGACTTCGTCGTAGTCACGGAGCCCGACACGATTGCGACGCTCGCCGCCGCTACGTCCTGGCTGACGCAAGCTGGTGCTGTCGTCGCGGTGGTGGTGGACACGACCAGCAAGTTCTGGCTGGAGGATGCTTCAGCAGCCGTGCAGAACATGATGGTCGCCGCAACTGCCCTGGGGTATGGATCGTGTTGGATCGAGGGGCAGACTGGGGCGCACGAGCCGGCCTTCAAGACGCTATTGCGTGTGCCTGCGGAGAAGCGGTTGCTCACCCTGGTGGCAGTTGGCGTGCCGGCGGCCCACCCTGAGCCTCAGAAGCGCGCTCTCAACGACGTACTGCACTGGGAGACCTATCAGACCAGGAGTCCCGCGTGACCGGTACCACGGTGACCCTCGAGTCGCTGGTGCAGGGCCTGCGGCACCTCGGCCTCGAGGTCGGAATGGGCGTGATGGTCCACTCTTCCCTGCGCAGCTTCGGCTATGTCGAGGGCGGCCCCGCGACCGTCGTCGATGCACTGATGACGGCCATCACACCGGCGGGGACGTTGATGCTGCCCTCCTTCAACCACGACGTGCCCTTCAGGCCCGGCGGTCCCGGCGTCTACGATCCCCTCGTAACGCCTACCACCAATGGCGCCATCCCCGATGACTTCTGGCGCCGCCCCGGCGTGTCACGTTCGCTCAATCCCACGCATCCTTTCGCGGCCTGGGGAGTGAACGCGGAGACGTACACGACGGCCCATCACCGCACGCTGACGATGGGGCCTGACTCTCCACTGGGCCTCATGTGCCGCGACGATGGCTACGTCCTGCTCCTGGGCGTGGACTACGCCAGCAATACCTTCCATCACTGCGTCGAGATGTCCACCGGCGCCCCCTGCCTGGGACTGCGTACCGAGGCCTATCCCGTCCGGCTAGCCGGCGGCCGGCGCGTCGTCGGGCGGACGTGGGGGTGGCGCGGCGGACACTGTCCCTTCACCGACGGCAATCGTTACGCCGACCGGATGGCCGACAAACAGCGTGTGGTCACCATCGGCGCGTGCCGAGCCACTCTCTACCGCATGGCAGACTGCTTCGCCGTCGTCTCAGACATCCTGACCAACGGCCGGGACGGCCGTCCTCCCTGCCGCGGATGCCCGATCCGCCCGCGCCGAGTCGCCGCCACGGTGGCGTCTGACTGGGATGCCACGGCAGACAGCCTCAAGCCCAACGCCGAGGCGCTGACCTACTAGGAGGGTCCATGTCCGAGCTGCGCGTCGAGATGCTGGTGATACCGGCTGCCGAGGTGGGCCCTGAGAACCCCCTGCCGCCGCTGAAGTCCGGGCGCGACATCCACGCCACCGGCAAGCCGGTCCCCGGCATCCCCGAAGAGATGCTCCGCAACATGGCCTATGGCCGCGTCTCCAGCGTCCTGCCCTACACGATGCAGGATCGCTACACCCGTGATCGTGCGCCCCGCGCCTTCAAGGTCGCCGTCCTGGAGAATGAGTTCCTCCGTGCCACGTTCCTGCTGGAGCGCGGCGGGCGACTATGGTCGCTCACCCACAAATCCTCGGGCCGGGAGCTGCTGGACACCAACCCGGTCTTCCAGCCCGCTAATCTGGCCCTGCGCAATGCCTGGTTCAGCGGCGGCGTGGAGTGGAACATCGGCACCACCGGGCACTGTCCCTTCACGTGCTCCCCCATCTTTGCCGCACGTCTGGAGACGCCTGAGGGTGTCCCCGTGCTCCGTATGTATGAGTGGGAACGCATCCGACAGGTTCCCTTCCAGATCGATGTCTTCCTCCCCGACGGCTCGCGAGTGCTCTTTGTCTCCGTGCGCATCACCAATCCGCACGCCGAGACGGTGCCCATGTACTGGTGGTCCAACATCGCCGTGCCCGAGACCGCGCGGACACGCGTGCTGGTGCCTGCATCTGAGGCCTACAGCTTCGGCTACGGTGGGCGGGGGTTGGCCCGTGTCTCGATCCCTGACGTGGACGGCGTCGATATCTCCTATCCCACCAACATCCGCCGGGCGGCCGACTTCTTCTTCCACGTGCCCGACGGTGCCCGTCCCTGGGTCACCGCGCTTGACGAGCACGGGCGTGGCCTGATCCAGACCTCAACGCGGCGCCTCAAGGGGCGCAAGCTCTTCCTGTGGGGGATGGGTGACGGCGGTCGCCGGTGGCAGACCTTCCTCTCACAGCCCGGTCAGGCCTACATTGAGATCCAGGCCGGTCTGGCCCGAACCCAGCTCGAACACCTGCCGATGCCCGCGAGGACCGAGTGGCGGTGGCTGGAGGCCTACGGGCCGATGGCTGCTGAGCCCGGCATCGTGCACGGCTCGGATTGGTCGCAGGCAACGGCACACGTCGGGAGCCGCCTCGAGAATCTGTTGCCGGATGATCGCCTGATGGACGCCCACACCGCGTGTGCGGCTTGGCTGGACACGCCACCGACGGAAGTCATCCAGCGTGGGTCCGGATGGGGGGCCCTGGAGCAAGTGCGTCGCGAGCGCGAGGGTCGCGCAGCCTTCTGCACACCGGCACTCTCGTTCGACAACACGTCGCTCGGCGGCGCGCAGGCGCCGTGGGTGGCGCTACTCGAGAGCGACACCTTTCCGGCGGCGAGCCCGTTGGTGGAACCCGCCGGCTATGTCGTGGCGCCGGCGTGGCGGGAGCGTCTGGAGGCGGTGGCCCGGAGAGACAGCGGCAACTGGTT
>Ga0180435_10007154_pt1 | contig 10650 bp, 9 predicted proteins | sample SS_ome_3_FD_132467 | JGI IMG/M metagenome (GOLD analysis project Ga0180435, IMG submission 132467) | Hypersaline lake sediment archaeal communities from the Salton Sea, California, USA - SS_3_S_1 metaG | ecosystem: Environmental > Aquatic > Non-marine Saline and Alkaline > Hypersaline > Sediment... | reverse complement strand
CGCGAACGGCTGCGGCCTCGCCGGCTGGCACGGCCACATGGGCGACGCCTTCCGCGACCGGCCGACCTACCATTTCCTGATCGGCGGCCAGTTCGTCGCCCACCCGCCGGGCTGGCCCGACAATCTCCAGCCCAAGGAAGACTACATCGACTACGATGTCACCATCTGTCGCCCCGACGACCCAATCGTGCGCGGGATCCGCAGCTTCCGGCTGACTTCGGAGCAGTATTACATGCTGGTCGACCCGTCGAACGAGGTGCTGGCCACCACCACTTTCTCGGGCGATCACCTGTGGTGGATCGAGGGCACGGTGATCCCGGTGGTCTGGAAACGGCGCTGGGACAAGGGCCGGGTATTCTACTGCTCGATCGGCCACGAGCTCGACGACCTCAAGGTGCCGCAGGTGACCGAGATCATCCGCCGTGGCGCGATCTGGGCCGCCGAGGGCCGCGGCGAAGCCACCACGCACGCAAGCGCCTGCTGAACTCTGACAAGGGAGTGGTACGGGGCGGCGCACCGGTCCCTTTCTCGGCGTGAAAAGCGCCGGCAACGCCAACCATGCCACGAGCCACCGGGAGATCTCGACCAATCCCCTTCAGGCAGCGTGCCAATTACCCGTTTCAACGCCGGTCAGAAACCGCCCCGTTTGGCCGAAGCAGACGTGACCGTCCCATGCGGTGCGCAGAACAGACCGCGCGCCGAATCCCGCCTCTGCGGAGTTCAAACGGCCAGCTGAACCCGACAGACACATCGGAAATCACGCCATGGGACCTTGGTCCGGGGAAGTCTGGGGCAAGTGGCGGAGAGACAGGGATTCGAACCCTGGAGACGGTTTCCCGCCTACACGCGTTCCAGGCGTGCGCCTTCGACCACTCGGCCACCTCTCCGTTGCGCGCTATCTATCCCCCTGCCCACCCGGCTGACAAGGGGGCGCGGGCAAAAATCAGTCGACCCCGCAGACCAGCCCGGTTGCGGCCCGCACATTGGCCAAGGCGGCCTCGGTGGGGCGGTCGACCGGCCCAGGTCCCGCCATCCAGCCGTTGAAGGCGGTGAGCGCCTGAGCGGAGGCCGGGCCCCATTTGCCGTCGATCTCGCCGGCGTAGCAGCCGACGCGGGCGAGCTCCCGCTGCAAGGCCCGGGCGAGCGCGTCATCATCGGCAGTCGGGGCCGCAGGGGCGACCGGGGCCGGTGAGCCGGCCATATAGGCGTCGAAGGCGGCCTGCGAGGCTGGGCCGAAGGCCCCGTCGATGGCGCCGTCGTAGTAGCGTTCGGCCCGCAGGGCCTGCTGCAGCCAGACCGACGCCTGCTTTGAGACATCCCGGGTGAGGGTCTCGTACGCCATGGCGGGCGACACCCGGTAGGCGCGTTCGAAAAGCGTCACGAAGCCGGTGTTGTCGCCGATCGCGTCGAGCACCATCAGCGCCTGGAAATAGGCGGCGGTGGTGCCCGCGTCGCCGGCCTGCACGTAGAGCCGGATCGCTTCGTTCGGGTCGGCGGGCAGGCCGATGCCCTGCTCGGCGAGCAGCCCGAGCTGCATCAGCGCCGGACCGTGCCCGGCCGCGGCCGCACGCCGCAGGAGCGCCACCGGTTCGCGCGCCGCCGCATCCCACTCGGCTGTCGGTCGGGCATAGACCGTATCGAGCCTGGCCATCGCCTGTGCATGGAGCGCGGCCGGGTCGTCCGCGGCGACCGGCGGCGGCTGTGGTTGGTCCTGCAACCCGGCCAGCCGGGCCTCGGCAATCGCCCGGAACGTGCCGTTCGGAAACTGGTCGAGATAGGCCCGGTAGAGCCCCGGATCGTCGCTGCCCTCGATCGACTGCCAGAAGGCGAGATCGAGCGCCCTGTCCTGTGCGGGCGCGGCACCGGCGGCGTCTTCAAGCGGCACCGGTTCGATATCGGGTTCGACGCATTCGGCACCGGCGCATTCCATCGTGCCGGTCGGCTCGATATCCAGCGGCGCCACGATATCGGGCTGATCGACGGGCTCGGGGCGGCATTCGAGATCCTCGCCGCACGCCGGATCGTCGCCCGGGTCGGCGAGCAGCACGGAATCGTCGGGCGCGACGTCGACCGGATCGGGCGGCGCGGCGCATTCCAGCGCGCCCTGCCCGCAACCGTCATCCACGCCGATCGGCCCGGCCCCGGCGATGGTGAACTGCGCGAGGGCATCCCCGGTCGGCTGCGGCGCAACCAGCGTGGGCGCATCATGCACCGCGCTGCCTGCATCGCGCACCAGCCGGTAGTGCACATCGACAAACCAGTGCACCGGGAAATAGGTGATATAGGCGGACGTGCCGCCGGAGGGCTGGATCACCAGCACTTCCACCTGGCTGGCTGCGGGCAGTTCGCCCCATGGCTCCATCCGCTGCCAGTCGCCCCCGCCCTGGCGGCCCCAAAGCTCCACCGATACGCCTTTGTCGGCCAGCCCGATATCGGCCGGCCAGTCGGCAGGCATGTAGGACTCGTCCTTGTACGCCTCGGCGTGGATTTCCATACGGGCCGGAATGTCGAAGGTGAACCGGCGATACTTCTGTGCCCGCAGGGCCGCCACGCGCCCGGCCTCGCTCGAGGTCGAGAGATTCGCGCCGTGGTCGGCGTAGCCTTCCAGCGTGCCCAGCAGGGTCGCCTCGCGCTGGACGCATGTTTCGCTGTCGCAGTCCCAGGCGGCGGGGTCGGCCTGCCCTTGTGCCGCTGTCACCGGGGCGACGGCGACCACCATGGCCGCACAAAGGCGCGCGACCGCACCGAAAAGCTCGCGATTTCGCATGAGGTTGTCCTTTCGCTCGAGATGGGCCGGGCTAGTCGTCGCCGCCGCCATCATCGTCGTCGCCACCGCCGGAGAACCAGCCGCCGCTCGCGTCGTCGCTGTCATAGCCCGCGATGTCCGACTGGTCGCCGTTGGGTTTCCGGTTGAACAATGCCCCTCCGACGAGGGCACCGACGAGGCCGAGCCCAATCATCGCCGTCGTGGAAATCAACCCACCGATCACCAGGCCAAGCCCGGCACCGATCAAAAGTCCGCGTCCGATCCGCATAACCCCCTCCGCATGATCTGCGCCTTGCGGCAGTATACCACGGGAGCCGCGTTCGCCCTATGCGACATGAGCACCAAGTGACTGAAAAGGAGCCTAATTTCCCTGGGCGGATCGCGTGGCCTGAAGTGAGACGGCCAACGGCAGCCAGCCCTTGTCGGGCCAAGTGTACATGCCCCCCGGCGCCGGCACGAGGGTGGAGAACATCGGCCAGGGCACCTGATCGTGTTCGTGCAGCCAATCGAGCCGGAGGCCGGCGGCGGCAATCGCCGACAGGATGTCGCCGAGGCGGTGGTCCCACCAGTATTCGTGGCCCGCTTCGATGGCCGGGAAATCGCCGGTGTAGTCGGTCGGGGCGTCGTCCTTCATCATCCCGAAACCCATGTAGGGCACGAACCAGTTCGGCCGACCCTCGGCGTCGGCCCCGGCGTCCTCGGTGTCGAACACCATCGCCAGCGGGTGCCCCTCGGCGAGGTAGAGCCGCCCGCCGGGGCGCAGGAGCGCCGCCACGACCTGGGCCCAGGCCGCGATGTCGGGAAGCCAGCCGATGGCACCCCAGGTGACGAAGACGAGGTCGAAGGGGCCATGCGCTGCGAGAGCTTCGGGGGCGTCGTAGAGATCGGCCTCGACGAAGCGCGCGCGTTCCGCAAGTCCGAGCTCATCCGCCAGCGCACGCGCGGCGGAGATCGCGGCGGGCGAGAAATCGAGACCGGTGACATCTGCCCCCTGTTGCGCCAGCGTCAGGCTATCGCGCCCGAAATGGCATTGCAGATGCGCGATCCGCAGGCCGGACACGTCGCCAATCTCGCCCTGCTCGATCGGGTGCAGCCGCGCATGGCCCTCGCGCAGGGCGGTCATGTCATAGGCTTCGGCCGCGAGGTGGAGGCCCACCCGTTCGTCCCATGTCGCGCGGTTGGCCCGGCGCCAGTCGTCGGGCGGCGATCCGGCCGCGCTCATGCCTGCCTTTCCCGCCGCCAGACCGACGCGAACGCCAGCGCAAACACCAGTTCGGCCACGACGGCCACGACGATGCCGGGCCCGGCGATGCCGCGGGCAAGCTCGACGAGGCCGAGCAGCGCCATGGCCGCCATCCCAAGCGCCATGGCCCCGGCCACCGCGGTGCGGACCGCGCCCGGAGCGAGGTCACGCAGGGTGAACAGCAGGAGCGTCAGGAGGAAAAACAGCCCCCCCGAACGGCGGAAGGCGAAATCGCCGGCCACGCCGCCGTCACGCCCGAACAGCGTCCAGAAGGCCCCCGGTGCGAGCAGAAGCCCCAGGCAGAGCGCCGCGCAAAGCCCCGTCGCGGCGAGAACCACGCCCCGGTAGTCCATTCAGCCCTCCAGGTGGATGTTGACCCGGCGGTTGAGGCGACCCTTCTTCTCGAGTTTACCGAACCGCACGGTGCCGATCTCGCCGGTCCGCTTCACATGGGTGCCGCCGCAGGGCTGGAGATCGACCTGCGCATCGCCCGCGCCGATCCGCACGAGGCGCACCCGCCCTGCCCCTTTTGGCGGCTGCACCGACATGGTTTTCACCAGCCCCGGGTTCGCCTCAAGCTCGGCATCGGTGATCCAGTCCTCCGACACCTCGAGATCGCGCGCGATCAGGGCGTTGAGTTCGGCCTCCAGCGCCGCCTTGTCTTCCGGCGGGGACTCCATCGCGAAATCGAGCCGGCTTTTCTCGGCGCCGACCGCGCCGCCCGTCACCGGAAACGGCAGCACGACCGACAACAGGTGCAGCGCGGTATGCATCCGCATGTGGCGGTTGCGGGTCTCCCAATCCAGCGACTGCGTGACCGTGGTTCCGACCGGCGGCAGCTGTTCGTCCTCGGCCGGCACCAGCACGATCTCGTCCGCCTCGCCCTTGACCGTCGTTGCCACCACCATCTCGCCGCCGTCCCATGTCAGCCGCCCACGGTCGCCGGGCTGACCGCCGCCGGTGGGGTAGAACAGGCTGGCATCGAGGACCACGCCGCCGCGATCGGTATGGGCGGTCACGGTCGCCGGCGCCGATTGCCGGTAGGCGTCGTCACGATACAGGGGCTCAGTCATCCTTGTCCTCCGGGTCCGGCGCGGCGGCATGATCCACCTCGCCCTCGTCGAGTTGCTGGCGGGCTTCTTCTGGGGTGAGACGCACCGTGTCCTTCGGTGCGGCCTGCGGCGTGTTGCTGGCCCCGGTCAGCACCTCGGGGTTACGCAGCCAGATATCGCGCTGCGCGAACGGGATCTCGATCCCCTCCTCGGCGAACCGACGGGCGATCTCGTGGTTCATGTCGCTGCGCACGGAGAGCACGTAGTTCACATCCTTCAGGATGGCACGAATCTCGAAGTCGAGGCTGTCGGCGCCAAACCCCATGAAGAACACCGAGGGCGGCGGGTTGATCGCCACGATCGGGTGTGCCTGCGCCACCTCGCGCAGGATTGTCTCGACCTTCTTCGTGTCGGTGCCATAGGCCACGCCCACGGGCACGATCACCCGACCGACAAGGTTGCCGCGGGTGAAGTTGGTCACAACGCCGGAGATCAGGTCGGAGTTCGGCAAGATCACGTCGGTGCGGTCGAAGGTCTCGATCCGGGTCGAGCGCACCGAGATGTCGCGCACGTAGCCCATCTGGCCGCCGACCTCGATCCAGTCGCCTTCCGAAATCGGCCGCTCGATCAGCAGGATGATGCCGGAGACGAAGTTCGACACGATGTTCTGCAGGCCGAAGCCGATGCCGACCGACAGCGCACCGATGATGATGCCAAGTGACGAGAGGTCGATCCCGGCGGAGGTGATCGCGATCACCGCCGCGATGAAGATCCCGACATAGCCGAGGCCGGAGACGATCGCGTTCTGACCACCGATGTCGATCCGGGTTTTCGGCAGCACGGTGGTCTTCAACGTGCCCTGCACCAGTCGCGTGGCGGCGAAGCCGATGGCGAAGACGATCGCGAAGGTCAGGATGTCGGAGGGCGAGATCACGGTCTCGCCGATTTCCACGCCCTCGCCGATCCGGGTCCAGAGCTCGGTCAGGTCGGTCACCCGGGCACCCCAGATCAGCGCCAGAACCGGCAGCGCCGCGATGGCGACGACAAGCGAGACCAGCACCGGCAGGAGCGCCTCCCCGGCCCGCACCTCGTCGACCTTGAACGCCATGCCGTGCAGGTTGATGAAAAACTGGTGCAGCACGAGCAGCCCGGCGACGAGGCCGAGGCTGAGCACCGTGGGAAAGACGAAGCTGTCCGACAACTTGGTGTAGCCCACCGCCGCGGCCAACGGCCCGAACACGCCCAGCACCAGCAGTGCAAGCCCGGCGAGGCCGAGCGTGCGGGTCAGGAAACCGGCGCCGGTTTCGGAGGCGGCGGTTTCGGCCCGGGCGTGGGCGCGCAGGAGTTGACCGAGCCGGAACAGAAGGAAGCCGGCAAAGGCGACGATGGGAAAGTTGAGCACCGCCCGGGTGGCGTCGGAATAGACTTCGTAATCGGCAACGCGGTCGACGAGCAGGGACAGCCCGAGCAGAAAGCCGAGCGTTGCCACTTCGTAGCGCCCCTCAGAGCGCGTGCCGTCCGGGAGATTGAGGATCTCCCATTCCGCACCCGGCTGCCCGAACACCCGGTTGCCGAGCCAGCGCGCAACGAAAAAACTCAAGCCAATGGTCGGGAGCTGATCGACGATCACCTGGGCACGCAACCCGAGGATACCGGAGTAATGCAACGCCTCGACCAGGGCATAGACACCGGCAAGCGGTGCGGCCACCTGGCCAAGGGATACGAGGAAACCCCAGACGCCGCGCGCCGGGCCGGTGGCGCGCGCGCGCAGCCGTGCGCCCACGTTCATGACCCAGGTTCGCCCGCGGATCAGGAGCACGGTCGCGGCAACCAGGAACAGGATCGAAACCGGCAGGTTTTCACGCAGTTCGGCACGCTGGGTCTCGGTGCGCACCGACGCGGTGATCCCCGACCAGGCGAGGCGGAAGGTCTGCGCAAGGTCGTCCAGCGCCCGCGGCCAGATCGCCGGGTTGAGCGGGGTGGGCCCGAGCGCCAGCAACTCGTCGGTCTGGCGCCCGCGCACGATGTTGTCGATTTCCGAGATCAGCGCGTTTGCACGGGCATGCGCCAGTTCCGCGGCCTGCACCGGGGCCTGCAACTCTTCGAGCTGCGCCGTCAGGCGCGCGCGTTGGTCGGTGATCACGGCGGGCTCGGTCTCACCTTCCGCCGGGGGCGGCCCGAGGGTGGAAATCTGGGTTTTGAGCGTGCTGATGCGCACCTGGTTTTCGCTGCGCGCCGCGCTGAACCGCTCGCGCCAGGCCACCAATTCGCCGCGCAGGGTCTCCAGCGCCTGGTTCGATGCCCGGCCGGCCTCCAGCGCCTGCTCCGCGCGTTCGGCCACCCGGTCCCACTCGGCATAGTCCGGCCGCGTCGCCTCGGACGATCCCGCGGGGGCGAGTTCAGCCGCCGCGCCCGGCGCCGGCGTGACGGGTTCGCCGTCCGTCGCCTGACTGAACCCCGGCAGCGGCAACGCCAGCGCCACCGTGAGGCTGAACAGCGCAAGAACGGTGCGCAGGAAGGGCGCCAGACGGGTCATTCTGCGTCTTCGAAGACCTGCGGGATCATTGCGGGCGGCGTGTCGAGCCACGCCGGCACCGGCAGGTTCTTCTCTTTCAGGAAGGCCGGATTGAACAGCTTGGACTGGTAGCGCGTGCCGTAGTCGCAGAGCACGGTGACGATGGTGTGCCCCGGCCCCATTTCGCGCGCCATGCGCACCGCGCCGGCCACGTTGACGCCGGAGGACGCGCCAAGCACGAGCCCCTCGGTCTCGACAAGATCGAACACGTAAGGAAGGGCCTCCTCGTCGGGCACCTGGTAGGCCATGTCGGGGGTGAACCCTTCGAGGTTCCTGGTGATCCGCACCTGGCCGATGCCTTCCGCGATCGAGCCCCCCTCCATCGCGATCTCGCCGGTGGTGTAGTAGCTGTAGAGCCCCGCCCCCATCGGGTCGGCGATGCCGATCTTCACGCCCCTGGGCTGCAGCGCCATGCCGACGCCCGCGAGCGTGCCGCCCGAGCCCACGGCGCAGATGAAACCGTCGACCTTGCCGCCGGTCTGGTCCCAGATTTCCGGGCCGGTGGTGTCGATATGCGCCTGCCGGTTGGCGACGTTGTCGAACTGGTTGGCCCAGATCGCGCCATGCGGCTCGGTCTTGGCCAGTTCCTTCGCCAGCCGCTCGGAATAGCGCACGAAATTGTTGGGGTTGCGGTAGGGCCGCGCCGGCACCTCGACGAGTTCGGCCCCCGCAAGCCGGAGCATGTCTTTCTTCTCCTGGCTCTGGGTGTCGGGGATCACGATCACCGTCTTGAACCCCATCGAGGCGCCCACCAGGGCGAGCCCGATCCCGGTGTTGCCGGCGGTGCCCTCGACGATGGTGCCGCCGGGTTCCAGCTCGCCACGCGCGATCGCGTCGCGGATGATCCACAGCGCCGCGCGGTCCTTCACCGACTGGCCCGGGTTCATGAATTCCGCCTTGCCATAGATCTCGCAGCCGGTGGCCTCGGAGGCGGCCCGCAGCTTCACCAGCGGGGTATTGCCGACAAGTTGGGAGAGATCTTCGCGCATGTCCATCGGACCGGCCTTTCTTCAACGCTTTCGGAATGTGTAGGCGCCACCCGGCGCGAACACAAGGCGCCCACCGCGCAACAAGTGTCAGGTTTCACCCCGCCGCTTGGGCTTACCCTTGCAGGCCGCGCAGCCTGTCACGGTTGGCCGCGAGCCAGAAGGCTGACAGCACCAGCGGTGCGGTGCCGACTTCGCCGCTGGAGACGAGGTTCATCAGCGTCTCGAACGGCAGCACGTGGCTGTGAATGTCCTCGTCCTCGTGATCGACGCCGCCGATCTCGCCGCCGCGCCCGGCGAGATCGGCCTCGGCCACGTAAGAATAGACGAATTCGCTCACCGCGCCGGGGCTGGGGTAGTAGTCGGCGACATGATGGACCCGGGCAATCTCGAGCCCGGCCTCCTCCCACGCCTCGCGCCGCAGGGTCGCCTCGATGCTTTCGCCCGGGTCGATCCGCCCGGCAATCGGCTCCAGTGTCCACGGCCGGGGGTCGCCACGCATGTAGGGCCCGGCGCGGAACTGTTCGATTACCAGCACCGCGTCGATATGCGGGTCATAGGGGAGCACCGTGGCCGCATCGCCGCCGATGAACCCGGCCCGGCGCACCGGCGCGCTCATCGTGCCGTCGAACCGGCGAAACCGCAGATCATGGTCGGCCAGTGCAAAATACTCGGTGTAGGGGTGGCGCTCGCGCAGCACCTCCACGTCGCGCTCCGCCCGCAAATCCGCGCGCACCACGTGACCCGGCCCCGGAGTGGCCGCCCGCAGCCGGGTCGCCGCCCGCAGCTTCATCATCGGCCAGCGCCGGGCGAGATCGGCGGCGTCGCCCGCCGCCAGCAGGGCTTCGCGGGCCGCCGTCACCCAGATTTCGCCCCAGGTTTCGACCCATTGCCCGAGGTCCCAGGGCGCACCGGGCGTCACCGGTCCGGTCGGCAGGTAGACCTGCGCCGGCACGGACCCGCGCCCCTCCACCTCGACCATGGCGTCCGTGAGCGCATAGCCGAAACCCAGCTCGAACATCTCGGCCCGGGCGCAGGCGTCGTCGTCCAGCCCTTCGATCAGCAACCCCGCCGCATCAGCCTCGTCCTCGACGATCACCGGGTAGTCGGCATCCTCGGCCCAGAACACGCCATGGCCCGGCAGCACCGCCTCACGCACCACGTGGCCGAGTCCGAGCACAACTTCGCGCAGCGGCGCATGGCACAGGGTTCCGTAGACGAACAGCGGCAGGGTCATGGATACCGGGCCGCCACCCAGCGGGTGATCGCACCGACCACGAGACCGCCCACGACGAGCGCACCGATCACCTCGGGTTTCGCCGCCGTCTTCGCCTGGTCGCCGATGATCGCGAACACGTCGACGGCGGCCTCCGTCGGCCCGTCATAAGACTTGCGCAGCGCGCGTTTGAGCATTTCGTGGCCGGAGAAAATGAAGGCCACCCAGAAGGCCAGCAGGGCCGCGCTCGACAGGCCGATCCCGAAGGCCGACCCTTCGCCCCGATTGAGCTTCTTGCCGGTGAAGAACCAGCCCACGCCGAGGCCCACGACAGCCGAGATGGGCGAGAACAACCCCACCGGCTGCGCTTCTGGGAGGTAGGGTTTCACCAGATCGGCGGTGAACCACCCAAGGGCCGCCAACAGGAGTGCGGCCACGAGTTTTCCGGCGGTGGGCATCTGCTCGCTCCTTCGTCGCGCCTCCGCCCCCGGGAGGCTTGCGGCACATACTCGGGGGCGCAGGCGCTCGGCGCAAGGGCGAAGTTCTGGGAGCCGGGGCGCCGCTGGCCGGGAGGCATCCCCCTGGCCCAGAACCTCTAGAACTCCAGGACTTTGGAGCTTCAGAACCCGCTGCGGCACAGAGAAACCAAGGGCAGGACCGAAGGTGCGCCTTAGCGTGGACGGGCTTCGTAGGCCGCGAGCGCCCGCGCGCGGCCCTGGGCGAGGTCGACGATGGGCGCGGGATAGGACAGGTCGGGCGACAGCCCCCAGCTCCGCGGCACCGCGTCGAAATATGCCCGCGCCGTGGCCGG
>Ga0180435_10007153_pt1 | contig 10651 bp, 7 predicted proteins | sample SS_ome_3_FD_132467 | JGI IMG/M metagenome (GOLD analysis project Ga0180435, IMG submission 132467) | Hypersaline lake sediment archaeal communities from the Salton Sea, California, USA - SS_3_S_1 metaG | ecosystem: Environmental > Aquatic > Non-marine Saline and Alkaline > Hypersaline > Sediment... | reverse complement strand
AATTGAGTATAATGAACATGCTTGATTCTCTCTCCCTGCCGGGAGTTGCTGGAGTGGTTTATGTCGCGTAGAGGAAGGATAACCAAAGCCCGCTTTGAGGCCTTGATGCGGAACAAGGACTGGCGCGTGCGCCTGGAAGGGGTCGAGGAGATCGGAACCGAAGAGGGAGCCACCGAACTCCTGATCGCCGCCTTGGGGGACGAAGAGTCCCAGGTCAAGGCGACGGCGGTCAAAATGCTCGGCAAAACAGGCGATCCCGCCGCGGTGGGGCCGCTGACTTCACTGCTGGCCGATACGGACGCCTTCGTACGCGGCGCCGCGGCCAAGGCTCTCGGTGAGCTCGAAAGCGAAGAGAGCCTCGATGGACTGTACAAGGTCCTGCATGATGACGACATGTGGGTGCGTGACAACGCCGTGCGGGCGATGGGCTCCATCGGCGCGGCGTCGAGCGTCGAGGTATTGAGCCAGGCCCTGGAGGATCCGGAGCCGACTGTAGTCATTTCCTGTATCGACTCCCTGAGCCACATCGGCGATCAGTCGGCGGTGGCCAAGCTGGTGCCGCTGCTGGTGCATCCGGACGATCTGGTGGTCGAATACCTCAAGGAGTCATTCGAGAGAATCGGCTCGGAGAAGACGGTTGAACCGCTGATCGGCGCGCTGGAGAGCGATGACCCGCGCATGATACGCGCCGTCAAGGATTCGCTCCTGCTGATTGGCGACGAAGCGATCCCGCTGCTGGTTGAGAGTCTTAAAAACCCCGATGAAAAAATAGTTGCGGCCTGCGCGGAAATCCTTGCCGGCCTTGAGGCCGACAGCGCGGTGCGTCCGCTGGTGGAATGCCTGCAGCTGCCCATCCACTTCGAGACGATGGAGGCGGTGATTGACGCCCTGACACACCTTCTGGGCGGCAAGCTGCAGGGCTTCGAGGAGTTTCTGCAGCCCGGCAACCACGAGTTGAACCGCGCGCTGCGCGAGGTATACATCCGCTCAGGTGAACCGGCGCTGGATGCGCTGGTCTCGCTGATGAAGTCCGAGGATCTGGACACACGCCTGATGGCGATTGACGGCCTGGCGCTGCTCGGTTCGCGCAATGCGCTGGAGCCGCTGTACGATCTGCTGCTCAAGGATGAGCGCTGGCAGGTGGTCGGACACGTCCTGTCCGCGCTGACCAGGCTGGACGGCGTCAGCGAACAGGTGCTGCGCAACGTGCTCAAGGATGACAACGGAAGGGTGCGCATCCCGATCCTGCGCATCCTCGGCATGCGGGCCGATGCCGGCATTCTTTATGAGCTGCCGCAGGTGCTTGCCGGCGATACGGACTGGGAGACCTTCCTCGCATTGAAGGAAGTCTTCATCTCCAGGCCGGATGACGGCATTCCCGTGCTGCTGGAACTGGTCAAGGGCCAGGAGGCGAGGCAGCGCGATTTCGCCCTTGAAGTACTGCAGGCGATCGGCGATCCGGCGATGGTAAAGCTGCTGCAGAGCCTCGACGAGTTCGATGATTATCTCACGGTGCTTGTCGCCAAGCTTCTCAGGGACTGGCAGGAGCCGAAGGCGCTGCCCGTGTTGTTGAAGCGGATGGAAGCCACGGATTCCTGGATGGCGCGCTCATCGCTGGAACGCGCGATCAGGGCCATTCCGAGCGGTGAGGCGTACATGGAGCGTCTCGCGGAAAAGAAGCTGCAGGAACTGGCGGGAGAAGAGCCTGAGCCTGAGCCTGAGCCTGAACCGGAGCCCGAGCCCGAGCCTGAACCCGAACCGGCCCAGGAACAGGCCGAAGAGCCTGAGGATGAGCCGCGTGAAGAGCCTGCGGATGAACAGGAACAACCGGAACAGGCCGAGGATGAGGGAGTTGCCGGATTCGAGGTGCTGCTCGGCGGTGACGACGAGATGGAGCGCGAGAGCGGTCTGGTGCAGGAGATTATCGGGCATGTGCGCGACACGGCGGAGGCTGAACGCTCCAAGTTCCTGCATAACCTCTTTGATTCGACCCCGGACATCAAGGATGCGATGTTCAAGATGCTCGACGCCGACATGAACGAGGAAAACCTCAGGAGCCTGATCTGGGTGATGGGCGAGATCGGCACCGACGAGGCGGAAAAGAAACTGCGTGAACTGGCCAAGCGCCAGCCGAACCTGGAAAAGGAGATCATGGATACGCTGGGTCGCTTCCCGCGAGTGCTGGTCGGTCGCTTCCTCGATGGACAGAAAGCGCTCACCAAGGACGAGTTGAAGGAGCACAAGGAAATCTTCGGCTCGATGAAGGAGGCGATGTACCCGCTTTACATGGACGGGATTTCACAGCTCAGGCAGGACAAGCTTCTGCAGGTCGGCCAGTTGTTCGCCGTGGTGCCGGACTACACGCTGGACAGAGTCTTCAATTCCTTCAAGCAGGCGGGCAATGGCGACAACCGCCGCGCGCTGCTGACGGTGCTGATGGCGATTAACCCCGCCAAGTCCTCCGACAAGCTGTTCCAGATGCTGGTCTCCGGCAAGGGCAAGGCCTATGACGCCGATATCTACAAAGCACTGCTGACCTGGGCGCCGATCTCGGTGCTGGAGCGCCTCCTGACCGACGCCACCAAGACCAAGCGCCGCAAGGAAATCCCTGAAATCAAGGATGCGATTTCCGACAGAGAGGCTGAAAGCCAGGGCTCGGAGGAACTCGACCGCCTCAACCGCTACATGGGAGGATGATCTCGCCGGGTGGGCAGCGTTCGCTGAAGTTCGGCCTGCTGGGGCTGATCTGCTGGCTGCTTGCGCTGGGTGCGACTTTCAACGCCGAGAAAGAGTTCCTCGAACAGGAGGAAGCCTTCTGGTGGAATCTTTCGGGCAAAGAATACACGATCTGCCGCCAGGCGCTCGGCGATCTGCGGGGTCTCAACGTCGATCCGGACAAGGTGCGCCTGCTGGAGGCGGTGCTCGCCGTTTCCGAGCAGGATCTGAGCCGTGCCGTGCCGCTGCTGGAAGAGCTTTCGGCGGACGATTCGCGCGAACACCTGATCCGCGGCTGGGCCTGGTACAATCTCGGATGCTACTACGAATCCCAGGACAGAATTAACCGCGCGCAGCGCTGCTACGGACTGGCCAAGGCCGATCTCGACATCGACCGCGACATCTGGCTGGATGCCTCCACCCGGCTGTTGAGGCTGCAGACGCGGCGAGACCTGTTGAGCCTCAAGGTGCGCAGCCCGCGTTTTACGCTCTACTACCACCCGATCTATACCAGCCGTGACTGGGCCGAAAGGCTCGTCTCGGAGATGGAAGGCGCGGCGGTGATGATGGAAGCGGAGTTTAGCGTTGACATTCTCACGGTGGATCGTCGCACGCTGTCACGCATCGGGCCGAACCGTGAGACGATTGAGCAACGTGAGCTCGGCAGGATCACCCTGCCGCGAGATCTCAACCGCATCCAGGTTTACCTCTACCCGCGAGAAAGGATGCTGTCTGAGTATTTCCCCGAGGGCAGGGAGCGCTGCCTGCCGCAGATCGGCGAGATACATCTCGTCGACGACGAACTGGCCAGGGCCAATCCTTACTCCGTGGTCGCGGAATGGTTTTTCGCGCGGGTGCTGGGCAGGGGAGCGCCCGTCGGAGCAGGCATGCCGCCGCGGTTGTTCACCGAGTCGTTCTACCTGATGTTCGAGGAACGTGCGGGCAGCGGTATTCTGTCTGACGATTACACCGCCGTGATGCTTGATGAAGGCAGACTGCCGAGTATCGTGCAGCTCAACGGCGAGCAGGAGCTCAACAGCTACGAGCGCAGGTTTACCGATCGCATCGGCGCGTCGTTTTACGGCGAGTTGAGGGCGCGCTTCGGCGTCAACGCGCTCAGGACCTTCATTCTCACCGGGGATTACCGCCGCGCGTTCCGCTATCCCTTGATCGCGCTGGAAAGAAGCTGGCTCGAGGGGCTGTTCGAACGTGAGGTGCCCGAAGAGATCGCCTCGCGCATCCGGCCCGATTTCGAGGAGTTGCCCGAGGTGGTGCTGGACGACGCCTATGTCGAGGGACTGCTGCTTTTAAGGCTGGCCCGCGAGCAGCTCGCACTCGGCAACGCCGGCCGCGCTGAAAGGTTGCTGTGGGAGGCGCTCGATCTGCTGCCGACCTATCCGGAGGCGCGGCGTGAACTGATTGAGCTGTTTCAGAGAGGCGGCAACCTCGAGGAAATTCCGGATCTGATCGACGAATATCTCGCGCTGGTCCAGGACAACCCGGACGACCTCGCATGGGGCCGCATGATGCGCGCTTCGGTGTATGAGCAAGAACTTGAACTTGATCAGGCGGCGCTGCAGATCGCCGAGGCGCTGCTGCTGGAGGGGCTTTCCGAAAAAACCATGCAGGAGCTGTACAGGATGGAGGATCGCGTTCTGCTGGTGCGACAGTTCCTGCCTGCGGATGATGCGGTGCTGACTCCCGACAAGCTCGATTCCGTCGCAAAGGTGCTTGACAGGCTCTACAACGCGATCAACCAGCTGGATGAAGAGGGGATGAACTTTTGGCTGGTGGAGGATCCGGCGATGCCGATCGGTATCGGCGATCCGCAGCTCGAGAGCGAACTCGGGGCTGAGCCGGATGTACTGCGGATGGAGCAGGGCGCAACGCAGCGCGACGAGCTCAGGCGCAAGTACACGCGGCGGGTCAACCAGGCCGAACAGCTGAGGGTTCGCGACCGGCTTTACGGGGAGATCCGTGACCTGGTCGCTTCTTCGAGTGAATGGAGCTTTTCCTGGGAGATCCTGCGCGGCGAATCGATGCAGGGCGGCGAGCTGCTGCTGCTGGTGAACGAAAAGCTCGAAATGACGGACCACTGGGGCGAGAGGTTGACGCGTGAGCGTCAGCGGGTATTCGGCGTTGTGCCCTACGGTGCGTCCTCCTGGCGGATCTTCGCTCGCTTCTAGGAGTCAATATGTCTGCAGAAATCAATGCGCAGGAAACCGCGGCCGGGATCATCGCCTCTGGCAACGGCTACGTCTTCACCGGAGCGGGCATCAGTGTTCCTTCCGGTATTCCCGATTTCCGCAGCCCTGATGGGATCTGGGCCAGGGCGGACCAGTTCATGGTCGGCACCTTCCAGGGGCTGCAACTGGACCCTATCGGTTACCACCGTTTCTGGAGCCCGCTCTATAAAAAAGCACTTGAATCGGGCCCCAACACCGCGCACAGGGGGGTCAGGCGGCTGGAAGAACTCAGGCTCTCGGCGGGTGTGGTCACGCAGAACATCGACAATCTGCACCAGGTAGCGGGCAGTGAGCGCGTGCTGGAACTGCACGGTAACGGTATGAGCGCGACCTGCGTGGACTGCGGGGCGTCGATCGCCACCCGGGAACTTCTGGAAAGAGAGAATTTCGACTGCCCGGGTTGTGGGGGCGTAGTGCGTCACGACGTTGTGTTGTTCAACGATCCGCTGCCGGCTCAGACGCTCAACGAGGCCTTCCAGCTTGCAGTCTCATCCTCATGGGTGCTGGTGATCGGCTCTTCGCTGGCGGTTTACCCGGCGGCTTCGGTTCCCGAGGCGACACTCAGGGCCGGCGGCAGGTTGATCGTGGTCGACGTGGAGCCCACGCCGCTCGATCCGCACGCCGTTGCGGTGCTGCGCGGCGACTGCGCCGAGCTGGTTCCCCAATTGGTACAGGTGGTCCAACGGCGTTTGGCGAGGGATCACTAGACCAAAGTCATCTAATTGGACCCGGAGTGGCCCAATTCGACACAGATTCACCAGACCCCGCATTGAAACTGATATTTCACCAATAAAATCTCGAATCGGCAGTTTTTCAGGCAGGGCCAATGGCTACTTTCCAGCCCAAAGCACGGAAAAATATCGCACATTCCGGGATGATTCGGCCAAAAAAAAATGTTCTAGGATTGTGAATGGACCCTAACGGATGTTAAAATGGACCATTGATTGTCGATTTTATCTCGGATCGGCTTAGTCCGCCGGGTATTGGTCGACTGAGGAGAATTGTCATGATTATCGAATTGGACCGCAAGTCGAATGTCCCCCTCTACATGCAGATCAAGCTTGCGATCAAGCGTATGATCGAGCAGGGGATCCTGCCATCGGGGCACAAGCTTCCCTCCAGCCGAGACCTTGCCGCTCAGCTCGGAGTCAACCGCAATACGGTTAACAACGCCTACGAGGAACTTATCGCCGATGACTATCTGGAAGCGCACGTCGGCCAGGGCACGTTCGTCAAGAAGGTCGAGGCCGAAGAGGGTCATTACCTGAATCCGTTCACCGGCGAGGCCTATCAGCCGCGCTACGAGTTGAACTGGTCGCACCTCTTTCCCCAGAATCCGCGCTTTGACCAGGTCCTGCACGAAATCCATGCCGGAGAAACCGGCGAGGGCGTGATCAGCTTCGCCAATTCGATTCCCGACAGCCGCCTTTTCCCCTATGAAAAAATCCGCAGCATCATGACCAAGCTCTCGCGCCAGGTCGATGCGAGTTTCCTCGATTACGGCCCGGTGCTGGGCTCCCAGGCCTTGAGAGAGCTTTTAAGGCAGCGCTTCAAGTTCGAGGGCATCGATTTCAACACCAACGACATTCTGATCACCTCCGGCAGCCAGCAGGGCGTCGATCTGGCGATCAAGACCCTGCTCAAACCGGGCGATACGGTGGCGATGGAAATCCCGAGCTACACCGGCGCGATCAATCTGTTTGAAATGCACGATCTGAACATCCTGCCGATCCCGATCGATCACAACGGCATGATCGTCGACGCTTTGGAGGACGTGCTCAAGACAAACAAGATCAAGATGATCTACACCATTCCGACCTTCCAGAACCCGACCGGCGTCACGATGTCCTCAAAGCGCCGCGAGAAACTGCTGACTCTCGCACGCGAGCACCAAGTTCCGGTCTTCGAGGACGATTTCTCCGGTTTCCTGAGGTACGAGGGCCAGCCGCTGTACAGCCTCAAAGCGCTCGATACCGGCGGCTTCGTGATGCATTCGGGTACGTTCTCAAAAGCGCTGTTCCCCGGTTTCCGCGTCGGCTGGCTGATTGTTCCCAGGCAGGCGCTCGAAAGAGTCGCGATGATCAAAAAAGCGACCGATATCTCGACGAACCTGCTGGGCCAGGTGGTGCTGACCAACTTCATCGAGAAAGGCTGGTTCGACAAGCATCTGGCCAAGATGCGGCGTACCTATAAGTCGCGCCGCGATACGATGCTCTCCACGATGGAGCAGTTCTTCCCCGATCAGGTGAAATGGAACCGCCCCGAGGGCGGACTCACGCTGTGGGTCCAGTTGCCCAAGGGCATGAGAAGCGGCCACCTGCTGATGGAGGCCCGCCGCAAGGGCGTCGTTTTCACAACGGGCAGCTTCTTTACCGCGGACGGGCGCGACCTCAACGGTTTCCGCCTCTGCTTCACCAGGCTTGAGGAGCGCAAGATCAAGAAGGGTCTCAAGATCCTTGGCGCGCTGCTGCAGCTTGAGATCAAGCATTTCCGCGAGCGGAAGCCCGAGGGCGAGCTCGCCGATATTATCTCGGTCGTTTGAAACGGTAATTTTAAATTCCCGTTCACGTAAAATTAGAAAATAATTCCAAAAGAATTACAAACTCTCCGCATGTCGGCTATAATAGGCCTTAGATTTATACTGGGATTAGACCACAAATCATGCGACAGCTATTCTTTGAAGAATTGAATCCGAACGACCGCACGGCCTGGATCGACTATCGCGTACACTGGGCGGGATCGGCGGAAGAGGGTTACGGAGTGATCGTCAGCGAGGACCAGCGCGTAATCGATCGGCACGGTGAAACCGAACACCGCCGCTGGTTCGACTGCGTCCTCGGCTACGATCTCACCGCCGGCCGCGGCGGCAACTGATCCGCCTCGGGTCGCGACACAAAGCGGACCCGCCTGGTCCGACCAATTTGCCTGCGCTTAAATTTCATCATTGCCGCAGATATACTGCTGCCCTTAGCCTGAACGATACGTATAATGGTTGCTGCCCCGGGCGATCGGCCTGAGACGCCCGGAGAAAAACCGGTAACTCGGGAGGAAGAAATGGTTAAGGTCGGAATCAACGGTTTCGGCAGAATCGGTCGCTGCGTGACCCGCATCATCCTCGACAACGCGGATTCACCGCTGGAAATTGTCGGTATCAACGATCCCACCCCCGGCGCGACGAGCGCCCACCTGCTCAAGTACGACTCAAACTACGGCCCGTTCCCTCAGGATGTGGCCTGGGACGAGGGAGCGAAGCAGTTCACCGTCGGCGAAAAGTCGATCCCCTATTTCGCTGAATTCGACGCCGGGAAACTTCCCTGGACTGAGCTCGGTGCAGAGATAGTGCTCGAGTGCTCCGGCTTTTACCGTGAGCGCTCCAAGGCCGCCGCGCATCTCGACGCCGGCGCCAAAAAGGTGCTGATCAGCGCCCCCGGCAAGGAGATGGACGCCACCTTCGTGATGGGCGTCAACTGCGAGTCGTTCGATCCTGACAAGCACACCATCGTCAGTAACGCCAGCTGCACCACCAACTGCCTGGCGCCGATGACCAAGGTCATCGACGACGAATTCGGCGTGATCGAGGGTCTGATGACCACCATCCACGCCTACACCAACGATCAGCGCATCCTCGACGTGGTGCATTCGGATCTGCGCCGCGCCCGCGCCGGGGCAATCAACATGATCCCGACCACCACCGGCGCCGCCAAGGCCGTCGGCCTGGTGCTGCCGCACCTCGAGGGCAAACTCAACGGCTTCAGCCTCAGGGTGCCGACCTCGACCGTCTCGATGGTCGATCTGGTCGTGCGCACCGCAAAGCCGATTACGGTTCAGGCCGCCAACGCCGCGCTGGTCGCCGCCTCCGAGGGCCCGATGAAGGGCATTCTCGCCTGCACCGACGACCCGGTCGTCAGCATGGATCTCAAGGCTGACCCGCACTCATCGATCGTCGATCTGGGCTGCACGATGTCAGTCGGCGAGAACATGATCAAAATCTGCTCGTGGTATGACAACGAGTGGGGCTACAGCTGCCGCATGGTCGATTTCGCGGCGAAGATCGCCCGCAAAAGCAACTTCTGATCGCCACCGGCGGAAATTAAGGGCGGAGATTAACCGATGAAACTCAGACGACTCAGCGAAGCGGGCCTCAAAGGCCGCAGGGTATTCGTGCGCTGCGATCTCAATGTGCCTATGACGGAAGGCGTGATTGAGGACGATACGCGCATGCTGGCGAGCCTGGAGACGCTCAACCATCTGCTCGGCAACGGAAATTCGCTCATCGTCGCCAGCCACCTTGGCCGACCCAGGGGCCGGGTCGTGCCGGAACTGAGTCTCAAGCTCGTGGGTGAGAGGCTTTCCGAGCTGCTTGAACGCCCCGTGCGCATGGCGTTCGACTGTGTCGGCGAGGAGGCCTCCTCCCTCGCCGGGACACTCAATCCCGGCGAGGTGCTGCTGCTTGAAAACCTGCGGTTTCACGAGGGTGAGACCAAAGGCGACGAGGAGTTCGCCCGCGCGCTTGCCTCGCTGGCGGAGGTCTACGTCAACGACGCTTTCGGCGCCTGCCACCGCGCTCACGCCTCGGTCAGCGGCATCCCGACGATCATTCCCGGTTACGCCGGCCTGTTGATTGACAGGGAGGTTGCGGCGCTGGAGCAGCTCCTTCACGGCGAGGGCAGCTTCACCGCCGTATTGGGCGGGGCGAAGGTTTCGGACAAAATCGGGCTGGTGAGAAACCTCCTCGATAAGGTCGACAATATCCTGATCGGCGGCGGCATGGCGTTCACCTTCCTGAAGGCGATGGGCTTCGAGATCGGCCGCTCGCTGCTTGAGGAGGATCGTCTGGAGGAAGCCAGAGAGGTGCTGGAACTCGCTGTCGAGAAGGACAGGCAGCTTCTGCTGCCCGGCGACGCCGCGGCGGCCAGCGCGCCGGACGATCCGAGCGGGATGCAGACCTGCCATATGGATGTCTTTCCCTCCGATCGGATGGGCGTGGATATCGGCCCCAACACCGCCGCGGTGTTCGCAAAAGAGATCCGACAGTCGGATCGGGTGTTCTGGAACGGGCCGATGGGCATCTTCGAGGTGCCGGAGTTCGCTTCCGGCACCAACGCCGTCGCGCAGGCGATCGCCGAGACCGATGGCTTCACGCTGATCGGCGGCGGTGACAGCGTCAGCGCGGTCAACAAGCTCGGTCTGACAGACAGGATCGATCATATTTCCACCGGCGGCGGCGCGTCGCTGGAATACGTGGAGGGCCGTGAACTGCCGGGCATCGCGGCGTTGATGGAATGAGATACTTGTCGCCGACTCTTCTGCTCGCGCTTGTGCTGTGCCTGCCTGCTTTCGCTGATGCGGAGCAGTCACTGGAGGCTGATTACGGGCGCTTTTTAAGGACGCTGGAGTACGAAGACCTCGATGGCATCAAGTCGACGGTTATGCTGTATCGCAACGTTAAAGACATCGAAGACAGGCAGGACGCGATCGAATTTCTCGATTCTCCCAAGGCCGGCCGTCTGGCGCCGATCAGGCTCGATTACAAGTGGGATCGCGAGGCCGGAGTCGAGCTGCGGGTGCTGATCTTCCACGTCGATCAACAGTGGCTCGACGACCCGTGGCTCAAGTGGTACTACAGGCCTTTCCCGCTGCCGGGCTTCGTGGACATGCAGGAAATCGACGAGTTGTTCAGCCACCGACTT
>Ga0180435_10007152_pt1 | contig 10652 bp, 6 predicted proteins | sample SS_ome_3_FD_132467 | JGI IMG/M metagenome (GOLD analysis project Ga0180435, IMG submission 132467) | Hypersaline lake sediment archaeal communities from the Salton Sea, California, USA - SS_3_S_1 metaG | ecosystem: Environmental > Aquatic > Non-marine Saline and Alkaline > Hypersaline > Sediment... | reverse complement strand
CTCGGTCGCGAACGTGTGTGCTCCCGTCCGTTGCGCGCGGCAGGACACGTACCGGTCCAGACGGGGTAGGACGTGCGACAGAGCGCCCGAGTGGAGCCGCACGACGGTTCACCTGCCGGAGCATCTGGGCGTCCGATCCCCGTAGCACGCCAGGTGTCGGGCGCCTCCAAGGACTCAGCGGCGGCCCTATGAGGCGAGCAAGGCGCACGTAGGACGGGAAGCCGTGACACCGAAGACCCTCTCTCTCCTGAAGCGATTTGTCAGCCTGGGGGCCGTGTGCCTGGTCTTGCTCGGCTGCCAGCCACCGACCGCTGACCCGGACGATGCGGCGCCTGCAACTGTCACCGTCACCGCGTCTGTGTCATGGACGGCAACGACGGGCCCAACTGCCACAGGCGCGCCTACGGTCCCAGCATCTCTCACGTCCCGTCCTCCGTCGCCCGCTCCCTCCCCTCGCCCCACCACGACCCTTGATCCGCTGCGGGCAAGGACAGCCGCGGAGGCAACCCTGGACAGCCTCCGGCGCGTCGACGACTACCCCCTCTACACGATGCGGTACTACGGCCCCTGGGAGGAGGCAGCCGCGCCGGCCTCGCCAGACATCGCCCCGCAGCCCCGCCGAGCGGCACCGGCGTGGGCCTGCTCCCTCTTCGCGGCCCTGGGCGATCCCGAGAAGCGGCTCTTCGGCCGGAACTTCGACTGGCGGTACAGCCCCGCTTTGCTCCTCTTCACGGATCCTCCCGACGGGTACGCCTCGGTCTCGATGGTCGACCTCGCCTATCTCGTCGATCCAGCCGACGCTGGACGACTGACCGAGCTGTCCGTCGCGGATCGGAGGCCCCTCCTCCAGGCACCGCTCTGGACCTTCGACGGGATGAACGAGCACGGCCTCGTCGTGGGCATGGCGGCGGTGCCGGAAAGCGAGATGCCTTACGATCCGAGCAAACCGACCATCGACTCCCTGGGCATCATCCGCGAGATGCTGGATCGAGCTCGGAATGTCGACGAAGCCCTCGCCGTCCTGCAAGCGTACAACATCAGCTGGGAAGGCGGCCCGCCCCTCCACTACCTGATCGCGGACGCGGCGGGGGAGGCCGTCCTGGTGGAGTTCGTAGACGGCGAGATGGTGCTCCTGTCCAGGGACGAGCAAGCGCCGTGGCACGCGGCGACCAACCACTGGCGTACGACAGCCGCGATCGGGAGGCCATCAGGCTGCTGGCGGTACGATCTGGTCGATCGTGAGCTGGAGGAGAGGGAGGGGCACCTGACCGTGCGGCGGGCCATGCAGCTGCTCACCGACGTCTCCCAGGCCGAAACCCAGTGGTCCGTGGTCTACGATCTTAGCCTCCGTGCGGTTCACGTGGTCATGGGCCGCGCGTACGACGTAGTGCACCACTTCAGGCTCGCCGAAGGGGACGGCTGAGTCTATCACGGCACCGCGTACCGACGGGCGCGACGGGGCCGCCGCGGATGCCAGCGCCCGCCGACGGCTTGGTCAAGCTACATCATTCCTCGTATCTGGTCTACGAGCGGCGTGGAGTTGGGCTGCCGACAAGACACTCCTTTTCTCGTAGGCGCGATCGACGGTTCATCCGATGACGCTGCTCGCCCTCTCTGCTACACTGTCCGTATGAGGCAGTAGGGGGTCACGAGCATCGGAGAGCGAACAGAGGAGTGCATGAACCACGGACGAGCACTCAGACGCACCGAACAGGAAACCAGCGGGTCCCGAAACGGCGCTACCGTAGGACAAGAAGAGGCCCGTGTGGCACGTTTCGCGTCGGGACTGCGGGAGCGGAGGCAGACGTGGACAGAAACGACCTAACTCGCTATCTGATCCGAGAGACGATGGGGATCGTCGTCGTGGGCGTAGCCCTGTTCTGGGCAGCCGGCACGCTGAGCTGGTGGCCTGGCTGGGCCCTGTTGGCCCTCACCGCGGGCTGGGTCGCCGGCATGACGGCCGTCATTCTGCACTTCAACCCCGATATGCTGGGGGAACGCCTGGGGGCCCGGAAGAAGGGTGAACGATGGGACACGCTGATTATGAGCATCGTCGGCATCTCCCAGCTGATCCGCCTGGTCGTCGCGGGGCTGGACGAGCGCTTCGGGTGGACGCCCGGCTTTCCCTCTCTCCTCCAGTTCGCCGGGCTCGGTGCGGGCCTGCTCGGATACGCCATGGTCGTTTGGGCCACGGCGGTGAACGCCCACTTCTCCCAGATCGTTCGCATCCAGGCCGAGCGCGATCACACGGTCGCCACCGGGGGACCTTACCGCTGGGTGCGTCACCCCGCGTACGTGGGGTCGATCGTCCACGAGCTAGCGGTTCCCGTCCTGCTCGACTCGTGGTGGGCCCTGATCCCCGGGGTTCTGAACGCCGCCCTCTTTGTGCTCCGCACAGCGCTGGAGGACCGCACGCTGAAAGGGAGGCTTGCCGGGTACTCGGCCTACGCTCAAGAAGTCCCGTACAGGCTCATCCCGGGCGTCTGGTAGGTCCCCTCGGGGGTGTTCTGGTAGTCGGCGTCCGCACCCGCCTGAGGGCAGGTCTACGTCGTATCTGCAGAGTTCCAGGCCTGGCGGCCCGGCAACATATTGACGATCCGGAGGTCACATTTGCTTGAGAAAGCCAACCTGCTTGGCGCTGTCCTGACGGTGGCATTCTACGTCCTGGCGATCCTCGTCTTCGTCTTTCGGCTTCTGGACCAACCGGCGTACGCCCGGGGCGCCGGGTGGGCCGAGCTGGCCCTGGCGCTGCCTCTCGCCTACCTCCTGGTCACGGCACCTGCACTCAAGCGACCCGCACTGTATCAGGTGCAAGTCGGGCTGATGCTGGCCTGGCTGATCGTGGAGCTGGTCCTCGACTACATTCTCAGGGTCCCGTTCCGCGAGGTACGCTGGGCCGTCATAGGATACGTCACCCTGTTCTTCGCCGGAACCGGCGGCATGCTGGGCGTCGCCTCGCAAGCCGGACGCGTCTGGGTGATTCCGTCCGTGGCCCTCTTCCTGACCATGGCCGTGCTCGCCTTCGTCCAGCGCGCCGTGACTGGGATGTAGACCCAGGAAGAGCAGCGGATACGTCGACTGGCGCGTGGCGCGATCAAGTCTGCGGCCTACGAATCCGACGGGAGCGGCGGGCCGTAGAGCTGACGCGACGGGCGCGAGGACCGCATCGATGGTGGACCAGCGCCGAGGCTGGTACCGAACGGCAACGACCCAACCGGAACCGGCCGCCGACCCCCAGATGTGATGCCCGATCGCTGCTGTTGAGCATCCTCCCCTGGCGATGCGTTTGAACGCAACGGAGGCCGGGGGCATAGGTAGTGTGTAGCAGAGCGGCGCTCGCCGTCCGGGCGCACGAGCACGCTCTCATCGCGGACCGTATCTGACGTCAGCCGTGGTCCGGCGCAGCGCCCGGCAGGACGAGAAGTGGTACCTAACGACGTGCAGGTGGTGACGCGGTAATGCTCAAGCGCGGCTTCCGTACAGCGGTCTGCGCCCTGGCCTTGGCCGGGGTTGTCACGCTGCAGCCGACCCTCTCGGACGGCTCGCCGGCGACTGGTCAGCTCCCCCTGCGTCGAGAACGGCAGAGTCCGACGATCCCCCTGACCTCGCGTGTCTCGGCGTCAGACACAAGCGCGCCTCAGGGTTCCATCCGCAGAGCGCAGGCCCGCGCCGATGACTGGCTGGACCGCGTCGAGTTCACGCATCTCTCGGTTGAGGACGGTCTGTCCCAAAGCTCGGTCAACGCTGTGCTTCAGGACAGCCGCGGCTTCATCTGGTTCGGAACCGACGACGGCCTGAACCGCTACGACGGTTATCAAATGGTGGTTTACCACGCCGATCCCGTCGGCAAGCAGGGCCTGAGCCACAACACCGTCACCGCCCTCGCCGAGGACCGATCGGGCCACCTCTGGGTCGGGACGAGCGGAGGGCTCGACCGCCTGAAGCTGGCAACGGGTAGCTTCGAGCACTTCCGGCACGCCGAGGATGACGAGACGAGCCTGGCGGACGATGGCGTGCTGGCCCTCTCTGTGGACCGTCGGGGCGATCTATGGATCGGCACCGGGTCCGGCTTGGACCGCCTCGGCCCGGATGGGGACGGCTTCGACCACTACGCAGCCGACGGAGCGGACCCAGGCAGCCTTCCGGACAACCACGCGACGTCCATCTATGAGGACAGCTTGGGTGATCTGTGGATCGGCACCTGGCAAGGCGTGGCCCGCTGGGACCCGGGGCGGGAGCGCTTCCGAGCGTATGTCCTCACACAGGACCAGGGCGCCGAGCGGGGCCGTCACGCCGTGCGGGCCATCGTCGAGAATCCGCCGGGCACGCTCTGGGTGGCGGCGAGCGGGAGCGGGTTGTTCCGCCTGGAGGGAGATGCGACGGCGTTCGAGCAAGTGACGGTCGGCCACCACGAGCCCACCCGCCCATTGGAAGAGCACGTGACAAGCCTCTGGGTCGATGCATCCGGCCTCCTCTGGGTGGGGACCAACGGACGCGGCCTCCACTGCCTCGATCCGGGTGGCAAGACCCTGGCGTCCTACGCCAAAGATCCCCGCGCCTCCACCAGCCTGAGCAGCAACTACGTGAACGCCATCTACCAGAGTCGGCACGGCGTGCTCTGGGTGGGCACGGCCGGCGGCGGGGTCAGCACGCTGGACCGAGACAGGCGCAAGTTCGTCCTCCACCAGGCCGACCCGACGGAGCCGGCCAGCCTCGGCCACGACCACGTCCTCGCTCTCTGTGGGGACGACGAAGGGGCGATCTGGGTCGGCACGGACGGGGGCGGACTCGACCGTCTAGACCCTCGTGCGGGCACCTTCAGCCACTTCAGACACGACCGCGAGGACCCGTACAGTCTGAGCAACAACGTCATCAGCGCGCTCCACCGCGGCAGCGATGGCGACCTCTGGATCGGTACCTGGGGCGGGGGCATCGCCAGGTTCGATCGAGAGGCCGGGCATTTCGTTCACTTCCAGGCTGATCCCTTCGATCCACATAGTCTGAGCAGCAACTGGGTCCACGCCCTCCACCAGGATCAGGATGGATGGGTCTGGATCGGCACAACTGCTGGTTTGGAGAGGCTCGATCGAGACCTGGGCCGCTTCGTGAATTACTGGCCCGCGGGGGGCGACGTCACGGCAATCCGAGAGGACGCCGATCGGAACCTCTGGTTCGCCACGGGGAGCGGCGTGGGGAAACTCGATCGCGCCAGTGGGCAAGTGACCCGCTACGCCCCCTCCATTGGCAGCCCCGGCGGGGTTGGCCGTCAGCAGGTACAGGCGATCCATCAGGATGGGACGGGGAGGATCTGGCTGGGCACCGCCGGGGGGTTGTGCCAGTTCGATCCATTGGCGGACGCGTTCACCTGCTACACGGAGCGGGACGGGCTCGCCGACGACGTCGTGATGGCTATCCGCGAGGACGTTCGAGGACGCCTCTGGATCAGCACAGCAGGCGGACTTTCCAGGTTCGACCCGACCACCGGCGTCTTCCGCAACTACGACGTCAGCGACGGTCTCCAGGGCTACGAGTTCACGCACGCCAGCTGCCGTGGTGGGGACGGCACGCTCTACTTTGGCGGCATCAATGGGCTCAACAGCTTCGATCCCGAGGCGATCGCCGACAATCCCTTCCCGCCCCCTGTCTACCTCACGTCGCTGACCCAGGACGGCCGTCCCCGCCAACTTGTGGCGTCCGACAACGGGTTCCACGTCAGCCGCCTGCGCTGGCCGAACAACGGGTTCGAGTTCAGTTTCGTGGCTCTCAACTACCACCAGCCGGAGAAGAACCTCTACGCCTATCAGCTTCGTGGTTTCGACAGGGACTGGAACCAGGTGGGCGCTCAACGATTCGGGCGTTACACGAACCTACCCGGCGGGACTTACCAGCTCCAGATCAAAGCGTCGAACAACGACGGTGTTTGGAACGAAGAAGGAATCACCGTGCCGATCACCGTCGTACCGCCAGTCTGGGCGACCTGGTGGTTCCGCGGGACCGCGCTGATACTGGCGGCGTCGGCCGTGGTAGCCGGCTATCGGCTCCGCGTACGGTCTGTGAGAAACCGGAGCCGCGAGCTGGAGGCACTGGCCGCCGACCGGACCGCGGCACTCTCGCGAGCCAACGAGCAGCTCAAGCAGGAGATGGCCGACCGGAAACGGGCCGAGGAGGCTCTTGCTCAGAAGGCTGCGGAGGCCGCCGTGGCGGCCGAGCGGAGCCGTCTGGCTCGCGACCTCCACGACGCCGTCACGCAGCTCCTCTTCTCCGCCAGCCTGATCGCCGAAGCCCTTCCTGCCATCTGGGAGAACAATCAGGAGGAGGGCCGGGAGCTGCTGGCCGAGATGCGGCGCCTGAGCCGCGGGGCGCTGGCGGAGATGCGCACCCTCCTGCTGGAGCTGCGGCCGGCGGCGCTGACCGAGACCGGGCTGGTCGATCTGCTGAGGCAGCTCGCCGAGGCTGCCGCCGGCCGAAGTGATCTCAACGTCCACGTCACGGCAGACCGTGAGCCGGAGCTCCCCCGGGACGTGCATATCGCCCTGTACCGCATCGCGCAGGAGGCGTTGAACAACGTGATCAAACACGCTCGCGCCTCGGAGGCCACCATCTCCCTTCGTGTGAAGCCCTGCCAGGCAGCGGGGGGAGATAGGGAATCGGTCCACCTCTCCATCGAGGACGATGGCTGCGGATTCGATCCCGGGCGCACGCTTCCGGACCACATGGGATTGGCCATCATCCGCGAGCGGGCGGAGCGCGTGGGGGCGATTCTGATTCTGGAGAGTCAACCGAACCAGGGGACGCAACTGATTGTGAGCTGGAGGGATGAGCGATGAATGGAGCGGATCCAATTCGGGTCATGATCGTGGACGATCACGCCATGGTGCGCAAGGGCCTGGGCGCCATGCTGAAAGCCAAGCCGGACCTGGAGCTGGTGGCCGAAGCGCAGCACGGCCGGGAGGCACTGGACGTGTGCGAATCGACTCGACCCGATGTGATCCTGATGGACCTGGTGATGCCCCAGATGGACGGTCCCACGGCCATTCGGGCCGTCCGTGGCACGTGGCCGGGCGTTCGCGTCATCGCGCTCACCAGCTTCCAGGACGAACGCCTCGTCCAGCGGGCGCTCGAAGCCGGGGCCATCAGCTACCTGCTCAAGAACGTCTCCATCGACGATCTGGCCCAGGCCATCCGGGCCGCCTGCAAGGGCCAATCCACCTTCGCGCCCGAGGCGACCAAGGCCCTGCTGCGCGCCGCGTCCAATGAACCACGTCCGGGTTCCGACCTCACGCCTCGGGAGATGGAGGTCCTGGCACTGATGGCCGACGGCCTCACGAACCCGGGCATCGCGGAGCGGTTGTTCATCAGTTGTTCGACCGCCAGGGCGCACGTGAGCTCTATCCTATCCAAGCTAGCCGTTTCCAACCGCGCCGAGGCGGTGGCCCAGGCGTTCCGCCTCCGACTCGTGAACTGACCGACTCGGCATAGTACGATCGTACAATGCGGAGAGTGGACGGCCGTACAAGGGAAAGACCCGACGATTGCCCGATGCGCTGGAGCCCATCATGAGCTAAACTAAGATCATCCAACCAGGCTGATAAGGCCACTTCTCCGGGTAGCCTGACCGCCGTTGGGTAGACCACTTCTTGCGGACAGGGGCAGTCTGATCACGTTGGACTGCCCCTGTTGCGTTGTAAGGGACCGGGCGGGCCCCCACACGACAGCCTTGCCCCGGCTCCCGCGGAGTAGGAGGTGAAGCGCCAGGAGAGACATCCGCTGCACGCGTGGCAGGCCCGCCCGGGCGGTCCCTCAGATGCCGACTGGCGCGCTAGCGATCCACCTATCCAGCCTCACGCTGCCGGCTCAGCCAGGCAACACGGCGACTGCCCCACGAGGAGTCCAGGTACGCACTGGATCCTGAAATGAGCAATCGGAGGAGATCATGAACCGAAAGAGATGGTCCGCAGTCGTGGCCGTTCTGGCCGGCTTCAGTCTGGTGCTCGGTGCCTGTACGGCCCCCACCCCGGAGGTGATCGAGAGGGAGGTGCAGGTCGAGGTCACCAAGCTTGTAGAACGCGAGGGCGAGACGGTGGTCGAGCAGGTCGTCGTGACTGCCACACCAGAGCCCGAGCCCACGGAAGCGCCTGTCCAGGCGATCTCGCCTGACTACAAGAACGCGGAAACCTATATGGTGGTCACCGGCGCCGGCTGGCCGGAGACGATGGACCCGGCCTGGGCCTACGACACCCCGAGCTCCGCCGTCCAGAACAACATCTACGAGGGGGTGATCTGGTTCGACCGGGAGCGCACAGATGAGTTCGTACCCGTGCTCGCCACCGACTGGGAGGTCAATGAGGCCGGAGACGTCTGGACCTTCAACGTCCGTGACGGCGTGACCTTCCACGAGGGGGGGACGCTCGAGCCCCACGACGTGGCGTACTCGGTCCATCGGGCCCTCCTACAGGACCGGATCGACGGACCCCACTGGATGACCTTGGAGGCCTTCTTCGGGCTGTACTCCATCGAGGGCATGGCAACCGAGCTCGGCGGTGTCGAGAGCTTCACGGACGTGCCGGAATCGGCGCTCATCGAAACGTGCGAGCTGGTGAAGCAGGCGGTCGTCGCAGACGACGAAGCCGGCACGGTCACTTACAACCTGAACCGCCCCACGCCCTGGTTCCTGGCTATGATGGCCAACAGCTTCCTGGGCGCCACGCTGGACCAGGAATGGATGATCGAAAACGGCGCGTGGGACGGCTCGTGCGATACCTGGGTCGATTACCACGACCCGCCCGTCCAGGACACCATCCTCTTCGACCGCGCGAACGGCACCGGACCCTACAAGCTGGACCACTGGACCGCTGGCGAGGAGATCGTGCTGGAGGCCAATGAGGACTACTGGCGCACCGAACCCATGTGGGAGGGAGGCCCCAGCGGACCGGCCAGCATCAAGCGCGTAGTCTTCCAGAACATCACCGAATGGGGCACCCGCCGCGCGATGTTCGAAGCAGGGGATGCCGACTTCATCTACACGCCCCCGCAGTACCGCCCACAGCTCGAACCCTTCCACCATACGGCTTGCTACCCCGACGAGAGCTGTGAGGAGCTGAACCCCGACGGCTACATCCTGGCCTACCGCGACATGCCCACCCCGCAGATGACGCCAGCGCAACTCAACTGGCAGATCAACGTTGAGGGCGGGAACCCGTTCGTGGGTAGCGGCGAGCTGGACGGCAACGGCATCCCACCCGACTTCTTCAGCGACTTCCACGTCCGGCAGGCCTTCAACTACTGCTTCGACTTCGAGGCGATGATCGACGAGGCGCTGGCAGGAGAGGGCATCCAGGCTCAAGGTCCCATCATCCAGGGCATGATGGGGTACCGGGAAGGTGAAGACCCCCTCTTCCACTACGACCCGGACAAGTGCGTCGAGGAGTTCAAGCAAGCCTGGGACGGGCAGGTCTGGGAGAACGGATTCTACCTCCAACTCGCCTACAACGAGGGGAACGACACGCGGCGGCTCGCGTCTGAGATCCTCAAAGCCGGCGTTGAGGCCGTCAATCCGAAGTTCACGCTCTCCCTCGTCAATATGCCGTGGCCCGTGTTGCTCAACAGCAGGCGTCAGGGCGTGCTGCCGATTTACGTCGGGGGGTGGCTGGAGGATTTCCACGACCCGCACAACTGGGTCCAACCCTTCCTCCACTCGGAGGGCGGCTACGGCCGCGTGATCAACCTCCCGGATAATCTGGCCGCGGAGTTCGACACGATGATCGAGGAAGCTGCCTCCTACACCGACGTGGAGGTCCGTCGGCCGATCTACGAGGAGATCCAACTCAAGTCGCAGGAGGAAGCCGTCGTCATCTGGATGTATCAGCCTGTGGGCCGGTATCACCTTCAGAGATGGATCAAGGGCTTCTACTTCAACCCCGCCTATTCGGGCAAAGCCTACTCCTACATCTACGCCCTCTCCAAGGAGATGCCGTAGGTCAGCGGATGCCAGCGCTGGAGGGTGCGGCGCATCTTGTCCTTGCGCCGCACCCCCCGTTCGCCGCCGGACAAGGAGACGAAGCCTATGACCACCTATATCCTTCGGCGCCTCTTGATCCTCCCCGTCATCATCGTGGGTGTCACCATGCTGATCTTCGCCCTCTTGTCGATGCTCACGCCCTATGAGCGCGCATCGCTCTACGTCTCCGACGTCCCCAAGCGGCAGGGCTCCATGGAGGCGATCATTGAGAAATATGGACTGGACGATCCGGTCCACGTCCAGTACTGGCACTGGATGGTGGGACGCAAGGACGCGGACACCGGCGAGATCCGTGGAGGCGTCCTGCGGGGACAGCTCGGCTTCTCGACAACGGTGGGTGGTCCCGTACGCGAAGTGCTCGAACGTCGGATCCCAGCGACGGCCGAGCTGGCCCTCTGGGCCGCCGTACCCATGATCGGCCTGGGCATCTTGCTCGGCGTCATCTCGGCCGTCCATCACAACCGTCTCGTCGATCAGATCCTCCGCGTGTTCAGCATCGTCGGGTGGTCGATCCCCACGTTTGTTTTCGGCCTGATCGTCCTCATGGTCTTCTACGCCAAGCTGGGGTGGTTCCCCACCGGTCGGCTCTCCGATTGGGCCTCGCAGGTCGTTCAGTCAGATGGCTTCCGCACGT
>Ga0180435_10007151_pt1 | contig 10652 bp, 9 predicted proteins | sample SS_ome_3_FD_132467 | JGI IMG/M metagenome (GOLD analysis project Ga0180435, IMG submission 132467) | Hypersaline lake sediment archaeal communities from the Salton Sea, California, USA - SS_3_S_1 metaG | ecosystem: Environmental > Aquatic > Non-marine Saline and Alkaline > Hypersaline > Sediment... | reverse complement strand
TACGATGGTGGCATAAGCCGAGTTGGCCCAGTCATACATCGCCCAGGAAAGAATCTGTTTGTTCTTGTATATGCTCACAACCAGGCAAGTATAACCCAGTCTGTCTCTGTTTCCGGTCTGACAAACTACCTCACCGTGTCTTTCTGCTCGTGGAAATCCGGGCTCAGTATACTGATTCAAGAAACAGGTATACTGTGCCCATAATAGCGTCAGTTTGTATGCGCATAGCGAGAGAGCATGTCCGATCTTTCACTTTGGCGACTCAGTACGGCCAATAGCGGACATTTAGGACAGAATTTGGCCTAACTCGATATTAGCCTTCCACGTAAATAATCATTGATTATAATATGTTGAAAACAATTGCTATCAATAAATAATAGGCACGCAAACATTTTATCCCGCTTAATATTAAACTATTTAACAATAGTTAATGCATCACTATGCTTGGTTGTCGTTTTCACTTTGACTTCATGTGCAAATATTCAGTATGAATATCCAAGCAACTGGTCCCCGATGCAAGAAACAACCTCACCTAATGATCAATGCCCAAACCTAACAGGCATCTATTCAGAGTATGGCGAATCCCCATTTGAGTGCCCCGGATATCATGAAAAGTGTCTGTCTCTTAGCTTCAACTTGCTTTCAGGAAATATTGGATACCAGGACATAATGGATGAAGGCATAGACCCGCTATTCCCTCACGGTAACCATGTTGAAATACAACAAGAAGATGATGAGAAAATTGAAATTACCCTATGGCTTATATATGGAAATGATAAACAACTCGTTCACCGCGAAACATTGAAGTTACAGCAAGGCGATTATGAATGTGTAGAAAAAAGGATGCGCCTTGTACGTTCAATATACTACCTGTGGGGTTTAAGCAACGTTCTTGGCACGGAGATCAGGGAATTTTCAAAAAACGAAATGGGTGACCTGGTGATTCACATTCAACCTTCATATTTTGGTCATCACACAATTGTCCCATTTGCTATTTCTAGAGAGGCCTGGGTTCGTTTTCAATCCCAAAAAACGCAAAACGAATAAATTTGCTACATTTTTGTTATAGTTTTTGACGATAGTAGTGTGTTAGATATCACTAATATGACACTTCTCTAACTGTCTGCTCCGGGTCGTTAGCCGCCTCCTGGATCAGAAATTATCCAGGTTTCGCTTAGACGACTGAGTACAGCCAGAAGCTGAAACACAGACTCCTTAAAACCGTCATTCCGGCATGTTTCTGGCCAGAAGTAGTGGCACAGGGATGTGTCGTTAACGAACCAGAGGATGGAAACCCATTGTTTAAAACCGTGGCTTCCCGACAAAAGCATTCGGGAATGAAGACTGGATAATCTTTTCTCTTAAGTAAGCATCAATCGAGGCTGTCCCTTATCGGTACTTTATCTGTATGCCCCTTACCTGTAGCCGCAACGCTATTTCCAGTACTCCTGCAGAAAACTGAGTACACTCCCGCCCAGGGTATCGGTGTTGTAGCCACCTTCGAGCGCGGCCACCAGGCGGTTAGCGGCATATTTTTCGGCGATCCTGGTCAACTTCCTGCTGATCCAGGCATAATCGTCATTGGTCAGCATGAGCTGTGACATATCGTCGCTGACATGGCCATCGAAACCTGCTGACACCATGACCAGCTGCGGCCTGAATGCCTTGAGTGCGGGCAGCCACTGTTCGGTGACTGCTTGCCTGAAGGTCTGGCTTTTTGTATAGGCCGGTAATGGCACGTTGACGATATGCGCATTATCCGTGACGAATGGCAGTTCGGGGTAGAAGGGATGCTGGAATGTCGAGCACAGTAACACGCGCTGCTCGTCCAGGAATATGGACTCGGTTCCGTTGCCGTGGTGGGCATCGAAATCCACGATCGCCACACGTTTGAGGCCGTAGCGCGCCAGCGCGTGCGCGGCACCGACGGCGATGTTGTTGAAGATACAGAATCCCCCGGCACTGTCACGTTCTGCGTGGTGTCCGGGCGGTCGCACCAGACAGAACTGGTGTCGGTTGTTGCTATTCATGACCAGGTCGACCGCGTCGACACAGGCACCGGCCGCATACAGGGCGGCGTCAAGGGTTTCCGGGGTGAAGTAAGTATCCTGGTCCAGCCAGTGCTCGCCGCCTGACTCCGCCAGAGAAAACACGCGTTTCACATAGGCTGCGCTATGCACGCGTTGCAGCTGTTCGGTGGTGGCCTGTGATGCCTCGGTGCGGGGCATAAACAGGTCCAGCCCCTGAGCAACCAACTGGTCCTGGATAGCAGTAATGCGTTCCTGCGTCTCCGGGTGTTGTATCGGGACCTGATGTCGTTCACAATCTTTGTGCCAGATAATGCCAAAAGCCATAATGCAGGGAACACCCGGTATTGTTACAACGGTAATTTAACACGAGCAGAATCCCATGACACGACATTACCTGAGCCCGTTCTTTTCTCCGAAAGCTGTAGCAATCGTCGGCGCCTCGCCGAAGGAAGGCAGCGTAGGGCACCGCCTGCTGTTCAACATGATCGAAGCCGGCTACGAGGGTGAGCTGTACCCGATAAACCCGAAACACAAGAAAGTTCTAGGCCTGCAGTGTTATACCGATATCACTGCGATTCCGGGACAGGTCGACATGGCAGTGATCGCGACTCCCGCCGCAACCGTCCCCGGTATCGTGCGTCAGTGCGGTGAAAAAAACATACTCAATGTCGTCATCATCTCCGCCGGCTTCAGCGAGGCCGGTGCCGGCAAGCAGGGACAACGTCTGGAGAAAGAGCTGGCTGATATCGCACGCCGGTTCAATATCCGCATCATCGGGCCCAACTGCCTGGGTATCATGCGCCCGTCGACCGGCGTCAACGCGACCTTCGGCTTTGACAACGCGAAACCCGGCAAGCTTGCACTGCTCTCCCAGTCCGGCGCCATCTGTACCGCCATCCTCGACTGGGCCTCGTCACAGGGTGTCGGCTTCTCGACCGTGGTATCGCTTGGTGACGCGTCCGATATCGGTTTCGGTGAACTGCTGGATTTCCTCGCCATGGACCCGGCGACGCGTAGCATCCTGCTGTATGTCGAAGGCGTCAACGACGCACGCGCGTTTCTCAGCGGCCTGAAAGCAGCTGCGCGCATAAAGCCGGTCATCCTGATCAAGTCGGGGCGCCACGAGGCGAGTTCGAAGGCGGCGATGTCACATACCGGCTCACTGGTTGGCGGTGACGATGTGTTCGACGCCGCCATCGAACGTGCCGGCGTGGTGCGTGTGTACACGATCTCCGATCTTTTTTCCGCGGCACGTATCCTGTCGACAGACAGTCAACTTAGGGGAAACCGACTGGCGATAGTAACCAATGCCGGCGGTCCCGGGGTCATGGCAACCGATTGCGCAGAGGATCTGGGCGTCCCGCTGGCCGAGCTCAGCGAAGAGTCAATCCGACAAATGGATGCCACCCTGCCTGCACACTGGTCGCGTGCCAACCCGGTCGACATCCTCGGCGATGCCGACCCTGTGCGCTATGCGGATGCCGTTCGCATATGCCTCGATGACCCCGGTACCGACGGGGTGTTGATCATACTGACCCCGCAAGCGACCACCGAACCGACCGGGGTCGCCAGTGAGGTGATCGAAGCCGTAAGTAAAACAAGCAAACCGGTACTTGCCGCGTGGACCGGTGGCAAGCGGGTACAGGAAGCGCGCAAACTGTTCGTCGATGCAGGCATTCCTCACTTCAATACACCGGAGATGGCCGTAAGTGCATTCAACTACATGGCCAGATACCGCCAGAATCAGAAACTGCTGATGCAGGCGCCAATGCCTGTATCGGGTGATGAGCCTGCGGATGTCAACGGTGCAAAGATGATTATCGAAGCCGTGATGGCACAGGGGCGCGACATCCTCACGGCACAGGAATCCAAATCCGTGCTGGCGGCATTCCATATCAAGGTGAACCAGACCATCACCGTGCATTCTGCGCAGGAAGCACTGATCGCCGCAGAAACACTGGGCTACCCCGTGGTGCTGAAAGTGAATATGCCCGAGTTCAGCCACAAGTCGGATATCGGCGGCGTGCGCCTGAATATCGTCATGGCACAGTCGGTGCGCAAGAATTTTATCGAGATGGAAGAAGCGATAAAGAAACAACACCCGGAGATCGATGAGGTCATCATGACCATCGAACCCATGTACCGTTCTGCCTCCACACGAGAGCTGATGATCGGTGTCGTGCGCGACCCGGTATTCGGACCGGCGATCAGTGTCGGCATGGGTGGCACGCTGGTCGAGATCCTCAGCGACCGCGCGGTCGGCCTGCCGCCGATCAACCGCAGCGTGGCGAACCGGATGCTGTCACGAACACGGGCAGGCAAACTGATCGGCCAGTTCCGTAATATGCCCGCCGCCAACCAGGAGGGTCTGCTGCAGGTGATGATGCGCGTCTCGGACATGGTCAGCCTGCTTCCCGAAGTAATCGAACTGGACATCAACCCGCTGATCGTCGATGAGACAAACGTTCTGGCCGTGGATGCACGCATCAAGGTGGCGCCGTCATGCAACCTGATGCCTTACGAACACATGGCCATCCACCCCTACCCGTCCGAGCTCAAACAGACCTGGCAACTGGCCTCGGGTCTGGATGTGGTCATCCGTCCCATCAAGCCCGAGGATGCCGGTATCGAACAGGATTTCATCCGCAACCTGTCCGAACAATCACGTTTCTTCCGCTTCATGCGTTCGATGCAGGAACTCACCCCTGACATGCTGGCGCGCTTCACCCAGATCGATTATGACCGGGAGATGGCGTTCGTGGCGCTGAAGGAAGGACCGAAGGGTGACGTTGAATTCGGCGTCGCCCGTTATGTAACCAACCCGGACTGGACCAGCGCCGAGTTTGCCCTGGTGGTAGCGGACGAATACCAGCGGAAAGGCGTCGGCACCAAGCTGATGCAGGCCCTGATGAACACGGCAAAAAGCCGGGGACTGAAGATACTGGAAGGCGAGATTCTCGATCAGAACCGCGCGATGCGCCAACTGGTAAAAAAACTCGGCTTCATCGAAGAACCGATACCGGATGACCCGCAGGTCGTGCATGTCTACAAACGGCTTTGATCACGGTAGCTGAAGGGTGATAACGAGAGATAAGGACGGGTTTATATAAACCCCTGCGTGACCTTTTACCGAAAAAGATGAAGAAATCGTCATTCCTGCGTGCCCCTGCCACAATCACGCAGGGGTGACGACCTTTTGGCACGACTCCATGCGACCTACATGGATACGGGAAGTTAGAGCAGTGCAGGAGCAATTGCCGAGATGTAGTCGGTAGAGCGACGCATATGTCCATGGATAGACGGTATTTGAGTAACGCAGGAGCAGTTGCCTGGAAAGCCAAAGCCGAGGAATACACATTCAGTCGACACTGACCCTTTTGACCTGACCCTTTTGACCTGACCCTTTTGATCCCGACCCTGTTGATCAGGTCGTGCATATCTACAAGCGACTTTGATCATGGTGACTAAAAAAGCTAACAAGTGGTCAGGATTGGTTAAAATACAATCTCTCCGTCCCCTTCACCCTTTTATTAAATTGATACGTGTAATAGCATGACAACAGACAACGATAAGCCGGTAGCGACTCCTGGTGCTGACATTGCTCAAACTCTGGGCCTGGTCCCGTCAACAGGCAAACGCAGGCACTATTTAAAATGGGCCGGCATTGTAATTGTTCTCTGCGTGGTCATTATCGTTGTAATGCAACTGGCTGCTATTGATCGTTCTCAAACCGTTCGTTACAGCACTGTTGAAGCCACTCGTGGCAAGCTGACGGTTACTGTCACGGCGACCGGCACCCTGCAACCAGTCAACCAGGTCGATGTGGGTTCTGAAATTTCCGGAACCATCAAAACGGTAATGGTGGACTTTAACGACCGTGTCGAGCAGGGACAGGTACTTGCTACGCTGGATACTGACCAGTTGCAGGCGAAAGTCAACCAGGCCTTGGCTTCTCTCGCGCTGGCGGGGGCGCAGGTGAAACAGTCTGAAGCAACCGTTATCGAAACCCGAAACAAGTTAAGACGTGCCAATGAACTGGCAAAAACCGGTGCCTGCTCACAGGACGACTGTGATACAGCACAGGCCACCTATGACCGGGCAGTAGCAGAACTGGCGCGCAGCAAAGCCCAGGTCGCGCAGGCGCAGGCGACTCTCGATGCTGAGCAGACCATCCTGTCAAAGGCGAGCCTGTTATCTCCGATCAACGGCATTGTACTCAACCGCGATGCAGAACCCGGACAGACCGTGGCGGCGTCATTTCAGACGCCGGTGTTATTCACACTGGCTGAAAACCTGGCCCAGATGGAACTGCATGTGGACGTGGATGAAGCCGATGTCGGCCAGGTCAGGCAGGGACAGGATGCCAGGTTTACGGTAGACGCCTACCCCGGCAAGGACTTTCCGGCAAAAATCACCGAAGTCCATTTCGCCTCGCAGACGGTTGAAGGTGTTGTCACCTATGAAACGGTATTAGGTGTCGACAATTCAGCCCTGTTACTACGGCCCGGAATGACCGCGACTGCAGATATCATGGTCCAGCAAATCGATGATGCACTGCTGGTGCCTAATGCAGCATTGCGTTTCACTCCGCCAACACTCGATAGCCAGAAATCCGGGGACGGCCTGCTACGCAGCCTGCTACCCCGCCCGCCACATCCGGCAAAAAACCGCGAAAAAGCTGACACTGACGAGAAAAAGCAAAAAGTCTGGCGACTGCACAACGGACAAGCCGTTGCCACCAGTATTACCACCGGTGCCACCGATGGCATAAATACCGAAGTACTGGATGGTGACATCGAACCGGGCACGGTCCTGATTGTTGATACCATCGGTAAAAGCAAGTAATCCATGCACGAAAGTAAACAGCATCCGGTAATCGAGCTAAAGCGTGTAAGTAAGGTCTATGGCAGCGGTCAGGCAGAGATGCAGGCACTGCGCGGCATCGACTTACACATCGAGCAAGGTGAATTCGTCGCCGTGATGGGACCAAGCGGATCCGGGAAATCGACCTGTATGCATATACTCGGCTGCCTGGACACACCTAGCACTGGCAACTACCTGTTTAACGGTATAGAAGTGGGTGCTTTGTCGCGTGATCAACGAGCGCTGCTGCGCCGCCATTACCTGGGGTTTGTTTTCCAGGGATACAATCTGCTTAACCGGACTTCTGCCCTGGAAAACGTGGAACTTCCGCTGATTTACCGAGGTATACCTGCTGCGGAGCGGCATGCCCGTGCGATGGCGGCACTTCAAGCCGTCGGACTTGAGGGCTGGGAGGATCACACACCCGGCGAACTATCCGGCGGCCAGCAGCAACGTGTCGCGATTGCACGTGCCATTGTCACCGCGCCGACAGTATTGCTGGCTGATGAGCCGACCGGTAACCTGGACTCATTGCGCAGCCGGGAGATCATGGCCCTGCTGACCTCGTTTAACCGGGACCAGGGCATCACCGTCGTCATGGTTACCCATGAACCGGACATGGCCGCCTATGCCAAACGCCAGATACATTTCTTCGATGGCAGGATTGAAAGCGACACATTAAACGGAGAGCTTGCCTGATGATATGGAATGCACTGTTACTGGCGATGCGGGAAATACGGCGCAATGTCATGCGTTCCTTCCTGACCATCCTGGGTATCGTCATCGGTGTCGCCGCCGTGATCATAATGGTGACCATTGGCGGCGGCGCGACTGTCCAGGTTACCGAACAGATTTCCAGCCTGGGCAGTAATCTGTTAATGGTCACTCCGGGCCAGCGACTGGGCATGGGTCAGCGGTCTGCTGCCGCGGCATTCGAGATGGATGATGTACAAGCGATAATCCGGGATATCAGCAGCATCGCTGCGATAGCCCCTTCCGCATACCGCGGTGCCACGATTGTATTCGGCAATGAAAACTGGAGCACGAACATCACCGGGACCACTAACCAGTACTTTAAAGTCGGTAACTGGACGCTTAACAGCGGACGTATATTTACCGAGAGCGAGTTGCGCGCCGGCAAGGCGGTATGTATTCTCGGCGAGACAGTACGCAAGGAGCTCTTCGGCGGACAGGAGCCCTTGGGACAGCAGGTTCGTCTTGAGAAGCTCTCCTGTCATGTCATCGGCCTGCTGCAGGCCAAAGGGCAATCGACCATGGGCACAGACCAGGACGACCTGGTGTTAATACCGCTGCGTACATTTCAAAGACGCATCGCGGGCAACCAGGACATTCGCCTGCTACAGATTTCGGTAAAAGATGGCGAGTCAACACAAAAAGCCGAGCAGGATATTACTCGCCTGTTACGGGAACGCCGCCATATCTCATCAAATGAAGAAGATGACTTCTCGGTAATGGACATGAAGGAAATCGCGAAGATGCTCAGCGGCACCACGCGGGTACTCACCATGTTACTGGGCGCTGTTGCCGCGGTAAGCTTGCTCGTTGGCGGCATCGGTATTATGAATATCATGCTGGTATCAGTTACCGAGCGTACACGTGAGATAGGGATTCGACTGGCGATCGGCGCACTGGAACGGGAGGTGCTCATGCAGTTCCTGGTTGAGGCCGTCGCACTGTCTTCACTCGGCGGTATTATCGGTATTGTCCTGGCATTAGCCGGAGCTGCCGCACTTACCGACCTGATGCAGGTGCCATTCGTGTTCAATGCAAAAATAATTTTCATCGCCTTTATTTTTTCTGCCGCAGTCGGTGTTATCTTCGGTTACTTTCCTGCGCGGAAAGCGGCTCGACTGGACCCGATCGATGCACTTCGCCATGAGTAAACGTAAAAAGAAAATAGCAACAAAGAGCCATCTGGCCGTTAGCTTCAAAAAAACCATAGCAACATTCATCAATGTACTACCGGTGATAATCAGCATGCTGTTACTCACGAGCCTGCTTATCACACAATTCTCCGATCAGATAACAGCCGGTCTGTTTACGAATAGCGATATCATTGACAGCCTGCTCGGCGCGACCATTGGCAGCGTGGCCGCTGGCCACCCTCTGGCGAGTTACCTCCTCGGCGGCGAATTACTCGGGGGCGGTGTCAGCCTGATTACAGTGACTGCCCTGATTGTGACTTGGGTTACCGTCGGCATAGTACAGCTACCCGCTGAGATGCTGATGCTGGGAGGCCGCTTTGCTGTGTACCGAAACATCATCAGTTATATCACGGCTATCGCCATCGCCTTTCTGACCTTCTATACCCTGCGTGCTCTTGGGCTCGGCTAATGCCAGAACATCAGAAAAAAAGTGGCCTTGGCGGCTGGTTGTTCCTCGCAACGATATTAATTGCCTACTTCGTGCTTTACATGATCAGCCCCGAGGATACTGCAAAGTCACTTGGTTTTTTCAGTCATGTAATATCACAGATTTTTCCCATGCTTGGCCTGGTATTTTTACTGCTCTTTATCAGCAATCTGCTACTCACGCCAAAATGGATCAAACGTTACCTGGGAACACACAGTGGGATGAAAGGCTGGTTTGCAGCGGTAGTGGGCGGTATACTTTCACTCGGCACCATCTACGCCTGGTATGCGTTATTGAGCGAGCTGAAACAGAAAGGAATGAGAACGGCACTGATCGGCACTTTTCTTTACAGCCGCGCGGTGAAACTCCCCTTGCTGCCACTCATGATTCATTATTTTGGTCTCGCTTATACCCTGGTTCTGTGCCTGTACCTGATTATTTTTTCCGTAATCAATGGCATCATCGTTGAAAAATTGACAAAACAACAGGCGGATCAGGAAATACACCATTCCTGACATATGTGTATTGTTTTCGAATGTATAAAACTTTCAGAAAAAACCCAGCAAGATAAATATCATGAAAATAGCAATAGCAGCAACCTCGCCCGGGGAGGGCGCACATGTTGATGAACGCGGCGCACGCGCACCCTGTTACCATCTTGTCGATACTGAAACCGGTCTGTCAGAAATATTACCTAACCCAGTCGCAGAGAGTGAAAGAAAAGCAGGTCCCCAGGCTGCAGCTTTTCTAACCAGCATAGGTATCGATCAAGTAGTAGCCGGTGACTTCGGTGCTCGATTTCGCGCCGAACTGGAAAGTGCCGGGGTCGTTTGTACTAAAAAAGCAGGGCCAGTTTCACAGATTCTTCTCGATCTTAAAAGCTAGACGGTTTTCGGCAGACAGTATGATTTACCGGTACAAAGCAGAGCTGCCCGGCATACTGCCTTACCATCTAATGATGCGACGAGTGCAAGGCAGCTCATTGACAGCACTAAATCGGGAGCAGATCTTTTGCCGGCTGAGTCAGGCACCAATGTAAAGATGCTTGTTGAATCCACATACTCAACACATATCGCAATACTTCTGCTGGCTACCCTTTCGGTATTGACGACATTAATCGGTGTCACGCTAGCAATCTATGTTGGTCATAGCGTCCGGACGATAGCTATAGGGATAGGGTTCTCTGCCGGAATCATGCTGCTGATCTCACTCCTGGAGCTTATTCCGGAGGCGATAGAGGCGACGAACATCACTATAACCGCCTTAGCATGTTTATCCGGGATATTAATCATGGCATCACTGCACTGGATTATCCCGCATACACACCTGATTGAAGAAAAAGGCACTTTTGACCGGAGATTGCTCAAGACTGCATACCTGGTGGCC
>Ga0180435_10007150_pt1 | contig 10653 bp, 14 predicted proteins | sample SS_ome_3_FD_132467 | JGI IMG/M metagenome (GOLD analysis project Ga0180435, IMG submission 132467) | Hypersaline lake sediment archaeal communities from the Salton Sea, California, USA - SS_3_S_1 metaG | ecosystem: Environmental > Aquatic > Non-marine Saline and Alkaline > Hypersaline >... | reverse complement strand
GGGCATCGGGATCTCCATTGCGCTGCAGGGGCAGACCGCCGGGGGCTCCGCGCTGGTCGTCCAGCAAGGCTTTGGCTTCGTCTTTACCGCGGCTGTCTCCCTAGTCACTGGCACCATGTTCTTGATGTGGCTGGGAGAGCAGATCACTGAACGGGGTATCGGCAATGGCATCTCACTGATCATCTTTGCTGGCATCGTTGCCGGTCTGCCGGCGGCGGTCGGTGGAACCCTGGAACTAGTCCGCACCGGCGAGATGAATGCGCTCGCCGTCTTGGTCCTCTTTGCCTTGGCGCTAGCGGTGACCGCATTCGTGGTCTTTGTTGAACGCGGGCAGCGACGCATTACGGTCAATTACGCGCGGCGGCAACAAGGGCGGCGCATGCTGGCGGCGCAGAGTACACACTTGCCTCTGAAGCTGAACATGGCTGGTGTTATCCCGCCAATCTTCGCCTCAAGTATCATCCTATTCCCAGGTACGCTAGGGCAGTGGTTTGGTCAGTCGGAGAATATGCGTTGGCTTGCCGATATCACGAGCAAACTCTCTCCAGGGGAGCCGGTCTACGTCATCTTCTATGCAACAGCGATCATCTTTTTCTGCTTCTTCTACACGGCCTTGGTCTTCAACGCCAAGGATACCGCCGATAATCTGAAACGCTCGGGCGCCTTCATTCCTGGTATCCGGCCGGGTGAGCAGACAGCCCGTTATATCGATTCAGTGATGACGCGGCTCACCGCCGCCGGCGCCTTATACATCACCGCCGTGTGCTTGCTGCCAGAGTTCTTGATCGTTGGCTGGAACGTACCGTTCTACTTCGGTGGCACCTCGCTGCTGATCGTGGTCGTGGTGGTGATGGACTTCATGGCCCAAGTTCAAGCGCATCTGATGTCACACCAATATGAAGGTCTGATGAAGAAGGCTAACCTGAAGGCGCCTGGGGCTGGTCTGACGCGCTAGCGCAAAGAAGCGGTAGCGGCCACTTAAATCCTTATCTTGGCGCGATGGGTACGAAGAGGATTTCGGCGCGGGAACGAGCCGCCAACATTACAACCTAATTAGAGAGCATCATGAAGGTAAGAGCATCCGTCAAGAAGATCTGCCGCCATTGCAAGACAATTCGTCGCAACGGCACCATCCGCGTGATCTGCAAAGATCCACGCCATAAGCAGCGCCAGGGCTAGCGAACCGAGGCCCTTCGCCTCTTCCCCCTTCAGGCGCGCGGTGCTATACTGCCCTGTTTACACTTTTTCTTCTAAAAGAACCGAACGCTTAGGAGCGCAACGCGCATGGCTCGAATCGCCGGAGTCAATATTCCAGATCGCAAGCATGCGGTCATTGCCTTGACATCGATCTATGGGATCGGGCGGACTCGGGCGGCCGCGATCTGCGAGGCCGCACAGGTTTCCACCTCCGCGCCCATCCGGACACTCTCCGAGGAAGAGATCGATCGTCTTCGCACCGAAGTTGCCAAATATTCGGTCGAAGGTGACCTCCGTCGTGAAGTGTCGATGAACATCAAGCGCTTGATGGATCTTGGCTGTAATCGAGGCATTCGCCATCGGCGCGGTCTTCCGCTGCGCGGCCAACGCACGCGCACCAATGCGCGGACTCGTAAAGGACCGCGGCGCCCGGTTCGTCGTTAAACCCGTTTAAGGGCTCTGTCCGACTAGTGCGGGATCGCACTAGCGGCAGGGAATGCCTTTTCCGCTCGGAGACAGATTACAGTGGCTAAGCAGCTGCGCACGCGCAAGAAAGTAAAGAAGCAGGTGGCGGATGGCGTGGCACATATCCATGCCTCGTTCAACAACACCATCATCACCATCACGGATCGGCAGGGCAATGCCCTGACCTGGGCGACCTCGGGCGGCTCCGGCTTTCGCGGTTCGCGAAAGAGCACGCCGTTCGCGGCACAGGTCGCGGCAACCCGTGCTGGGCAGGCCGCGAAGGAGTTCGGGGTGGTCAATCTTGACGTCCACGTCAAAGGGCCTGGTCCCGGTCGCGAATCCGCGGTACGTGCACTGAATAATGCCGGGTTCAAGGTCGCGAGCATCACTGACGTGACCCCGATCCCACACAACGGTTGCCGGCCGCCGAAGAAGCGGCGCGTCTAACAGGGCAGAGAACATGGCGAGATACATTGGTCCCACCTGCAAGCTCGCACGCCGCGAAGGCGTCGATCTTGGCCTCAAGAGCAGGGCGCGCGCGCTCGAGACCAAGTGCAATCTGGAGAAGCAGCCAGGTCAGGCCGCGGACCGGCGGCGCCGGCTCTCCGATTACGGTCTTCAGCTGCGAGAGAAGCAGAAGGTCCGTCGCACCTATGGCGTGATGGAGAAGCAGTTCCGTAACTACTACTCCGAGGCCGCCCGTCGCAAGGGGGCTACCGGCGAAAACCTGCTACAACTGCTAGAGCGCCGGCTCGATAACGTCGTCTACCGGATGGGTTTCGGCGCAACGCGGGCCGAGGCGCGGCAGTTGATCGGCCATAAGGCTGTTATGGTAAATGGTAAGCTGGTTTCAATACCCTCTTATCAGGTCGCGGTTGAAGACGAGATTGAGGTTCGTGAGAAGGCAAAAAAGCAGGTGCGTGTTCAAAACGCCTTAGCGCTTGCCGAAGCGAACGGTTTCGCTGAATGGATTGAGGTCGATACTAAGTCAGCGAAAGGGGTCTTCAAACGGATTCCAGACCGGGTTGATCTGCCCTCCGACATCAATGAGTCGCTCATCGTCGAGTTGTACTCCAAGTAACGCCGCCGAGGGAGTTTTCTATGTCAGAGGTTGCAGGTGGCTTTCTCAAGCCACGCATCGTCAAGGTCGACCCTGTCGCCGGTAGTCCGCATCGCGCTAAGGTCTCACTTGAGCCTTTCGAGCGTGGTTTTGGGCATACACTCGGCAATGCGCTTCGGCGAATCTTGCTGTCCTCGATGGACGGCTTTGCCGTCACCGAGGTCGAGATTCAGGGCATCCTGCATGAATACACGACGATCGAAGGCGTGCAGCAGGATGTGCTCGAGATCTTGCTCAATCTGAAGCAGCTTGCAATTCGGCTCCAAGGTCGTGATGAGGCCACCTTCACCCTCAGTAAGGTCGGCCCAGGCGCGGTGACCGCTGGCGATATCACGATTGACCACACGGCAGAGATCGCGAATCCTGGCTTGGTCATCGCTAACTTGACTGGCAAAAGCGAGCTGAGCATGTCTCTGACCGTGCGCCGTGGTCGCGGCTACGAGCCGGCCACCGTGCGTGAAGCTACCGGGAGCGAGGATCGACCCATCGGTAAACTGCCGCTGGATGCCACCTTTAGCCCGGTGCTGCGAGTCGCGATCGATGTCCAGGCGGCGCGTGTCGAGCAGCGCACTGACCTCGACCGGCTCGTCATCGATATTGAGACCGATGGTACCCTTGATGCCAAGGATGCAGTGCAGCGTGCGGCGACGATCCTGCGCGATCAGCTCAGTAGTTTCGTCGATCTTGACCAGGCAGGACCCAGTGAGGGGCTCGCCGATGAGCGTCCGAGCGAACCCGCTTATGACCCGATCCTGGTGCGTCCGGTTGACGAGTTGGAGCTGACGGTGCGTTCCGCCAATTGCCTCAAGGCCGAGAACATCTATCTGATCGGTGATCTGATCCAGCGTACCGAGGTCGAGCTGCTAAAAACGCCCAATCTTGGTAAGAAGTCGCTCACCGAGATCAAGGATGTCCTGGCCACGCGCGGGCTATCACTCGGCATGCGTCTCGAGAACTGGCCACCCGATAACCTCGAAGAGCTGATGGTCAAATAGCGACCGACTAAGAGCGACCGGAATACGACCGATCGGAACAGAACAATGCGACATCTAAAAGCTGGAAGAAAACTCAATCGGAATAGCGCACATCGGGAGGCCATGTTTCGCAACATGGCGGGCTCATTGTTCCGTCACGAGTTGATTAAAACCACCCTACCCAAGGCTAAGGAGCTGCGGCGCGTTGCCGAGCCATTGATTACCCTGGCAAAGGAAGACTCCGTCCATCATCGCCGTCTTGCCTTTGCCCGGCTGCGTGATAAGGAGGTCGTCGGCAAGCTCTTTACTGAGCTGGGTCCGCGCTATACCGAGCGTCCTGGCGGTTACCTGCGCATCCTCAAATGCGGCTTTCGTGCCGGTGATGCCGCGCCGATGGCTTACGTTGAACTCGTTGATCGTCCAGCGGTTGAGATCGAGAGCAGCGAGGATTGAAGGCTTGCAACGCCGGTGGCGCACTGATGTGCCCGACTGGAATCGATATGGCCGGGCTTAACCCGGCTATATTGGTTTGAGCTGACCCTGATGCAGGCACCTTGCGCGCGAATCGCAATCCTAAGTGACTTCGGCGAAGGCCCCTATGTGGGTCAGATGCAGCTGCGACTCAGCGCACTGGCATCCGGCGTACCAGTTGTCCGGCTGATCTCGGATCTGCCACCCTTCCGTCCAGATCTGGCCGCCTACCTGCTGCCCGGTCTGCAAGCCGGGATGCCCGCGGAAACCCTCTATTGCTGTGTTGTTGATCCTGGGGTCGGAACTCACCGCGATGTGCTGGCCGTCCAGTGCGGGGCCGACTGGTGGCTGGGGCCGGACAATGGGCTCCTTGTACCCATGCTACGCACTGTCCCTGATGCTTGTGTTTACCGCCTTCGGTGGCGGCCGCGGCAGCTGTCGGCGAGCTTTCATGGGCGCGATCTGTTTGTGCCGGTCGCGGCACGCTTGGCCGCTGGTGAGCTGCTAGATGCCGAACGCATCGATCCAGCCCAACTGGTTGGTGCCGATTGGCCGCGGGACAGCGCTCGCATCTGCTACGTCGATGCCTTTGGCAATCTGATGACCGGGCTGCTTGCCGACGACCTGGCGGAGGATACCGAACTGCAGGCTGGTGCGCTTTGGCTGCGGCGGGCGCGAACCTTTAGCGATGTCCCGATCGGCCAAGCCTTCTGGTATCGCAACGCCTTTGGTTTGGTCGAGCTTGCCCTGAATCAAGGGCGAGCCGATGTCAGCTTGGGGCTCAGTCTTGGCGCGCCAATTGCGTTTCGCGCCTATTCGCCGCCGGCTTGAAGGTGCCGGCGCGGCGCCGATGATTGGTCTACTGCAACGGGTGAGCCGGGCTCAAGTCGAGGTCGAGGGCGCGGTGATCGGTGCAATCGGCCAGGGTCTACTCGTGCTGGTCGGCGTGGTTAAGGGCGATGATGAAGCGCGCGCCCATCGGTTGCTGGACCGTCTACTGAGCTATCGCGTCTTTGCCGACGAAAGGGGCCGAATGAATCGCAGTCTGGTCGATGTCGCTGGTGGCTTGCTCTTGGTGCCTCAGTTCACGCTGGCGGCGGAGACCAAAAAGGGTACGCGTGCGAGCTTTACCAGCGCTGCAGCCCCTGAACCGGCTGAGCGACTGTTCCATCTGCTGTTGGATCAAGCGCGTGCACGACATCGGCCGGTGGCAAGCGGGCGGTTTGGCGCCGACATGCAGGTAAGCCTGACCAACGATGGGCCAGTGACCTTCTGGTTGGAGTCTTGAGGACTGTCTACATCTTCAGTCGTACTGACCTGTTGATCTGCTGTATCGCCATTGATGCCACCAGTGGAGGCCCTGAATCCGATGACCACCGCCGATACCTCTGAACATCGCATCGCTGAGATCGAGCGGCATACGCTTGAGACCCAGGTGCGGGTGAAGCTCGATCTCGACGGCGTTGGTCGTGCCCAATTCGATACTGGTGTGCCCTTCTTGGAACACATGCTGGATCAGATCGCTCGTCATGGGCTGATCGATCTCGAGGTGCGGGCAAGCGGGGATCTGCAGATCGATGCCCACCATACAGTCGAGGACGTCGGTATTACGTTTGGCCAGGCGCTGGCCGCGGCCTTGGGCGATAAGGCGGGGATTCGCCGCTATGGCCATGCCTACGTGCCGCTAGACGAGGCCCTGTCGCGGGTCGTGCTGGATCTCTCGGGGCGGCCAATGCTGACCTATGAGGTGCCTTATACCAGGGCGCTGATCGGCGGCTTTGATGTTGATTTGCTCCGTGAATTCTTCCAAGGCCTGGTCAATCATGCGGCGATGACCTTGCAGATCGATAATCTGCGCGGGATCAATGCCCATCATCAAGCCGAGACCCTCTTTAAGGCCTTTGGTCGGGCGTTACGCATGGCGGTCGAGCCTGATCCGCGCATGGCGGGTATCATGCCCTCAACCAAGGGTAGCCTCTGATCCAATACCATTGCCCGCTGGAGGGCCTTCGATGCTGCTAATTCCCGCGATCGACCTCAAAGACGGCCGCTGCGTGCGGCTGCGACAGGGCCGGATGGACGACGAGACTGTGTTCTCCGATGATCCCGTCGAGGTCGCCGGGCGCTGGGTCAAGGCGGGTGCGAAACGCTTGCATCTGGTTGATCTGAATGGGGCCTTCGCTGGCGCACCGGTGAATGGCGAGGCGATCCGCGCCATCGCCGCTGCCTTCCCTGATCTGCCGATCCAGGTCGGTGGCGGTATCCGTGATGAGCAGACCATCGGCGCCTACCTCGAGGCCGGGGTGCATTGGTGCATCATCGGCACCCAGGCGGTCAAGGAGCCGGCGTTGGTGGCACGCGCCTGCGAAGCCTTTCCAGGTCATATCATCGTTGGGCTGGATGCCAAGGAGGGTCGGGTGGCGATCAATGGCTGGGCCGAGGTGACCGAGTATCCTGTCGAGGCCCTGTCGAAACGCTTCGAGAACGACGGCGTCGCGGCCATCGTCTACACCGACATCGGTCGTGACGGGATGTTGACCGGGCCCAATATCGAGGCGACCCGGGCCCTTGCCGATGCGATCACGATCCCGGTGATCGCCTCCGGCGGCATTACTCATCTCGACGATCTGCGCGCCTTGGCGGCGGTGGCCGAGCCCGGCATCATCGGTGCGATTACCGGTCGCGCCATCTATGAAGGCACGCTGGATTTTGCTGCGGGGCAGCGTGTCGCGGCAACTGCCGTCGCGATCTGAGCGGGATCTCTCCGTGAGTCGTCAGTATCCGCGCGCGGCTGAATTGGTCAGGCAACGCAAAAGGAGGGAGATAGGTGTCCGATGTCTTGAATCGACTCTCTGATGTGCTTGAGGCCCGTAAGGGGGCTGACCCCAGTACCTCCTATGTCGCCAAGCTCTATGCAAAGGGGCTCGACGCCATCCTGAAGAAGATCGGTGAGGAGGCCACCGAGACGGTGATGGCGGCCAAGGACGGTGATCCGGAGAAACTGGTCCATGAGCTTGCCGACCTCTGGTTCCATTCGCTGGTGCTGATGGCCGATCAGGGCCTGCATCCAGATGCCGTGCTGGCTGAGCTGGATCGCCGCTTTGGTCTTTCCGGGCTGACCGAGAAGGCTTCGCGGTCGGATGAGGCCCAGACTCGGCCGGGATGACGATGCGCTTTCAGCCTGAGACCTGGTATCAGCGTGCCATTGGCCGATTGCCTGCGCGGCTGAGTCGGCTCGATGCAGCGGCTGTCTCCCGGATTTATGCACCAGGGTATGACCATGCGGTATAGTTTCCGGTTGGGGGTTGGATCGCAGAAGAGGTGAGACGCGGTTAACGTGGTGACTGCCTGAGGCTGCGTAAAACGAATATTTCGGTTGCCCAAGCTGGGCAACCTCAAGGTTTGTCCCGGAGGTTTCGATGGGCGTTGGTGGAATCGGTATTTGGCAACTCTTAATCATCCTCTTGATCGTGGTGCTGCTGTTTGGCACCAAGCGATTGAAGAGCATTGGCTCGGACCTCGGTAATGCGGTGAAAGGTTTTCGCTCAGCGATGACCGATGCTGATAAGGCCGGCGATGACGACCAAGACCCGAAGCGGCTCGATACCGCTAAGTCTGAGCAGACCACGGATGCCGTGGGGGCAAGCGCGGATTCGGCCTCGACGAAACCAGCGGACAAGACCAAGGTCTGAGCGGCCTCTCGTTGGGCTGGGCAAGCGGGCGTTTGAATAGGTTGGAATAGGGCGGATGAGATGTTCGATGTCGGTGCCTTAGAGCTGCTGGTGATTAGTGTTGTCGCACTGATCGTAGTCGGCCCTGAGCGGCTGCCCAAGCTAGCCCGAGCCGCTGGTCTATGGGTGGGTCGCGCGCGGCGCGCCTTCGCCTCGGTGAAGGACGAGATCGATCGCGAGATCAAGGCGGAAGAACTCAAGGAGATCCTCCGCAAGCAGTCCGAGAGCCGGCCGTTGGATACCATTCTCGAAGAGACCATGAACCCGCGCCCGACGCCAAGGGCGAGCGGACAGACCAGCTCGCAGGCTGGGGGTTTGAATGCAGGCGCGGATAACGGCCTAGCCTCAGAGGGTTTAGACGCCAGTCTCAAGAAGGCCCCTGAAACGCCCAAGGATCGCGCATGAGTCCTAGCGGCAAGCGGCAGCGCACTACCGGGCCTGATGCCATTGGGGCGGACGGCTTGGGTGGTGAGCAGCCATTCATCTCGCATCTGATCGAGCTGCGCGATCGCCTGATTCGTATGCTCATCGCCATCGCACTGGTGTTCTTGGTGTTGTTTCCGTTTGCGAACGACATCTACAGCTTCGTCGCCGAGCCGATCCGCGCGCAGCTACCGGCCGGCTCGCAGATGATCGCGACCCAGGTCGCCTCGCCCTTCCTGACTCCCTTCAAGCTGACCTTGGTGGTGGCGATCTTCGTCGCCATGCCGTATCTGCTCTATCAGTTCTGGGGGTTTATCGCGCCGGGCCTCTATACCCATGAAAAGCGCTTGGCGCTGCCGTTGGTGAGTTCCAGTATCCTATTGTTCTACCTCGGGATGCTGTTTGCCTATTACGCGGTGTTTCCGCTGGTGTTTGGCTTCTTCTCCGCCGTCACACCCGAAGGTGTCGCGCAGATGCCGGATATCGCGTTTTATCTTGAATTCGTGCTGAAGCTCTTCTTTGCCTTTGGCATCGCCTTTGAGATCCCGATCGCGACCATCCTGCTGGTGGCCATTGGCGCGACCACACCGGCGGCACTGAAGCAAAAACGACCCTATGTGATTGTCGGTGTTTTCGTCGCCGGCATGCTGCTGACGCCGCCGGATGTGATCAGCCAGACCCTGCTGGCCTTGCCGATGTGGCTATTATTCGAGGCTGGGATCTTCTTCTCCCGCTTTGTCGAGCCCAAGGCCACAGAGGATGAAGGCCCTGAGTCGCCCAAGGGTGGATCTGACGGCCTTGGTGGAGCTAAGCGGCCCGCGCAGACTGATCATCCGATGGATGGCGGTCTATCGACGATCGTCGGCGCCGAGATTGACGGCGGCGATCGCAACGAGCCAGGCCGCTATCGGCCGATGACCGATGAGGAGATGGAGGCTGAGCTTGATGCGATCGAAGCAGAAGAGCTAGAGACGCTTGCGACTAAGCGCGAGACCGAGCCGCCTCTGCCGCCGAGCCCCGGCGCTGGCTCATCCGATGATTCGGAGCCTGAAGTGCTGATCGAGACCCTGATCCGCAAGGCGAATCAGCTTCGGGCATCGGGTGATGTCGCCAATGCCAAGCAGTTGCTGTATCGAGTGCTTGAAGAAGGCAACGCCGACCAACGCGCGGTTGCTCGCAATATCCTTGTTGATCTGGACCAGTGAGCAATCGGCTTCTGTTCATCCGCGCCGGGCACCTGTCGGCACCCTCGGCGCGCGCTGCTGAAGGCGCTTGCCCAGTGCGATAGCTCGCTCACTGTTTCGGTAAACAATCACACCATGAGTATCAAATCCGATCGCTGGATTCGCCGCATGGCGAGCGAGCAGGGCATGATCGAGCCTTACATCCCGGGCCAGATCCGGGAGTCGGAAGGCGGTGGTCGCGTCATCTCCTATGGCACCTCGAGCTACGGCTACGATATCCGCTGTGCCGATGAGTTCAAGATCTTCACGAATATCAACTCGGCCATCGTCGATCCAAAGAACTTCGACTCCTCGAGCTTCGTTGATCTCAAAGCCGATGTGTGTATCATTCCGCCGAATTCCTTCGCGCTAGCGCGCACGGTCGAATACTTCCGTATCCCACGCAATGTGCTGACCATCTGTCTTGGTAAGAGCACCTATGCGCGTTGTTTTCGTGGTGATACGCGGGTTGCGCTGCTCGACGGCTCCACGCCGACCTTGGAGGAGATGGCAAGGCGGGGCGAGCAGGGAGAGCTGTTCTGGGGGTATAGCATTGGCCAAGATGGTCGGGTCATCACCGCTCTGCTCGAGGCGCCGCGTTATATCGGCCGCGACGCATTGCTCGAGCTGAGGCTCGACAACGGCCAGCAGATCCATTGCACGCCGGATCACGAATTCGTGCTGCGTGATGGCCGCATGCTCGCAGCCAACGAGTTGCGCCCGAACGATTCATTGATGCCCTTATATCGGTATCTTGCTCGTGGCTACGAGATGGTCTATCAACCGTCTAATGGCCATCTGTCTCCAACGCATCGGCTTGCCGATGAATGGAACCTGCGAAATGGCCTGTACGAGGATGCGCTAGGAACGCACCGGCACCATAGTCGACTGCAACAGGCCGAGGTCATGCGCGAGGCCTTGGATGTGACGGGCACGATCCGTGGTGCGGCTCCTCTCCTTGACTGCGATCGTTCGGTCTTCCGGCGATTTCCGGACGTGATCGCTGCCTTTCCAGGGAAAGGGGCACCAGCGACAAGGGAGTCGGCGGC
>Ga0180435_10007149_pt1 | contig 10653 bp, 5 predicted proteins | sample SS_ome_3_FD_132467 | JGI IMG/M metagenome (GOLD analysis project Ga0180435, IMG submission 132467) | Hypersaline lake sediment archaeal communities from the Salton Sea, California, USA - SS_3_S_1 metaG | ecosystem: Environmental > Aquatic > Non-marine Saline and Alkaline > Hypersaline > Sediment... | reverse complement strand
CGGCGATGCCCCAGGCGCCCAGTGGCACCAGCGAAGTGCCCAGCCAATGGGCCAGCCCCGTCGTGGAAACCGCGGCGGCCAGGCTGAGGCCGCCGCCGAACAGGATCAGGATTTCCCAGGGCAATTCCTTGGTCTGCTGCCAGTTCAGCAAGCGCAGGGTGTTACGACCGCCGCTGGGGACCAGGAACATCACGAACGCCGCCGCCATCACGATACCGGGGTCGGTGACGCCGTCCAGCGGCAGGAACTTCGACAACCACGGCCGGGTCATCCAGCCGGCTACGACGCAGAGGAAAATGATGCCGACCCGCCGCTCGGCGCTGGACGGTGGCCCCAGGGATTCTTTCAGGCTGCGCAACAGTTCGCGGGTTTCCGTCGAGGTGTGGAACGAGATGGGGTAGACCATCCGGGTCAGCACCAGCCAGCACAGCGGCAACATGATGGCCGTCACGGGTACGCCCACCAGCATCCAGCGGGCGAAGCTGATCTCGATACCGTAGTTCTCGGCCAGGAATGCCGCCAGGAAGGCGTTCGGCGGTGTGCCGACCAAAGTGGCGACACCACCGATGGTGGCGCCGAAAGCAGTGCCGAGCAGCAGGCACAAGGTGAAGTTCCTGCGTTCTTCCGCGCTGATTTCCCTGACGGTATCGGCCATCACCGCGATCACGGACGTCACGATCGGCAGCAGCATCATCGTGGTGGACGTATTGGTCATCCACATCGACAGCAGCGCCGCGGTCAACATGAAACCGCCGACCAGCGAGCGGCCGTCGGTGCCGGAAGCCGTCAGCAACACCAGCGCGATCCGCCGGTGCAGGTCCCAGCGCTGCATGGCCAGAGCGATCATGAAACCGCCCAGGTACAGGTAGATGATCGGGTTGGCGTAGTGCGACGCCGCCTCTCTCATCGACGTGATGCCCAGCGGCGCGAACAGGAGCAGCGGCAGGAAAGCCGTCACGCCGACCGGCCGCGCCTCGGTGGCCCACCAGATCGCCATCCAGGCGCCGACCGCCGCCGTGCGCCAGGCCGGAGCGTCGAGCCCCCCCTGCGGGCCGATGAACAGCATCAACAGGCAGACCACCGGTCCGGCCCAGATGCCGATGTCCTGGTAGCGGGCGCGAGCGGCGCGGAGTTCCATCAGTCGAATAGCGGTCCCGTAAAAGAAACCGGGGAGCAAATGCTCCCCGGTGCAGTGCTGTTGTCAGAGATTACCACGCCATGCGGATATCCAGGTAGTAGGCGCGTCCGAGATCGCTGTGGGCATCGGAGAAGTAACCGAAGTAACGGTCGGCCAGAGGCGCCCGCTCGTCGGTGAGGTTGCGGATGCCGAAGCGCGCACGCGTCACGCTGCCCCACAGGTTGAAACGGTAGTCCACCGTGGCGTTGAAGGTGCTGTGCGAGGGAATCACCCACTGCGTACCGTCGCTCCGTTCCAGGGAGGTCTGGATGAAATCACTCAGGTACAACCAGGACAGAGAGGCGCCCCAGTCGTTCTTGCGCCAGTTCAGGCGAGCGTTCATCTTCTGTTCCTGGTTGCCGTCCTGTCGCAGGATGTCGGCGAAACCGGTCACGGGGTAGTTGGACGGGATGATGCCATCCTCCTGTGCCCTCAGCAGTTCCTGCGCCTTGCCACCGGGTTCCTGGTCGTAAACCGTGTAGATCGAACCGAGCCAGTTGAAGCTCCAGTCGCCCCAACCCGTGGAAACGTCGTAGTACAGACCGAAGTCGATACCCTGCACGATGCGCGTGTCCAGGTTGGCGTACTGGTCGTTCACGAAGTCCATGTCACCGGCCGGGCACAGGCCCACGGCTTCGTAGTAGGGAATGTACTCTTCGTCCACCGGATCTCGGCCGACGGCCGTGTTGCCGGTGCAATCGCCGGGCCCACCCTCGAGCCTCAGCAGCAGGTCGTAGAGGGTATGATTTTCCTCACCGAACAGGCCGATGGTGTCTTTCTTCTCGATCTTCCAGAAGTCGATCGTCATCGTCAGGTTCGGGATCGGCGTCAGCACAGTACCGATCGAGTAGTTATCCGACTTCTCGGGCTTGAGATCCTTGCTGCCGAAGGCCCGTCGCTGGATGGTATTCCTGCAATCGAGCACGTCCTGGTCCGGATCGCCGCCGAAATCGGCCGCGTATTGGCACAGGTAATCGGTACGCGTGTTGTTTCGCACCACCAGCCCCTCGTTGATCGTGACCAGGTTCGGAGCACGGAATGCTTCGGACCAGGAACCGCGCAGCAGGAACCACTCGGTCGGGCGCCAGCCGAAGGCGATCTTCGGCACGGTGGTGCTGCCCACGTCCGAGAAGTTCTCGTAACGCAGGGCGAACTGCAGGTCGAGCGTCGAGAAGAGCGGGACAGCCAGCTCGGCGAACAGCGAGGTCACGCTGCGGTCGCCGCTGCTGTCCGGGGTCGGGCTGGAGTTGACCACGTCGGAGACGAACGGGTAGGTATCGCCTTCCCAGTCGGTGAAGGTGATCGTGCCGTCCAGGCGGTCGTCGCGGTCGTCGCTGAACGATTCCTCGCGGTACTCGACACCGGCCAGCATGCCGACGGGGCCGCCCCAGACATCGAACAGGTCGGCGCTGCTGACCTTGAAGTCGACCAGGAACAGGTCGGTCTCGCTGTCGCGGCGCACGTCGACCAATGCCCGGTCGATATTGGTCCGCTCGGGATCGCCCGCGCCCCAGGGGTTGTAGGCAGCCGGGGTCGGGTCGCTCAGCGCCTCCTGCATCAGGTTGTTGGAGATGCGGTTGGAGGTTACGTCGTTACGCTCGGCCTTGTTGTACAGGATTGCGGCATCCCAGTCCCAGTTGTCACCCCAACTGCCGCGCAGGCCCTGCAGGATCCGGTAGACCTTGGCATCGGTGTTGACGATGCGTGGCACCTCGGCGTAGCGGTAGTTGTCGATCGTCATTTCCAGGCCTTCGCAGGGCACGTCCGGGCCGATGATGTCCTCGGACAGCCGGTTCGGCGAGCCGCAGGGCCCCAGCGGGTTCCAGTAGTTGTCCGCCGAAACGCGGAGACGCACCGAAGTGAAGGAATAGGAAGGGTGACGGATCAGGTTGGTCGCCGACTGGTACCAGGAGAACTCGGTGTAGGCCTCCATCCCGTTGGCGAATTCGTGGTTGAGGTAGAAATAGGAATTGAACCGGTCCAGTTCCGAGACGAGGTCGCGATTCTCGTTCAGGTTGTAGCGGTAGGTGCCCTGCCCGTCCGCGTGACCGCAGACGTTGTCGGCGATGACATAGCTTTCCTCTCCGCACCGTGGATCACCGAAGGGGTAAGTCTCGAACTCACCGGCCGAATCGACGATACCCCGCGCCCGCAGTCCATACGGGTCGCCCGACATGCTCTTGACCAGGTCGAACTGACCCCAGTTGGAGTTGGCGCTGTCGTTGCGGAAATCGGTGGTCGAACCGAGACTGGAGTCCAGCCAGGGAGAATCATCGGGCAGATACCGGCGGTAATCCGAGTCGGCCCACTTCGGGTCGTCCTGCGAATTGACGCGGTCGCGGTTGTAGATGTTGATGAAAGCGCCCACCTGGGTCGCGCCGTCGTTGAAGGAGTCGCCCCACTCGATGGTCACGCTGAAATCGTCGCGCGGAATGTTGTCGTAGGTGGTGTAGCGGCCGCGAATGCTGAAGCCGTCGTAGTCGTCGCGCATCACGGTGTTCACCACGCCGGCCACGGCGTCGGCGCCGTAAATGGCCGAGGCGCCGTCACGCAGGACCTCCACGCGTTCCAGGCCGAACACCGGGATCGACGCGGAGTTCGCGGTGTTGACCGGCACGAAACTGCCGCCGACCTCCTCGGTCTGGTAGGTGGCCGAATTCACCACGCGGCGGCCGTTCATCAACACCAGGGTGTTGCCGGTGCCGATGTTGCGCAGGTTGAAGGCGCCGACATCGCCGCGCGCGGAGTTCACACCGCCGGAGATGTTTTCGGCCTCGTTGAAGAAGTTCTGGCCCTGCTCGGGCATCACGTCGAGCAATTCCTCACCCGATTCGATGCCGAAATCGTCGATGGCCTGGACGTCGACGACCGAAACCGACAGGGCCTCGTTGATCGCGGCGCCCTTGATCTGGGAGCCGGTAACGATCACTTCCTCGATGGCGTCATCCGCCAGTTCGGTGGCTGCATCGTCGTCGTCGGTGGTCTGGGCCAGTGCGGCGGATGCCGCCAATACTGAAAAAAAGGCAATAGCTGCCCTTACTATCTGCGGATAGGTCATGTTGACTGCTCCTCCCATGTGCCCTTTTGGGGTCATTGCGGCACATTCCCCGCTGTGCCGGGAGCGCTCGGCGTTAACCGATGGTCGCTAGCATATCATCCGTAGACTGCGGTTTCCTCCACGAATCGAGATTGATTTCTCCGTCGCGCCGCAACCGGGCACCAAACACGGGCGGCGCCGGCAGCGCGTTGTAGAAAAACGGGTTCGAAAAATAGTAGGCGCCGGTGTCGTGCAGCATGACGAAATCACCGGGTTCGAGCAACGGCAGGGAAGCCTCTCGTGCCACCACGTCACCGGCAAAGCAGAGCGGGCCGGCGATATCCTGCGTGACGGCCGCACCCGTTTTCCGGCGCCCCGATCCATCGTACGCGGAAACGCGAATCTTCCAATGGTCCGGCATGAACACCGTGCGGGTTGCGACCTGCGCGCCGGCGTGCGAAATCGCGATATGGCGGCCGCCGGATTGCTTGGTGTACTCGATGCGCGAGGCGATAAACCCGTTTTTCGCGTAGATGGAGCGGCCAAACTCGGTTCGCACGCGGTACGCGCCGCCGAACAGGACCGGCGCCTGCTCTCGCAGGAGATTCGCGTAATCCGAAAACCGCGGCGTGACCTCTTCGCTCTCGAAATTGACCGGCAAGCCGCCCCCGATGTCGATGGCGTCGACCTGGCTGCGCCCCAGTGTTGCATTGATCTCCTCGGCGAGCGCAGCGGTCTTGCGCACCCCGGCCGCCATCATGTCCAGGCTGCAGCCCTGCGAGCCGACGTGCACGTGCAAGGAATTCAGCCAGGGGTGGTCACGGTAGCACTCAACGAGCCTGGCGCGATTTCCCGGGTCTTCCAGCGCCACGCCGAACTTCGACGAGGCCGTGGCCGTGCTCATCGCATCGATGCGCCCGGCCCCGACCTGGGGGTTGAGGCGGAACCCGATCGACGGCCGGCCGCGAATCGCGCCGGACATCGAGCGGACCCGCTCGAACTCCTGGAAGCTGTCGATGTTGAGGTTGACGCCGAGTTCCAGCACGCGCCGCAGCACGGAGCGGGTTTTCGCCGGCTCGTCGAAAACGATCTGCCGCGGTTCGAAACCGGCGCGCAGCGCCTGCTCGAGTTCACCCGGGCTGGCGACCTCGCAGCCCATGCCGCTGTCGCGCACGAGTTCCAGCGCGCGCCGCATCGTGTTCGCCTTGGCGGCGAACATGTGCTCGAAATGACCGGGAAAAGCCTGCTTCAGCTCATCGATGGTTTCGCGCACCCGGCTCGTGACCACGAACCCGGCGAGCGGGGTCTCTTCATCGAGCAGACCGCCCTCGATCGCCGCGCTCAGTACGCGCTCATGAATTCCGTTGTCCATCAGGGAATCCTAGCACCGCCGCTCGCCGGGAGACCAACGGGGCCTCCCGGCGGCGGTCGGTAGACACCGGGGAGCGGGGACTCCCCGGATACCGAACTACCGGCCTGGTTACCAGGACATGCGAACGTCCAGGTAGTAGGCGCGGCCGAGGTCGCTGTGGGCGTCGGAGAAGTAACCGAAGTAGCGGTCCGCCAGCGGTGCGCGTTCGTCGGTCAGGTTCCGAATGCCGAACTGGACACGCGTGCGGCTGTCCCACAGGTCGAAGCGGTAGTTGATCGTGGCGTTCCAGGTACTCATCGAAGGGATCACCCACTGCGTGCCGTCGGCCAGTTCCAGGGAGGTCTGGACGAAATCACCCAGGTAGAACCAGGCCAGGGAAGCGCCCCAGTTGTCCCGGTCCCAGTTCAGGCGCGCGTTCATCTTCTCTTCCTGGTTGCCGTTCTGGCGCAGCAGGCTGTCGAAACCGCCCACCGGGTAGTTCGACGGCAGGATGCCCGCTTCCTGTGCCTGCAGCAGCAGGCTGGCCCTGACGCCCGGCTCCTGGTCGTAGCGCGTGTAGATGGAACCCTGCCAGGAGAACGACCAGTCACCGAAGCCGGTGGAGACGTCGTAGTACAGGCCGAAGTCGAAGCCCTCGACGATGCGCTTGTCGAGGTTCGCGTAGTTGTCGTCGATGTAGTCGGCGCGTCCCGCCGGGCACAGACCGACCGACTCGAAGATCGCCGTCTCGTCGTCGTCCGCCGCGACGCGGCCGACCTCCGGGTTGCCCACGTTGGCGCAATTGCTGTTGCCTTGCTCCAGGTAGAACAGCAGGTCGAGCATGGTCTGGTTCTCTTCGCCGAACAGGCCGATCGTGTCCTCCTTGTCGATCTTCCAGAAGTCGAGCGTCATGGTCAGGTTTTCTATCGGGGTCAGCACCACGCCGATGGACGAATTCTCGGATTTCTCCGGCTCGAGCTGATCGCTGCCGCGGGCGCGGCGCTGCATGCTGTAGGTGCAATTGAGATCAGCTGCCTCGGGCAGGTCGCTGTTGTCCTGCGCATACTGGCACAGCCAGTCCTGGTTGGTGTTGTTACGCACCACCAGCGATTCGTTCACCGTGATCAGGTTCGGCGCCCGGAAGGCCTCGGACCAGGAACCGCGCAGCAGGAACCACTCCGTCGGTCGCCAGCCGAAGGCGATCTTCGGTACCGTGGTGCTGCCGACGTCCGAGAAGTTCTCGTAACGCAGCGCCAGCTGGACGTCCAGGGTATCGAGCACCGGGATGGCGAACTCGGTAAACAGCGAGGTGACGCTGCGGCTGCCGCTGTTGTCTGCGGTCGGGCTCGAGTTCAGGACATCGGAAACGTAGGGGAAGGTCTCGCCGTCGTAATGCGTGTACACGATCGTGCCGTCCAGGCGCGGGTCGCGGTCGTCCTTGAAGGATTCATCGCGGTACTCGGCGCCGGCCAGGAAGCCCACCTCGTTGCCGCCCCAGATCCGGAACAGCGAGGGGTTCGACACCTTGAAGTCGATCAGCGCGAGTTCCGCCTCGTTGTTGCGGTAGACGTCCACCAGCGCGCGCTCGATGTTGGTCCGGTCGACTTCGCCCGCCCCCCAGGGGTTGTAGGCGTTGGGGCTGGTGTCAGCCAGCGCTTCCGCCAACAGGGTGTTGGAGACACGGTTGCGCGTGACCTCGTCGCGCTCCGCCTTGTTGTACAGGATCGCGCTGTCCCAGTCCCAATTATCGCCGAACGAACCGCGGAAACCCTGCAGGATGCGATAGGTCTTCGCGTCGTTGTCGACGATGCGCGGCACCTCGGCCCAGCGGTAGTTGTCGATCCTCAGCTCCAGGCCCTCGCAGGGCACGTCCGGCCCGATCACTTCCTCGGGCAGGCGGTACGGCGAACTGCAGGGACCCAGCGGGTTGTAGTAGTTGCCCGCCGCGACGAACATGTTGAGTCCCGTCAGCACGGTCGATGGGTGCCGGATCAGGTTGGTGTTGGCCTGGTAGTAGGACAGCTCCGTGTAAGCCTCGATCCCGTTCGCGAACTCGTGGATGAAGTAGGCGTAGGAATTGAAGCGGTCGAGCTCGGAGACCAGGTCGCGGTTGGCGTTCAGGTTGTAGCGGTAGGTGCCCTGCCCGTCCCGGTGACCGCAGACGTTGTCCGCGATCACGTAGCTCTCGTCTCCACAACGCGGATCTCCGAAGGGGTAGGTCTCGAACTCGCCGGCGCTGTCGACGATGCGCCGCGCGACCAGGCCGTACGGGTCGCCCGACATGCTCTTGACGATGTCGAACTGGCCCCAGTTGGAGTTGGCGCTGTCGTTGCGAAAGGCCGTGTCGCCGAACCAGGGGGAGTCTTCGGGTATATACCGCCTGTAGTCGGAATCGGCCCACTTCGGATCGTCCTGCGAATTGACGCGATCGCGGTTGTAGATGTTCATGAAGAAACCCACGCGGGTCGCGCCGCCGTTGAACAGGTCGCCCCACTCGATCGTCACGCTGGCGTCGTCGCGTGGAATGTTGTCGTAAGAGGTGTAACGGCCGCGTATCGTGAAGCCCTCGAAGTCCTCGCGCATGACGGTATTGACCACGCCGGCCACCGCGTCGGCGCCGTAGATGGCGGAGGCGCCGTCGCGCAGGATTTCCATGCGCCGGACGCCGAACACGGGAATCGACGTCGCGTTGGCCGTGTTGACCGGCACGAAGCTGCCGCCGACCTCTTCGGTCTGGAAAGTCGCGGAATTGACCACGCGGCGGCCGTTCATCAGCACCAGGGTGTTGCCGGTGCCGATGTTGCGCAGGTTGAAGGCGCCGATATCGCCGCGTGCCGAGTTCACGCCGCCGGCGATGTTCTCGGCCTCGTTGAAGAAGTTCTGGCCCTGCTCGGGAATGACGTCCAGCAGTTCGTCGCCGGACTGGATACCGAAATCGTCGATGGCCTGCATGTCCACCACCGAGACGGACAGCGCGTCGTTGATCGCCGCGCCCTTGATCTGGGAACCGGTGACGATCACTTCCTCGATGTCACCCGCTTCCTGCTCGGCCGCGGACTGCTCGGTGTCGGTCTGTGCCAGCGCGGGCAATGCGATCAGCATCGCCAGCGCAATCGGGGTCAGTTTCAGGAAACGTGCATAGTTCATCTGTTCTGCTCCTCTTGGATGTTTTCTTGCCAGGAACACCGGAACGTGTCCCCCGACGTGTCCGGCAAGTCGTTTGAATCGGTCCCGAAAGGTCGCGCATGCGGGAGCCGGGCGCGTCGCCGCACCCGGACGGGAAACGAAAAGGGAATACTGCCGAGGCTCCCGAACGGCTCGCTCGACCACGCGGCGGGACCGCCGCGTGCCGGAAGCCGGCAATCCCCCGCAACAGGCCGGGTCAGCTCAGGGGCCACGACGCGCTCACCGCCAGGATGCCCGGGAACGGGCCGACCTTCACCACCGGGGCGCGATTGTGGGTGACCGATTCCATACCTCATCCTAGCCCCCGCCTCTAACCGGGACTAATGACAGTTTTTCGGCAGTGTATAACCTTGGGTTATGCCTTACGCAGGCTTGTCTGCTCCAGGAATTGCGTCACGCAAATTCGCAGGTATTGCACGAACTCCCGGCACACGTGAGTCAGTGGCGTTTTTTCGAGACGCAGCACGGCGATTTCGAATTTCAACTCCGGTTCCAGGGGCCAGACGCTTACGCCTTCCGTGCTGGCCGAGTGCGCGGTCACCTGGTCGGCGATCATCACGCCGACGCCCTGGGCAACCAGGGCCTTCGCCACCTGGTATGTTTCCGCCCAGGCGATCGTCTGCAGGCTGACGCCGCTCGCCTCGATATGGGATGCGACCAGCCGCCCCAGCGGCCCCCGACGGTCGAGACTGATACAGGGCAAGCTCTCCAGGTCCTGCACGGTCAAGTGGCTCCGTGCCCCGAAGTCCGCATCTCCGGGCGCGAGCACGCAAAACGTTCCCGTGCCCAAAGACTCGCTGACGATCCCGGGGCGGATGTCGGGGTCGAACGCGAAACCCACGTCGACCCTCGATTCGAGCAGGGCGGCACAGATGCCGTCGTAGTGTTGGGTTTCCACCGCGAAAAACACTTCCCTGTGCTCCTCCCGATAGCCTGCGATGGCGGCGGGAAGGACTTCCACGCCCAGCGCCGGAATCGCGGCGAGGCGAATCCGCCCCTGCTCCATGCCTTGCAGGTTGCCCGCGACCTGGCGCAAGCGATCGAGGCTGGCAGCGACCTCGGCGGCATGGGTAAAAAGCACGTTCGCTTCCGGCGTCGGCACCAGCTTGCCGCGCACGCGCTCGAACAGGACGTAACCGAGTTGTTGCTCGGCGTGGGCGAGTACCTTGCTCACCGATGGTTGAGAGACGTTCAGGATTTTCGCGGCCTGGGTGATGGAACCGCAGGAATAGACCGCGTGGAAAACCTCGATGTGGCGCAAGCGCATGGCGGCGGACCGGCTAGCGGCCTGGCCGCGTGCGCTGACACGGCGCGGTCAGGGCCGCCGGGGCGCCGCTGGTCGGTGTTTTCGTCTTCATGTTGCACGCTCCCTGCCGATCAGGGCGGTCGCAAGTGGTCGTATATCCTGTCCTACTTCCGCCATCCGAGGCAAGCGGACGAGTCGCCTGCCGGCGGGGATCGGCAACGGCGCCCTTTCTGGCCTATACTCGGCCGGAGCCTAGACCCGAACCGCCCGCAGAAAGCACACATGGCCGCACCCAGGACAGACCTCAGCTACAACGACACCCAGCGGCTCGACCTGTACCGGGTCGAAGAGCCGGATCGTCCGCTGGTGATCTGCGTGCACGGGGGCGGCTTCGTGTCCGGTGCGCGCGACGACTACCGGTGCAGGCAGGCGGCGGAACTGTTGTTGAATGCGGGGTTCAACAGCGCTTCCGTTTCCTACGCGCTCGCTGACGAGACGGACCGCTTCGCCAGGTGGCCGCGGAATCTGTTCGATGTGGCCGACGCGGTCGATTTCCTCGCGGAAAACGGGGAGCGTTTCGGTTACGACGCGTCGCGCTTTGCGCTGCTGGGCTTTTCCGCCGGGTGCTGCCTGTCGAACCTGTACATCCAGGGCGG
>Ga0180435_10007148_pt1 | contig 10655 bp, 8 predicted proteins | sample SS_ome_3_FD_132467 | JGI IMG/M metagenome (GOLD analysis project Ga0180435, IMG submission 132467) | Hypersaline lake sediment archaeal communities from the Salton Sea, California, USA - SS_3_S_1 metaG | ecosystem: Environmental > Aquatic > Non-marine Saline and Alkaline > Hypersaline > Sediment... | reverse complement strand
TCACCCTCCCCGGCCGCTACCGCGTCCGACCCTCCCGGAGGGAGGGTGGAATTGTGCACCGGTAAATAGGTGTGGTAGTTCATCCCCAGCATCAGCACGCTTTGCACGCCGTCGAGTACGTATTGGGGGTGCTGGTAAGCCTCGGTGCGGTCGCCAAAGTAGTGCATTTGCCCGGCGAAACCGGAATCCAGCCAGTCGTGCAGTCGGGAGATCCCTCGAGGCTCAACCGCCGGACAAGCCCCCGTCCATTGAAACCCCAAGCGAGTCGCTTCGGTTTTCAGCGCGGTCGTCAGTTTGGTTGTAGCGGTCATTGAGGCAGTTTTTTGGGGGATTTGGCGATGCGATAGCTTGCCGACGGGGGCTCGCGTAATTAGCCTGAAACGAAGAGGCGAATCGACGGATCAGGCGATCCATCGTACGACAACACCAACGAGAATACATCATGCATTCATTGAACTCACATCGACGGGTCGGCCTGATGGCCGTCATTCTGTTTTGCGGCATCTTTTTGGCGGCGTCGACGCCGGCTCACGCCTGGGGGCCGGGCTATCCACCATTTCCCGGGTATTCGTACGGTTCGTCACCCTACTCGCTGGGTAGATTGCCCATGCCGCCCTATTTTGCAATTCATCCCCCAGTTTACTACAGTCAGCCCGTCCCGCGAACGTATGGTTACAGCCCCTTTGCTTATGGGCCGTGCGTGATGACGCCGGAGGTCGCGGCCCCCACGCCCGCACCGAAGACGATCATCAATCCGCATGTGGAACCTCAAAGTGCGGACGAAAGCGACCGATTGGCGGGCAATTCGAAGGTGATCGAGAACCCGTTTTGTGCCGACGGCGTGAAGCCGACATCGATGATAGCACCTGCTTCGGCTCGAGGGACCATGACAATTGTCGCCGAATGATGGCCCGTACGACGGACATTCCTGTCCGTCGAAATGGCTTTCAGGTGGATCATCCTATGTAGAAGCGGCGGATCTGGAGATCCACCGTACGGGAATCGACGGACAGGAATGTCCATCGTACGGTAAGTTGACGCAATCGACCTTGGCCGGTTGGGGTGAAGTCGCTACTATACCGCCCGATCAACCCACGGACCCATACTGCGCGGGGCCGGCCTGCTCGCAGAAGAGGTGAGTAGCCGCGGTTGATCGCACTTATCCCGTTGAGCGTGTTTGTCCGGTCCTTGTCGAAGCGCTCAGTGCAACTGGCTTTTCGCCGTTCAATCGAACGAAAAGGCTACCGCAACCTGGCAGAAAGGAGTCTGCAAGATGAAGCGGTTCATGTTGACCCTCCCCACACTGTTGGTGTTCTCAGTCCTCGGATGTCGCGCGCCGATGCCGGACGTCAATCCGTACTTGCCATTTGGCTCGACGACGGTCCCGGCGGCTCCTACAGGCACGATCAATGGCGCGGGTACTCCGCAGTTGCAGCCGCCGCCCGGCACGATAGCGCCAACTGCGCCGGGAGCTCACACGGGCGCGTCGTACACCGCTCCCGCGAACGGTACACTCGCAAATTCCCCTGGCGCGTGGCGACCTGCTGGTGCGCCGGCGCCGGTTGGCGCGGTTGCGGCCGCTCCGGCTCCGCTGCCGACAGCTCCTGCTGGTTTGGCGACGCCGATTGGCACAGGTTATGGTCAACCGGTCGCGAACTATGCTGTGCAGGATCCGGCCGATCAGGTTTGGTTCCCTTCCACTCCTAACCCGTATGCGAATAGCCAGTTCGCGCCCCCGGCAGTCGCATATCCGTATGGTGGTCAGCCGACGGCTGCGGCCCCACACGCGGGAATGCCAACCAATGCGGTTGTTCCTGCGGCAACGCCGTCTGTGCCAAACAGTTTTCATCCTTCCGGCACGCCGGTTGACATTTCTCAACTACCAGCACCACAGGCGACCGCTATTGCCCCGTCGACCGCTCCGACCTCGGGTATGCGTGGCTACCGTACCGCCGAGCCGATCCAACCGTTTCGCACGACCGCCGCTGAGACAGAAGACGCACGAGACTGGAAACTGCGGTACATTCCTCGCACGATATCAAGCGACCACACGAATCGTCCGAATAACGACGGTGAACATTCGGGCGTGATTGGTGACGTGGCCGATGCGAAGGCGACGGACGAGGGCTCGGCTGATCAGGTTACTAGTGTCGCCCAGCTCGATTAGAGTCATGTGGAGTCAACGTTCGCGATTTTTGCGTCGAGTCGCTCGTTGGGAGCAGTCGTTTTGCGATATGCGCGACGACGATCTCCGCAAGCATAGCCTCGCTCTCCGTTATCGCACGCAGTGCGGCGAGCCTGCCCGTCGGTTTCTCGACGAAGCGTTTGCATTGGTTCGTGAGGCCGGGCGTCGCTGCCTTTCGATGCGTCACTACGATGTCCAGGTCATGGGTGGTCTGGCGATGTTCTCCGGTTCCGTGGCCGAGATGCAGACCGGCGAGGGAAAGACCCTGACCGCCACTCTGCCGATGTACGTGGCGGCCCTGGCGGGGAAAGGCGCCCATCTTGCAACGGCCAACGACTATCTAGCGCGCCGCGATGCCGAGTGGATGCGACCGATCTACGAGTTGCTCGGGCTGACCGTAGGTGTCGTCGAGGCCGATTCGTCGCGCGATGCTCGCTGCGCCGCATACCAGTGCGATCTCACTTACGGGACGGCCAAAGAATTTGGATTTGACTTCCTGCGTGATCGTTTGGCGTTGCGGCAGGTTGACGAAGGATCGCCTCGGCAACTTGCCGCCATGTTGGGACAGGTCGAGGAGACTGGCGGCAACGTCGTCCATCGCGAACCGCATTTCGCGCTGATCGATGAGGCCGACAGCATTTTGATTGATGAGGCCCGCACACCGCTGATCATCAGCGCGACACCCGACGAAGATCGCCGCAGCAAAGTAGAGTTGTATCGCTGGGCGGCTGACATTTCGAAACTGTTGGAAGAAGGCGCGCATTTCGAGCGAGACGTTGACAGTCGCGCGTACACGTTGACCGCCGACGGTCGCCGGCGTGTTCGCGAATTGCCGCGGGCGAATGAACTATCGGCCGTGCCCTGGACGGATATCTATACGGCGGTTGAGCGTGCGATTCGAGTTGCGCGAGACTTCTTGTGCGATCGCGAGTACATCGTCCGCGACGGCGAGATCGTCATCGTTGACGAATACACCGGGCGGCTTGGCGAGGGACGCAAGTGGCGCGACGGGCTCCACCAAGCCATTGAAGCCAAAGAAGGGGTTGAGGTCAGCGTCGAAACAGGTCACGCCGCCAGGATTACGATCCAGGATTACTTTCTGCGCTACAGGCATTTGGCCGGCATGACGGGCACGGCCAGCAGTTCGGCTCGGGAGTTGTCGAAAATCTACGGCATGCCGGTCGCAAAGGTCCCGACAAACCGCCCCCCTGTTCGCAAGCAGTTGAAGGCTCAATTCTTCGGCGAATCCGTGGCGAAGTGGCAGGCGGTGGTCCAGGAGATCGCTGATGTGCGTGGCTCGGGTCGGCCCGTGTTGATTGGGACACGTTCGATTGACAAATCGGAGCTTCTGTCTGCACTTCTGGCAGAGGCGAATATTCCCCACGATGTTTTGAACGCCCATCAGGTTGCTCGCGAGGCTGAGATCGTTGCCGCGGCCGGCGAGCCGGGGCGTGTGACCGTCGCCACGAATATGGCGGGGCGCGGGACGGATATCCAGCTCAGTGAAGAAGCCGAAATTCGGGGCGGCCTGCACGTGATTCTCACTGAATTGCACGACTCCGCCCGCATCGATCGACAGTTGATCGGGCGATGTGGTCGGCAAGGCGACCCCGGTACCTATCGTCAGTTCTTCGCCCTCGACGATGACGTCCTAACTTCTGGGCTTGGTACGGAAAAAGCCCGGGTTTTCGCCGAACGCGGCAAGACAATCAACGGGCGCGCGGGCGACTGCCGAGGTTGGTTTCAAAAGGCCCAACGGCTTGTCGAACGCCGCCACTTCCGCCAGCGTCGCGACCTACTGCGTTTTGAACGCGAACGCGAAAAGATGCAACGGCAGCTTGGCCTAGATCCTCACTTGGATGCCCCCGAGTGATCCTTCAGGCGTTGTTTCAATAGACGGCGAAAGTGCTGTGCTAGCATGTTTATGCCTGCCGCAGGTTCGGATTGACTCGGTCCCGCCATGTGTGGCAAGCTGTCGGTTCGCTTGGACGCACTTACAGATACGGGGGTTCAGGATGAACGCCACTCTTGCCTTGCTTGTCGGTATGTCTTTTGGTCAGTTGAATCTCGGCGAGCCGACGTTGGCGCCGCCGACCGATGAAGCGACCGACACGGAATCGTCTCCTGCCGAAGGTCCCCTTCTTAGCGTGCTCGGAGGCGAGCGGTCGGAAGCCGTCGATGAACCGGCAATGCTCGAAATCGAATCATCGTTGGATTTGACCCGCGATGTTGTTTCTGCCTCCGACACAGGCGACCCGAACAATCCGCCCGCGAGCTTCTCCGCACGCGAACTGCTGCAAGAAGCTGTGGCGGTGCCGAGCGAGAGCGAAATCCAGGGGCAACCCATCGCCTTGATCCAAGTGCTTACGTCCTTCCGCGATCCGATGGGGCGACAGCAAGACCTGATCAAGAAATACTGGGAACTCTCGATTCGGACGGCCGAGTACCAGTTTGCTTTGGACCATTTTGAGCGTCTCTCTCGTTTGCCACAGCCAAACACGGATGCTCAGCGTGCTGAATTGTTGGCTGTGCAGGATCGAGCGAGGGCAGAGTTGCGAGAGGCGGAAGTCCGCGCGATCACGACACAGTATGCGTTTGCTGAATTGTCTCGAAACCCTCTGGTTGAGCAGCTTCCCATTGCGGCCGATGTGCCGTTTGTCGGTCGGTATCGCACGAATTTCGAATCGCTATTTGCGAATCGCATGGCGCCGCTGCGTTTGCGTCAGATCAACCGCACGTTGCCGCTGCGTTTGGCGGTTGTCGATGCCCGGGCGTCGGCAGTTGCTTCAACAGTCCGTTTGGTTGATAGCCGGACCGAGCGTTATGCGGCGGGGGAAACTAACGTGACGGCCGTCCTCGGTGCGCTCGACGGCCTTGCGGCGCAGCGGTCTGCATTTTTGGTGGCGGTAGGCGACTATAACAACGAAATCGCCGACTATGCCCTGCGAGTGGCAGGCGCCAACGTGTCGCCTGACCTGCTCGTGACGATGTTGATTGAGACGCCGCGCCTGCCACAAAGCGTTGTGCCCTTTGAGCCATCGGTGGCGACTTCGGTGCAGCAGGCAACTGTGACCGCGCCGATTGCGAACTCCGCGCCGATGGAAAGCCTGCCGACAGCCACCGGAGGCGTTTCCGATTCCAAGTCGCCGTTTCGCGACGTAACGAGCGAACGGGACCTACCGAAACAGTTAGGGACGCAGCCGGGGGTCTTGCCGCCGCCGGCAAACGTCAATCCTGTGCCTCCGACAAATGCTCCGCAGAACACGGCCACGCCACCGGCGACGGGTGAGCAGCGATCTGTGCTGCGATCGATTCGTCGTTTGAATTGACGAACGGGGAAATCGTACGATCGACTCCCGGTTCTCCCTCTTGGCGCAAATTGCTCAGACGACGAAGATGAACTAATGTCTTCGTCTGTCAGGCAACACGAAACTTCGAGCCCCCTGCGCCCCGCGCCGCTTGTCATCGGGAGTGTCGTCGTTGACCCGCCTGTGTTGCAAGCGCCCATGGCGGGATACACCAACTTTGCGTTTCGTCAGGTGGTGCGCGAATTCGGCGGAGCGGGATTGTTGGCGACGGAGATGATTAGCGCACGAGGTTTCGACTGGCTCGATCGCAACGAGGCAGAATTGCCCGATCGCCTGTGGGGCGTGTCGGATGAACAGCGTCCGCTGGCTGTGCAGATCTGGGACAACGATCCAGAGGTGATGGCTCGCGTGGCGGCTCGGTTGGCTCACGACCTCAAGGTGAGCATCGTCGACATCAACTTTGGTTGCCCCGTGCGGCAAGTGACGGAACGGGCTCAAAGCGGGTCGTATTTGTTGAAGACGCCCGTGCGGATCGGACAGATTGTGGAGCGCGTGGTGCGGGCGTGTGAGCCGACGCCGGTGACCGCCAAGATTCGGCTCGGTTGTTCGCGCGAACAGATGACGGGCATTGAGGTCGCTCGGGTTGTCGAGTCGGCCGGTGCGGCGGCGTTGACGGTGCATGGTCGAACTGCCTCGGAGTTCTTTCGTGGGTCGGCGGATTGGGAGAGCATCGCCGAGATCAAACAGCATCTTCGGCGGATCCCGCTGATCGGCAACGGCGATCTCGATGACGCTGCGAAGGTGCTTGGTGTTTTTGAGAAGTACGACGTTGATGGCGTGATGATCGCGCGAGCGGCGCTTGGCCGCCCCTGGTTGTTCGCCCAGGTGGCGGCTGTTTTGCGGGGCGAGCCGATGCCGCCCGATCCCTCGCTTGAGCAACAACGACAGTGTCTGCTACATCACTTCGACCTGCTTGTTGATCGATTTGGCGATGCGAAGGCGACCATGCTGATGCGGAACTACGCCTGTAAATACGCACAGGGCAAGCCGGGGGCGCGGGCGTTTCGCGCGCACGTTGCCCGCGTCAACACGCCAGGCGAATTCCTAGCAGTGGTGGAAAAACACTTTCCGGAGTAGTTGTCAGTTCGCAGTTATCAGCAAGCAGTTGTCAGCTTGCTTTTCACACCTGTGAGCTGACGACTGACGACCGACAACTGACGATTTCCTCACTTCTCCACCGGCTTCATCTCGCCGGACTTCAGCCGCCGAATGTAGTCCTTGGCTAGCGGCACGAGGATTCCCGAGAGCATCAGCATGCCAATGATGTTGGGAAAGGCCATTGAGAAAAGCATAACGTCGGAGAAGCCAAGGACATTGGTGATCGATAGGATTGGCCCGAGGACTACGAACGCGAGAAATACGATTCGATAGACAACTATCCCTCGCTGGCCGAACAGATACTCAGTCGCCTTTTCTCCGTAGTAGGACCAAGAGATCATTGTGGAGTAGGCGAATACCATCACCGCGATGCAAAGTAGCATGGGCATGAACGCCCCGAGCGTGCCGAATGCCTGGGCGGTCAGTTCTACTCCTTTGATTGAAGAATCTCCTCGAACCGCTGCTGCTTCACCCGTTTCAGGATTGACGTGGGAATTCGTGATCAGAATAGCGAATGCCGTCATTGAGCAAACGACGATTGTGTCGATGAATGGCCCGATCATTGCGACCACGCCCTCGCGGACCGGTTCCTTTGTTTTCGCTGCGGCGTGAGCAATGGCGGCGGAACCGAGCCCTGCCTCGTTGGAAAACGCCGCCCTTTCCGCACCGACGATGAGCGCCAGCAGAAAACCGGCAATACCCGCTTTCGGGGTGAACGCGCCGCGAAAAATCGCGGCGATCACTTCGGGGAGATCGGTAATGTTGATGACGATGAGCGTTAGGCACACTGCGCAATAGAAGAGACACATGAAAGGAACAAGCCGGCTGGTGACTTCGCCGATTCGACGAATACCGCCAAGTATGACTAATCCAACCAAAGCGGCCAGCACAATCCCAAATACCCAGGCAAACGAGCGGGATACCTCAAACTGCATCGAGATAATGGCAAACGTTTGGTTGCCTTGAAACATATTTCCGGCGCCACAGGCCCCAAAAACCGTAAATACGGCGAAGGCGCAGCCGAAGATTTTGCCGAGCGGGGCTATCTTCGGAAATCTCTCCCTAATGCCCTGCTCCAAGTAGATCATCGGACCCCCAAGGACCGTACCGTCGGGATTGACTCGCCGATACAACTGCGCGAATGAACAACTTGAGAACTTGGAGCACATGCCGAAGAATGCGATGAACCACATCCAAAACAACGCACCGGGGCCACCAGCGGAAATCGCGATCGCGACGCCGGCTATGTTTCCCAATCCAACCGTTGCCGAAAGGGCCGAAGTAAGTGCTTGGAAGTGCGAGATCTCGCCGTCATCTTCCGGGTGGTCGAAACGACCGCGAATGACATCGATAGAATGCCGAAAGAGCCGCAGATTGATGAATCCGTACCTTAGGGTAAAACAGATCCCGCCCAGTACCAGCACCGCCAAGATGAATGGAATCTCGTGGGCCTTGTCGCCTGTTGTTGGTATGCCAAAGAACAGAACGGCTTCTACGTACGCAACGACAACTCCAAACGCTTGATCGACTTGTCCTTGAATTCCCTCGGGAGTTTCTTTGAAATCTCCCGCAACGGACGACTCGTCCGTCTTCGTCTGATGCTGTTGATTGGTGGGGGGCACCGGTTGTTCACTCGCTGACGCCGCACTTGCGACGAAAAAAACAACCAGAAGCACGATCGGAATGCCGCGACGTGAACGTTCGGCCCAGCAAGCATCTGTTAGAAGAAAATTCGCCAAAACTGGTCTCCCTGATTGGTTATTAGCCTCCGTGTGTATCCTACAAGTCTTGTTATGTCAACACTTTGGGACCGGTTGTTATTTTTGACATATCTACTTGTCAAAAATGTGTAAACCCGTATGATGGGAGCAACGTTTCCGGTCGATCCCCGATTCGTCGGAAGAGAAGGAAGACATGCCGAATTACTCCCCTGCTGCCTCCGATCTGGAAATCCTGGACCTGCTTCTGGTTCAGAGTGCGCAGAGCGTCTCGGAGATGGCTCAGCAGTTGGGGGTCACCGCGACGGCGGTTCGACAACGACTCACGCGACTGATGGCTCGCGGTTATGTCGCTCGTAGGGCCGATAAAGCGGGTCGCGGGCGTCCTTCCCACAAGTACCATCTGACGGCCGCGGGACGCCGTAAAATCGGTGTCAATCTCGAAGATTTTGCGGTTGCCGCTTGGGAGGCGATTTCAAAGTTGGAAGATGACGCTGTTCGGAGGACGTTGGTTGACGCCATTAGCCGGCAGTTGGTGCAGCGTTATCAAGTTGAGATTACCGGCAATTCGGTTGCTGAAAAGATGGAGTCGATCGCTGCCTTGTTCGCCCAGAGGCATGTGCCCTATCGGGTGGAGGAAAACGAGGGATTGCCGGTACTCACGGCGGTGGCTTGTCCCTATCCCGACTTGGCGGACGACGATCGCAGCATCTGCTCGCTAGAACGCGAAATGTTCTCGAATCTCTTGGGCGAAGAAGTTAGTCAGGGTAAGTGCCGTTTGGACGGCGATGGCGAGTGTTCCTTTCAGGTAACGCATGCCGCGGCGGAAAACTAGTGAGTGACCCAAGCACGAAGCGGCTTGGTTCGAATAGGAATGAAATTGAGGAAGTCATGTCAGATCAGCATCAAGACACGCTTGTGGTGAAAGACCTTCAAGTGTCGATCGAAGGCAAGCCGATTTTGCGAGGTGCGTCGCTGTCGATGCGGCGTGGAGAAACGCACGCCCTGATGGGGCCCAACGGTTCCGGCAAGAGCACGCTTGGTTTTGCCATCATGGGGCATCCCAAATACGAAGTCACGTCTGGTTCGATCGAGTTGAACGGAGAAGACGTGGTCTCTTGGGCGCCCGACGAACGTGCCCGACATGGAATGTTCATGGCCTTTCAGCGTCCGATGGCGATACCGGGTGTCCGCATGGCTGATTTTCTGCGGCACGCGACGACCAACGTTCGCAGGCCCGATCGCAAAGAGGGCGAAGAGTTGATTCCCATGCGTGAGTTCCGCAAGGAATTGCGGGGCAAGATGAAACAGTTGGCGATGGATACGGAATTCGCCCGTCGCTACATCAATGATGGTTTTTCCGGCGGTGAGATGAAGCGTGCTGAGATTTTGCAGCTTGCGATGCTCGAACCGAGATTCGCCGTGCTCGACGAGACAGACAGTGGCCTTGATGCCGATGCCGTCCGTCTGGCTAGTCAGAGTATCGCCGAAATCGGTCATCGCGAAATGGGGCTGTTGATCATCACGCACCACGACAAGCTTCTCGAGCACAATAGGCCCGATTTCACCCACGTCATGATGGGCGGGCGGATCGTCGAGACGGGTGGTGTCGAGTTGGCTCACGAGTTGCACGAGTCGGGTTACGACCGCATTCGGGCGACCTATCCAGACGCGGCCGCCGACAACCGGGCCATGGAAAGCAAAGAAGAAATCCCCGCGTAGTAAAGATGCAAGATGACTCCCTTGTTTAACCGGTAGCCGAAGGCGACGCTGTACTTGCGATTGATTGGTCCATTTGGGATGACGTCGCCCGCGGCTTCCGGTTAAACGAGTCAACTACCACGAAAGCAGAACGACGATGTCTACGGACGTTTCGACCCATAATCCAGATACGAACATTGGCGAAATCAATAAGTACGATTTCCGCACGGATACCGAAGCGGTCTTCAAGGCACGCAAAGGCCTCGATGCCGAGATCGTTGCTCAGATCAGTGAGATGAAAGGCGAGCCGGATTGGATGCGCGATTTCCGGCTTAAATCGTTGGAGATGTTCGAGGCTCGCCCGATGCCGAAGTGGGGCGGTGATATCAGCATCGACTTCTCCGATATCTATTACTATCTCAAGCCGACCAACGAACAGGGCAAAACTTGGGACGACGTGCCTGCCGAAATCAAAGAAACCTTCGACAAGCTCGGCATTCCTGAAGCGGAAAAGAAGTTTCTGGCGGGTGTGAAGGCGCAGTTCGAAAGCGAAGTTGTCTACGGGTCGCTTCAGGAAGACCTTGG
>Ga0180435_10007147_pt1 | contig 10656 bp, 8 predicted proteins | sample SS_ome_3_FD_132467 | JGI IMG/M metagenome (GOLD analysis project Ga0180435, IMG submission 132467) | Hypersaline lake sediment archaeal communities from the Salton Sea, California, USA - SS_3_S_1 metaG | ecosystem: Environmental > Aquatic > Non-marine Saline and Alkaline > Hypersaline > Sediment... | reverse complement strand
GTTGTCGATGACCGGGTCGTTCCGATGCTTATGTCAGTAACATCGCTCAACTCCATATACGAAGCACAGTAAGGGGAGGTCGGTGCCGGCGTTGGTGTAGGTGTCTTATATACAATCGGGGTGAGAGTCGGGGTCGATATCGGAATAGACGTAGGGGACGGCGTTAAATAGTCGGCCGGGGTGGCGGTTGGGGCAGATTCCGCGAGAGAGCACAAATATTCATCATTATAAGTACTCCCGTCCAGTCCAACATAATAGTAGGTATTTTCGGTTTGGGCTAAAAAGGTGACGGGGGGATAGATGTAATGATTTACGACATTATTCCCTGAATCAGTTCCGGTAACATTTATCCAATCTCCTTCCTGAATTGAATAGGCATCACCATTGGGGTAGATTCTCAGTCTTACATAGTTTGTCCCAGCAGCAGAAGCATTAATAAACACATTCTCATTATCCCAGATAATTCCTGCTCCGCTGGTGGCTATCTCTACCGTATATCTCCATCCCTGCGTTGTCGATGACCGGGTCGTTCCGATGCTTATGTCAGTAACATCGCTCAACTCCATATACGAAGCACAGTAAGGGGAGGTCGGTGCCGGCGTTGGTGTAGGTGTCTTAAATACAACCGGGGTGAGAGTCGGGGTCGGAACCGGGGTCTTGTAATCTTCAGGGGTAGGGGTACCTGCCGGGGGAGCTGTCGGAGCCGGAGTTGGAGTCGTCAGAGAGATCCCGAACAACTCCCAATAGACCGAGCGGTAGGCTTCCATCAGCAGACTGTAAGCAAGAGTCTCTTTATTAGGGTCGTAGTCCGTATCTTCATAGGCATCGTACTTAACTGTCTTCCGATTCGGGTAGGTGACGGTGACCTCCTGTTTATCGGTAGTGCGATCAAAGATGCCTCTTCCCCTCAATCCTGGGCCGAAGGCAGCGAAAAGAGCCTCGGATGGAACCCAGGCTGATGAGACCTCTGGAGTGGCGGTCGGAGTCGGTGTCTGAATTCTGTATTCTACCGGTGTCGGGGACGGGTATAACCAGGCCCAGCCACTGTAGGGAACCATCCATGAGGGCAACGGTGTCGGAGCGGGAGCAATTTGAGCATGGTCTGATTCGGGGAAAGCAGATAAATCGTCATCGGCTTCAGAGACCGGTTCATTGATCTCAGGAGCGACAATTCCAACCTTAAATCCTGAAGAGGAGAACGAGGATGATTCCGGTCCGGCTATGGAGTCAGTTCCTTCGGCGCAGAAGGAGGGCAGGGAAAAAAGTAATACCCCCATTATTCCGAGCAGCCAACCGGCATTATCTGTTATCCTTCTCATTATCTTCTCCTGATTTTTATTATTGATCAAACCATTTCTGGTTTTCGTAATCTTATTAGCTATTGAACTTGCTCACCTGCCGGGTAAACCGGCAGGGGCCGTTTTGGGTTTTTCATCTTCGTTTAGCCGTTGAACTTTCTCCCCTGCCGCACAAGGCGGCAGGGGCCGTTTCGGCCTTCAACGGTCTTCAACTATCTTTAACGTCCTTATTCTTCAACGTTTGTTCTTTTTAACGTATTTTTCTTAAATGTCCTTATTTTTTAACCTTAGCCCCGCCAAAGGCGGGGCTAAGCTATATCGCCCGGGCCGAAACTATCGTAATATCAACATCCAGTTTATCCGCCACCTTGCGGCTCAACCTTATCTCAAGCTTCCGTGCCTTCATCCCTTCCGGTGAAGATTCCATCCCGACCAGAATATTCAATAGCTCCGGGATGGTGACTTTTTCAAGATGAACAGTCACAAAGGTCTGTCGATAAAGGTCCTGGATATTTTGCTCCCTGGACTTCATGCGCTTCAAATCTACGGACGGCGCCTGCTCCTTGATCAACTTCTCCAGAGCCCCTTTTAATGAAGCGCTGCTTCCCGGCAATGCCATCCGGTTGGTAACCATCCCGGTCTCCTGCTGGAGACGCGCGTACCGGGATCGGAGACGCTCCACCCTGGAAAGGATATCCTCCTGTAACTCCACTTCATCCCTCAGTCTCGACCAACGGTTATATAACGAGTTATCCCATAATAAGAAAAACCAGAGCAGGAAGATGATCAATACCGCGATACTCCCCAGGACCAGGGTTCGTTTTTCTTGTTTTTTAAGTTTCATAAATTAGTTCCGCATATTACTCTTTCCGGGAGACCGGGATATTATATTCAAACTCCACGGTAACCAATTTCCCGCCCTTCCTCAGGGTTTTTGATTCGCGGGTCTCCTTGATCTTATCCCCGATAAAATAATCCGACTTGGCCAGGGCATTTTTAATCAGATCCGCCGAACGGTAGCTATCGGTCCGGCCCCGGAAAATTACCCGCTTTTCATCTATATCCAGAACCACTACCTGAACCTTGATTTGCTCCGATATCAGCGCGCTGATCTCTCTGAGAATATCGAGACTGGAGACCGAGATAATATCCTGATAGTATTCAAGTTCCTTGCGGGACCGCTCCACTCCATCCTTCATCGCTTTCAGTTCTTCACCAGGAACCGGAACCGGCTGGTCCGGGAAGGTCTCCCGCACAACCAACCTGATCTTCCGGGCCAGAGTCTCGGAAGTATTCTCCTCCATCTCAATCCGCCAGAAAAGACCCATTGCCAATAACGCCATCAACCCTACCGCCAAACCAATGGTGGTAAATATCCGGCGGCGAATCTTCTTCCAGGCTCCTTTAAACGAAAACTCTTCTCTCCGGAAATCAATCCGGTCTTTTCCGGGAACTATCTCACTCATGGCCAGGCCCATCGCTGTTCTGAGAATTACCGGGTCCGCCGGGGATTTCTTCGAATTCACCCCGGAAAAAGGTTCCAGATTCAAAAGTGCCAGATTCAATTTCCGGGAGATTTCTTCCTTCAATCCGTGCTGGAGGGAAGCACCTCCGGTCAGGATAAGATTCTTGAGCTGCCGAGTACCCAATGCCGGCACGGCGGAATTGATGGTCCGCGCGAGCTCAGTCTCCAGGCGGGAGACCACGGCCCCGATCGCCTCCTCGATCCGATCACCGGAAGAGGGCTGAGCTATCTTCAAGGCCTCCGCCTCCGCGAATTCGCAGCCTGTCTCCTCCATTATCGCCGTGGTTACCATATCGCCGCCCCAGGAAAAACTCCTCAGATATACGACTGTACCATCCAGCAAAAAAGCCACCCCGGTATGGATAGCCCCGATATCCAGCAGCATCGTTGCTTCCTCGGTCGGGAGATCCGGGAGGGCGGTGTATGCCCGGCAACTCCCCAACAGATCGACACTGACTTTCGACGGATGAATGCCAGCTTCGGCCAGAAGACTGAGATGGCCTTCCAGGAGCGTCTTCTTGGCAGCCATCATTATCACCCGGGTCTTACCCCCGTCCAGTTCCTCAACCGGCCAATAATCAATGATAATTTGATCCAGTGGATACGGGACGTGTAGTTCAGCCTCCGAAGCTATTACCTGGCGTATCTGGGAGTCTTTAGTAAATGGAAGCTCCAGACTCCGGACAAAAACCCGGTGAATGGGAAGGGATGAGACCAGAGCTTCCTCGTTCATGCGCATCCCCTGAGCCAACGACCGCAAACTATCCATCACCACCTCGGGAGAGACAACCCCCGCGTTAGCACGAGGATTCGGGACGGACCTAAAATAGGTCAACCGGGGATTCTTCCCGTTCTTCTTCAGGGCCACCACCCTAATTCCGGAGGTACCAATATCAACCGCCCGGCAACTCGGAACTACACCGGAACCATTTTTAAATATGTTCGAGATATTCATATTAGAACTTCGCTTATCAATTTTAGACAAGACAATTTTGGGACAAGACGATTACCCCCTCCCTCGGCCCCAATTAAAAGCGAATATCGAATGTCGAACTCCGAACTCTGAATGTCGAAGTTGCCTTTGCCTGGGTTTTTTAACTTCGACATTCGATATTCTGCGGTTCGATATTCGTTTTTGTCTTGCCTCACCCCCATTTTTCAATCCATTTGTCCCAAATCGTCTTGCCGAAAATATCCCTGTTATCGCCCCTCGAACCGCCAGTAGCAGATAACAATCCGGTTCTCCTGGCGCTGTACGATGGCCCGAACCCGGGCGGTGGTCTTTCCCACTTTCCCCTCGGATAAGATGTTGAAATATTCGCTATTAACTTTAAACCTCTCCAGAAATTTATCCTTTATCTTGGTACTTAAGTACTCATCATCATTAATATCTTCCACCGCCTGGAATGGAAGCTCCTCCCGGGCGGCGATGATATCATCCGCCAGAGTCATCTGATCGTCATTTTCATCCTGCAGCATTACTTCCAGGACTTCCCGGGGTGCGGTATTTATATTCACCTTGCCGTCACCGTATACGGTCAGGTAGCCTCTCAGTCCAAGAAACGGTTTTTCAGCCCACGGATCTATAAGCTCAAGTTCATCCTCCTCGGCTTCAACCTCAATCTCCTCCTGGAGCGGCCATCCCATCAGCATGGTTTCGGTCATATCTTTGACCAGGGCCAGTTCTCCAATCGTCTCCATAGGTCCACTACGTTCAATTCCATCAACAGCCCCGCCCGGCTTGTCCTCATACCATTCCACAATCGCATCCAGTGTCCCTCTCGGTGTGTCGAAGAGTGAGATCGCGAAGGGGTCAATTCCATCGGCCTCATCGGCCAGTTGCCTGATTTTCTCCAGCAAAATTTTTACCGAGAGATACTCGGGTGATTCATCGTCTATCTCTATCTTGTCATCATCCTCTTCTTCTTCATCTTCGGATGATTTATTCTTTGCGTCTTCTTCCTTCGCCTTTTCTTCCTCCTCCTTTCTCCTCTTCTCTCGCTCTCTCCTTTTCAGAGGATCGTCTCTATCCTCAGGCTTTATTCCTTCTTTATCTTCCTCTGCCGCCGGTTCACCCCCGGAGAACTCAGTCCTGGCCGTAGCAATCTCCTCTACGGCGTCTTCCAGTAGAAGATTCAGGTTATACTTGCGGTCCTCGTCAATAATTTTAAAGCTAAACTCTCCCGCCCCGAGTTGAACCGTCGAACCAGGCTGCGCCCATCCTTCTTCCAGGCTATCAACACCCTCGTCTTCTTCTCCGTCGACACCCTTAGTCTGTCCCGCGCCGGAATCTGCTTCGCCGCTTTCTCCTGCACCCAGATCCGCGAGTTTGTCCTCCTCTAATATCGCTATTGCCTGACTGATCCCGGATCGAGCCAGGTAATAAGCCTCCGTGCTGTCCCGGGCACCTGATGCCATCTTCTTATCCAGTAAACTGAGATAAATGAACTGCATCACCAGCACCGCCAGCAGAACAATCACCAGAACCACCGTCAACAGAACCACGCCGGATTCTGCTTTTCTTTGGCCTATGCTTTTCATATTCACATCAGTTTCTGCCGCTTCAGAAAAGTCGGACAAGTCGGACTTGCTCAGACCTGTCTGACGGGTCCGGCTTCACCACCGTTCCACGGCCTCCAACGATCTTGAACGTTTTTTATCTTCAACGGCCTTTAACGGTCTTTATATTTCCTCTTCTTCCTCTTCCAATGGCCGGGGCGTCATCGGCAACGAGGTCACCACACTGAATCTCTTTGGTGACTTCTCACCTTCCACTCCGATAGCAATTGTTATCTTTACTCCATACGGGAGAACCGGCATCTCATCTTCTGCTTCAGCCGCGGCGGCCGCGGCTTCCTCTCCTCCCCATGTATCCACCCATTCAATTCCATTATAATATTTAAAGTCCAGAGCCCGGATATTCTCTGCCAGGATTACTTCATCTTTCTTTTTAAACGGCTCTTCCAGATTGAAGTAGGGAGACATCTCCATAAACAGAAAACCCTCATTAGTGCCGCGTCCCAGATAATATTTAACCTCAAAGGAGTCATACCCGATCCAATCCTCCGCCCCCTGAATAGAAGTCGTAGTCACCATGCTTAAAGAATCGTTCTCCAAACCTCCATACCATTCATCAACGCCCACGAACATCTCTCCTTCTTCACCAAAGAGCGGCTGATAGGCTCCGCCGATCTCTTTGGCCAGCGTATCGAGTACAATCCGGGCGGTCTGATAAGTATTAGAAACATGACTGTAATTCCTGGTAGTCTTTACGATCATATGGTACGCCCCATAGACCGCCGCCAGAACCATTGCACCCATCGCGACAGCGATTAAAATCTCGATGATGGTAAAACCAGAGTTCTTTTCCTCCCTGTGGGTTTGCATTTTTTTAGTGGCTTTCGTCGGTTCGAGTAAGTCGGACATGTCGGATAAATCGGACTAGTCGGACATTAAAAACTCTCCACGGCCTTCAACGGCCTTCAACGATCTTCAACGACCTTTAACGATCTTTAACGTATTTTATATTTCTTATTCTTCAACAATCTCTTCTTCTTCCTTTTCGAAATTAAGATTCACGATATAGACCTCAAGGTCAACTCCGATACGCTTATCCTCCTCCTTATTCTTCCCGGGTTTAGCAGACCGGGGGAAGACCTTAACAGTCGCCTGGGACAGAACTCCCTCTTCATCATAGTCCACCTCATCCTCCATCTTAAGAAAAGGATACTTATCCATCTCCTCATCTTCGCCAATCAACTCTAACCACTCAAATCCCAACGTCTCCATCGTTCCAATCCGGCTTTGCGCCAGGAGTGCTGCCCGGGTTATCTCCCGGGCGGAGCGGAGATTGCGCACGGTATCTCCATGCGTAATCAGGAGCGGCACCAGAAAGACCCCCAGTATAGCCACCGCGACCATCACCTCCAGCAGAGTAAACCCATCCGCTGGGCCAGGCCACGTTCGACGTTCGGAGTTCGATGTTCGATGTTCGAAGTTCATTCTTTCTTCTTCCTACTCCACCATTTCAACCGCTGACTTCCCGGTATAAGATTTAACCTTGATCACCACCTTGTCCCCCTGTTCTGTCTCCAAAACAATCTCAGCTCCGTTGGAATTTCCCCGCGGGTAGAATCGGATAATCGGTTTATAGCCATCGATCACACGAGTTTCAAGTTTCAGATGCGTTATCTGCATCCCTTCCGGAATTTTTCGCTTCCGAGGAGGCTTAATTTCCTTGTCTTCTCGATATCGGGAATAACTTTTTCTCTGGTCGTCATCTTCTTTAGCTGCAAACCAGTACTCCTTTTTGTCACGATCAATATGAAAGTTATATACCCTACCATCCACCACCGCCCGCGAGCGGGTGTAGTCAAGTGCTCCGGCCAATTCCCGGCTAAATCCGAGAAGTTTTCTCCCGGAGAAAAGTCCGCTTAATCGCGGCATAACAATTATAAAAACAACACCGATCAGGATTATGACCACTGATAATTCAATTAATGTAAAACCAAGATTTTCGACTTTCCTTTTTTTCAATGTCTTAATATTTTGCAGCTATTCCCCATTCACTATTCCCTATTCCCTATCTACTCCTCCCCTTCCGTCCAATTCGTAACATCAGCGTTATCTCCAGTCCCGCCGGGCGCGCCGTCTTTACCGTAAGAGGCAAGATCCACGTCCTGGCCATGCTGACTGGTGGCGCTGTAAAAATATGGATTTTTCCAGGGATCATCCGGAACCTTCTTTATATAGTCAGGAACCAAAGCCTGCAACGAATCAGGATATTTATAATTATCCGCGTAATACATATCCAGAGCTCCCTCAAAACTCCTGATCTGCACCTGAGCCGCCGCCCGCTGACCCTTTCCGATGTTCTGGAGAAGCTTGGGGAGAATTACCGTCGCCAGAATCCCAATAATAGCGATCACTACCATCAGTTCTACCAGTGTGAATCCGGCTGGACGGTTGATTGATTTTTCTTTCATATGACACCTCATTTTTTAATGGTTCTTTTACGTTTTACCGTAGTCGGACTTGTCGGACAAGTCGGACAGGTCAGACAATAAACGGTTCAACGACCTTCAACGGTCTTTAGCGTCTTTTTTCTTCAACGTTATTTTGTTTCAACGTCTTTTCTCTTCAACGTCCTTTCTTTTTAACGATTTTATGCAATCGCATCACTCATCTGGAAGATCGGCAGTAGGATTGATAGGACAATATAGCCTACCACTATTCCCATAATAACTATCATGATCGGCTCCAAAAGCGATGTCAGCGCGGCGACACTTGTCTCAACCTCATCGTCATAAGACTGGGCGATCTTCTCCAGCATAGGCTCCAGAGCGCCGCTGGTTTCACCGATAGAGATCATGTGAACAACGATCGGTGGAAATACCCGGCTTTTGCGGAATGGACCGGAGACGGAATGCCCTCCACGAATTGCCTCTATCGCTTCGTCTATCGATTTAGCGATAGAAGTATTATTGACGATATTCTTCACGATCTCCATAGCGCCTAATAACGGGGCACCGCTCGATAATAATGTGGCCAGGGTCCGGCTGAAGCGGACTACCGCGATCTTCCGGATTAACGATCCAACCAGAGGCAGGCGAAGTTTTATCCGATCAAGCATCAATCTCCCCTTCCGTCCCTTCTTCCAGGCCACAAAGAGAAAATACAGTCCGGCGGCGATAAAAATAATCACCCACCAATACCCCCGGAGAAAATCACTGACATTAAGTAGAATCACCGTGGGCAGGGGTAACGCCTGCTTGGTCTCGGCAAATATATCGGTAATGGTGGGGACAACTTTAACCAGGAGAAAGACAATCACCATTATACCGATACAGGCAACCAGAGCAGGATATACCATGACGGATCTTATGTGATTCCGCATCTTCAAATTCTTCTCGGTGAGGTCGGCCAGACGCTCTAACACCACATCCAGAGCGCCGGCGGCTTCGCCGGCATCAATCATATTGGTATAAAGCGGGGGGAAGACCCGGGGAAATTTGCGCAAGGCCTCCCCGAAACTTTTACCGGCATTGACATCGTCTCGTACACCGATAATTACCCTTTTTAGCGGACTTTTTTCCAGTTGATCAATCAACGCGTTAAGCCCCTGAACCAACTGAAGACCGGAACCAAGCAGAGTAGCCATCTGGCGGGTAAAGACCGCTACATCCGCCTGTTTAACTCTATGGAATAACCGGGTGATCGCCTGGTCGCTCCGAAGGTCAACCTTCTCATCCGATTCTATAACATCGGTCGGGAAGACCCCCTGCTTACGCAGCTTAGAACGGGCATCAGCCGAACTGTCAGCGTCAATAATTCCGGTAACCTGCTCACCGGAAGCAGTCAATGCTTTGTAATCGAATACGGGCATAATTTTTACTCTGTAAAAATTAGATTTGTTTTAGATCAATATTATTTGCCTGGTGGAAAATAACAGATTAATCTACAAAAATTTTACTATTCCAACTGAGCCTGGCTCTCTCGTAATCTACCCTCAGTTATCTTTATTTATTCCAATTATTTCTTGACTAAATTAAAATAATACCATTCGGGCCTAGTTTAGGCACTTTAGGCACTTTAGGCACTTTAGGCACTTTAGGCACTTTAGGCACTTTAGGCACTTTAGGCACTTTCTATCTCAACCTCATCGGCCTGAGTAACCCGGATAACCTCTTCTATGGTGGTTATTCCCTCGGCTACTTTACGAGCACCGGACATCCTCAGCGTCAGCATACCTTTCTCAAGGGCAGCTTTCTTGATCGCTCCGGTACTTGTCCGCTCCAGGACCATCCGGCGAATATCTTCATCCACCAGGAGGATCTCGAAGATGCCCCGGCGCCCCATATATCCCGATTGATAGCATTTATCACACCCCACCCCCCTGTATAACGCGCCATCTTTAATATCATCAGGAGTCAGACCGATATTCCGTAGGAGCTCCGCCGGGGGCTGATAACTTTCACGGCAATGTGGACAGATCATACGCACCAACCGCTGAGCCATGATTCCCACCACCGAGGAAGATACCAGATACGGCTCCACTCCCATGTCCACGAGACGGGTTATCGCCCCGGCTGCATCATTGGTATGAAGGGTGGAGAATACCAGGTGCCCGGTGAGACTAGCCTGGATGGCTATCTCCGCGGTCTCGTGATCACGCATCTCTCCTATCAGAACTACATCCGGATCCTGTCGGAGGATTGAACGAAGACCGCTGGCAAAAGTCAATCCGATCTTGGGATTCACCTGGATCTGCCCTATTCCCTGCATCTGATACTCCACCGGATCCTCGACAGTGATAATATTCTGTTCCATCGAATTAACTTCGCTGAGAGCCGCGTAAAGGGTAGTGGTTTTTCCGGAACCGGTCGGCCCGGTTACCAGAATGATCCCATGGCTTAGTTTCAGGAGCCGGTAAAATAAGTCCAGCCGGTCGTCTCCCATTCCCAGATCATGGAGGCTGTATAACTGAGCGGAACGGTCAAGAAGACGAAGCACAATCCTTTCTCCGAATGAAATTGGAATCAATGAGACTCGAAGATCAATCTCCCGGTCGGTGATCTTAATCTTTATCCGGCCATCCTGAGGAAGTCGTTTCTCGGCGATATTCAGATTCGCCATAATCTTAATCCGGGAGGTGATCGCGGACTGATACTGCTTGGGAGGCATGAGAGCTTCATAGAGAACTCCGTCAATCCGGTAGCGCACTCTGAGTTCTTTTTCAAAAGGTTCAATATGGATATCACTGGCCCGGACCTTAACAGCTTCAAAGAGAATCAGGTTTACCAGTTTTATGACCGGCGCCTTGGTCGCTATATC
>Ga0180435_10007146_pt1 | contig 10657 bp, 10 predicted proteins | sample SS_ome_3_FD_132467 | JGI IMG/M metagenome (GOLD analysis project Ga0180435, IMG submission 132467) | Hypersaline lake sediment archaeal communities from the Salton Sea, California, USA - SS_3_S_1 metaG | ecosystem: Environmental > Aquatic > Non-marine Saline and Alkaline > Hypersaline >... | reverse complement strand
TGAGCATTTCCGGCTACAAGACCCGCAAAAGCGGGCACTTAAGCGACTCAAGATTGAGACAGTACAAGACCTCCTCTATCATTTCCCTGCACGCTATGAGCACGCCGGTGACCAAACAACCGTAACAGGCCTCACCGCAGGAAGCGATGCAATGCTCTACGGCACCATCAGAAAGCCTGAGACACGTCGCGCGTGGAAGTCGAAACGGCCAATGAGCGAAGCGTGGTTGGAGGATGGTACAGGTCGTGTGAAATTGATGTGGTTCAACCAACCATACATAGCCAAGATGCTCAACGATGGGATGATGGTGAAGATTACTGGCCACGTCGAAGGAAAGACGAGCAACTACATCGCCAACCCTGAAGTTGAACCGGTACAAGAACTACCAGTCGGTGGAACAGATACTGTATTTGGAGCCGATGGTGAAGAAGATGAGCTCTTTGCTGTATATCCAGAAAGTCGAGGTATTACTTCTCGTTGGTTCCGACATGCCATAGCGAAAGTGCTCAAAGAAGGTGCCCTTGATGAATGTGTCGACCCAATTCCCGAGGCGGTGCTCAAACGATACAAGTTGCCAACATTGAGTACTGCGCTCATATGGATACATCAACCTCAAAACGAGCGTGACGCACAGGCATCTCGTAAACGATTCTCTTTTGAAGAAGTGTTCATTATACAGATAGCTAAGTACCAGCTCCGTATCTCCCACGACAAACAGCCAACCATCGAGATAGCTGATGGCAGTGCACGAGCAGAGGAGTTTGTTGAGCGACTACCCTTCTCACTCACCGAAGGCCAGCAAAATGCAATCGATACCATCATGGAAGATATTGCTGTTCCCCCTGCCATGAGTCGTCTGTTGGAGGGTGATGTTGGCTCGGGAAAGACTGCGGTCGCGGCAGCTATCGCATACAGCACAGTGACCACAGCACCAAAGGATCGGCCTTCAGCATCGCTGCAGGTTGCGTATATGGCTCCGACAGAAATACTTGCGGAGCAACATTTTGCATCATTCATTGAGCTATTTGGTCATCTACCGATTCAGCTTGGTCTCATCACTTCAAGTGGCTGCAAGAAGTTCCCGTCAAAAGTTGACCCGTCCGGCGCAACAAAAATATCGAAGAACCAACTCTTGAAGTGGGTCGCAAATGGTGAGATAGCAATCGTGATAGGGACACACTCACTCATCCAGAAGAATGTTCACTTCCGAGACCTTGGTCTAGTCATCATTGATGAGCAGCATCGGTTTGGAACGAATCAGCGACAAGCGCTCGTGCGCAAAGATGGACTCGTCCCTCATCTACTGTCCATGACAGCAACTCCTATTCCGCGCACACTCGCACTCACACTCTATGGCGACTTAGACCTCACCATTCTCGACGAGATGCCACCAGGACGAAAACAGGTCATCACCAATGTCGTCGACAAGATGGATAGAGACAAGATGTACAGCGAAGTTCGCAAGGAGCTCGATGATGGCCGTCAGGCATATGTCATATGTCCGCGCATTGATGACCCGGACCCACGGAAGGTTGCTGCTATTCAGGCAAAATCTGTACGCTCAGAAGCTGCACGACTCCGTGCTAAGGAGTTAAAAGGGTATCGTATCGGCATTCTCCATGGCCAAATGAAGCCAGCTGAGAAAGAAGAGGCAATGCGAAAACTGCTCGCACATGAACTAGATGTACTCGTTGCAACAAGTGTGATTGAGGTCGGTGTGAACGTACCAAACGCTACCGTCATCATTATTGAGGGGGCTGAGCGGTTTGGTCTCGCACAACTCCACCAGCTTCGTGGGCGAGTTGTACGAAGCACCCATCAAGCATACTGTTATGTGCTAACAAGTGGGGGCAACTCAACAACGCGACTCAAGGCTCTCGCAAAAGCTAAGAACGGTTTCGAGCTTGCTGAGATGGACCTCAAGATACGAGGACCAGGAGAGCTCTACGGTCGCTCACAGTCTGGTCTTACCGACCTTGGTATGGAAGCACTCAAAAACCTCAAGATGGTCGAGGCAGCTCGAAAGGAATCGCAATCTATCACCAAAAAAGACCCAAAACTAAAGAAGCACCCTGTGCTTAAGGATGCTGTGGAAGCACGCAAGGAAAAGTTGCACTTTGAATAGCTAGTGCTCAATGAGTGATAAGAAATGCTCAAGCGGTATTTCTGCACCAGAAATACCATCATGACCACCGCCGCCCAGTATGGTGGCTAATTCTAGCGCAGTTGGGTTCTGCCCTTCTTCACTACGGAAACTGAAGCGAACTGTCTTACCTTCAACGGTATACAGCGCAACAGCTTTGCCCTGCTCTTCTGCCAGTTGGTGGCCAAGTGAAGATTGGTACACAATAATGTTGTATCCAGGGACTGCGTGTTCACCAATACGCAAGGTGATAGGTTCTATTTTGGACAGCAGAAGCTTCTGTACCGAATGGATGTAGTCGAGTAGGTGATGACCTTCCTCAAGCAGCTGCTCAATTGGAGCTTCGAGTAGCTCCTGCATAGAGTCCGGGTCATTGAAACGCATCGATGCAAACGCCTGAACAGCCAATGTGTCATCTCCGTGACGAAGTCGCCATAAGTCGACATCCTCTATGTACTCTATGAAGGTTGGAACTTCCTCCTCTGGAAAGAAGTATTTCCAAGCGAGCGATGCGCCTGAAAGTTCGTTATCAAAGACGACGGTAAGTTTATCGTCCTGTGGAGCCGCCATCTCTAGCTCATCTCGAATATGTATATGGTGGTCCAAGACAGTCAGTGGAAAGCCGGCGTTCAAGATGTCGCGGTACCCTATCGCGATATCTATCATGAACACATGTTCAGCGTCTCGCGCGGCCTCTAGAATGACATCCATGTCTGCATCGGTGAAATCATGCTGGAGTGCGAAGGTTCTAGCACCTGGATACTTTCTCAAGAAAACAGCAGCTGCCGTCGTACCGTCGGTGCAGTCTTTGTGATAAACACAGATAGGAAGCTGTTGCATGGCACTATTGTAGCATGAGCGCTTTAGGTTAGGACTCGGTCACAAGTTGCTAACCATTTCTGTTCGCCAGCTCCAGAAATGCTAAGCACTCGCGACCCCGCCTCGGCCCTCTCTCGTGCATATGCACGCGGGCCTCCGGCTTTCTCGCCCTGGGTACTAGCACCAAGAAATAAAACCCCTCAAGGGGTCTTATTTCTTCGCGCTGTGCGCGCACCAGGACTCGAACCTGGGACCACGGAGGTATAAGCTCCGCGCTCTACCAACTGAGCTATACGCGCGTTGCTACACTATACCCTAAATTATCGCCCGCTCAATGAGCGGGCGATTGGGTTTATGCTACTGTTTCTTCTTCCTCTTTCTTCTTTGGTTCAATGCCATGCATGATGAGCAATTTCTCGAAGTCGTCTCGCTCAAGTGTCTCTACTTCAACGAGTTTGTGCGCAATGGCATCAAGTGCATCTCGGTGCTTCGTTAGTACATCCTTCGCACGTTCATGGGCCTCATTGATGATACTGCGCACTTCTGAGTCGATATTACGTGCAACTTCATCAGAGTAATCACGACTCGTGATGCCTTGGCCAAACAATGCCTGGCCACCGTCCGACTCAAGTGCCATTGGGCCAATTTTGTCGCTCATACCCCACTTTGCGACCATGTTGCGTGCAAGTGCGGTGAGTACCTGCAAGTCATTAGAAGCGCCGGTGGTCAGATCTCCAAAGACAACCTCTTCTGCTACGTATCCTCCAAGACTCTTGGCTATCTCATCCCTAAACTGCCTTTGTGTTTGCATGCGTCTATCTTCGAACGGAAGCGTGAGTGTATACCCAGCAGCTCGACCACGAGAGATGATGGATATCTTATGAACAGGGTCAGAGTACGGAAGCACAGAACCAACGAGTGCATGTCCCGCCTCATGGTATGCCGTTATCTTTTTCTCTCGCTTGTTGAGCACATGACTCTTTCGTTCAGGACCGAGCATAACCTTTTCGATAGAACGGATGAGGTCGTACTGGGTTATTTTCTTTCGATTCTCACGAGCAGCAAGAATGGCGGCTTCGTTCATCAGGTTCTGTAAATCAGCTCCAGAGAATCCCACTGTTCGCTCAGCGATAGTGCGGAGGGTTACATCCTCACCAAGTGGCTTCTTGCGTGCATGCACATTGAGTATTGCTTCTCGGTCATCACGGTCTGGAAGATCTATCATCACACGACGGTCGAAACGTCCTGGTCGTAGGAGTGCTGGGTCAAGTACATCTGGTCGGTTGGTCGCTGCCATTATGATGAGTTTCTCGTTTGGCTCGAAACCATCCATCTCAACAAGTATCTGGTTGAGGGTCTGCTCACGTTCATCGTTACCGCCACCAACACCAGTACCTCGTACCCGACCGACAGCATCTATCTCGTCAATGAATATGATTGCTGGCGCTGCCTTCTTGGCCATCTTGAAGAGGTCACGAACACGGCTCGCACCAACACCGACAAAAAGCTCAACGAACTCAGAACCAGAAATGGTGAAGAATGGTACATTCGCCTCGCCTGAGACAGCTCGTGCAAGTAATGTCTTACCGGTGCCTGGCGCACCCATAAGAAGCACACCTTTTGGAATACGAGCACCAATGTCGATAAACTTTTTAGGGTTCTTCAGGAAGTCTACGATTTCTGTGAGTTCTTCCTTGGCCTCCTTGGCTCCAGCAACATCCTTGAATGTAATGCGCTGACTCTTGTCTGCCGGATCGATGACACGGGCTTTACTCTGTCCGAAGGTGAATGCTTGCATACCAGCTCCCTTCACTTGGCGCATCAGGAACCAAAGTAGGATAAGCACAAAAATGAGCGGGAACATGAATGGGGCAAGCGTGATGAACCAGAAACGGAAACCTCCTTCTTCGATGACTTCAACCTGCACATTGCGTAGCTGCCAACCTTCAACACCATAGTTTGCAAGTGATTCAGACAGCGCTGTTCCCCCCTCCTTTTTCGAGAGCTTCTCTTGCGCCTCCTCTTCCTCCGAAGCTGCGAAGTACTGGATGGTAAGCTGGTCGCCACTTACCTCAATACGCTCAACCGTTCCATCGACAATATCCGTTGCAACTTGTGAAAGTGGTACCTCTTCTATCTCTTCACCTGTATCTGCGAAATATGAGAAAAGTGTTGTAAGAGCGAACAATACTAAAAACGTAATGAGCAGATTCATCCAAAATTGCCTGTTTGGCTCGAACTTCTGCTCCTGACCGGGCTTGTTCCCGCCCGGGCCCTTTTGTGGGGGCTGTTGGTTATTTTGAAATTGATCCATGGTCTCGGAAGTATAGCGTATATCGCAATCTATGTCATTGAATACGCCAATTTGCCGGCGGTGAGGAGCTGTACAATATATAGCGAAATACTGAGATATGTGGTATGGTATCTCCACGTCAGATGACGGCTTTTATATATGTACAACCAACGTAGAGAAGACCCAAACAAGGTATATATCAACCAGGAAATACGAGCGCATGAATTGCGCGTAATGACTCAGGATGGTGACAATCTTGGTGTTCTGTCCAAGCGTGATGCCCTTGCGAAGGCACAGGAGTTAGGTCAGGACCTCATTTTGGTGTCTGCAAAAGCCGTTCCGCCCGTTGCAAAGATTATGGATTATGGTAAATTCACCTACGAACTAAAGAAGAAGCAACGCGAGATTCGAGCACATTCTCATACTGCTGAGACCAAGAATGTACAGGTAAAAATTGGCACTGGCGAGCGTGATAAGGAACTCAAGGCAGAGCGAATTGAGGAGTGGCTTCTAGAGGGTCACCGGGTCAAGGTAGACCTCTTCCTCTGGGGACGATACAAGTACATGGAAGCAGGCTTCCTCACGGAGCGCCTCGAACGATTCCTCAATATGGTATTAGTTCCCTTCAAGATAGCTGATCCTATCAAGAAGAGTCCAAAAGGTTTTAGCTGCATCATTGAGATAGATAAGAAGAAGCCAGCCCCAGAGAAGGACGAACTGAAGCAGAAGCAACAAGAACGACAGGAAGCTGCAAAACGAGACCGTAAGAAGGAGAAAAAGGAGAAAGAAAAAGAAGAAGAATCAACAAACAACAACGAGTAATATGGCCAACAAATCATACACAAAACGAGTACGCGTAAGTCCTAAGGGCAAGCTTTTGGTACGCAAGCCGGGCGGCAACCACTTCAACGCTAAAGAGAGCCGTCAAAAGCAGCTTGATCGCAAGCGAGGTGGCCACAGTATTGAGCTCAACGCGAAGAAAACAGGTCGCTATTTCAAGGGCTAGTTAATCGATTCAACACAGCATCATGGCACGAGTAAAACGAGGAACAACTAAACTGAAGCATCGCAAGAATGTCTTGTCGCGCACCAAGGGTATGCGCGGTAATATCCGCAAGAAGGAGCGACAAGCTAATGAGGTGCTCGCACATGCCGGCAATCATGCATTCCAGCATCGTCGCAAGAAGAAGGGTGATTTCCGTGCACTGTGGACCGTTCGTATCAATGCAGGTCTTCGTGCTCACGGCTTCACCTACAGCAAGTTCATGAAGATGATGAAGGATAAGGGTATCGCACTGAATCGCAAGATGCTCGCAACAATGGCCAAAGATGAGCCTGAAGCATTCGAACGAGTGGTGAAGGAAGTAACCAAGTAAGCAACAAAAACCACCTTCGGGTGGTTTTTTGATACCAAAAAAACGGCTAGTCTATCTTTCTCCTGAAGAATTGGAAGAGACCAAAGCCTGCCAAGGCGCCGATAGCGTCAACAACGAGGTCGAGTGCTGTGTCGGGGATGTAGTTGATCGGCAATCCGTTCCCGGTGAGCTGCCAAACAACAAACTCAAACACCTCCCAGACGATGCCGATGGAAATACCAACCCCAAGCGCAACGAGCACCGCCCGCTTACTCGGGAGATGCATCTCTCGAATGTAGCCCGAGAAGTACCACAGCCATATACCCGCTAGACCCACCCACATCCCACCAAGGAAGTGTGTGAAGATGTCGAACCAACGATACGTCCAGTAGAGGTAGAAGTTTTCAGCGGCCATATGGATAAGCGCAATGACCCATATCAGTATGAAAAGCACCTTGAGCAAGTGTTCTTTCTGCCGTTCCATGCTGCCTAGTGTACCACGACACTCTGCCTCATACGCACAAAACCGCCTAAAGGCGGTGCTGTGCGGGGTGCGAAACAATACTGCCCTAGGAAACCTAGGTGGGTGCCTAGTTGACTCACATCTTTGAAGCCTCAAGGGCCTCAGCGGCGTGAACCTATACCGGCTCCCTGCAGTATGATTTGAGGACAATACGTTCCGTCACCCATTAGTGAGTATAGCAGATTTTGCCCCCTCGTAAATTGGTAACAACAAGCCGGTTTTCTTGAAAAACCGGCTTGTTTATAGACAAAAACTGTTGAGAACTACTCCAAAATGCCATCCAAATTCACGTCGTAGAGTATGCCTTCCTGTACCAGTCGGTAGTCGACAAGATCTCCATCCTTGAACCAGAGTGCGAGCTCCTGTTTCGCCTCATCAATGGTGCCTGAGGCGTGGATGAGGTTTCGAATTGCGCGGTCATCCGAGTCTGCCATTGAGTAGGAATCGAGAACAAAGTCACCGCGGATGGTACCAACATCACTGCCACGTGGTTCGGTTCCCCCTACCAATTTGCGAACAAGCTCCACAGCGTGTGCTCCTTGCCATGCCATTACCACAGCAGGTCCACTCGTCATGTAATTCTTGAGCCGCTCGACGACAGAATCTCCAATCTTCACTGGATCGTCTGAAGGTGGTTTCTGGCCCTTGCTGGTATATGACTCAATGGCTTTCTCACCAACTTTACGCTTCCATTCAGGATCGAGTGTGTAGTGTTCTTCTACACGATCTGATTGTGGAACCTCGAAGCGCATGGCCACGAGCTTGAGGCCGACACGCTCAAAGCGTTTGATGACCTCACCAACGAGTGAGCGCTGTACACCATCAGGCTTGATGATGACGAGCGTACGTTCTTTGGCAAATTCTGACATATGACTATGTAATTATGTCGACGTAGATAACGTCGGTAATAACAACTTCAATGTGCGTAGTATACCGAAAGCAAACACTCACGCAATGCGCTACGCGCGCTTGGTGAGCACTATTGGGTCTCCGTCGGTAATGACCACGTCATGCTCAAAATGAGCGCTTCTGGAGCCGTCTTCGGTGCTAACCGTATACCCATCACTCTCGAAGATTACAGCTCCACGACCCTCGTTCACCATCGGCTCAATAGCAAGGACCATACCCGGCTCTAAGACCTCACCGGTACCGGCATTCCCAAAGTTTGGCACTTGCGGCCCTTCATGGACAGAATGGCCAACACCATGACCACAGAGGTCTCGCACGAGGCCATATCCTTCCTTTCGTACGTATGATTCTATTGCGTGGCCAATGTCACCAACATGATTACCGGCTCGAGCCTCCTGTATACCGCGCCAGAGTGCTTCTTCAGTGACGTGTAGCAGCTTCTGAGCTGCTTTATCAATATTGCCAACACCTACGGTTCGTCCGGCATCGGTCACGAGTCCATCGCGCTCCAGACCAATATCAATGCCAACGATATCTCCTTCTTTGAGTACATAGTTATGTTCTGTCGGTATGCCATGCACCACAGTATCGTTTGGTGCCACACAAAGCGCACATGGGTATGGTCGGTCTGCGCCGTATGGCTCGTAGTCCTTGAACGCAGGAACAGCGCCCTTTTCTCGTATGAGCTTGTCGGTCATTTCCTCAAGCTCGGTAGTGGAAACACCCGGCTTAATGGCGGCCTCGAGCTTGTCGAGCACATCTACATGGTCCTGGCCCAGTTTGATGAGTCCTTGGATATCCTCTTCTGACTTAATCTTCATGGTCTAAGTTGAGTGCCTTCAATACGTCCTTATGTACCTCTTCTGGTGTCTGGTCTCCGTTTATGTGAGCAACAGTATAGTACGGGTGTTCCTCAAAGAACTTGATGGCAAGTGAGACATCGCGCCTAAACCATCGCAGTCGCTCTTCTACCTTCTCTGGCGTGTCATCAAAGCGCTTACGGCCATTTACAAGTCGATCTATGACAACCTCATCAGGTAATTCAAATGAGAGTACGGTAGGATTCTTGCGGCCATAGAACTCAAATGCAGTATGGAGTATTGGTGACTCCTCTGCCCTGCGTGGGAATCCATCGGTAATGATGTGATCATCTCCAGATACACCCTCAATGAAGAGTGAACCCCATATCCAAATTGGGAGGAATCCTGGTGCAAGTCCTCCCGCACTCAAGGTCTCCTTTATCTTCTGCTGTGTGAAAGTGTCACCCTCCATGAACTCACGGAATTTTGCTCCCGTCTGGAAGTAGTGGGTTGGATGTTCTTTGTCATGCTCCTCTAAATACTTGATGAGAAGCTCCGCCTGTGTGCCTTTTCCGCAGCCGGATGGACCAATAAGTATTGCTGTTATGAGTTCGTTCATACCGCATTACTGTAACATACGAAACGCCTCCCTGCATTCGTAGAAGTAAGAAAAAAGCCGCATCTGCGGCTCACACAAACACCAGCGAGAGCTGTTTAGTACTCGCGAATAGATATCTGCGCGTCGGTCTTACGCACGAGGTCGAGCACCACCGATACGGCAATGAGGAGTGCGGTACCACCAATGGCAAATGCGCCAACACCAGTGATTCCCTGCATCGCTAGTGGCAATACAGCAATAACGGCAAGGAACACGGCACCAACGAGTGTGATGCGGGTGATGATGTTACCGAGGTACTCAGCTGTTGCACCTCCGGGTCGTACACCAGGGATGAAGGCACCAGACTTCTGTAGGTTTGTTGATATCGACTGTGGGTCGAAGGTTACCGCCGTGTAGAAGTATGTGAAAAGGAATACGAGAGCAAAGTAGAAGCCGCCGTAGATCCACGGATTGGTGAAGTAGTAGAGAAGTGTCTGTGCGGTCTCAGCCACACCTGGGTTCGTAGAGGTGACAAGGAAGTTCAGTATCATCTGTGGGAAGAGGATGATGGAGAGTGCGAAGATGATAGGAATAACACCTGCCTGGTTCACACGTAGTGGAAGGTAGGTATTCACGCCACCATATGCCCTACCACCTCGTACTTGCTTGGCGTACGTGACAGGAACCGGTCGTTCTGCCTCGGTTACTGTGACGACACCGGCTGTGACAAGAATGGCTGCAATGATGAATGCGATGTAGAGCGGAATCTGTGATGGGTCAAAGCTGAAGAGTAGTTGACTGATTGTGGTTGGAAGTGAGGCAACAATACCAGCAAAAATAATGAGTGATACACCATTACCGATACCAAACTCACTGATGAGCTCACCAATCCACATAAGAAGGATAGAACCAGCAGCTACGACAGTAACGTTCACAATGAATGAGAACATTGAAAGGTCGGCAACGATGCCCTGTCGTGAGAGAAGCATCAAGAAACCGAATGCCTGCACGAACGCAAGTGGTACGGTGAGCATTCGAGCGTACTGGGTGAACTTCTGTCGGCCTGCCTCACCTTCTTCGGTGTAGAGTGCCTTGATTGAAGGCGACATGATGCTCATGAGCTGCATGATAATGGACGCAGTAATGTACGGTCCTACACCAAGCATCACGATAGAAAGGTTCGCCAAGCCACCACCTGAAAAGAGGTTGAGGAGGCC
>Ga0180435_10007145_pt1 | contig 10658 bp, 7 predicted proteins | sample SS_ome_3_FD_132467 | JGI IMG/M metagenome (GOLD analysis project Ga0180435, IMG submission 132467) | Hypersaline lake sediment archaeal communities from the Salton Sea, California, USA - SS_3_S_1 metaG | ecosystem: Environmental > Aquatic > Non-marine Saline and Alkaline > Hypersaline > Sediment... | reverse complement strand
GCACGCTGACGCTCTCGCAGCCCGGCATCCTGAGCGGCGATCTCGGGACCACCACCCTGGCGATCATCTTCACGTGCCTGATCATCGGCTTCGGGGTCAAGGCGGGCATCATGCCGCTCCATGGCTGGCTGCCGATCGCGATGGTCGCGCCGACGCCGGTCAGCGCCCTGCTGCATGCCGTCGCGGTCGTCAAGGTCGGCGCCTTCGGCGTTACCCGGGTGATCTACAACGTCTTCGGCGTCGAGTTGCTCGGCGTCCTAGGCTTCACCGTCCCGCTGGCCTTCCTGGCGGGCTTCACGATCGTCGCCTCGTCGACCATCGCGCTCACGCAGAACCACCTGAAGCGCCGGCTCGCCTACTCGACGATCAGCCAGCTCTCCTACATCGTGTTGGGCGCGGCGCTGCTGACGCCGCTGGCGGCGACCGCGGCGATCGTCCACGTCGCCAACCAGGCGTTCGCCAAGATCACGATGTTCTTCGTCGTCGGCGCGATCGCCCGCACCACCGGCAAGAAGTACGTCAGCGAGATCGACGGCATCGCCGCGCGCATGCCGATCAGCATGGCGGCGTTCACGATCGCGGCGCTTTCGTTCGTCGGCGTGCCGTTGACCGCGGGCTTCATCACCAAGTGGTACCTGGCGCTCGGCGCGCTCGAGGCCGACGCCTGGTGGTTCGTGCTGGTGCTCATCGTCAGCGCCCTGCTCAATGCCGGCTACTTCTTCCCGATCGTGCACCGCGCCTACTTCCGGCCGGCGAAGGAGCCGTGGCCCCCGCTCGAGGAGGGGCGCCGCTTCGAGACCGCCAAGACGCTGCTGTTCCCGATCGTGATCTGTGCCGCCTACGTGCTCCTTCTCGGCGTGACCGCCGAGGTTCCGGGCATGCCCTTCTCGATCGCCCAGGTGGCGGTGGAGGGCTTCTTCGCCGGCGGCGGGGTCGTCCCGTGAGTCCCACCGCCGGCGTGGTCGTCTCGTGGTGGCCGGGTGTCGCGATCGCGCTGCCCCTCGCCGGCGTGGCGGTGTCCGCGGCATACGGGTGGTCGGAGCGCCGCCGCGCCGCGGTGCTGGCGGCCCTGAGCTTGGGGGCGCTGCTCGTCGCGCTGGGTTTGATCCGCGAGGTGCTCGCTGGGCGCATGCCCGAGGCCCACCTGCTGCACATGACGGCGCAGTTGTGGATGGTGCTGCGCATCGACGCGGCGGGGGCGCTCTACGGCGCGACCGTGGCGGCCCTCGGCCTGTTGGCCCTGACGTACGCGTTCGGCTACGTGCGTCCCGGACCGCGGCGCGCACGCTTCTTCGCCTTCTTCATGGCCTGCCTGGCCTGCACCCTCGGGGTGGCCTACGCCGGCAACCTGCTCACCTTCCTCGTCTTCTACGAGGCGTTCTCGGTGCTGACGTATGCGCTCGTCATCCACGAGCAGACGCCGGCCGCCATCGCCGCCGGCACGAAGTACATCGCCTACATCCTCGTCGGCGGGAGCTTGGTCCTCGCCGGCGTGTTGCTCACCTTCTTCCTGGCCGGTGACCTCGCCTTCGTGGGCGGCGGGTTCCTGCCGGTCGATGCGCCACGGGCCCAGCTGCTGACGGCGTTCTGGTGCTTCGTCGTCGGCTTCGGCGTCAAGGCCGCGCTGGTGCCGCTGCACGGCTGGGTGCCGGACGCCCACCCGGCCGCGCCGGCGCCGTTCTCGGCGGTGCTCTCGGGCGTGATGGTGGCCGCCGGCGCCTTCGGCATCATGCGGGTCGTCTTCGACGTGTTCGGCGTCGGCCTCTTCACCGCGCTCGGCGTGGCGCCGTGGCTGACGGCCATCGCCGCGGCCACCGTGCTGGTGGGCGCGGTGTTGGCCCTCGGGCAGGAGGACCTCAAGCGCCGGTTGGCGTACTCGACGATCAGCCAGATGGGGTACCTGACGCTCGCGGTGTCGCTCGCGGGCTCCGGCGTCATGGCCGGCGGCCTGGTCCACCTGGTGCATCACGCCTTCATGAAGGGCACGCTCTTCTTCTGCGCCGGCCTGTGGATTCACGTCGCCGGTGCGCGCCGCCTCGGCGAGCTGCGCGGCGTCGGGGCGCGCATGCCGCTGACGACGGCGGCCTTCACGCTGGCGGCCCTGGGGATGATCGGCGTCCCGCCGCTGTCCGGTTTCGTCAGCAAGTGGTGGTTGGGCATCGGCATGCTCGAGATCGGCGCCGGGGCGGCGCTGGCGGTGCTGCTGGCGGGCGCCCTGCTGGCCGCCGCCTACCTGCTGCCGGTCGTGTACGCCGCCTACTTCGCCCCATCCCGTCCGGGCGTCGCGACCCCGATCCGCGACCGAGCATCGGGCGGCGCCCGGGAGGCGCCGTGGACGATGCTGGTCCCTACGTTGGCCGCGGCCGCGCTCACGCTCGCCTTCGGCCTCGGATCGCACCTGCGCGGCTTCCCGCTGCAGCTGGCGGAGCGCGCCGTGCTCGCCTGGTTCGGTGGGGGTTGAGGCGATGACGCACGCGGGACCGATGCTCGTCCTGCTGGTGCCGCTGGTGGCGGTGCCGCTCCTGTGGCCGGTCGGTCGCCTGGGCCGGGTGGCGATGGGGTGGCTGGTCACGCTCGCCTCGGTCGCCTCCTTCGCCGCGGTGGCAGCCCTGGCGCCGGCGGTCGTGGCCCACGGGCGCCTGACCGTCAGCGTGCCTGGGGTGCTGGGCCGGTTGGGGTTCGCGCTCGACGGTGTCGGCCTCGTCTTCGCGCTCATCGCGACGTTCGTGTGGACCTGCGCCTCGCTCTACGCCATCGACTACTTGCACGACGACGGCAAGGAGCGGCGCTACCACCTCACCAGCCTGCTGACGCTCGCGGCGATGATCGGGATCGTCGTCGCCAGCGACCTGATCACCCTCTACGTGTTCTTCGAGTGGCTCGGGTTGGCGGCCTACCTGTTCGTCGTCCACGTCGGCGGCCGCGAGGCCGACCGGGCGGGCCTCAAGTACCTGATCCTGACGCTGCTCGGGGGCTTCGCGGTGCTGACCGGCGCGCTGATCGTGCAAGGGATGGGGGGCGGCGAGTTGGGCGTCGCGCTGGCGCTGGAGCCCGGCGGCGAGACGATGCGCTGGGTGGCCGCCGCGCTCCTCGTCCTCGGTTTCGGGGTCAAGGCCGGTGTCCTCGGCCTCCACATCTGGCTGCCCGACGCCCACACGGCGGCACCTGCGCCCGCGAGCGCGCTGCTGTCGGGACTGATGATCAAGGCGGGCGCCTACGGCATCCTGCGCACCGTGGCTGGGCTCTTCGGCGGCGGCCCGGACGCGCCCCCGCCGGTGGCGCTGCAGGCCGAGTCCATCGCGCTGGCGGTGCTGTTCCTCGGCAGCGCGACGATGTTCGTGGGCGTCTTGATGGCCTTGTGGCAGAACGTGGCCAAGCGGCTGCTGGCGTACAGCAGCGTCAGCCAGATGGGCTTCATCCTGGTGGGCATCGGCTCCGCGGCCTACCTGGCCGACGGCGGCAGCGTCGGCTGGACCGGGACGCTGCTGCACGTGGTCAACCACGCGCTGTTCAAGGGCCTGCTGTTCCTGGGCCTCGGCGCCGTCATCCACGCGACCGGCGAGGGCGATCTGCGCCGCCTCGGGGGCCTGTGGCGGCGCATGCCGTGGACCTTCGCGTTCGTCGTCGTCGCCGTCGGTGGCATCGTCGGACTGCCGGGACTCAACGGCTTCGTCAGCAAGAGCGTCCTGCACCACGCGCTGACGTACGCGGAGGGCCACCACCACCTGGTGGCGCTCCAGTGGGCCGAGTGGGTGTTCACGATCACGACGATCGGCACCGCGGCCGCGTTGATCAAGCTGCTCGCGATGACCTTCCTCGGGTCCGCCCGCGCGGACCTCGGGCGGCCCGTGCACGAGGCTTCCTGGCGCATGCGGCTGGCGATGGGGGTGATGGCGGCCGCGATCGTCACGTTCGGCCTGCGCCCGCAGCTCCTGGCGCCGGTGCTCGCCGCAGGCGTCGAGGTCTACGCCGCCTCCTCGTCCGGCGTGCTGCGCTACGTCTCCTCACCGATCGGTCACGCCGCGGACCTGCGCGCGGCGGCGACGGCCCTCACGCTGGGCGCCCTGGTGGCCTGGGCGAGCGCGCGCTGGCGCGTGTTCGATCGCCCACCGCCGGTGTGGCTCTCGCTCGACCGCCTCCTGGCGCGGGCGATCGCGGCCGGCACCGCCGCGATCCGGTGGGGTCTGGCCGAGCGCGCGGCCTTCGAGGCGAGCGCGCGGCGCCTCTTCGAGCGCGAGCGCGACGCCGTCCTGGCGGCGAGCGCCCGCCCCCCGATCATCGGCCGGCAGCTGTGGCTGCGCCTGCGCGTGCGGACCCTCGCCGCGGTCGAGCGCCTGGCCGCCAACTGGGAGCTCGCGGAGCGTTTCACCCGCCAACTCGGGCAACGCCTCGACGAGAGTCGACGCCTCGACGAGAGCCGGCGCCTGCAACGCGAGGCGCGCCTCGCGCGCGCGGAAGCCGTCGTCGTGCCCGGAAGCGAGGAGCTCAGGCGGGCGGCTCGGCGCCGGATCCAGCGCGACACGCGTGACCTGAGCCTCAACGTGGGCGTGCTGTTCGTCGTCTGGCTGCTGTTCCTGGGGGCGCTGTGGGTCGTGGCGGCTTGAGGCCTCGGCCGGCGGGCGCCGGGCGATCCTCGCGGTTGGGCGCGTGACCGCAACCTGGCCTACCAAACCTTAGGTCGATTGCGGGTCATCGTGCGTCATGGGTCGGGGGCGTGGCCGTCCGGTGGATGGATCGCGGCGCAACCATCCACAGGGGAGGCAGCGACGTGGTTTGGATCCGACGATGGTGGTGGCCGCTGTTGGCCGTCGTGGTGTGGTTGGCGGGGGCGGGCATCGGCGGGCCCCTCTTCGGCCGCCTGGCCGAGGTGCAGTCGCAGTCCCCGACGGATTTCCTGCCCAGCTCGGCCGAGTCGACACGCGCCCAGGCGCTGCAGCAGGCCTTCGGCGACGACGTCGCGCCGCCGGCCATCCTGGTCTTCGTCGACGACGCCGGGATCGGGGCAGCGGCCCGCGACGACCTGTCGGCACGGCTGGAGGCGATCGGTAGCCTCGAGGGCGTCGGCGTGGCTTCGCCATGGATCCCTTCGGCCGAGCGCAACGACGCCGGCGACCCGCTGGCCCTGCAGGCGTTCGTCGGCATCGTCGGCGCGGCACCCGAGGTGGTGACCGAGATCCGCGGAGAGCTGCGCGACCCCCCGACCGGCATCGACGCCTTCGTCACCGGCCCGGCGGGCTTCGTCGCCGACCTCGTGGCGTCGTTCGGCGAGATCGACGGGCTCCTGTTGCTGGTGACGGTCGTCGCCGTCCTGGTGATCCTGCTCGCCGTCTACCGCAGCCCGGTGCTGCCGCTGCTCGTGTTGCTCTCGGCGATCGCCGCGCTCTCGGTGGCCGTGATCGTCGTGTTCCTCATGGCTCGGGAGGGCTGGATCACCCTCAATGGCCAGGCGCAGGGCATCCTGTTCATCCTGGTGATCGGCGCGGCCACCGACTACGCCCTGCTGCTCGTTTCGCGCTACCGCGAGGCGCTGCGCGCGGAGGCCGACGTCCTCGTCGCCACGCGCAGGGCCTGGCGTGGCGCCTTCGAGCCGATCCTGGCATCGGGCGGCACGGTGATCGCCGGCGTGATGACGCTGCTGCTGTCGGGCCTCAACTCCAACAAGGCGCTCGGGCCGGTGGCGGCGGCCGGTATCGCGGTCGCCATGCTCGCCGCGCTCACCTTCCTGCCGGCGCTGCTGGCGCTGTTCGGTCGCGGCGCCTTCTTCCCGTTCCCGCCGCGGTTGGCTTCCACGCCGTTGCGGGCGTCGCCGGTCGTGCACACCCGCGGACTCTGGGCCCGCGTCGCCGATCTGGTGGCGCGCCGCCCGCGGCGCGTTTGGGTCACGACCGGTTCCGTCCTGCTCGTCGCGGCGGCCTTCGCCCCCTCGTTCCAAGCCGACGGCGTGCCGCAGACCGAGGTCGTGCTCGGGACGACGGAATCCGTCGCCGGGCAGGCCGCCCAGGCGCGCTTCTTCGCGGCGGGCTCGGGTGCGCCGGCCGTCGTCATCGCGAACGCCGAGCTCGCCGAGCCACTGCTGGCGGCCGTCAAGGCCGTGCCGGGGGTGGACTCGGCGACGCTGCGCCCCGTCCCCGGCGGGCTCGCCCCCGGTGGGCCGCCCGCGTTCGGCGGCCCACCCGCCAGCCGGGCGCCCCTGGTGGCCGTGGTCGACGGCCGGGAGCTCATCGAGCTGCAGGTGACGCTGGCCTTCTCGCCCGACAGCGACGAGGCCATCGCGGTCGTGCGCGAGTTGCGTGAGGCGGTGCGCCGCGTCGATGCGCTCGCCGTGGTGGGTGGGCCCACGGCCACCGACCTCGACACCCGGGCCACCGCACGCCGCGACCTGTGGGTGATCATCCCGCTGGTGCTGCTGGTGATCACCGCCATGCTCATGCTCCTGCTGCGATCGCTGGTCGCCCCGCTCCTGCTCATGGCGACCACCGTGCTGTCGTTCTTCTCCACGCTCGGCATCGCGGGCCTGGTGTTCGAACACGTGTTCGGCTGGTCCGGCGCCGACCCGGTCGTGCCCCTGTTCGCCTTCGTCTTCCTGGTCGCGCTGGGCATCGACTACAACATCTTCCTCACCAGCCGCGTGCGCGAGGAGGCGCTGGTGCGCGGCACCCGGCCGGCCGTCATCGTCGGGCTGCGGGTGACGGGCGGCGTGATCACCTCCGCCGGCATCGTGCTCGCCGCCACCTTCGCCGCGCTGGCGGTCATCCCGCTGTTGTTCCTGGCGCAGATCGCCTTCATCGTGGCCTTCGGCGTCCTGGTCGACGCGCTGGTCGTCCGTTCGTTCCTCGTCCCTGGGCTGCTGTACGACATCGGCGCCCGGGTCTGGTGGCCGTCGCGGCTGGCCCGGGAGGCGTCCGGCGGTGTCCCGACGGGGGTCGCGGGTGCCGATGCGCGCCGGTCGCTTGCTTAGGCCCCGACGGATCTGGTAGGCTTTCGGTTCTGGACCGGGGCGCCCGCGGGCGCGACCGGCCATCGAACGGTCGGACGCCTGCCAGGCCTCGGAGCCCAAGCGGTGCGTCCACGTTCGCACGTCGCCCCGACCCCGGCCCATGCCGGCCGCGGGCACCGGAGGTAGGAGAGCCATGTTCGCGATCATCGAGTCCGGCGGCAAGCAGTACCGCGTCCAGCAGGGCGACGTGCTGCGCCTGGAGAAGCTCGACGCCGAGCCCGGCGCCACGGTGGACTTCCCCGTGTTGCTGCTCGGCGGCGAGTCCGTCAAGGTCGGCAGCCCGCGCGTCGACGGCGCCAGCGTCAAGGCCGAGGTCGTCGCCCACGGGCGCGGCAACAAGATCCACATCTACAAGTTCAAGGCCAAGACCAACTACCGTCGCCACACCGGACACCGTCAGCCCTACACCGAGGTCCGCGTAACCGGCATCGCCGGCTGACCGCGGCGCGAGGAGACCCCCATGGCTCACAAGAAAGGCGTCGGCAGCTCCAAGAACGGGCGCGACAGCCAGTCCAAGCGTCTCGGTGTGAAGCGCTTCGACGGCGAGGTCGTCACCGCCGGCCACATCCTGGTCCGCCAGCGCGGCACCAAGTTCAAGCCCGGCCTCAACGCTGGCCTCGGCAAGGACTTCACGATCTTCGCGCTTCGCGACGGCGTGGTGCGCTTCGCCGACAAGGGCGCCAAGGGCCGCTTCATCTCCGTCGAGGAGAGCGCCCCGACGGCGGTGTCGGCGGACTGAGCCCCGCGGCGGGCCGCGTCACCCCGGCGGTGCACGGCGGGACCCCCGTGGCCCGCCGCACGCGATCTAGAACGGCCGCCCGACCGGGCGGACGCGCGCCCGCGGCCCGAGGGTCCGTGGGCGCATCCCTTGCGCCTAGCGGCATGAGGTCCGCGTCCCCGACCCAGGCCGGCGCGGGCGGCGAGGCATCGGCCTCGCCAGAGGAGTCCCCCCATGCCCTTCCGTGACGTCATCGAGATCACCGCCCAGGGCGGCAAGGGCGGCGATGGTGCCATGTCGTTCATGCGCCTCAAGTACATCCCCAAGGGGGGACCCGACGGTGGCCACGGCGGCGACGGCGGGGGCGTGTGGCTCGAGGCGATCGACGACGTCACCTCGCTCGACCGGCTGGTCACCCGACAGGTGTACAAGGGCGGCGTGGGCCAGCAGGGGGAGGGCCGCAACCGCGCGGGCCACGGCGGCGCCGACGTCACGATCCCTGTGCCGGTCGGGACCATCGCGAGCGACGCCGACAGCGGCGAGGTGCTGGCCGACCTGGTCGAGGTGGGCCAGCGCGCACGGGTCGCCGCCGGCGGTGTGGGCGGGCGCGGCAACTCCGCCTTCGCCAACTCGTACCGGCGCGCGCCGCGCTTCGCCGAATACGGCACGCCGGGCGAGAAGCGCAGGCTGCGCCTCGAGCTGCGGACGATCGCCGACGTCGGCCTCGTCGGCTACCCCAACGCAGGCAAGAGCAGTCTCCTCACCGGCCTGTCCAACGCCCGGCCCAAGATCGCCGCCTACCCCTTCACGACCCTCAGCCCCAACCTCGGCGTCCTCGAGCGCGACCACCAGCGCCTGACGATCGCGGACGTGCCCGGCATCATCGAGGACGCGCACCTCGGCCGCGGGCTCGGGCTCGAGTTTCTGCGGCACGTCGCCCGCACGCGGCTGCTCGCCTTCGTCGTCGACCTGGCCGACGACCCGGTCGTCCACCTGGAGGCGTTGCGCGGCGAGCTCGAGGCGTACGATCCCGACCTGCTCGAGCGCCCCGCCGTGGTGGTGCTGAACAAACTCGACCTGGTGGATGCGGGGGAGGCGGAGGCGGGCGCCGAGCTGCTCGCCGACTTCGGGTTGCCGACGTTCGCCGTCTCGGCGGCCACGGGCGGGGGCTTGGACGCGCTGGTGGAGGCGCTGTTCCAGCTGGTGCCGGAGGCCCCGCGGGTGTCCGGGCCGCTGCCCGTGCGGCGGGTGGTCGCCCCGGAACCCTTGCGCGTCACGCGCGACGCCAGCGGCCTCGGCTGGGTCGTTCACGGACGCGAGATCGAGGCGCTGGTGGCCCGCTTCGACCCCACCAACCGCGACGCCGTCGCCTACCTGCAGCGCCACTTCGTCTCGCTCGGTGTGTCGAAGCTGCTCGCCAAGGCGGGCGCCAGCACGGGTGACGAGGTCGTCATCGGCGACGCCGTGTTCGACTACTTCGACGAGGCCGCGGTCGAGGCGGAGGCGCGCGAGGCCGAGGAGACCGAACGCGCCGAGGCGGACGCCGCCGAACGCCGCTGGAGCGACGACGGCGCGGACGACGACGACGCGGAGAACGATGGCGTGGAGGACGACGACGACGGCGCGGCGCGCGTCGAGCACGATCTCGGGTACGACGGCGACCCCACACCAGAGGGCGGCGACGACGGGGGCCCGCGGAGCGCGTGCTAAGTTGGGCGCGCTGGCCCCGCGTGCCCGCGATTAGGCCCTTTCGCCGGAACATGACCCAGAACCCCGACCGCGACCTCGAACTCCGCTTCCCGCCGACCGGACCCTGCCGGCGGCCGAGCATTGCGCCGTACTGCGAGCGCGTTCGCGCGCGCCTGTCGGCCGAGCGCTTCGCGCACGTGATGCGGGTGGCGGAGCTGGCCGAGAGCATTGCCCTGGCCAACGGTTTCGACGACGGCGACCTGCGCGCCACGCTACTCGCCGCCGTGCTGCACGACGTCGCGCGCGAGGAGGACGTCGAGACGCTGTTGCGGCTCGCGCCGCCCGAGAACGACATGGAGCGAAGCCACCCCATGGCCGTCCACGGGCGCGCCGGACGCGCGATCGCCAACGCCTGGGGCGTGAACGACGAGCGCGTGCTGGACGCCATCGAGGGGCACGTGTTCGGGGTCCGTCCGGGCGACCGCGTCGGCATGGCGGTGTACGTCGCCGACGTGTCCGAGCCCGGTCGCGGGGTCAACGACGAGATCCGCGAGCTGGCCATGGTGCAGTTGGAGCGTGCCTACCGTCGCGCGGTCCAGACCAAGGTGCGTTACCTGCGCAGCCGCGGGAAGGACGTCCATCCGCGTACCCTTCAGGTGCATGACGAACTCGGCCACCCCACGTGACCCCATGAGCCGCGATCGGCTTCGCCGCCGGCGGGCCCGCTGGTTGCAGGCCCTGGGGCTGGTCGTGGCCCTCGTGGGGCTCGCGGGCTTCTGGCTCGAGCGTGACGTCGAGCGGAGCGAGCTGACCGACGCCCAGCGCGAGATCCTCGGGCTGGATGAGGGGGTCGAGCACTACAGCTTCGTGGTCGCCGGCCGCGACCGGCTCTACTACCCCGAGATGAGCACCCCGGTGTACGGCGCGGACGGCGAGATCGTGGCCTGGAACTACCGGGGCCCGCGCAGCGCCGACGGCACCAACACGGACACCATCCTGTACGTCTCGGTCGCGGGCGACGACGTCACCCTCATCGCCATCCCGCGCGACCTCTACCTCGAGCCCTGGCAGACGAAGATCAACGCGATGTACTACTACCAGGGCGCGGAGGGGCTGCGTCGCACCGTCTCCGAGGTGCTCGGGCTGCCCGTCGACTACCACGTCATCGTCGACCTCGACATCTTCAAGAACGTCGTCGACGCGCTCGGGGGCGTCGAGGTGAACGTCCCGTACCGCATGCGGTACGTCGACGTC
>Ga0180435_10007143_pt1 | contig 10660 bp, 10 predicted proteins | sample SS_ome_3_FD_132467 | JGI IMG/M metagenome (GOLD analysis project Ga0180435, IMG submission 132467) | Hypersaline lake sediment archaeal communities from the Salton Sea, California, USA - SS_3_S_1 metaG | ecosystem: Environmental > Aquatic > Non-marine Saline and Alkaline > Hypersaline >... | reverse complement strand
TTATCGTCGCGGGCATCCAGAGCGTCTACCAGCGGGCCTGTGAGCTTGGCGCCTTTGATTTGATTCTGCTTGACGAGGCCCACATGTTGCCACCCGATGGCGAAGGTCGTTATCGCCAATTCCTGGCCGAGGCGAAGGTGGTCAACCCGCTCGTACGGCTGATCGGCTTTACCGCCACGCCCTTTCGCATGTCGACGGGTATGATCTGCGCGCCGGAGAACCTGCTCAACCATGTCTGCTACGAGATCGGCGTACGTGAGCTGATGGTGCAGGGTTATCTCTGCCCCCTCAAGACCAAGGCCGGTCAGCGCAAGGTCGACACCTCGGGCTTGCACCTGCGCGGCGGCGAATTTGTCGCGACGGAAGTGGAACAGCTCATGGACGAGGATGGCCTGGTGCGTGCGGCCTGTCGCGAGATTGTTGAGCTTACCCAGGACCGCCACAGCGTGCTGATCTTTGCCAGTGGCGTCCAGCACGCCTTGCACATTCAGCACATCCTGGGCGAGTTGGGCCAGGAATGCGGTTTTGTCTGCGGCGAGACGCTACCCTTTGAGCGGGCCGAGACCTTGGAGCGTTTCAAGGCGGGCAAGCTCAAGTATCTGGTCAACGTCAATGTGTTGACCACGGGGTTTGATGCGCCCAACATCGACTGTATCGCCTTGCTGCGACCGACCAATTCACCGGGACTCTATTATCAGGCAATTGGTCGCGGTTTCCGTCTGCATCCCTCCAAAAAGGACTGTCTCGTTTTAGACTTCGCCGGCAATGTGCTGCGTCACGGCCCCATCGATGCCCTGCAGGTAAACACCCCAGATCAGGGCAGCGGCGAAGCGCCAGCCAAGGAGTGTCCCGGCTGTAGCGCCCTCATTCATGCGGCCTACGCCGTCTGTCCTGAGTGTGGCCATGAGTTCCCGCCGCCCCAGCGGGATAAGCACGAACGCCAGGCCAGTGAGGCGCCCATCCTTTCGGGTGAGGTGACCACCACCGACTACGAGGTGCGCGACATCAGCTACAGCGTACACGTCAAACGCGACAACCCCGAGGGGCCGCGGAGTATGCGGGTCGAATACACGATTGGCTGGCAGCAGTACATCTCCGAGTGGATCTGCTTTGAACATACCGGCTACGCCCGCGCCAAGGCCGAGCAGTGGTGGCGGGCGCGGTCCCGCGAGCCTTTACCGAAGACGGCCGAGGAGGCTGTGGCGATCTGCGAGGCGGGTGGTATTGCCGAAACAAAAGCCATCACAGTGCGTTCGGTTGCGGGCGAGAAATATGACCGCATCATCGACTATGAGCTAGGGCCAGTCCCGCCCCAGCTCGATGGCAGTGATGATCGCGAGGGTGATGATCTGCCGGAGTATGTGTTTGCTGAGGACGACAGCGGAGTGCCATTCTAGACCCCATGCCCAATCAACCTGACATATTACGCTGGGCCCAGGCATACCTCCAGGCGGGTCTGTGTGTACTGCCTGCGCGTCGGACCGAGAAACGCCCGGCTGTGGGGCGGTGGAAGCAGTATCAAAAGAGACTGCCCACTGTGCCTGAATTGTCCGCATGGATGGCGAACAACCCGGACGCTGTCTGCATTCTCTGCGGCGTCTCGTCGAATAATGTAGAGATCATCGATTTCGACGCCGGTGGTGAATTGTTCTCGGCGTGGTGGGACCGTATCCCGGCCGATTTGCGTGACCGGCTGGTCATTGAAGGTACACCCTCGGGCGGTTGGCACGTGATCTACCACTGCGTCGCAGCTGTCTGTGGCAATCTGAAACTGGCCCAGCGCCGTGTGGGCGAGAAAACTATCACACTGATCGAGACGCGGGGCGAAGGCGGCCTGTTCCTGTGTGCCCCGACGGCTGGGTACAAAGTTACTCAGGGAGACCTGGCAAATCCGCCCGTGTTGACCGCGGACGAACGTGACGTTCTGCTCCAGGCGGCGTGGGAATTGAACGAATATCTGCCGCCGGCGGTCAATGGTCCGAAGGGGTCGGCGAACATCGGCCTGAGAAGCGCATTGTCGGTCGAACAAGGCAAAATCTCAGCCGACCATTCGGACAATGGCTGTTGTTCGACAGAGAACGGCCAGATGTGCGATTGTCCGTCGGATAATGGCCATAGTCGCCCGATGTCAGTGGACATTTCGCACCTTTGCGGCTTGTCGGCCGATGATGCGGATAATCGGCATGGTGTGACGGACAATGCCCACATCCACGCCATGTCGGCAGAGAATTCGCACCGTGGCGATTGTTCGTCGGACAATGGCATGGTCGGCCAGACAAGCCCGATGTCCGTCGGATCATGCGGGTCTCAGCCAGAGATGGGCGCACGCCCCGGTGATGACTTCAACCATCGCGGGGATGTGCGAGCCCTGCTGCGAGCCCATGGCTGGACGCTCGTCAAAGGCGGCGATAACGAATACTGGCGCAGACCCGGCAAGGACTCGGGCACATCCGCTACGCTCAAGGAGCGGGTCTTCTACGTATTCAGCTCGAATGCTACGCCGTTCGAGCCCAATCAGGGCTACTCCCCGTTTTCGGTCTACACACTGCTCGAACACGGCGGAGACTACGAACAAGCCGCCCGCTGTCTGCGGACCATGGGTTTCGGAAGCGATTGTCCGGCGGACAATACCAATGGTGTGGACATCTCGGCCATTGTGCGCAAGGGACCGCCATCTCTGGCCGACATCGCCAGTGACGGTCCAGATATTCAGAGACTCAAGACCCTCATCGATGAGTTTGGCGGCCTCAATCGTCCGATAATCCACGAGCTGCTTCGCGAGGGCGAGACCATGAACATCATCGCCAGCCCGAAGGTGGGCAAGTCATGGTTCGTCTCGCACCTGGCGATCTCCATCGCTTCGGGCTTGGACTGGCTGGGCCTGACCGTCGAGCCGGGGCGCGTGCTGCACATCGATAACGAGCTGCACACCAATACCATCGCCTACCGCTACCGGGTGATCAGCGAGGCCATGGGCTTTCCGCATCACCTCTACAGCGGCAATATCGACATGGTCTCGCTGCGCGGCCGGCTGCACGACCTGTACGGCCTGGCCCGTATGTTCGAGGGCATCGAGCCGGGCCAGTACAAGCTGATCATCCTCGATGCGTTCTACCGGACGCTGCCACGCGATACCGACGAAAACGACAACGGCGCGATTGCCAACCTCTACAACGTGATCGATCACTGCGCCAGCCGGCTGGGCTGCGCGTTCGTACTGATCCACCATACCTCCAAGGGCAACCAGTCCGGCAAGGCTGTCACCGATGTCGGCGCCGGCGCGGGCAGCCAGAGCCGGGCAGCGGATACGCATCTGATTCTGCGGCCGCACGAGGAGGAGGGCATCATCATTCTGGATTCGGCGGTTCGCAGTTGGCCGCCCATGCCGCCCAAGGCGCTGAAGTGGAACTGGCCGCTGTTCACGCCGACCGACACGGTGGATACGTCCGCACTGCTGGGCGCGGCCAAGTCCAGCAAGCCCAAGACGGTGGGGCTGGATGAATTCGTCGAACAGTGCATTGCCATCAATGATCCGTGCTCGAAACGGTCGGTCGGTTACGAGGCCAACCAGCAATTCAGCCTATCAGAACGCAAGGCTGAAGAGATGCTCGAGCTAGCCATGGAGCGTGGCTTGGTATCGCGCATCCGGGCTGGATCAAGGATGGTATACGTCAAGAACCGGCCCGGGGCGAACGGCGAGAAGGGTCTCTGGACGGCGGCATTGATAGCCCATGACCCCAGCGCCGACACCCAAGGAATCGCCGACGTGGTAGGTGTCTCGCGGCAGTACGTCAACCAAGTTCGCCGTGCGGTGTTTGGAAACTCGCCGGAAACTGCTGGAAACTGAGTTTCCAAAAACGGCGTATTCAGTTTCCAAAGTGATTGATGCAAAAGGTTGTTAATACATGACTTACGAGAAAAGGCTAGTAAAGCGTGCGACAAAACGTGAGACGCGCCGCAAAACGCGTCTCAGTTTCCAAGTCACAAGAGCACTTAAGCGATTGCAATTGCTGAACTTACGTTGCTTCACATTGGAAACTACGCCGGAAACTGACCACACCCTCCCCCTACGGGGGAGTACGCGGGCGTCCAAAACGCCCCGCGATACTCCCCGTGCCGTAGGGGCTTGCTCGCGGGTCCTACCCGGGCCCAGGGCTCAAGATGGCACGGGAACGCGTCGGCTGTGCAGAGACAGTTTGTTTGCAACGCGCCGAATTGTCGGCGCTTAACACCAAGGCACATGGAGGTGATTTCATGACCGCTACCCAGGATGCAATGATGCAGAAGTTTGCCGTCGAGCTACGCAAGATCGACGACATCCGCCCGTATGAGCGGAACCCGCGAATCAATGACCAGGCTGTCGATGTCGTCGCGGCCAGTCTCGCAGAATTCGGCTTTCGCCAGCCGATTGTCGTAGACGAAGATGGCGTGATCATCGTCGGCCACACCCGCTGGAAGGCGGCGCAGAAACTCGGCTTGGCCAAGGTGCCTGTGCATGTCGCCACCGGTTTGACGCCGCAGCAGGTTCGCGCTTACCGGATCGCTGACAACAAGACCGGTGAACTGGCTGAATGGGACCTGGATATCCTCCCTATCGAGCTAAAGGACCTGCAGCAGTCCGACTACGATCTGAGCCTGCTAGGCTTTGACGAGACCGAGCTGGCAAAGATGCTCGATGGCGACGTAACCGAGGGGTTGACCGACCCCGACGAAGTGCCCGAGCCGCCCGATGATCCGATCACGCAGCGCGGTGACATTTGGCTGCTGGGCGACCATCGTCTGATGTGCGGCGACAGCAGAAGTGTCGACGATCTCGACCGGCTGCTGGACGGTGCGACCATTGATCTGGTTTCGATGGACCCCCCATATAATGTCCGCGTGGAACCGCGCAGCAGTACGGCCATCGCTGCCGGCAACAGCTCTCACCCCGACCTGTCGAAGAAGATGCACCACCAAGGTTTTGACGTAGCGCGCGGCGTCACCGATCCGGCCAAGGCCCGCAAGAAGATGCGGGCCAAGGATCGGCCGCTGGAGAACGATTTCGTCAGCGACGAGGCGTTCGATCAGATGCTGCTGGCGTGGTTCGCTAACGCCTCGCGCGTGCTCAAGCCAGGCGGCTCGTTCTACATCTGGGGCGGGTACGCCAATCTGGGCAACTACCCTGCGCCACTCAAGGCCGCCGGGCTATACTTTTCGCAGGGGCTGGTGTGGGATAAACAGCATCCAGTACTGACGCGCAAGGACTTCATGGGTGCGTTCGAGATTTGCTTCTACGGCTGGAAGGAAGGCGCTGGCCACGAGTTCTACGGCCCCAACAACGCCACCGATCTGTGGCACGTCAAAAAGGTGAATCCGCAGGCGATGGTACATCTGACCGAAAAGCCCGTAGAGCTGGCGGTAAGGTCAATTCAGTACTCGTCGCTGCCGGACCAGAATGTGCTCGACCTGTTCGGTGGTAGTGGCTCGACGCTGATCGGCTGCGAGCAGACCGACCGGCGGGCGTTCTTGATGGAGCTGGATCAGGCTTATTGCGACGTGATCGTCGAGCGATGGGAGAAGTTTACGGGGAGAAAGGCAGAGCGAATTGAGGCGGAGTCCGTGACTGAGACAACCCCGACGGAAGCCGGGGCTGTCGAGGAGGGTGTGGCGTGACCTTAGTCTTCCCGAAACTCTGGCGGATGGCCCTCGATCAAGGCGTAGAACTCTGTCATGGCGTGCTCAAAGAACGCGCTGGCGTATCCGGGCGCGACGTAACCCAGGCGACCGTGCGTTTCCAGCAAGCCACGTTCGGTGAGCAGCTGCAGAGCGACGTTGACCTGCGTCATCGGCGCGCCGAGCGCATCGGCGAGGGACTGAATCCTCACGCCTTCGCGTTTGTGATCATCGAAGTAACCGGCGACCGCCTCGAAGACGGCCTGCGAGCAGCGATGCGCGTACTCGCGTTCGTCGGGCAGTTTGACGACGCGTTCCATAGCGCCGCCGGACGTGCCTCGAAATTCGATGTCCCGATGTTCGATGGATCGTCGCATGCTTCACGCTCCTTTCCTGCTGGCCAAGGCGAACTGGCCGCGTTCGGCTTTGACGAACCGGCTGGCCTCGCCCTTGGTCTTGATCTCACGCAAAATGGATGCGTAGAGCGTGTTCGCGGGCGTGCGTCCCTTGCCGGGCGTCCACAACCCGCGAGTGACGGCGAGGTTCACGATGTCCTTACACCGCATCGGGTCGCCGGTGCCCAGGCTCAGCAGGTGCGCGGCTGTGTCGAGCAGACTCATCGGTTTGGCTTGGTTGGCCTCACGTTGGCCAGTCGTCGCGCCACGTTCGCCCGTGTCGCGCTTTGTTTCAGCCTTGGCCTTGGTGGTCAGCTTGGCGGATTCCTTCGCCCGTGTGGCCGACTTGCGGGCGGCCTTGCCGTCCTTCGTCGCGTCGTCCGCACCGGGGATGATGACTTGGTTCCGCAGGCGTTGGGCACTCTTGATGCGGACCGGACGGTTCGTGTGGATGTTCGTGGCATCCCAGCCGCCATTGGGGTTCTCGGCGTTGATCTGTACCGGAACGACTTTCCCGGTTACCTTCGCGGCGTACACTCGTCCGATCTTGATCTGGTCCTTCTTCATTGCATGTCTCCTTGCTGGAAGGTGGTGGAAAAACGCTCAGCGACATTCGCTGAGCAGGTCTTCGATGTCTTGCGGCTCGCTGTTGGTGAGGAATGCCAACGTTTCGATCAGCTTTTCGCGGACGTGCCCGAAGTCGCCGGGGTAGCCCCAGTCGGCCGGGTTGGCCTTGGCGTTAGTCTTGTGCTTGTCAAGTTCGAGCTCGATCCAGTCCATCACGCGGTCGATGTCCTGACGGCGTTCGTCGTACAGCTCACTGGCGGTTTGTTTCGTCGTGGCCATGGTGTGCTCCTTTCGTGGTCAGCAGTTGCTCAGACGGAGCAACGCGCGGTGGTAGTCGTTGATCTCCGAGTTCGAGCCGGTGTACCCGTCGAGTTGGAATTGGAGGCACTCGGCCATCGAGAAGATGTCCTCTTCGCAATCCGCGTTGACGTAGTGCTTGCGGCCATCAGGGGATTCCGGGGAGAGGATCGTCACCTCGATGATGTCCGGTCCGTTGTGCATCCCGTCGCGGCGTTGGGCGGTGGCGTACCAATGACCCGATTGCCCGTTGATCTCGTGGCGTCCTTCGAAGTCGATCCGTGTGATTCGCATGGTTGGCTCCTTGTCTTGGGGTTAGTCCTCGATCCGCTCGACGCGGACGAAGATGTCGCTGCAGAAGCCCCGGCGTGCGGCCTGCTCGCGGGCCCGCTCGCGGGCGCTGTCGAGGTCGTTGCCCGCCAGAGTCCAGGTGATGACCACGCTGCCGTCGCGAACCTCGATGGCGGTGGCGCGGTAGGCCTTGGCCTTGGCCAAGGCAGCGTCGTAGGCGGCTTCGAGGGCGGCCTTCACGCCCCAGACCGAAACCTCGTGGAAGTCGAGGCAGTCGCGCTTGCGGGCGGTCAGCGTCTCAATACCCAGATGCTCGGGAGCGATCTGTTCCAGGGCCTTTTGCATCCTTTTCTGTTCGTTCTTAGTCATGGCGTATCTCCTTGCTATTGCTTGCGTTACACCCACATGAAGCCATGGAATCGCAACCCCATCAAGGCAATTAAATGCTTGTGGGCAAAGAATTTACAGATTTTTATTAACTCGTACGGGGGCTAGAGATATGACCGCTGAATCCTTGAAAATTACGGCCCTGACGCCCTCACAGGCGGCCAGAATCCTCGCCTCGGCGTACCGGCGGCGGATCGACGCCGAACAGGTCCGCCAGGTGGTCGAGGAGGCCGGCTTGCTGCGAGCGGACGGGACGTTCAGCCTGATTGAGTATGTGGCCTACCTGGCCGCGGAGGTGACCGGTGGCCGCGAAGATTGACCCCCGTAAACTGCGCCCGGCCGACCTGCTGCGGCTGGTCAACGCGACCGACTTCGGCAGCGTGCTGACCGAGTTCCAGCTGCGTCGGCACCGCAACCAGGCCGGCTATCGCCTGGGTGACGCACGGACGGTGGACCTGTTTCGCTACGGGGCCTGGCTGACGCTGGAGTACTTCAAGCCGAAGGCCGAACGGCTGACCTACGAACAGCAGAAGGCACGCCAGGCCCAGCGCAACGCCGAGTCCGTCCGCGCGGCTCAGGACATCGGTGAGATTCCCGCCGTCGCCGATCCGCAGCGTAAGGCGCGGTGCGAAGCGTCGTTCCAAGACTTCTGCGAGACGTACTTTGCTGAGGTCTTTTACCTGCCGTGGTCCGATGACCACCTGCGTGTAATCGAAAAGATCGAGAAGGCGGTGCGCACCGGCGGACTGTTCGCCATGGCCATGCCTCGCGGATCAGGCAAGACAGTGCTGTGCCAGACGGCGGTGCTGTGGTCGGCGTTGATCGGGGCGACGCCGTTCGTCTGCCTGATCGCCGCCAGCGCCGAACGTGCCCGCGACCTGCTGGAGAATATCAAGATTTGGCTCGAAACCAACCCGCTGCTGCAGGCTGACTTCCCTGAAGTGACGTACCCCGTCCAGTGTCTCGAGCGGATCACCAATCGCCAGAAGGGCCAGAAGTACAAGGGTGAGCCGACGCGGATCGACTGGGCGTCCGATCGGATCGTGCTGCCCACCATCGCCGGCAGCAAGGCCTCCGGCGTGGTGATCTCCAGCTCCGGTATGAAAGGCTCGGATATTCGCGGGCAGAACTACGCCCGCGCCGACGGCCAGGTGGTGCGCCCACAGTTGGTGATGGTCGACGATCCGCAGACGACCGAGTCGGCGTGGTCACCGTCGCAGAGCCAGCGACGCGAGGCAATCCTGGCCGGAGACGTGCTGGGCATGGCTGGCCCCGGCAAGAAGATCGCCGGGCTGATGGCGTGTACTGTGATTCGTCCGGCTGACATGGCCGACAACATTCTCGACCGCGAAAAGCACCCTGAGTGGCAAGGCGAACGAACGAAGATGGTCTACGCCTTTCCGGCGAACGAAAAGCTCTGGGCCAAGTACGCCGAGCTTCGGGCCGACTCGCTTCGCAACGACGGGGACGGCTCGGAGGCGACCGAGTTCTACGTCGCCAATCGTGAGGCGATGGATAAAGGTGTAGTTGTCGCCTGGCCGCAGCGCTTCAACGAGGATGAGGTCAGCGCGATCCAACATGCGACGAACCTGCGGTATCGCGATGAGGCTGCTTTCTTTGCCGAGTATCAGAACGAACCAATCGTGGAGGAGATCGGCGAGGAAATGCTCACGGCCGAGCAGATCGCCGCGAAGCTCAACGGCTATCGGCCTGGTGAGATTCCTCTCGGTTGCAATCACCTGACGATGTTCATCGACGTCCAGCAGAAGGTTCTGTTCTGGATGCTCTGTGCGTGGGAGGAGAACTTCACCGGCTATATCGTGGGCTACGGCGCGTGGCCCGAACAACGACGTGCTTACTTTACGCTGCGCGACGTGCGGGCGACGATCGGACGGGCTGCGCCAGGTGCTGGGATGGGAGGTCAAATCTACGCTGCTCTGGAAAAGCTCACGGCTGAAAAACTTTCGCGAGCCTACCGCCGTGAAGACGGGGCCGAGATGCGTATTGACCGCTGCCTGGTAGACGCCAACTGGGGCCAGTCCACCGACGTGGTGTATCAATTCTGCCGACAGAGCAGCTTCGCAGGCATTCTGCTACCCAGCCACGGTAAGTATGTCGGCGCTTCCAGTGTGCCGTTTAGCGAGTACAAGCGTAAACGCGGCGACCGGGTCGGCCTGCACTGGCGCATTCCCAACACCATCGGCAAACGCCAGGTCCGCCACGTCTTGGTCGACACGAACTACTGGAAGACCTATGTCCATGCTCGCCTGGCCGTCGCAATGGGCGACCCCGGCTGTTTGTCTCTGTTCGGACGAGATGAAAAGGCCCATCGCCTGCTGGCGGACCATCTCACGGCCGAGTATCGCGTAAAGGCATCCGCCCAGGGACGCACCGTTGACGAGTGGAAGCTCCGCGCCACCCGCCCGGATAACCACTGGTTTGACTGCCTGGTCGGCTCTGCCGTCGCCGCCAGCATCCAGGGCGCCAGCCTGCGGCCACTCGAGGTCGCCGCAAACAGACCGAGACCCCGCTTGAAGCTGTCAAAACTTCAAGCTCAGCGAGCCAGGTGAAAATCTTCGGATTCCCGCGCGGCAAATCCGCCGCTCACGCGGATGTAGTGGGAAAACACCATCAAGGTATCTACGCATGAGCGACACAATCGACAACTTGATTCAGGAAAACGCCGTCGGGCCACGGAAGGCCAGCGGTGATTCGGGGTCCATCGAGCAGCACAGTCTTGCCGACCAGATCGCTGCCGACAAGTACCTCGCATCGAAGCAGGCCAGCAGGTCGGCGGGGCTGAGGATTAAGCTGGCCAAGATCTCGCCGGGAGGGACCGTCTAATGTGGCCGTTTCGTAAAGATAGAAAGGCTCGCCGGTCCCTCCCGGCCGTGGTCCGGGCGCGATACGACGCCGCGCAGACCACGGCCGAGAACGTCCGCCACTGGGCGATGGCCGATGGGCTCTCGGCCGATAGCGCCGCCGCGCCGGATGTCCGCAAGAAGCTTCGCGAGCGCAGCCGCTATGAGGTGGCCAACAACAGCTACGCCAAGGGCATCGTACTGACCCTG
>Ga0180435_10007142_pt1 | contig 10660 bp, 4 predicted proteins | sample SS_ome_3_FD_132467 | JGI IMG/M metagenome (GOLD analysis project Ga0180435, IMG submission 132467) | Hypersaline lake sediment archaeal communities from the Salton Sea, California, USA - SS_3_S_1 metaG | ecosystem: Environmental > Aquatic > Non-marine Saline and Alkaline > Hypersaline > Sediment... | reverse complement strand
GCTTTCGTGATGGGTAGCCCCGCAGGTCACTCGGACGAGCGGCCCACGGCCCGGGTCGCGATCGAGCGGCCGTTCTGGATGGGTCGTCTAGAGGTAACCAACGAGCAGTTCGCCCGATTCGATCCCGGGCACGACAGCCAGGTCGAGCCGATGCACGGCTACCAGTTCGGCGTACACGGGTACCCGACGAATCAGCCCAAGCAGCCCGTCGTCCGCGTCTCCTGGAACCAGGCCATGGCCTTCTGCCGTTGGCTCAGCGAGAAGACGGGCCGTTATTACCGCCTGCCCACTGAAGCCGAATGGGAATACGCCTGCCGAGCCGGTTCAACGACCGCTTATCATTTCGGCGACGACCCCGATGACTTGGAGGATTATGGTTGGTTTTACGAGAACGGCGACGAAAAGTACCAACCGGTCGGGCAGAAGAAACCCAACGCCTGGGGACTGCATGACATGCACGGTAACGTGTCCGAGTGGGTGCTCGATCAGTACACGCCGGATGGGTATCCCGAGCCGAGCACGCAGCCGTTGGTTAATCCGCTGAACATTCCCACGAAGTTGTATCCCCGTGTGATTCGCGGAGGTTCTTGGGACGACGATCCCGATCGTTGCCGCAGCGCCGCCCGAGCCGGTTCCGACCCAAGTTGGAAAGAGCAAGATCCGCAGATCCCGCAGAGCAAGTGGTATCACACCGAGGCGTTGCAGGTGGGTTTTCGCATCGTGCGACCGCTCGCACCGCCAACCGCCGCAGAGCGTACGGCCAAGTGGGATAAAGAATCGCCGAAGATCGAACGCAAGATGAAGGAAGAATAGACGATTTGAGGTTTGACTTGTTCCCAGGCTCCCGCCTGGGAACACCCTGAGGAAGAGGCTCCGCCTCTGATCCCGAGGCAGAGCCTCGAATGCCATTCGTTCCCAGGCGGGAGCCTGGGAACGAGAGATTTGAATAGCTACGACCGAACGCGTTGCTAGCGGGTTTATGTCAAAAGACACGATCGCATCTCGACGCGGTTTCTTGCGCGAGTCTTCCTCGCTGCTGACAGGAGCGTTGTTGGCGGGCGGGGCGACCGCCGCGGGCGTACACTCGCATGATACCGAGGAGATCCGGGTGGGGCTGGTTGGTTGTGGCCGGCGCGGAACGACCATTGCCGGTGAAGTGCTCAAGTCGTCGGTGCCCACAAAGCTGGTCGCGATGGCCGATGTGTTTGGCGATCGCCTACACGCCTGTTTGCGGGGATTGGCGTCGCGGCATCGTGGTCAGGTCGATGTCCCCAAGGATCGGCAATTCGTCGGTCTGACCGCCTATGAACACCTGCTTGCTCAAGACCTCGACTACGTGATCTTCGCCACGCCGCCCGGCTTTCGCCCGTTGCATTTCGCCAAAGCCGTCGAGGCCGGCAAGCACTGTTTCCTCGAAAAGCCGTTGGCGGTTGACGCACCGGGCGTGCGCAGCGTGCTGCAAACATGTATGGCGGCGTTGGACCGAAATTTGACGGTTGGCGTTGGGTTGCAACGTCGCCACGAACCGCGGTATCAGCAGACGGTCGAGCGGTTGCGGGCTGGGGCGGTTGGCGACATTCAATTGCTACGAGCCTACTGGAACGGCAACGGGGCGACGGTCAAACCGCGCCAACGCCGACAGAGCGAACTCGAATACCAATTGCGCAACTGGTACTACTTCACCTGGCTTGGCGGCGATCATATCGTCGAGCAACACGTTCACAATTTGGATGTGATGAACTGGGTAATTGGCCAAACGCCGATCCGTGCTCAGGGGATGGGTGGACGGGAAGTCCGCACGGGCGTCGACCACGGCCAGATCTTCGACCATCACTGCGTCGAATTCACGTACTCGCAGGGGCAAACATTGATCAGCCAGTGTCGCCAGATTACCGGCTGTTGGAATTACGTCGGCGAGTACGTGCACGGCACGGAAGGTTGGGCGAAGGTGGCGGGCGGGCCGATCGCCCCGGGGCGTCAATGGCCGACGCAGAGCCGACAGCCTGCGAGTGACCGTTCAAGCCGTGGCGTTTGGCGGTTCGGTCAAGGCGGCGGCGACGGTCAGCGACAGCAGCAAGAGCGGTTGCTGGCGAGCATTCAGAGCGGCGAAGCGATCAACGAAGCGGAGAGCGGCGCCGCGAGCACCCTGACCGCCATCATGGGGCGAATGGCAACCTACACCGGCCAACTCATCGACTTCAACGACGCCATCTCCGATCGCGAAGCACTGGCCGACGTCGCCAGTCTCACATCATTGGAAACCCTTCCACCCGTGCTGCCCGACGCCATGGGCCGCTACCCGATCGCTCAACCGGGGGCGTAAAAACAGCGAGCGGTTGGCCTGTGCCTGCCGTTTTGGCTGGAATCGTGTTGCTGCCGCGCATGAGGGCAATGCGATCTGTACACGGTACTGAGTACCGAAGGTCCCTCACACCTCACCCCTCACCCTACCACCGCACCTCAAGTTGCTTCCACTGATAGGCTCCAAGCTTCAACTTGGCAACGTCACCAGCGGTTTCGACTTCGGTGGGCGATTCGCCGAGGAAGTTGACTGTTTTCGCGGTTGAGATGGGGCGGAACGACCGCACGCCGAGTTTCGTGCCGCGGCCCATCGTTTCCAGGAGGCGAACCTGATAGCCGACGACCGCTCCCTCTTCAACCAAAGGCGCCCAGTGTGTGGCGACAACGTTGCGGGCGTCGATGTGGAACAGCCAGGTCGAATCGCCCACAGTTGGTGGGGCCGCGGTTTGGGAAAGCACGACCGGGTTACTGAACTGGGTGATCGCTTCGCGCAGCGGGTGGGTCACGTCGATGCCGATTCCCAACTGGAATCGTCGGGCCGATTCGCCGCGAGCGATTAGGATCGTATCCATCATTCTCAAGCCGATGCGGCGATGGTATGGCAGACCGCCTGTCAGAAAGAGCGTCGATTGATCGGGCGCTTCGACACTGACGAAATGCGGGGCCTCCAACTGTTTTGCCGTGGTCGCCTGCCGCGTGAGTTGCACGCTGCGGTAGAGGTTGGCCGACTCGTCGGGCCATGCGAATCGGGCGGCGAAGTACGATGCCCAGGGGTCGCCCTCCGGCTCGCGCTGCGGGTCGAGTTCGATGTCGATTTTCAGCACGCGGCTTGCCCGATAGAGTTGGTAGATCTGCTTGAAGCGGGCGAGGATGTTTCCGTCTTTCGAGACCAATCGTCCGGTGGCGGTGATCTCGGCATACGCGGCCGACGAAGCGGTGACCTCGACCGAGTCGGCGGCCATGATGCTGTACTTGCCCGACTGCTCGGGCTCGGCGAAACGACCGGTGTCCTCCGGGCCGATGTCGTTGCCGCGAAACGCCAACTGCTGCGAGACGCGGTTGCCACGGCTCTTGTAGTCGTAAATCGCCTGCAGCGTGCCCGTCGTTTCGTTGATGCGGGCCTCCATGAATTCGTTGCGAAGGATGTTATCCTCGGCCAACGGTTTCTTGAGCTTGCGGGGCATGCCGCGGCCTTTGCCCGCCGGCACCCAAGCGAATCCCATTGGCGGCACGTCGAGCACCACATGTTTTTTGCCCTCTGACTCACCGACGGCAACTACCGGTTTTTCGACGTTGGGCAGAGAGGGTAGGCTCGAGGCGTCCAAGCCCACCCGCCGCGCGAAACTGCACGAGTTGAGTACGAGCAGGCCAGGTTGCGCGGGTTTGTCGGAACGGGGGATGTGTTGGCTGACGAGTTCGGCGGATTCGGCAACGGCGTCGTCGAGGTGGGCGGTTGACTCAGTTTGGGTGCCATGCTCCACGCTTGCGTGGGCATGCTGTTCGTCTGCGTTTTCGACTTCGGCGATCAGGTTGCCGGCATCGTCCCCTGCTTTGCCAGTTGCAACGGCGACCATCGTGGAGAAAGCGGCAGCAGTATCGGCCTTGGCTCGCTCCGTAAGATACTGTCGGGTCGACGTGATCGGATCGGCTTCCTTCGCGCTCACCGACTGCCGCAGGTAGGGCGAGCGGTATTGGTCGACGACGAACCGATCGACCTGCCCCGTGTAGTCCGTCTCGCTGAAGTAGTCGGCCACCGAGAGCATTTTGCCGAGAGCGGGCACGAAACTGGCAGTGCGTCGCAGGTCTTCCATCCAGGGGCAAGATTGCCCCGGCCAACGGGCGAACACGATGGTGGCCACGTGGTCGGTGTCCATCGTTTCGCCGAGTTTCGTCGGTAGATTGAGGTACGACTCCGGCGCGGCGGCGTCGAGCGGCATCTTCGCCACCGTATCCAGATCACTTAGGTCCCAACCTTCCCAGCGAGTGCGGGCTTGCGGCCCCTCGGGCACGCGTCCGGCATCGAAGCCGCCATGAATTGCCGCTTTCATCCCCATGCTTTCGGCGATTTGGGGGATGCCGGGCGTCAAACCGTAGCGGCGGCGACCAAACACCTCGACCGGTGTCCCCAATTGCTGTGTGTACGTTTCGTGTCCCTTCTGCATCTCGAAGAGAAAGGACTCCGGCAGACGTTGGGGGAGCTTGCGTTCGCGGAATTCGCCACCGATGATCGCGGCCTTTCCTGCGGTGACGGCCTCCTTGAGAGCGGCCGGCGTTTCCGGTTCCTTCTCGGCGATCGTCGCCAGGACTTCGCCCGAGAGGACGAGATTGATCGGCCCCTCCCGCTCTAATTCGCCACGTAACGATTCGCCGATGGTGGTGTCGGCGACCAGCGTCAAGTCGAGCAAAAACGTGTCGACCGGGTAGTAATGGTCGCGCTCTTCCGAGAGTAGATCGAAGCAGCTTTGCAACTCTTCGCGGGGAGTTCGGGGCGGGGTTTGGTTTTTCGAATTGGCGGAATCTTTGGCAGGCGGCGAATCGGTTTCGGCGTCCGGGGTTGGTGTCGATTCACCAAACGTCGCTCGCAACGCATCAAGCAGCCGAGATTCAAACAACACCTCATCAAGGCTGCTGGTGTAGCGCATCTGTCGGGTCAACAGTTCCACCTGCAGGAAGCAAAACCCCAGGGCGAGGAAGTTGCCGATCAGGTCGGAATCGACGTCTGCGGCGGCTGGTTCCAGAGGAGCTAGAGCGGCGTTGATGATCTTCTCGCGCGAGATTTCGCCCTGGATGAGCACGGCCCCATCTCGCTCGGCCCGCTCGACAAAACCAGGGGGAAGCTCCGACTCGCTGACCGGCGGCACGACGATCAACTTGCCCTCGAGCGTATCGAGCAGCTCGTCCGCCCGCTGCCAAACCGGCATTTTTCTGGCCGAATTCAACAGTCTCGGGTGCCAGAGTGCCGTCCAGCCGCTGAGCAGGCCTTCAGCCTCGTCGCCGGCGTGGTGAACCGGGAAGTCCTCCAGGCTGTGACACGGTAACAAAACGGTTAACTCGTTGTATTTCATCGCAATTTCGGCTTGGTTTGATGGTCGGACGGGTGGGCTGCGGGAAAAGTGTATCATAATCGGCCGGCCGCGAACCGTGTTCATTGGGGCCAGGTTTTGGCCGTTTGCGGTTCAGATTCGCTGCGAAATTGTGGAAAACGGTTGTGATTGTCGGTGGAATCTTAGTCCGCCGTCGCAGGAGGTTGCGGGTATTGCCGGTCTATCTGCCTGATTTGAAAAGAACTTACGGCAAAACGCAGCGTAGAAATTGTTGACCGTTGCCACTGAGATTCGTTAAATTATGATAGTAGGAATAGAGATGGCAGGCAGCCTCTCGTCAAACAACACATCTGTCGAGCCCATCATGGGTTCCGTCTTGGGGGAGACCCCTCGGCGCATGGTTTGCGCCGTTGTCCTCTAAGACGAAGGGAATTGTACAGCGGAAGAGGATTCGCACATGGCTACCGGCAACGCCGTATGGGGAATCGACATCGGCCAATGCGCACTGAAGGCCCTTCGATGCACCTTGCACGAAGATGGCCATACTGTTGTCGCAGAGGCTTTCGATTACATCGAGTACCCGAAGATCTTGAGTCAGCCCGAGGCCGAGCCCGATGAGTTGATTCGCGAGGCGCTCAAAACGTTTCTGTCGCGGAACACCGTCAAGGGCGACAGGGTCGCCGTTTCGGTCTCAGGGCAAAGTGGCTTGGCGCGTTTTTTCAAGCCGCCGCCCGTCGAGGCAAGGAAGATCGACGATATCGTCATCTACGAAGCCCGACAGCAGATTCCGTTCTCGTTGGATGAGGTCGTCTACCAGTATCAACAGATGCCGGGAACGGCTGAAGAAGACGGCATCGCGCTCGATACTGAAATCGGCTTGTTCGCAATGAAACGCGAGCAAGTGTTCAAGGCGCTCGAACCGTTCCAGGAAGCGGGTATCGACGTCGATCTCGTGCAACTTGGTCCGTTGTGCCTTTACAACTTCGTCGCACACGACCTACTCGCCAAGCGATTCGTCGAGATCGACGAGTATGATTCGGAGGATCCGCCCGAGTCGTTGATTCTACTTTCGATCGGTACCGACTCGACTGATCTGGTCGTCACCAACGGTTTCCGCGTTTGGCAACGGAGTATCCCGCTCGGTGGCAACCACTTCACGAAACAACTCACGCAGGAATTGAAACTCACCTTCGCGAAGGCGGAGCACCTCAAACGCAACGCCCGACAGGCGGAAGATCCCAAGACGATCTTCAAAGCAATGCGGCCGGTCTTCAACGATCTGGTCACGGAAGTGCAGCGGTCGTTGAGTTACTTCCAGAGCATCGACCGCAACGCCAAACTCGGCAAGATGGTAGCCGTCGGCAAAGCCGTCAAACTGCCCGGTTTGATGCAGTACCTCGGCAAGAACCTTGGTCGGGAAATCGACAAGATCGAAAACTTCCATGTGTTGGCGGGTAGTTCGGTCACCAACTCGCCTGCCTTCCGCGACAATCTGCCGGCGCTCCCCACGTCGTACGGTTTGTGTGTGCAGGCGCTCAATCGCGGCAAGTTGTACACGAACTTGTTGCCGCAGGAGATTTCCACGTCCCGTATGATCCAGGGCAAAAAACCGTGGATCGTGGCGGTGTTGGCGACGGTGATGCTCGGCGTGGTCTGTCACGTGGCGCTGCAATGGCGCGCATGGCGTTCGGTCGAACTGGGCGCCTATAAGGCGGCGGAGGGGCAGGTTTCGTCTGTCACCAATACCGCGAATCAGTGGGACACGCTGGATAAGGAAAAAATGAAAGAGGTTCGAGCTTTAGAGGCGATTGGCGAGCAGGTCGTCGGCACCACCGAGCGGCGGCTGATTTGGCCTGAATTCCTCAAGGCTCTCAACCGCACGTTTCCTTACGAACCTGAGTTGGTGCGAGACCTCTCAGCGGATCCTCCAAAGTGGGAGATCTCGAAAAAACCGTTGATGGAGCGGCCGGATATCCACATCGAATCGATCGATTGCGCACGCGTCGGCGACTTCTCGGAGTGGTTTAACTCGGAGATTCAGAAGAAATACGACGAGGCCCGTGAGGAAGCGGCGGCCGAGGGGGATGTCGCCGCCGATACAGGCGACGGTGAAGACGCAGGTGCGCCGCAAGGCAAAGGTTGGGTCGTGCAGTTGAAGGGATATCATTACTACAATCAGGATCGAGGTAATCAGGGCGCCGAGTACGTTCGGCGGACACTGTTGAAGCAACTTGAAGAGATGGAACTCGAATTGGCGGTCGCCGAAGGCGAATACACCAAGTTCACGATGAAGGAGCTTGGTATTTCGTTTCCCGTGCTGACGGTCGCTGGCCGTCCTGATCGGGTGCCGAATCCGTTGAAGGAGATGGTGGAACAGCCGGCGGCTGCAAAGGGTGGTCTGGCGGGATCGGTTGCTCCCACCGAAACGGAAACCGTCCTAGATGACGGCCGGCCTGCTGAAGTCCGAGTCTGCGACTTCACGTTGCAGTTCTGCTGGCAGGAGACGACCCTGACCGAACGAATCGAAAAACGCAAACTAAGCGAACAGACGGGAGATTCCCCGGAAGTCGCCATGACCGGCAGCTAACCGAGGGAGAAATATCATGGACAAGATGAAACCAATGATCCAGGCGTTCAAAAGGTACCAGTTCTGGGTACTCAGCGGCGTGATCGTTCTGCTCGTATTTGGCTCTTGGTTCGTCGCCAAGGGGCAAATGGCAGAGCAATACGACAAAAACCTGAAAAAGATCAAGGGTTGGCAAACCAGCATGGACACGCTGGCGCGTGCCGAGGAGCACCCCAACACCAAGTATCACGAAATGATGGATGAGCGGATCGATCAGATTCGCGGGGTTGTCGCCAAAGCTTGGAAGATCAAAGGCGACAAGCAGGAGCAGGGGCAACTGGTTTGGCCCGCCGCCCTGAAGCGAGATCAGCCTGAATTCATTGCCTTGGCGGAAACGTTGCGTCCGATCGAAGAGAAGGTTGCTTATCCGCCGGAAAAAGAACTGTTCAAGCCTGCGTGGCGAGAGGCCTACCGCAACTACATCAACGAGGAATTGCCGAAGTTGGCTGAACTCGTCGGGGCCGAATGGACGGCGGCTGGTGGCGATAGTGCAGGCGGCATCGGGGGAACTTTCGGGTTCGGCACGCAACCGAAGGCGCCGACCGCAGACGATTCGAAAGATCCAACTCAGGGGCCGCCGGTCGCTTGGGATGCAGGCAATCAAGACTTCATCAGCCAAAACCACTTTGACTGGTCCAATAATATCGACGGTCGGCCTACCACGTTGGAAGTCCTCTACGCCCAGGAAGATCTCTGGGTGCTGGAAGCCCTCATGCGAGTGATTCGCGAGACGAATCTAACGAAAGACATCAACAACCCGAACGGCCCTCTTGTACTGCCGTCTTTTGCGGGCGCGGTTCATCCGCGAATACGCGAAATCAACAATATCGCGATTGGTCGCTTCGTCGATCCGCCGACACCTGATGTGGAGTGGTTGGGCGAGGCCCCTTCGATGGACATAGGTGATGGCGAAGAGGGAGCAATAGATTCTCCGGCATACCAGCCGACGTTGAACGAAGGTGAAATGGGGATGGGCCGCGGATACGACGGGGTCGAGGCCGGGCCCGACCCCGCCGAGGGCCGATACGTCGACATGGAGAACAAACCGCTGTCGGCCGAGAAATTGCGTGCGGCGGCTCAGTCGGACAACATGGAAGACGCCCCGCTTGCCGTTGCCAAGCGCATCCCGGTTTTCATGGAGGTCGTAATCGACGAACGAGAGATCGAGCGATTGTTGGTTGCCTGCGGCAACTCTCCGCTGATTATTGAGGTGCAGCAGTTTCGCATGTTGCCGCGCAACGAGTCCGGTTTGTCGAGCGGCGGCGGAGGCGCGGAACTGAATGTCGGTCCGGTCGCCCGCGGTGGTGGCGATGGCGCCGGCAATGACAAGAATCCGTATCTGAGAACCGTGCAACTGCACGGCATCATCTCGATTTACAACAACGTGAATCTGAGAAGCCTTGGCTACGAAGAGGAAGATGTCGCCACGGCCCCGGCCGACGAGCCGGTGGATGAACCTGCAGATGAAGACGCCACTGACGAAGCGGCAGACGCGGCTGCAACGGACGCAACTGCCACCGATGGCGGCACGGCGACAACGCCGACGGAATGACAATTCGGTAGTAGAAACAGAGAATTGGGCTTTGGGGGAAATTTTCGCGGTCAGGTCGCCTCGCGGCGGCGAGGACGCGGTTTTTCCTCGTATACACGCATCCAAGAAGGAGCGGAACAATGTCCGGTAGAGCTGGTACGAACGAAGGCGGCGCCAAAGGCTGGCTGGTTAACAACGTCGAGAAGATCCTGCTTGGCGTAGCGGGCCTGCTCGTGCTTGTGTTCGTCTACTTCGGTAGTCAACACAAGCCGATCGAAGAAAACCTTAGCCCCGAGAAGATCCAAGACAAGGCTGCGGCAGCCAAGAGGCATATCGCGGATGAAACGACCTGGGCGAGCGCCGAGGCGAAACGATTCACGGGCGACCCGGATTACGACAGACGCGCCAAACAGGACGTATCGCCCATTAACTTGGCCGATTACGAGCTGCCGTTGGCCTGGAGTGAGATCCTCAAACCGTTGTTGACGCCACGTACCGACCCCGAGTTGTACAACGTCGAAAAGCTGATGGCTCGTCCTGGCATCGCTGCTCTGGCGGTCGCATCGACTGAGCGGAAATCAAGTAGCTCGGGATTTCGCGGCACGCGCCGTGGCGACGACGAGCCAGACGCCCCGCCGTTGCGAACGGACCAAACCATGGAGTTCGATAAGTACATCCGTACGCCATCGAATGCCGAGGTGAAGGGTAAGTTCTTCGTTTCAGTGACGGGGTTGGTCCCCTACAAGAAACAGCAGATCGAATATCTGCGGTGTTTCGCCGATGCGGCCGGCTACGATCCGTCCCGCGATACTCCCCAGTATTTTTGGTTTTACCTGCAACGAGCAGAAGTCGCCGAAGATGGAAGCTACGTCGACCAGGTCGATGAAGAGGGAAAAACGACGAAGTGGATCACGATCCGCAAGTATCAGTCGGTCGCGGATCTGATGAAGACCTGGGCGCCCGTTACGGGGCAAGATTACGTCGACCCCGCATATACCCATGAGATATTCACGATGCCGCTGCCACCGCTCTTGGCGACAGATATGTCGGAGTATGCACGGCATCCGGAGATTCCGCGCCTGAAGACTGCGGAGGAATTGGCGGCCGAACTCGAATCGGCGGTTGATGAGGTGGAGGTTGAAGGCCCACTTGGTCCGG
>Ga0180435_10007141_pt1 | contig 10661 bp, 9 predicted proteins | sample SS_ome_3_FD_132467 | JGI IMG/M metagenome (GOLD analysis project Ga0180435, IMG submission 132467) | Hypersaline lake sediment archaeal communities from the Salton Sea, California, USA - SS_3_S_1 metaG | ecosystem: Environmental > Aquatic > Non-marine Saline and Alkaline > Hypersaline > Sediment... | reverse complement strand
TTTGCGCGCCAGAGAGGGTGCATCCCATCGTGAATGAGGAAAAACCTCTCGCCAGATAGTTCTTCCTCAGCTCAGCCCAGGCTACCAAAACACATTGTCACAGATCGTTCGCCCCACGCCCCGTCTCGGTCACGCCAGACGGGATCGATACATTGTATGGCGGGAGAGCGATAAGTCAATACCTTTTAATGTAATGATGAACAACTACTACACAACATATACTTGAGCCGCGTACCGATGGGCCACTCGCCGCCCCGTGCGGAGGCGACGCGACGCGGGCCTGTGGTGTTGGCAACGTTCACCGCTCGCCACCCTGCAGGAGGCTTGACGCGCGAGAGCGCAGGTTGCGTGCTGGCGCGCACCTCCCGTGATGGTCACCGAAGATTTGGTGCGTGCAAGCACGCACCCTACGATACGTAGTCCGGATTATTCACGTAGGGTGGGACCAGCGTGCGTAAATCCCTGGTGGGCCTGCGGAAACGAAAACCAACTCCGCAACACGATGTAAACAGGATGCAACGAATGATTCGCACGCGCCGGCCCACCAATCAGCGTTTCCTTGTCCCACCCTACAAAATCCGATGAATAATCCCGGTTAGCGTTTCCGTCGCCGGCCGAAGCCGATCAGGCCCAGCAGGCCGAACGCTGCCAAGGCGAGCGTGGAGGGCTCGGGAACTTCTTCGAGGCGCATCGCCATGATGTAGGCAAGATTTCGATCTGCGCCGCCCAGGCCAACATCCTCGGGTGACATGGTCACGACGATATTGCCGTCAGCGCCGGGGTTGATGTCTGTCCAGCGAATGAACTCGCCGGGCACCGGGTCGCCGCGCGTTTCCTGAAGTGTCGTGAAGGCATCGACGACGCCACTGGAACTGGCGTTGGTGGGCGTCCCATCCACCCCACTGAGCACGAACGGGTCGGGGTTGTCGGCTGACACCAAACGCCCGCCAACGAAAGCAAGATCATATCGCTTACTTGGGTCGAGTCCTCCAAGCGTGAAGGTGGTTCCGGGGGGGCCGCCGTTGCCACCCTCAAAGACAAGACCAGTGCCGAATCCCAGCCCGACACCGTTGAACAACGCATTAGCCGGATCGGCGACCGCTGGCGCGTCGCTATTACCAGCGCGGAGATCCGTTCCGTTGGCGTTGGCCACGGTGACAGACACGTCAGTGAGAGCCCCGTCGGAAAACTGAATGAGTTGCACCGGACTGGTATTGAGTTCGTTTGTCGACTCAGCCGTGCCGATGGTGTGGACGGTGATGTTTCCGCCAAGAGCTGCTGTTTCGCCAAAGTCGTGATACGAAACCCAGGCCGCGTGAGTTGGTACGACCGACATGGTGAACACCATCGCCACGCCGGCAATGGCCAATGTGAGAAGAGTACGATTCCTGCTGTTCATAATTCACTCCTGTGTGTGAAGTAAGAATAGAAATGGGAAGAGTCAGTTTGGTGCGAATGAAAACGTGGCGCGAAACGCCTGAATCGGAAAGTCAACGATGCCTCTTTCCGCCTCGTCGCGCTCAGTCTTCTTTCATTGCTTCACGGCCTCCAACCGCATGGAATTGAGGTAAGCAATATTTGAATCCCCCGATATTTCGGGGTCTATCGTGATCGTGATGCGACCATCCTCGCCTGGGTTCAGGCCGGTCCAGCGGACGATATGACCGTCCTTTGCATTCGGTCGGGTCTCCATTTCCGTGGTGAAGTCGTCAATGATACCGGTCGAGCTGTCATTTCTTGCGGAGTCTGCCCCGCCGAGCGTGAACCGCTCCGCTCCGTCAGCATCGAACGCACGGTGGCCGTAGAACGCCACGTCGTAGCGGGAGGCGGGGTTTAGCCCTGACAGGGTGAAGACGGCGACCCCTGAACCGCTTGTACCCCCTGCGTTGATCCATCCTTCGTCCAAATCGATCCCCGTTCCGCCAAACATCTTATCCCCCGGCGTTCCTTTCGCCGGAGGTGCCGTTTCGCCGCCGGTCCGTCGATCGATTTTGTTCGCGCCGGAAAGCCGGAGTACCACGCCGGTCGCGAACCCGGCCCGATAGTCGATTAGCCGGATGGTCTGGCCAAGCGACTTCTGGGTAGTGATGTGGCCCGGCGATGGCTCGCCGCCAAAGTCGTGGTAGGCGACGAACGGCGTGCCGTCGTGGGGTTCAATGCTCCCCGGGCTGTCGGGTTCGCTGATGTCTCGCACAATGGCCAATCTCTCTACGCCGCCGGCACCGGTGGTCAACTTGCCCGTGCGATTGACCCGGGCGGTGGCGCCGGCGGTGAGCCGCACGGCCTTCTTGCGGCCATCGTCGTCGGTCGCCTCCATGCGGACTTCGCCCTGGTAGACCGCCACATCCGTCCCGCGACTGCTGACGCTGACGCCGAACTCGGTGCCCAGGTCGGTGATCCGGGCCGTGGGCGTAACAACCGTGAAACCGCGGGCTTTTTCCGTTTCAACGCGGGCGGCAAGCTTGCCAAGCGCCAATTGGCCGCCATTGGTTGTCAGCGTCGCAAACACGGCCGGGCCTTCGAGAATCACGGACGCGCCATCGTTGAAACGGATCTGCGCCATGCCCGACTTGAGTTGCAGTCGCCGGCCTTTGCGCAGCGGTTCACCGGGGTGGGGGGGTTCGCCTTCCCACTCGGCGTCAACGACGCGCACCAACTGCGCCACGGTGGGGGCAATCTTCTCTGCCGGCCCCTGGGGGGCTACTTCCTCTTCACCGAGTCGTGGCCAAACGATCGTGAAAAAGGCGGTGACGAAGACGAGGGTCAAGGCAGCAGCCAACGACACGAAGCGGCCGGGATGCTGTTGCCAATGAATCGCTTTCGCCACTCGCGCGCCGAGCCGTTCTGACTCCTCGAAGTGCGGCGGCGGGGCGACCGCGTTCCATTCCAAATCGGCCTTAAGTTGCAGCGTTTGAACGTACCGCTTTCGAAACTGTTCGTCGCTCTTGAGCAGTTCGTCGACCTGACGCAGAACCTCAGGCGTTGGCTCGTCAATGAAAACGGCATCGAACAACCGCTGGTGATCGCGATCCCGCTGAGCATCCGCTTGCGTCATGATAGCCCCTCCCTGGCAAGCGTTTTTTCAATGCACAAAAGCAAACTGCGGCGAACACGCTGCAGTGCTTTGTAGACCGTGTTGAGCGGCCGGCCGAGGTCCTCAGCCACTTGTACGGTGGTCGCCTTGCTGCCATAGCGGGCGGCGACGATTTCGCGGTCGGCGGGCTCCAACCGCTGCATGCAACTGGCGAGCGCCTGGGCGCGAGCGACGCCGAGGGCGTCCTCTTTCTCACCGGCCTGCGCCAAGGCCTCGATCGCCTCGGGGCTGAGCATCAGCGGGTCGCGCTGCCGTTTCTTGCAGAAGGCGAGTACCCGGTTTTTGGCAATCTGGCGAGCCCAGGCCAGCGCGCTGGTTCCCTCTTCGAACTGGTCGAAGTTCCGCCACATGGTGACGCTGGTCTCCTGAAATACCTCCTCGGCATCCTCCAAACGGACCAACATGCTGCGGACATACCCGTAAATCTGCCGCTGGTGGCGGTTGAAGATGGCCAGGAATTGTTCGGTTCGATCAGTCAAGAGGCTATCCAGAAAGGGGGTTCGACACGCGTGGCGCAAACCACGGCAATAGTAGAAGTGCGATGGCGGCCAAAACTGGTATCGAAAAATCCTGTTATCTTGGATTTTAGCAGCACTTCGGCCTTCGAAAACGCGTCGGAGTCGCGGCAAATCAAAAACAGGCCTTGGCTCAGCGAGTGCCGAACCAAGGCCTGCGGTGTTTCTGGCGTGTGTTGTTTTCCCCTATTGAATCTTGACGAGTGACACGCGGCCGGCTCGGACGTACTGCTTGTTGATTCCCAGCAGCTTCCACTTGGGCTTGTAGTTGGCGGCTTCGAGCGAACGGCCGTCGACTAGCCGCATTACGTGCAGTTCACCCGATCGCGATTCCGTGTCGGGATCGGTCGGCTCGTGTATCATGTCGCGCCCGTCGTCCGATCCGCCTTGATGCACGAGCGACTCAAGATGCCTCTGCTGGTACTTGGCGCTGGTGAGTTGCCGAGACAAGTCAAGCAACGACTGGCGAATCTTCTTCGCGGCCAATCGAAAGTAATGTTGGGCGTCGTTGGGCTCGACCTGTTCGAGCGCCTCCCGCAACGCCAGCACTGCGTTTTGAAAAACGTCTTCAGTTTGAGCGAGCGGGTGATTGCGGTGATCGCGCTTGAACTGCCCGGTCCAGTGACGCAGGCGGTCGACGGTAGCATTGATCAACTCACCGCGAGCAGAAGGATCGCCCGCGCGGAGGCGATCGAGAAGCCGTTCAACATTTCCTGTAAACTCCGACTGATGCATCAGCCCGGATTCCGTTCTGTGTTGGTTGCACGTCATGGATGCACGATGAGCGCCGTCAATCCGATCAAGACCGCATCCCACGAGCGACGACGAGTTTTGGTCGGCGAGCGCGTACCGCTTCAGCGGGGTACGGATTCGCCCAGACGCAACCGCAATCGAAACGACCGGTTAACCGTGAGATAGACCGGGGCATTCGCTGGCGTCGATCGACAGCCCGGCCTCCAGTCACGGTATCTGAGCGATCAGCCACGGTACGAATGCGGCAAAGATGAGGAGCGCGAGCAGTCCCAGACTCCAACCCAAGTAGATCGCGATGAGCCAGCGGCGATATTGGCGGGCTTGGCGGGGGTCTGCGGAATTTTTCGCGAGTTGACGCAACTGCCGGATCACGTTCAGCGTCTGAAACGGCTTGCGCCGCCGCCACCAGAAAAACCGTTCGGTCGGCCAAATGCCGGCGCGAACCGTTTGGTGATAGGCCCACAGCAACACCACATTCGCCGCGATGATGAGTGGGAAAAAGTGAGCGTTCAAGATGATAGCGAGCAGGGGAATACGATGTTCCTCCCTTCCTGGTCCGCCTCCAAAACCGACGGAACAAGGCAGACAATCATTTTACCCATTCGCAACGGAACCTGGACCGATGTTGCGACCCGGTTTTTTTCTGACGAGCGTTTCCACCGCTAAACCGCAAGCGGCGTTTCCCTGCCTCTGATCTCGGACTCCCTTCCACAAATCCCCGCTTCCGCGGGGGCAGAAAAACGGGTATATTGCGAGGTTTGCATCGAAATCAAACCATGAAGGAGTTGACCGATGGCCAAACCAGGTCGCAAAATCAAAAAGGCCAATCACGGCAAACGCCCCGCCAGCGCCAAAGCTCGCAAATCGAAGACGAAGAAGATCAAGACGTGAGCAGGGATGAGGCTTGAGCGGTGAGGCGTAAGGAGCGGTGCATCCGGTGTCCCAGCCGTGGACGGTAATGCCCATCGCACAAGGAAAGACACTTCTAGTTACGTTAACCGTTTCTTTGAGGGAGCCTAAATCGTGGCTAAAGAGGACCGGCTTATTGATCCGTCGGCGATCGACTACGACAACATCGTGGCCGACATCGAAGAGATCCGTAAATACATCCCTCAGCGACATGCGATGGAGCATCTGACGGCCGTCGTAGTCGACGATATCGAAAACGATATGTGCGTCGGCTACAAAGACCTCACCGAAGAGGAATTCTGGTGCAGCGGCCACATGCCCGGCATGCCGCTGATGCCCGGCGTGATCATGTGCGAGGCGGCCGCCCAGTTGAGTTCCTTCCACGTGCAGAAGCACAACCGGATGGAAACCGAGATGCTGGGCTTTGGCGGCCTTGATGAGGTCCGTTTCCGCGGCGCGGTCATTCCCGGCGACCGATTGGTGATTGCTCTGCAAACGGTTCGCATTCGCCCCCGCCGCATGTCGATCTGTCGCTTCCAAGGGTTCGTCGGCGATTCGATGGTCGTCGAAGGCAAGATCATCGGCATCCCGCTGCCCGTCGACGTGCTCAAGGCTGAAATCGCCAAGCGCAAGGGCGAACAATAGTCGCATGGGCCGACGAGCATTACGGAAGATCGACCCCGCCCTCGATCTGTCGCCATTTCTGAAAACTCCCGACGAGTTGCCGCGTCCGTTCTGCGCGAACACACTCTTTGGACGCGACGCCCCCCTCGAGGTCGAAGTTGGCAGCGGCAAAGGGCTGTTCATGAACAGCGCCGCCACCGCCAACGGCGACCACAATTTCTTGGGCATCGAAGTTTCGCACAAGTACGCTCGCTTCGCGGCCGCTCGACTCGCCCACAATGGGCTGACGAATGCCGTCATGGTCGATGGCGATGCCGTGCCGCTGCTGCGCGAATGGCTGCCGGACGCCTCGGTCGCTGCCGTGCATGTTTACTTCCCCGACCCCTGGTGGAAGAAACGCCATGAGAAACGCCGCGTGCTGCAAGAACCGTTTCTCAAGGACATTCAGCGTGTGCTCGTGCCCGGTGGCTCGCTACACTATTGGACCGACGTAAAGGAGCGGTTCGAAGAGACGATACCGCTGATTCAAAACGTAACGTCACTAACCGGCCCGCTGGAAGTGCCGGAGAAACCGCCAGAACACGATCTCGATTACCGCACGCATTTCGAGCGCCGCATGCGCAAGCACGGCGAACCGGTTTACCGGAGCGAGTTTCGCAAAGACGCTTAGAGACGAAACAATACAAGCTCGAAGCGCGAGCGAGTGGGGTAGTGCAACAGAGGGTCAAATCCACTTGCTTGCGCTTCGAGCTTGTAGATCTACATCACTCACACGCTTCGCACTCGTACTCGAAACCGTCCATGTCGGCGCGGGGGCGTTCTTTGAGCAACTCCTGAATCGGGCGGAACGTCTGAAGAATCTTCCGGTAATCGGGGTCATCCTTCGACTTGAACACGTCTTCGCCGCACTTGCCGAGCCCGCCGGCCTCCTTCGAGAGCGGGGCGAGCAGGAAGCTATTGTTCTCCGGCTGAAGCATCCGTGTGTAAAACTTGCGGGGCACGCCCTCGGCATGACAATCGGCACAACGCCGCGAGGCGACTTCCTTGAGCGTCGAGTCGAGGGCGTCGGGATACATCCGACGACTGCCGAGCCGACGTTTGTGGTTTGACGACGAGGTGCCATAGTAGGGCACGTTGAGGTCGAGCCAGTTGTAGACGCGGCGGCGGTCTTCGTCGTCGACATCGACGCGTGGCTTGCCGTCTTCGTCGGGATGGCCCGTGCGGATAATGTCGGCCACCTTGCTGGCTGGGCTACCCCAACGTCGAGGTTCGATTTCGAGCGTGTTGTGCCCTGCCCCGTTGATCGTCCAGATCCATTCGGTATACGGGCTCATGCCGCGGACCTTGTCGAACTCCGGTCCCGAGGGGCTGCCATGGCTGCGCCAATTCCATTCGCCTTGCGTGCCCGTGCGGCAGAGAATATCGTACGAGACATTGAAGAAGTCGGTTTTGTCGCCAGACAGATCGACGTTGCCGGGCTGCTCGCGTTCGTTGTGACAACTGATGCAGTTCTTATCGAGCACGGGCTGCACGACCTCGGCATAGCTGAACCCTTTGACGCCCCAGTCGGGCTTGATCAGTTCCTGCGGTTTGCCCTTCATCGCAAGACGACTGACCGGCTGCGTGGCAACCGAGTTGCGATCGGCGTGGCAGCCAACACAGCCCTGCACTTCGCCGGGCATCATGTGCGTGAAGCTGCGCATCCGTTGCAGGGCTCGGCCTTCTCCGTCGAGGGCCATGAAGTAGATCGGCACTTCAGACGGCACTTTGAACGCGGCCGTGCCGTCTTCATTGACGTCGGCGAATCCCCACAGTTTCTTGGCCGCATAGGTGGCGCCGCAGGAAACCAGCGGGAACTGAAAACCAAAGACGGCGATGTTGCGCGAACTCTTGCCGTCGGGCGTGAGGTTGTTTTGCGGTGAGTGCGTACTCTTTTCGATCTCTTGCACGACCGCGATCTGCTTGATTTCGCCACGTTTGACGTGCGGCTCCAAACCGTTGTAAACGTCCTGCATGAAGACGGTTGCCCAGGAACCAGAAACGCTGCCATCCTCCGGCATGTCGACCGACCAATCCATCGTGATCCCGGTGAGTACGGGCGGCACCTCGGTCTCGCGAATTGGCTGCGGGCCGTAAAAACCCATACCTTCCTGCGGAGCAAGCAGCGTGGCCACGTTGGCGGCGAAGTCGCGCAGTTGAATCGAACCGGCTTTGGAGACAAGGAAACGACCGTTGTCGATCGCATACGGTTTTTCGTACGTCCCCCCGATACGGCAATCGAGCATGCCGTTGCCGAAGGGGCCACCGCCAAAGCGATGGGCGTAGATATCGACCTCGGGGGTGAGGTTTGTGATTGACTCTTTTGCATTCGCGCCCTTGGACGGATCGATCAGCACGATGCCGCCGCGGCAGGAACCGTTGTGATTCGTTGCCGTTGCAACAACCATGTTCGTGCCAGGCACCGGTTGCGCGTCCATGAACGTGCCGGGCGAAATGACCCGATTGCCATAGAAACCAGAGAGCCCCGTGCCGTCGGGATTGATCGCCCAGAGGCTTTGAATCGGGCAGGCGGCACGGTCGACGTACTCCCACCGCGTGTAGACGATGCGGCCGTCGTTGAGCACCGAGGGCGTGAAGTCCATCAGGTAGTTCGACGAAAGCCGTTTTTGGTTCTTGCCGTCGCGATCCATTCGATAGACGACCGGCGAGGTGACCACGTAGCAGTAGGCGTAGGCCGGTTTGCGGTCGGAGATGAAGGCGATGCCGCCGTCTGGCAACCAGCAGGGATCGAGGTTGTTGTACGCGCCCTGCGTCAGTTGTGTCAGGCCTGTGCCGTCGATGTTGATGCGAAATAGATGGTAGTTGGCCGCCTCCTCTTCGTAACGCGAAATGTCTTCGTAGTGGGCGACGGGGTTCGAAGCCACGTGCCCGCCGCGTCGCAAGGCGAAGACGACCCCTTTACCGTCGTACGACAGGTCGGCCGTGGTGATCATGCCTTCGCCGGCGTCGAAGATGCACTTCAACTCGCCGTCGGGATTGCCGGGAGAGAAGACGTACAACCCGCCGCCCGGGCGAAATCCCTCGACGTGGTAAACGTAAACGTGCGAGATATCGAGCGGCTTGCGTTTGACGACCAACATGTCGCGGAACCCAAGCCGGCCGGCGATCATATCTTCTCGCAGCTTTCTTGCCTCCGGCGATCGCTCGCCCGGCGGGGAGGTCATCGACAACAGTTGTTCATCGCTGGGACGCGAACCATACACGCAGATTTCCGAAGCCCCAGCGTTGACCGCGCCTGGTTGGGCGGAAGTGAATGCGATACGAATCTTTTTGACGGTTGCTGGTTTCGGCAAGGCGACCCGCTGTCCGCCGTGCATTTTCTTGAACGCGCCGCGGACGACCGGTTCCTTGGCATCGTCGAGATAAACTTCGTAGTCCTTGAAGCACTCTTCCATGATCTGGCCGGTACGGCCGAAGTAGACGATCTCGGCGACCGTGACGGGCTTGTCCCAAGCGAGCGTGAACTCGCCGGTGTTCTTCGTCTCGGCACCCTTCACGCACCACGCCTGACGCAAGTCCTGCTTTGATACAGCAGCCGGAATCTTCCCATCAATCGCCCAACGTGCCAGGTAGTCGCCACTGTATTCGCTATTGGCCGAAACCTTCGCCTTGGGGGCAAGGTTTTCGACCTCCGCCGCCCGACTCAGAGAAGACGCCGACATGACAACACATAACAAGGCCAACCACGAGATACCACGCATCACACCACTCTCCAAAAGCGCTGGGAAGAAATCAAGCAATCGCGACCCACATTGTATTCGGGCGGGGAATTGGGTCGCAAGTGACATGCGTGCGGTTTACCGCTGGCGGCAGGCCTACCCGTTCACCTCGGCGTAGACGTCTTTGAGGTATTTGAGGCCCTCGGTGGCGAGTTGCTCGGGAGAGTCGGCGTGCTTCCGCCAGATGCAACAAAGTTTGGCGATGCTGGCCATGTCGGGGTCGAACGACTCGATCGTCACGCAACCGTCGTAGCCAATCTGCTCAAACGACTCGAAAACACACTTCCAGGGCACGAGGCCCGTCCCCGGGATGCCGCGTTGGTTCTCGCAGGCGTGGAAGTAACCGAGCTTGTCGCCGGCATCGAGAATCGCTTGGCGGATGTCGTTCTCTTCGCGGACCATGTGGAAGGCATCAAGGTGCACTTTGACGTTCGGCAAGCCGACGTCGTCGATGAACTTGACGGCATCGGCGGCGATGTTGATGAAGTGCGACTCGAAGCGGTTGAGCGGCTCGATGCCGATAATCAGGTCGCCCTGCTGGGCCGCATATTCCGCGGCGGCGCGGGTCGACTCGACGCCCCACTTCCATTCGTCCTCAGTTCGCATTTGGCCGCTGAGATAACCCCAACCGCAATAGATGGCGCCGCCAAACACCTCGGCCCCCGCCTCGATCGAGAGATCGATCAGCCGCTTGGATAACTCAACGCCCGCCTTGCGGACCTCGGGGTCGGGCGAGATTGTGTTGCACTCGATCGGCATACCGTAACCGGTGTTGATCGTCAGGCCGAGGTCGTCGGCAAGTTTCTTGGTTTGGGCAGCCGGGAAATTGTCGGGATCGAAGGGGATGATCTCGACCGCATCGAACCCCATCTCCTTGCACTTCTCCAGCAGCGGCAGATCTTTCTCGATGAACGTTTCGGTAAACAGCAACGAGTGGATTCCGAATTGCATGGTTGACCTCTAGTTCGGTGGTTTGGGGGTGATCTA
>Ga0180435_10007139_pt1 | contig 10662 bp, 8 predicted proteins | sample SS_ome_3_FD_132467 | JGI IMG/M metagenome (GOLD analysis project Ga0180435, IMG submission 132467) | Hypersaline lake sediment archaeal communities from the Salton Sea, California, USA - SS_3_S_1 metaG | ecosystem: Environmental > Aquatic > Non-marine Saline and Alkaline > Hypersaline > Sediment... | reverse complement strand
GGATGGTTTTGAAGCTCTGCCTCTGAAGGTTGATGTGTCCAGCGAAGCAGATACCCTGGCAATGGCGGAAAAAACCCTGAAAGAGTTCGGCAGCATCGATATCCTTGTAAACAACGCGGGTATTTTCCCATTGTGCAAGTTTATCGATCTTACCTATGACCAGTGGAGAAAGGTGATGTCCGTCAACCTGGACGGAACGTTTCTCTGTACAAAAGCTGTTGTACCCCACATGATAGAAAAAAAGAAAGGGAAAATCATAAATATATCCACAGAGTGCCACTTCATGGGCTTTGCCGACCTGGTGGATTATACCGCCTCCAAGTCGGGTGTTGTCGGATTCGGACGGGCGCTGGCAAATGCCCTGGGTGAATACTTTATCAATGTAAATACTATTACCCCCGGGCTTACCGGTTCCAAGGAACTTCTGGAAACACAGCCTGAGAATTTCGAGCCCCATGTGCAGGGTCAGGCTATCAAGCGGGTGCAGGTGCCGGAAGACCTGGTGGGCACGGTGATATTTCTCGCTTCCGAGGAGTCGGACATGATAACCGGTCAGATCATCAACGTTGACGGAGGATACAACAAGAATTAAAATAGTGGAAAATGTTCCAATAAAATAAAAAAAGAACATTTGACACAGTTCGAACGTGTATGGTATAGTAAAAATTGGAAGAAAAGGAGGTAAACCAGCGAAACGTTATTAAAAAAAGTGTGGTAAAATTCAGAAAATCATACCTTTAATTTAAGGAGGAAAAAATGAAAAAAGGTATTGTATTTACAGTGATTCTCGTACTTATGTTTTCCCTTTCCGCTTTCGTTTTTGCCGGCGGCGGACAGGAAGAGGCACCGGCTGAAGAGCCGAAAGCAGCAGCCGAAGAGGCACCGAAGGCTGAACCCGAATTGAAGAGCATGTATTATGCGCCCCTCGGTACCATTCCGAAACCAAGCAAAACATACCGGATCGGTGCTATTGTAAAAACCCTCATCAACGATTTCTGGCTGGACCTCGAAAACGGCTATAATGACGCGGCGGAAAGATATGGTGTTGAGGTAGATGTATACGGAGCTCCCAGTGAAGCGGATATTCTGATCCAGAAACAAATCGTGGATGACATGATCGCGAAAAACTACGATATCCTGCTCGTTTCGCCGATCACCGATACCAACATCATCGCGGCTCTGAAGACAGCTACCCAGCGGGGAATACCGATCATCAACGTGTGTGACGCTCATATCAGCCCTGAAGCCCAGGAAAAACATGACATCGATATCCTGTGCTTTATTACAACCGATTTCGCTGAAAATGCCCGGCTTGCTACACAGCATGTTGCCGATCTTCTCGGAGATGATGGCGGTGAAGTCATGCATATTATGGGCCTGCCCGGCGGGCGCGCGGCTGAAGACCGGAAGCGGGGTTACCTGGAGCAGGTGGCAAAGAATCCTCAGCTGGAAAATATCGGTGTATGGCCCGGAGACTGGGACCGGAAAAAATCGATGGATATAGCGGCTGACGTTATTCAGTCAAACCCGAATCTCAGAGGAATCATCGGGGCAAATGATACAACCGCTCTTGGTGCGTACCAGGCAGTCAAGAACGCGGGAAAAACCGACCAGATTTTTGTTGCCGGTATCGACGCGATTCCCGACGCGATTAACTCTGTTATGAATGGCGAGCTCGTTTGTACTGTTCCTTTCATGCAGTATCAGATGGCTTACGCGGCAATCGAAGTGGCAATCCAGTACCTGGAAGGCACCTTCGATCCTGCCAACACGGAGATTTTTGTAAACCAGGAAGTATGGCACGCCGACAACATCAAGGACAAGGTTGAAGAGTATAGGACTCAGTTTACAGGACTCAAAAACATCAAATAGGTTGAATAATAAAAACATTTCGTAACTGATTCTGTTATAATAAAAACCAGGTTCACCCTCAGAGCATGAGGGTGAACCTTTGTATAAGCTGGACTCAATATAATAGGAGGGATGTGAAGTAGATGAAGGTTAAGTACATATCCGGTATCTTTAAAAATCACCTTGGTGTTATCATCACGGTGGCGGTTTTATGGTTGTTTTTCAGTGTAACATCACCTTACTTCTTTACCGCGTATAATATTCTCAATATCCTCAATCGTATGACGATTACCATTATCCTTGGCCTTGGTATGGTATTTGTGATCTCTTCGGGCGGTATAGACTTGTCTATAGGTTCAACCCTCGGGTTTACCGGTATTATTGTTGCGTTGATTCTCAAGGCGAATATACATCCTTTCTTTGCAGTAGTTCTCGGACTGGCCATAGGCGGAGGCGTCGGTTTTACCAATGGAATCATAATCTCAAAATTCCGGCTCCAGCCGTTTATCGTCACTTTGGGGATGTTGAGCATCATCCGAGGCCTGGCCCTGGTTTTTTCAAAGGGTCAGGCTATATTCGGATTTCCGACTTCATTCACTGGATTTTTTGCGGGTAACGCGTTCCTGCCGACCAATGTGTATATCATGATATTCGTCATCCTGCTGGTGACGTTTCTGGCGACAAAAACGCGGTTCGGTATCTATGCCCGAAGTATCGGCGGCAGCGAGGAGAGCGTGATTCTCTGCGGAATCAACACGGACCTGTACAAGACCCTCATCTATACCCTCCAGGGTATGTTTGCCGCAATTGCCTCGTTTATATTTATGTCCATGATGGACGCGGCGGAACCTTTGGCAGGGCTGCAGACCGAGTGGCTGGAGGCGATAGCGGCACCTATAATCGGAGGCAACAGCCTCTCGGGGGGCACGCTGACAGTGTTCGGCACCGTCATCGGCGGTTTGATCCTGGCTACGATCCGAAGCGGTCTGAACATATTCGGTGTACAGCCCTTCTACCAGCAGCTTTTCATCGGCCTGGTGATCATCATTTCGGTAATCACCGATTCCCTCCGTCATAGACGGCAGGTACAATAAGCAGGAGGGGTTGAATGAGTAACAATTATATGTTGGAAATGAACGACATTCACAAAACATTCGGCGGAATAAAGGCCTTGAAAGGGGTGACCCTGAATCTGAAGGCTGGAGAAACCCTTGGTCTCGTGGGTGAAAACGGCGCCGGGAAGTCCACACTGATGAAAATCATGTGCGGCATTGAAACACCCGATGCTTCCTGCGGCGCGATAGTCCTGGATGATCAGGAATTGTGCATTACCAGCCCTCACCATGCACAGGAACTGGGTATCGGCATGATCCCCCAGGAACTCATCCTGGTCTCTCAGATGTCGGTGGTGGAAAATATTTTTCTCGGCAGGGAGTCTGTTACCGGATTAAAAGTATTGAAAAAAAACGAGATGATCGAGAGGACAAAGGAGATTCTCGAGGAGCTTCACTGTTCCTACATCGATCCCCTCGCGGAGGTTGGAAGACTGCCGAAGGCGGACCAGCAGCTCGTTGCCATCGGGCGGCGGATGCTTCAGGGGGGGAATATCTTCATCATGGATGAACCTACCGCGGCTCTGACAGAGAAGGAGACGAAGAACCTCTTTAATGTTATCAAAAAGCTCAATTCCACAGGATTGTCGGTAATCTTTATTTCCCACCGCCTCGAGGAAGTAGTTGAAATCTGCGACCGGGTATCGATAATGCGGGATGGAATGATGATAACCACCCTGGAGAAAAAGGACGGTATAGAAAAGAACGATCTGATTTTTCATATGGTGGGGAGTGAAATAAAAGATGAGTTTCCCAAGGTGGAAGTTGACCGGGGAAAAGAGATTTTCAAGCTGGAAGATATTTCCTTTCACACCAACCAGGGGAACGAGGTTAAGGATATCAGTTTTTCTCTGCATGAAGGAGAGGTGGTTGGTGTCACCGGGCTTGTCGGAGTTGGAAAAACGGAACTTGGGCAGGCGCTCCTTGGTTTACGGAAAATCATTTCCGGCAAAATGCTTATGGATGATAAGGAAGTGGAAATCAGCTCTCCGGTTCAGGCGGCTGAACTTGGCATCGGGTATGTAAGTGAAGACCGCCGGGGAGAGGGACTGGTACTTGATATGGAAAGCCTCTACAACATGACAATCAACAGTCTGGGGAAAATATCAAAGAATCTTGTGATCCAGCCGCGTAAAGAGAGGAAGCTGGGGGGAACCGTCGCAAAACGGCTTACCATGAAAGAAGAATTTCTTACCATGCAGGCACAGCAGTTATCGGGAGGAAACCAGCAGAAAGTTGTTATCATCCGGCAGATAATCCGGGATTCAAGGATCATCATTTTCGATGAACCAACAAAAGGCATCGATGTTGCGGCGAAAAGCGAGGTTGCGACCCTTATCGGAGAGCTAAGCGGAGAAAAAAAGGCGATTCTTCTTCTGTCTTCAGAGCCTCGGGAGGTCCTGGGTATAAGTGACATCATTTATGTATTGACCCGGAGCGGATTGGAAGGTCCCTTTCCGCGGGGAACACTTGATTATGAAAGTCTCATGGCAATTGAATTTGGAACAGGGGGGGGGAAATGACAACCAGAGCGAGAAACCCATTTCGCGGAAACTACATCGGAATTATCAGCGCAATCATTGTTATTGCCGTTTTTCTTTCTTTCGCGTCACCCTACTTTTTACAGGCTACTAATTTCATTAATATCGGCAACCAGATAGCAATTAACCTGATTATCGCTGTCGGCATGACACTAGTCATAACCACCGGAGGCATCGATTTGTCGGTAGGGGCCACCGTCGCTCTTACCGGAGTTATTGTCGCTCAATTCCTGTACTTAGCCGGCGGCAGCTTTTTCGGAGTTGCCGGGGCTCTCATTATCGGTGTTGGTGTGGGAGTCGGGATTGGCGCTATCAATGGTTTTATCATCAACCGTCTCAATGTACCCCCTTTTATCGCCACTTTGGGTACCATGACCGCGTTTCGAGGTCTGGCTCTGATATTCTCAGACGGAAGGGTCCTGTACGGCCTGCCGGAAGAATTCCAATCGGTGTTCGCCGGGTTTATCGGAGGTGTTGTACCGAAGCCTGTAATAGCAGCCATAGTAGTCTCCATTATCGGAATCTTTCTGCTAAACAAGACTGTTCTGGGAAGATACGCGAAATCCATCGGGGGCAACGAACAGTGTGTACGGGTATGCGGTATCAACATCGAGTGGATAAAGATGATTATCTACATGATCGGCGGCGCGTTCGCGTCGATCAGCGGGCTCGCCCTGACCAGTATGATGAATGCCGCCGAACCGATTGCGGGAAATTTCTACGAACTCGATGCGATCGCCGTCGTCGTCATGGGGGGGACCAACCTCCTGGGCGGTAAGTCGACTGTCGTCGGAACAATACTGGGCGCCCTGCTCCTGGGATTTGTCCGGAACGGATTGAATATCATGAAGGTGCCGCCTAATTTCCATCAACTGGTTGTCGGAATTATCATCCTTGGCGCGGTTATAGCGGGCAGCAGACGGGAACGTTAAGGGCTGTATGCCTTACTTTGAAGAAATAGTATCTCTACCCGTAACTCCCAGAATTGAAAGGCTGAAAAAGCAGCTGCTTGAAGAGCCGAGGTACCTGTCCCTCGAGCAGGCTCTTCTCATTACCGAGAGCTATAAGAAGGACCAGGGGAAGCCCCGGATAATTCAGCGTGCCAACGCCCTTTGCCGTACCCTGGAGAACATCTCGATCCGAATAGATGAAGATGAGCTCATTGTGGGGAATCGGACAGTTGGCATGCGGGGGGGTGTTGTCTCCCCGGAAGCCGGTATATCCTGGCTGGAAAGAGAAATAGACACTCTCGAGACCAGGCCGCAGGACCCCTTTCATGTCCGTGAAGAAGATAAAAAACAGTTTAAAGAAGTCATTGTACCGTTCTGGAAAGGAAATACCCTGGAAGACAGTATCGGAGTCCAGCTGGGAGAGGAGATAAAAGCCTTATCGAAGGCGGTGAAAATCAACCAGACCGATCATGCCCAGGGGCATATATGCCCCAATGTTGAAAAATGGCTTAAGCTCGGCCCTGCCGGACTGAAACGTGAGGCGGAAGAAAAAAAAAGACAGGCGGATCCTGCCCGGCGGCAATTCTACGATGCTGTAATAACCGTTCTGGATGGGAGCTGCCGGTTTATCCGGCGCTACGGGGAGTATGCCCGTCAGCTTTCCCGGGATACTGTTGCGCTGGTATGTTTGAACTTATCCGCTTCACCCCCCTCCACCTTTCGGGAAGCCTGTCAGTCTGTCTGGTTTCTCTTCGTGCTTCTGGAGATGGAATCCAATGCCTCCTCATTCTCTCCCGGCAGAATCGATCAGCTGCTTATTTCATATCTTTTGCGGGACCTTGATGAGGGAAGGATCACTATTCCGGAAGCCCAGGAACTGACAGATGCCTTGTGGATAAAGTTCAATCAGATTGTATACATGCGCAGTTCATCCGGCGCGAAATACTTCGCCGGATTTCCCATAGGATTCAATATCGCCGTCGGCGGGCAGCATCCCGACGGCAGCGACGCGGTTAATGAGCTTTCGTATCTCTGCCTCCAGGCTCAGCGGCACTTGCTGCTTCCCCAGCCGAACCTGTCGGTGAGGATCCATGAGAATTCACCGGACCGGTTCCTGAAAGAATGTGCCAGAGTGATCGGCCTGGGCGGGGGGATGCCCCAGATTTTCAATGATGAGAGTATCATACCGGCCCTGGAAAACCAGGGGATCCGCCATGAGGACGCGGTGAACTACGCGGTAGTGGGATGTGTCGAGCTCTCCACCCCGGGGAACAACCTGGGATGGAGCGATGCCGCGATGTTCAACCTGGTGAAGGTCCTGGAGCTGACACTCAACAACGGGAAGTGCCTCCTCACCGGCGATATAATGGCACCCGGACTGGGAACCCTGGAAGATTTTGCCACTCTCGAAGATCTGGAAGAGGCGTATAAAAAGCAGCTTAATCACTTCATTGACAGGATGATAAAAGCCTGTGCCAGGGTGGATCAGCTCCACGCGGAGATCCTTCCGTCACCTCTCCTCTCCAGTGTGGTGGATTCCTGTCTCGAAAACGGCATCGATGTAACCGCGGGAGGAGCCGTCTATAATCTATCGGGAATCCAGGCGATACAGGCTGCCAACATTGCCGACAGCTTCGCGGTCCTGAACCAGCTCGTCTACCAGGAGGAGTATGTAACCAGAGAAGAGTTCCTCAAAGCCCTGAGAGCTGATTTTTCTGGATACGAACATCTTCGCCAGCGTATTCTCCACCGGGTCCCTAAATACGGCAACGACGTGGAATGGGTGGATAATTACGGCGGAAAGTGGATTTCCTATTTCGCGGATAAACTCTCGGAATACACCAATGTCAGGGGCGGCCCCTATCATACCGGACTCTACACTGTTTCCGCTCACGTTCCCATGGGCGCTAATGTGGGGGCCGGCGCGGACGGCAGAAAGGCGCGGGAGCCCCTGGCGGATGGAGGGCTCTCGGCAATGTACGGCAGGGATACCCACGGACCGACGGCTCTTCTGCAGTCAGTTTCACGCATTAATTCTCTCCACGGCAGCAACGGCACCCTGCTGAACATGAAGTTTCTCCCCGAGTTCTTCAGTGAGAGAGGAGGCATAGCGAAATTCGTTTCCCTTCTCAAGGGTTTTATGAAATTGAAAATCCATCACGTGCAGTTCAACGTGATTCGAAGGGAAGATCTGGAACAGGCGAGAGAGCATCCCGAAGCGTACCGGGGGCTGGTGGTCCGTGTCGCAGGATACACTGCGTATTTTACTGAACTGGCAGAGGACATCCAGCAGGAGATTATCGCGCGAACGAGTTTTGCCTGATGGATGTTTTTGGTCTTGTATTCGATATAAAGCGTTTTTCCGTTCATGACGGTCCCGGTATCCGCAGCACCCTGTTTGTCAAGGGATGCGCGCTGCGCTGCGGGTGGTGCCAGAATCCTGAAGGTCAGGAGTTTGAAAAGGTACTGTGGTATTTCCGCAACAAATGTATCGGCTGCGGCGAATGTGTCCAGGCTTGTCCGGAAGACGCGCTCTCCCTGAACAGACACATAGAAATTGACCGGGGAAAGTGTACAAAATGCGGTATCTGCACCCAGGTGTGTCCCACTGAAGCCATCGCGTTTGACTCAAAGAAGATGAGTACCCGGGAAGTGATGGAAGTTCTTCTTCGGGACGACCTGTTTTACCGGGAGTCGGGAGGGGGCATAACAATTTCCGGGGGCGATCCCCTGGGGCAGCACGAGTTTGTTAGATCTGTTTTATCCGCTTGCAAAGAGGCGGGAGTGCACACGGCGGTGGAAACCTGCCTGTACGGATCACGGGAGCACCTGCAGGCGCTGATGCCCTTTGTGGATTTACTGATCACCGACATCAAGCTTCACGACCCGGAACGGCATGAAGCTCACACCGGTTTCAGCAATGCAACCATCCTGGATAACTTCGCGTATGTTTCCGGTGTCGGGAAAGCGATTATTGTACGAATACCCCTCATTCCGGGGATCACCGCAGCAGAGGACAACCTCCGGTCTATCGCCCGGTTTGTCAAAAAAACCGCTCCCGCCGCTCCCATAGAGCTGATTAACTATAACCACCTGGCCCGGGATAAATACAGAATCATGTCCAGACCCTATAGGGTGTCTCCGGAAGCTGTCCCGTTTTCTCCCCGGCAGCTTCAGGTTTTCAACGCCATCATAGAGTCTGAAGGTATTACTCTCTATAAGGAAGAATGAGCATGAGTCACTATACAGAAGTGTGTGAAATCATGGTTTCCCGCCTCAAGGAAGCTGACAGGACCCGGGAACTCGACAATTTTCATACGGTCATAACCAATGACTTTTCTTTTGACCGGCTTGTCTACCTCAATGAGTTCAAGGATTTTACCGAGAAAGCGCGGGTTGTCCTTTCCCACGGCGGCGGGGTCATGCCGGACAGCAGGCAGTCTCTCAACCAGGGGGGATGCGCGGCTAATACTGCTACTGCGCTGGCCAATTTCGGGATTCCCACCAGTTTTATAGGCCGTACAGATGAACTTGGCTTCCATCTGATGAAATTTTACCTTGAGAAACGGGGGGTGGATATCAGTCATGTGAAAACCGACGGCAGCCTTGCCTTGATGACCGGATTTGAAATTGGTGAAAAGAAATATAATATAATGATCAACGACGGAGAGTCCCACGGAGGGTTCGGGTTCGATGATCTTACCGGGGAGGACAGGGGGTTGATACAATCGGCCGACCTGGTAGGGGTGTTCGACTGGACGTTGAATCAGAAAGGGACCGATCTGTCCGGCAGGCTTCTCGATTTTCTTGAAGGATATTCCTGCGTTACTTATCTTGATACCTCGGATCCTACTTCACGGAAAGATGAAATACCCGAGCTTTTTACCCGGGTCCTCTCCCGTAAAAATTTAAGCCATCTGAATTTGAATGAGAACGAATTAAAACACTATACCGGTGCCCCCCACAACCCGGAGCACTGTTCCGAGTGTACCGATTTAGCGGTAGACATGAAGAGCAGAATATCCGCCGTATTGAATATCCACACATCCAGGTTCGCCCTCTCGGTGGAGAACGATACAGCGGTGTTTCCAACTTTTCAGCTCAAACCCCTCCGGACCACCGGGGCTGGAGACAGCTGGAACGGCGGTAATATCCTGGGAATTTTACTCGGCTGCGAACCTCTGGAGCGGCTGCTGCTTGCCAATGCGACAGCGGCGTTTTATGTCGTGTCCGAAACCGGGACGCGCCCGAACCTTGTAGAGCTGGCTCAATTCATCGAGTCAAATAAAGATAACCTTCACACTATTGAGAAGTGAGAAAAGAGATGAACCACCAACACACACCACGTGACGTAACACTTTCAGCATCAGTCGGATGTATCGACCCGCTGGAATACAGGGACATCATAGAGCAGCTGGATAGTGCCGGGATTAACGGCTACCATTTTGATCTGAGTGACGGCCATTTCGCTCCCACGATTGTCCTCTCGATTCCCACGATAGGATCGTTCCGACGGTGTACCGGAAACCGCATCGATGTACATATGTACTGCACCCATCCCACTACATTCCTGCGGGAACTGAAAGAGAACGGGGCAGACACGTGCGTCATATGTGTTGAAAGTGAAGAGGACATTTTCGAAGTGATTCAAAAAGTAGGGGATGCCGGTATGCGGGTGGGAGTGAGTGTTCTCCCCACCTCACCTGTACCGGAAAATATGCCGGAAATCATAGCCCTGGCTGATACAGTCATAGCGAACATGGTTGGCCCCGCCTATCCGGGCCAGCCATTTAATCCCCGGGGGTTGGAGAACCTGTCGGTACTGAACAGGATGATCAGTGAGTCCGGCAGGGATGTGGAGCTTGGGGTGGACGGTAATGTCCGGGTTCAGCGTATACAGGATTTTCTCTCCCGGGGTGCCCGTCACCTGGTGTGCGGAACCGCCAGTGTTTTTATCCCTGAAACGGATATAAGGGAAAATATTTATAATCTTCATAGGGAAATTGAAAGGGTGTTGAAAGAAAATGAGTAATCATGGAAAAAACCTGATAATCGCCGCCGCATTAGCCTTTACATTTTTTTTTATTCTCGGGGTTGGTCCGCTGTTTTCGGAAGAGATTGCCGAGCGGCTCATCCAGGATTTTCAGCTGAATGAGGATAGTGACGAAATAGCCGGCATTATAAAGGAAATAGACCTGAAGTCTGAAG
>Ga0180435_10007138_pt1 | contig 10662 bp, 6 predicted proteins | sample SS_ome_3_FD_132467 | JGI IMG/M metagenome (GOLD analysis project Ga0180435, IMG submission 132467) | Hypersaline lake sediment archaeal communities from the Salton Sea, California, USA - SS_3_S_1 metaG | ecosystem: Environmental > Aquatic > Non-marine Saline and Alkaline > Hypersaline > Sediment... | reverse complement strand
TTTCCGCGTGGGCGGCGTTGGCTGCCATGATTTAAATCCTCGAAATAGCGAGCTATTCCTCCGGTTTAAATCTGGCATCCGCCTTGCCCACACGAAAAAATCCTCATTTCTGGACGGACACTATTTATATCGGCACACCGAACCGATTCAAGCGGAATCTGCATTGGTAATAGAAGTCGATACTATGCCGGGTTCCGTAAGTCCTTTTAATCAGGGATCGATAATCTGCCTTCGGCTGATAGTGTCCCTCGAGCCAAAGGATGTGGCCATGCCTCAAACCGTACTCATTGTTGATGATGAACCCAGTATCATTGTACCCCTTGAATTCTTAATGAAGCAAAATGGATATGATGTGATTGTGGCTCAAAGCGGGGAAGAGGCCATTGAGTTGATTGCCAAATATATCCCTGACCTGGTTCTCCTGGATATTATGCTTCCCGGGATCGATGGATTTGAAGTTTGTGAGATCATCCGGCTGAATGCGGAATGGCAAAAGATGAAAGTGATGTTTTTGACCGCCCGGGGGCGGGAACTCGATATGGCCAAGGGCTTGATTCTGGGCGCCGATGAATATATCACCAAACCTTTCTCCAACGCGACCTTAATTAAAAAGGTCAAAAAACTGCTGGCATGCGCCGAATAAGGTCCAATAATAAATTTTGGTGGTTTGCGGGCCTCACCATGCTATTCACGCTACTGGTGGTAATCAGTCTGGGAGTTGTGTTCTGGTACGAAGTCGATCCTCACCAGAAGCAGGTTCTGGCCCAGATCATCAGGGAATATTTCGCCTATTTTTTCATTGCCATCTTTTTCCTCATCGCCGCTGTGTTCATCGGGCTTGATGCCATCTTCCACAACTATATCATTCCGATTAGTAAAATTACCGAACAAACCGCCATCATAGCCACGGTCAATTCTTCCTTCAGGATAAAATTGGATGGCAGCCAGGATATTCAGCGGCTGGCTGAAATCATCAATCTCGGTGCGGAGCGCTATGAAATGGTGCGGCGGGACACCAACGCCCGCATTGGTAAGGCCAAAGCGGAGCTGGAAGCGGAGAAAAATGTTCTGGCGGGCTTTATCGGCGGGCTGCCCCAAGGGGTATTGGTGTGCAATCAAGAGGGACGCATTCTACTATACAACCGGCAGGCGCGAAATTTGCTGACCCCCATGGGCGACGATCCGGAACATGGGGATGCAAACGGGGAGGCACGGGGAGGATATATTGGCCTGGGCCGATCAATTAACAATATATTAGACCGCAACTTATTACAGCACGCCCAGGAAGAGTTGGAACAAAAACTCGCTGAACCCGGCTCGCTGGCCGTGGCGCAGTTTTTAGTGGTGGGCCACGGGGGTAATTTTATCAATGCCGAGATGGCACCCATCCTGGACGCTGAAGAACACCTCAACGGTTTTATTCTGGTACTGCAAAATATCACCGCCCAATTGAAATCCAAACAACAGATCACCCTCAACATCCAGAAATTCACCACCCTGATGCGCGCCTCTGTCGCCGGTATTCGCTCGGCCATTGAATCCATCATCGATTACCCCGCCATCGAACCCTCTGACCGCAAACGGTTCCAAGAGATCATCCATCAGGAGACACTGGCCATCGGCGATAACCTGGACAATTACATCCCCCGGATAACCCCCCGCAGCATCAGCCGCTGGCCGTTGATCCCTGTCAAAGGGGATTATCTGGTGGCCGCGGTATTGCAGCAGGCGCTGGATCGCCTGAATATCGACATAACCATCAAGCACTGTGATGACCAAACCTGGGTAAAGATCGAAAGCTATAGTATGGTATTTGCCGTGCTTTATATTCTGGATCATTTGCGGACGGTTACCGGCAACGACGCCTATATCATCGAGCTCATCGGTGAGCAGGACTTTGTGGTTTTTGAAATCACCTGGCCCGGCAGGCCATTGAAGCTCGAAACCCTGCGCAGCTGGAAGGAGGCAACGCTATCCATGGGTGCTGAGACTCTGGGGTTGACCCTGGGCGATATACTGCAAAATCATGGTGCCGAATTATGGACCTATCGCGACCGCGGAGAGCCTTCCCACAACTATCTGCGTTTCTATCTGCCCCACTATAACCCCGAACGCAGCCAGGATCAGTTCAAACCCGCTGGGCAAATCCTTGCCGGCCGGCCTGAATTTTACGATTTCGATCTTTTCAACCAGGCCGGTCAGAACGCGGAGATTGATGATCGCCCGCTTACGGAACTGACCTATACGGTATTTGATACCGAAACCACCGGCTTGAATCCTGCTGAAGGCGACCGCATCATTTCCATTGGTGCGATGCGCATCGTCAATGGACGCCTGCTCAGGGATGAAATCTTTGATCAGCTCATCGATCCCCAACGTTCCATTCCCCAGGAGTCCATCGAAATTCACGGTATCCGGCCGGAAATGCTCAAGGGTATGCCGACCATTGAAACTGCCTTGCCCCGGTTCCATCAGTTTGTCACCGATACCGTCCTCATTGCCCACAATGCCGCCTTTGACATGCGCATGCTGCAGATGGCCGAAGCCTCCACCGGAATTCGCTTCATCAATCCGGTACTGGACACCCTGTTACTTTCCGCAGTCATTCATCCTGCCCACAGATCCCACTCCATCAACCAGATTGCCCAAAGGTTGGGCGTAGAGGTCACCCAGCGCCACACCGCTGCCGGGGATGCCCTGACCACTGGCGAGATGTTCTTAAAAATGATACCTCTATTGGCGGCCAAGGGCATTGCCACCCTGGGCGAGGCCCGGGCCGCCGCCCGCAAAACCTACTATGCCCGTCTTAAGTATTAGGATTGCCGGTTTGTGCTTGCGGCGTCCCTGCGGATGAATCCTGTTCGCCCGTGATGAGGGTAAAAAAGAATGTGGCTCCTTGGTGGGGTTCGCTTTCCACTCCGATGGCGCCTCCGTGCACTTCAATGATCTGGCGGGCGATGGCCAATCCCAGGCCCGTACCCCGCGGACGGCCGCGTCCGGTGCTGCGCAACTGATGAAATTTCTCGAAAATTGCCCCATGGTCTTCAGGTGCGATGCCGCGTCCGTTATCCGCAATTTCCACCCGCAGTTCCTGGTCACTGCGAATTACCCGGATCAAAATGCGCCCATCCGCTTCCGGACAGAATTTTACTGCATTGGACACGAAGTTCAAAATCACCTGCATGATCCGGTCCCGATCCGCTGCCACCACAGCCGGTTCACTGGGCAGTTCAATTTTAAGTTCAATACCTTTTTCAGCGATCATCTGGGCATGGGTTGTGGTGGCCTCCTGGATCAATATACCGATATCAACCGGGGCCAGATCCAGGCTCATGGTCCCGGTTTCCAGTTTCTGGAAGGCCAGCACACGGTTAATCAGACGGGTCAGGCGTTTGCTTTCACTAACGATAATCCGGGCAAATTCTTTGCGCTGTGCGGGTTCAATACTGGGCGTATCCAGCAGGATTTCAGCCAGGGCGCTCACCGAAGTCAAAGGCGTCTTGAGCTCATGGGTCACCGTACTGATGAATTCATCCTTTAAACGGTCCAGTTCCTGGAGCTGTTCATTAGCCGCCTTGAGTTCAAGGGAAGTTCGTTCCAGTTCGTGGCTATAGGCAATCACCTGGCGGGTTTCGTCCAGTATGTTCATGACTTCGGCCAGACCCAGGGGTTCTTCCTTGACCACGGATGCCACCATAACATGGGCGGAGGCGGCACCAATGGCGCCGGCCAGGAGTTTTTCGGTAAAAGTAACCAGACCGGGATCCGCCCTTAGGTCATGGTGCCAGTTGATTTGATGATCCTGGGCATAGGCGCTCAGGGCCTCGTTGGTGCGTTCGGTGCCCAGAAAGCGAACCAGAATTGATTTCAGGTCCGGGATGGAGGCCGTGCCCTTCCAGAAGGGGGACTTATGCCGGGTGACGCCATATTTGAATATATCCACAAACAGCATGGCCTGGGTATGTTCAATGGCTGTAGGCCTGCTGAACAGGGAAACGGCAACATAGAGAATGGTATTAAGCGTAAGGCTCCAAAACAAGCCCTGGGCGATCATATCCCCGGGGTACAGTTTCAGGCTCAATCCGAAAAGGTTGTCGGGCCGTAAAAGTGATATCCCCCAGGGTCCCTGGCTCAGCAATTCAGCCGGCAGGAGGCCTGCCTGGACAACCGTGGGCACCACCAGGGTATATCCCCAGACAAAGATGCCCAGGGTCAAACCGGCGATCACGCCGGTCCGGCTGCCTTGCTTCCAGAACAAACCGCCCAAAATGGCCGGCGCAAACTGCGCCACGGCGGCGAAAGATGTCAACCCGATACTGACCAGGGCCTGGAAACCGGCAAAAGAGCTATAGTAGGCATAGCCCAATAGCAAAACAAACACGATACTGATCCGCCGGATGGCCAAAAGGACCCTGCTCAGATCTTTCTGTTTGCGGAAATACTCAGGTGGCCAGCGCAGCAGCAGGGGCATAACCAGGTCGTTGCAAATCATCGTAGCCAGCGCCAGGGTTTCCACAATGACCATGCCGGTTGCAGCGGACAGTCCGCCAATGAAGACAAGCAGCGCCAAATTGTGATATCCATTGGCCAGGGGCAGGGTCAGCACAAAATAGTCCGCCTCTATGGAGGGCACATTGCCAAAATGGAGTATGCCGCCAAAGGCGATGGGCAATACAAACAAATTGATCAGCAGCAGGTAGGCCGGAAATAGCCAAACCGCCTTATCCAGGTGATTCTCATTGACATTTTCCACCACCAGCACCTGAAATTGACGGGGCAGAAACAGTACCGCAAACATGGAAAGCAAAATGTGCAGGCTCCAGGCCAGGTAGGCACCGCCGGGCGCATGAATGGTCAGGAGGGATTTGAGCTGGGGATTGGCCTCGGCACTTTGAAAAATTGAAGCCACTCCTTTGTGGAGCCCAAAAGCAACCACTCCGCCCACAAGTACAAAGGCCACCAGTTTGACCAGTGACTCAAAGGCGATGGCGGCAACCAGGCCTTCATGGCGCTCGGTGGCATCCAGATGTCGCGTTCCGAACAAAATGGAAAAGAGGGCCAAGAGCAGGGCGATAAAAAAAGCGGTATCCGTGTAAAAGGGAATATGGGGAAGATCCATAGGGGAGGGGAACTGGGGATACCAGCGCAGGATCTGGAAACTGTACGCAATGGCTTTGAGCTGCAGGGCAATGTAAGGGACAATGCCCAAAACGGCAATCACCGTAACCAATCCCCCGATGAGCGCGCTTTTACCGTAACGGGAGCCAACAAAGTCAGCAATGGATGTAATCCGGTGGACCTTGCTGATGCGCAATATTTTTCGAATTACAATACCGCCGGCCAAGGCGGCCAGGGTGGGACCGATGTAAACCGGAAGAAACGCGAAACCCGTGTGGGCGGCATGGCCCACGCTGCCGTAAAATGTCCAGGCCGTGCAGTAGACCGCCAGGGACAGGGAGTAAATATAGGGATTGCTGATGATACTGCGTTTCTGGTCTGCCCGACGATCCGCATAATAGGCGATGCCGAACAGCAGCAACAGGTAGCCGATGGCCAGGCAGAGGATGGTGCCGGTGGTGAGCATCACTTAGGGGACCGGTCCCGCGAATTTGGAGCTTGATCCACCTTGGAGAAGCGGGTAATGATCCAGGCCATGACAATCAAGGCGGCCCACAGCAGGTAGAGGTAGGCGTAAAGCAGCGGAATGCTGCCGAGTGTGCACGATGTATTGAACAGCGTTAAAAGCGGGTAGCTGAAAAAGAACCAGCCCAAAGCAAACAGACCGGCCAGTCGAATATATTTGGGATTTTTTTGGTTCATGGTCGCGTCCCCAAAATATTCATAAGTGACCCATAACCAAAAGTCAATCTTCACCCATGAACATGAGAGTAAAGACATGTTAGGCATACGCAAGGTCTTTGTCACCCGGGATGTTGCTTGTGAACCCGTTACCGGGCAGATCAAGAAACGCATTAACCAGTGGAAAAGACCGCCCCAATGGGAATATATCGATCATACCAATGCAGCCTATGCCTATATTAATGGCGCCCCGGATCCCATTAAAGCCGGAAAACAGGCTCTTCTTTTAACCCGCAACCGGGGGCCATTTTTCAAAAAGTGTCCCGGCACAAGGGATTATATCTGCTGTGGGTACAAAATCCTGCACTGGGCCAGTTATTGCCCCATGGATTGTGTATACTGCATTCTCCAGGCCTATTTCCATCCGCCGCTGATGCAAATATTCGTTAATCAGGCAGATCTCTGGCGGGAACTGGATGCACTGTTCGCCAGCCGGACCTTAAATCGTGTGGGCACCGGTGAATTTACCGACAGTTTGGTATGGGAGCCATTAACGGACTTGACACCCATGCTGGTAGAACGTTTTGGCAACCAGACAACTTCAGTGCTGGAGTTGAAAACCAAAACCGTAAACATCGCTGCCCTTGAGGGTTTGCAGCACAACCGTAAAACCATTCTGGCCTGGTCCCTGAACAGTTCAGCCGTGATGGGCGCCCTCGAACTGGGTTCGGCACCACTTGCCAAACGGCTTAAAGCGGCCCGACAATGTTCAAGATGGGGCTATCCCCTGGCTTTCCATTTTGATCCGCTGGTTATTTACGACAGCTGGGAACAGGATTATGCCTTAATCATCCAGGCCTTGTTTGACCATGTTGATCCGCAACAAATTGTCTGGATCAGCCTGGGCACCTTTCGATTTATGCCTGCTCTCAAGGAGACGATCCAGAAGCGGTTTCCCAAAGCCGATTTGATTTACGGGGAATTTATCTCTGGTATGGATGGAAAAATGCGTTATTTCAAGCCCATACGCATTGAGATATATCAAAAGATCATTGAGATGATCCAGGCCGCAGCCCCCCACACTACATTGTATTTCTGCATGGAAGACGATCCGGTCTGGAAGGCTTGTTTCGGGTATAGCCCCCGGGATAAAGGGGGACTTAATCAAATTCTCGACCGCAGTGCGGTGCGGCATTGTGAATTACAGGGGTTAATTGATAATTGATGCGGTTTCAAAACCCATATCCCTTGACCACATCCCTAAGGTCTTGATACAAATATTCGAATGTATGTAGTATTGTTAGCAAGCGTGTCCATCCACGGTACCGATGAATTTAGGAGTTTGTGTTGAGCGAGACCGATCCTAAAATCCAGATGTTGGTTAAAATATTCAGATACCGCGGCTACAATGTGACCCGTATTAAAAATGGAATCGCAGTGGGATTGGACGAGGTGGGCATTCCCGGTGCAACCGCCGACTTTTATATTCTGCGGAATAATCCCGAACAGATGCGGTCTCGTATCATCCGCTCCGAGAATTCTTCACCCCGGGAGAATGAGCAGATCGAAGCCATCCGGCAGGCCCTGCAGGAAGGTGCCCAAGGCGCTGCTGAAATAGGCCCCTACAAATTTTTCGGAGAACGCGGCAACTCATGCGTTTATTATGCTCACATCAAAATTGACACCCAGCCGGATCAGGTTTTTAAACAACAAAAGGCTGCCGAAGCAGCCTTTGCTCAATTGAAAGGTCTCGATTCACGTTCCCTCAGGGAAGGATTGGATACCGCAGGACTGGCCCGTTCCAGCATCGTCAGGGTAGCCTTGTCCAGAATATTCAGGAATGCGGTCAATATCGGTGAATTACTGGCAACCATACATTTGGAAGCCAAAAAGATAGCTCAGGCTAATCAGGATGAAGAGCTAAAAAGCCTTAAAGAAGGCAATGGCTTGCCTTTTCTCAACCTGACGGTTGGTCTGCTGTGGGAGGCAACCATCGCCCTGCAAAAGGCGGATTCATAGGTTGCGGCCCAGTACAATCCGGTCCCTTGGGGGGGGATTTCAGCGCATTGATCTTTAGGGACGCACCCCACGCACGGCACCACACTCTCTTCCATCCCGTTTGTTTTTCAACCACTGGCTATCAGTCTGTTTTTCCAAAGTGCGCACTTCTGTAATCCATCCGTCAGCATAACGCGTATAGCTTTCCGAGGTCCAAAACCACTCTCCCTGGGCAACAGGGAAGGTTATCTCTTCTGCGAATAGCGTCGTCAATTCTTCGATGGTTGGCAAGCGCCAGTCGGAATACTGTCCAACTTTCATTTTTTCGAGATATTTTTTAGCATCGGCATAGTTGAGGCACTGGGTGGTATCCTGTTTGGAATCCAGCAGGGTCCACATTAATCCGCTTTTTGAATCAACCATAGTTCCTGCAGTTTCCATGCGGAAGCGGTCCTTGGAGGCGTTGATGATCTTCTTAATGCGATCGGACTCGTTATCTAGACGCACCTGTTTCATGCGCTGGTCGATTTGCTGGATTTCGTTTTCGACCTTAACCCTTGCGGTGGTATCGGGATAAGCACTTAAATAGTCCCTAAATACCCGGCGCGCCTCCTTAAGGTTTTCACCGTAGGCACGGCTTTCGGCCTGCAGACTTAAAAAAGCCCTGGCATCCCGCAGTCGTATCCGAAATAGATCGCGCAACTCCTTCATTTCCATGGTGTGCCGGTTTTCGGCGTAAACAGCAAGGTATCCCTCCACCAGGCCCAGACACTCATCCCAGGCCTCTTGATTCTGCTTATTTTCTATGTTTTTCTTGGTAAAGAGATAATACTCTTCGCTCATTTCTATGAGTAGTTCTTTAATCTTATCTGCATATTTGCCCTGGGGGTGGCTGGCCAGGTAGCTGCTGTAGGCCGCCATCTTTTCAGCGGTTTTCTGGGGAATCAAGGTTTGGCGGTAATCCCGTTCGTCAATCTGGCCTTTAAGGGCCTCCCGTTGCTGACGGGCTTTATTGGCAAAGGGCCCCTGGGAGGTGTTTTTTAAGAAGTTGTCATAGAGTTTGAGGGCGGTTTCCAGGCTGTTTTGCGCAGCTTGATCCGCTTCGCGGGTCAGGGTTTCAAAGGCTTGCTTGTCGATCTCATCCTGGGTTGCTTTGAGTTTCTGCTGAATCTGGCTAGTAAACTCGTTTTGCTGGCGGGAGTTAAGGTAGGTCTGGTAAAGTATGGCACGCTCCATGGGATCGGCAACCTGGGAAGCTGTGCTGATCAGTCTCTGGAACTCCCTTGCGCTACGGGTGGAATTTTGCCAGATCCGAAAAGCTCCGCCGCCCGCGATAACAATTAAGAGTCCTGCGACCGCGGCGATAATGAACTTTTTTGACAGCCCTTTCTTTTCAGGGCGCGGCTTGACAATGGTCCAGCCCTTTTTTTCACAGTAATCCCGGATATACTGGCCGGCCTCCTCGTGATCCATTCCAAATTCGGTGCCGCGCTCAACCAGGATATCAAAGTATTCTGCCCTGATTTGGCCATCCATTCCGGCCACATCGATATCGGCGTCAAAATTCGTAAACCGTGACCGGGCCAAAATCATGTCATACCCGCGCCGGTATGCATCTGACTTGAAGATCGATATACAGAGGCCCACCAGAACCATACCGGCTGTAACATTGGCATCTTTTTTGCCAATGTTCTGAATTTCAGCATCCTTTTGCCTGGCGCGGGCGACAAGCTTTCGCTTACTGGCAGTGCGCTCCAGGTCCAGAAAATCATAGAGATCGCTTTTGCCCACAATTTTCAGATTGGTGCTGATATTCTGGGCCACCGAACGGTCCAATCTCTGGACTTCATCATCAGCAGCTTCGGAATCTTCACGGATGGGGCCTTTTATTCGATTGCGCACATCCTGCGGCTTGATGCCGTAGCGTTTGGCGATACTGGCGATTTCCCCTTTGGTGACATAGCCTTTGGCCAGGCGCAGATGGATGTTTTCATCTATTTCGGCATACATATCCACTTTCAGTTCACCGATGCGTTTGCGAATGGCATCATCTGAAAGCTTGTGCATTCCCGCTAATTTTGAAATTTCTTCGTCGGTGATAAAGCCTTTACTCATGCGCAGCTTAAGGTGTCGATCAACCTGGGCAAATTTTTTGCGCTTTCGGCGTTTTAAAATAATTATCGCTGCGTCAGCTTCTTTTTTGCGCAGATCCGGATCAGCCATGGTCCTGCGGATTTCAGGAATCATCCCGATGTATTTCTTGGCTTGGATACCCTTGCTGGGATGGCTGCGATAGCGACTCCAGGTAGCCTGCATGCGGTTAATCACCGCTTCAATCTTTTTTTTATCGGATTCCGGCGGATCAAGAGGAAGATTCAACAACAGGTAGAAATTGTCACGATCCATGCTGTTTCCCTAAATAGAAACGCGTGATACTCCGCTTGAGGGAACCACGCGTTACTGATACCGGCCGTGGGCTGGCCCACAATGGCCAGGGCCGTTTCATTGGGTTCTAGTGCACTACCAGACTTTGCCGCCGCGCAATGGCCTCTTCTAACTCTTCACCCTGAATCACCGCTTTGGTTTCGATCACCACGGCGGTTTTCCGCTCTTGGGAAGTTTCCACGGCGGTCATTTCCAGCCGCCCTTCACGATTCAGGCTAAAACTGATATCGATGGGCAGATCCTGGGGGAGTCCCCGGGGTAAATTTAAAACCGCTGTGCCGATTTCGACGGCATGGCCCGGCTGCACCGTCTGCTGGCTGGTCTCATTTTCCATGATCCGGATCAACACGGTTTCCTGATCCGCCACGGCCGTATAAAAGGTCTTGGCGCCACTTACCGGGACAGGGGTATTTTTAACAA
>Ga0180435_10007137_pt1 | contig 10665 bp, 8 predicted proteins | sample SS_ome_3_FD_132467 | JGI IMG/M metagenome (GOLD analysis project Ga0180435, IMG submission 132467) | Hypersaline lake sediment archaeal communities from the Salton Sea, California, USA - SS_3_S_1 metaG | ecosystem: Environmental > Aquatic > Non-marine Saline and Alkaline > Hypersaline > Sediment... | reverse complement strand
TTCTTGAAGAGATGGTGGAAACCCTCACACGGCTGGATCTGGCCTTCGCTAGAGGTAGATATGCACTGCAGCTGAAAGCTTTTCCACCAACCCTGCATCCGTTTCCCAAAAAACAAAAAGAAGGTCATCCCGGTGTGGTGCTGCGACTGTTCGGGGCACGGCATCCGCTTCTGGATCCTCATCAGGTTGTGGCGATAGATGTGGTGCTGGATAAAGATACATATGGGTTGATCATTACCGGCCCCAATACTGGAGGGAAAACAGTCACGCTGAAAACTGTTGGTTTGCTGGTTTTGATGGCTCAAACTGGCCTGCACATTCCAGCGTCAGGAGCTTCAGAGGTCAGTCTATTTAATAATGTGTATGCCGATATCGGGGATGAACAATCCATTGAACAATCCCTGTCCACTTTTTCGGGTCATATTACCAACATCATCAAGATCCTGGAAAATGTCGATCGGCGATCCCTGGTAATCCTGGATGAATTAGGCGCCGGCACTGATCCCCAAGAGGGCGCAGCCCTGGCTCGTTCCTTGATGTCAAATTTACTCGATAGGGGAATCACTACTCTGGTAACTACTCACCATCCAGACTTGAAGGCTTATGCTCACGATACACCGGGTGTGATCAATGCCTCGGTGGAATTTGATCTGAATAGTTTGCGACCAACCTACCATCTCACCATTGGTTTACCGGGAAGGTCCAATGCCCTGGCCATAGCAGGTAGACTGGGTTTGCCAGATGAGATCATCCAGTCAGCCCGGGGAACCCTTGATCCGTCGGATCTGAAAGCTGATGATTTGCTGGATGAGATCCACAAGCAGCGGAAATTGGCAGAGGATACTCGTGAATCCGCGGAGAAAGCCTTTCAGGAAGTCGAAAAACTCCGGGTCCAGCTAGCTGACAGGATCGCTGAAATTGAGAATGAACGCCTTGTAACCCTGGGAAAGATCCAGCTGGAATCCAAGGATAAACTACAATCTCTGCAAGATGAACTCGCTTCGATCAAAGAAGATCTGGAAAAGGATCAAATTCCAGAAGAGAAGATCGATGAGTTGGAAGAGAAAGCGGAACAGGTTGTGGAAGAGATCTCTAAGCCGATTCCGAAGAAGAAAGCAAAACTCGATCTGCCCGTCCCGATGGGGCCGATTCAAGACGGAGATAAGGTGTATTTGCGCTCATTGGGGAAGAAAGGTCGCGTTTTATCTGTGAGCGGGAACTCTGTGGAAATCCAGGTGGGGAATATGCGTGTGCGGGCTCAGAAATCAGATCTTGAACATGCGGCAGTGGAGGAAGATGTTGTGTTGGAGGCTGGGCATGAAGCCATTGTGCGCACACCGACAGAAGTAGCCTCGCCAGGGACAGAGCTGGACCTCCGCGGTCAGCAGGTAGATGAGGCTCTTGAAAACCTGGGGTATTTTTTGGACAAAGCATTCCTGGCTCGATTGCCCTGGGCCCGGATCATTCATGGTATGGGTACGGGTAGGTTGAGAAAAGCCGTTCGTGATCTGCTTAAACAACATCCCCAGGTGGACCATTTTGAGCCGGGAAAAGAAGGTGAAGGGGGAGATGGTGTATCTGTAGTGAGCTTTACCGAGTAGTGTGAGTTCTATAATTTCCGGGATTGAATACCCGGCTTGTTTGAAGCAAGCCCCTCTAGAAGAGGGGCTTTGTTTAATGTAAGATAAGATATGGGGGAATCGATGGGATTGGCATATCATCAGCTGTTTTATCATTTCAATTGGGGAACATGTAAACGATTTGATAGATGAAGTAATTGAGCAGGACTTGAACAGACTGATCTGAGCTTCTCTGTATTGGGTATGTTCCTGATCATGTTCATCTTCTTGTCAGTCTTCCTCCGGCCCTCAGCGTTTCAATGATAATAGAAATCACCTTTCAGGGTGATTTGGGATGGATTAGCTCTCGGTTTCAATCGGGAATGGCAGGCGGATGGGTTGTTAAATTCCGGGAACAAAACCAAAAATAATTCCGTCATAGGTGCAAATATCAATTTAGTTTTGATGGAGTACTCGTAATGAATTATAAAAAAAGCATAAATCTTGTTTTCTGTCTATTAATTTTTAGTCTTACATTGACGGGATGTTCTGTGGCAGATGTGATCCTTCCGGGAAATTCCAGTTCTCAGGTCATGGTTTCTGATCTGCCGCGTTCCGATGGCAGTCGATCTGCGACTGAGGATGTAGAAAAATTATCAGAGGGCAATTTGAAATTTGCCCTGGACCTGTATCATCAGCTGGAATCCAGCGAAGGCAACCTGTTCTATTCTCCCTACAGCATATCCTCAGCACTGGCGATGACCTATGCGGGAGCGGAAGGTCAAACTGCTGAGGAAATGGCAGCTGTTTTCCATTTCCTGCTGGAAGAGGATCGGCTGCATCCTGCTATTAATAGTTTGGACCTGTATCTGGAGGGTCTGGCAGATCAGGAAATTCCAGAAGATATGGGGGAGCCATTTCAATTGAATATTGCCAACGCTATTTGGGGTCAGAAGGATTTCCATTTCGAAAGTGAGTTCCTGGATACTCTGGCAGTCAATTACGGTGCTGGATTGAGGCTGCTGGATTTCATTCAACTTCCTGAAGAATCCCGGGTGACGATCAACGATTGGGTTAGCGATGAAACCGAGGAAAGGATCCAGGATCTGATTCCTCAGGGTGCAATCACTCCCGATATCCGTTTGGTGTTGAGCAATGCAATCTATTTCAAAGCTACCTGGTTAGAACCTTTTGAGGAGTCTCTCACTGAAGACGGGGTTTTTTCCGGTCTGGATGGCGAAGAGATCATCACGCCAATGATGAGCCTTGGGTCAGATGCCAGCCTCCCGTATTATGCAGGTGAAGGTTTCCAGGCAGTCGAGCTGCCGTATCTGGGTGGACAGGTGTCGATGCTGGTGCTACTGCCCGATCAGGGCGAGTTCTCAAAATTTGAAGAAAAATTAAACTCTGAAGAGTTGGGCAGGATCATTGAGAATCTGGTCTACCACCCCATATATTTGAGTTTCCCCAAGTATGAATTCGAAACCGAGATCAGTCTGGCTGCTATCCTGGCCAAAATGGGAATGCCCAGCGCTTTCAGCGGCTCTGCAGATTTCTCGGGAATGACCGGAGACAAGGATCTCTTTATTTCTGATGTTTTCCATAAAGCTTTTGTCAGTGTCGATGAAGCGGGTACTGAGGCAGCTGCTGCCACAGCTGTCTTGATGAAATTGACCGCTGCCCCTGAAGACCCCCTCCAGTTGGATGTTGACCGGCCTTTCCTGTTCCTGATCCGCGACCAGCAAACTAACACGATCTTGTTTATGGGCAGGGTGACCAAGCCCTAGATAATATTTGGTTGGCAGAGATTCCAACCGAGGGAAAGATAAAAAAAGAATAAATCCCTTTCTTGAGGGATTTATTCTTTTCTCTTGACTTCAGTAAAGCAACCTTCCAGCTTTTCACCAGCGAGTGTCAGGCTGATGTTCGTACTCAAATCTTCTTAGGGGAGAAAAGTAAGCTCGACTGTCATTCCCCAGCGCAAGTTCTCGTTATCGTCATTCAGGCTGATAGTGACAGTGTAAATAATATCCCCAGTCTGGGATTTGAAGGATTCTCCAATTCTTTCCACATTCCCGGACAAGAGCGTGTCTGGCAGCGCGTCTGGGACGATATCTACTTTTTGATCCAGATTGATTTTGACCACTTCCAGTTCAGTCAGATCGCTGGTTTCAATCATAAACTCACTTAGATCGGCCAGTTGAGCTGCTCTGGTTTCAGGACCAATGAACTGACCTTCTTCCAAGTAGATATCAGTAATTGTTCCAGCGAAAGGAGCTGTTAATGTATAGCTTTCAAGTAGATCGCGGGCAGCGATGAGACCGGCTTCGGCAGCTGCGAGGCGGGATTCCAGAAGAGATTGTTGGTTGAGGTCAACACCTTCGTCCAACCACATCTCATACTCTCGTTTTGCTTCAGCTTCGGCAGCCAGAGCAGCATCCAGATCAGCCCGGGGACGGTCGATCTCCTGGCGGGCTTCCTCCAGGTCGCGTTGGGCTTCGTTGAAATATTCCTGAGCCTCCTCTAGATCATCTTCGGCTGCCTTTCTGGCAAAGTTATCCTCATCGACATCCGCATATTTTTCCCAATCTTCTTCGGCTTCCTCTAATTCGTATTCACGATCTCGAACTTCAATCAGAGCATCATCAATTCTGTCTTCCAGATAGTCACGGTCCAGATCTTCCCATTCTTGTTCGGCTTCTCCCCGCCGTAGCTGGATATCCAGATAGCCTTGCCAGGCTTTCGCAGCGGCCATTTCCGAGGTCCGGATAAAGTCATCATAGTCCTGTTGGGCCTGGAGCAAATCAAGTTCAGCCGATCGCAGCGAAGCCTGTGCTTTTTCATGGCCATCCAGGATTATCAGGGATTGATCTTTAGTGACTTTTTGCCCTTCGCTAACCAGAATCTCAGCGATTCTGCCCTGGACGGAGAAGTTGAGCCAGCTATCTCGGACAGGAAGCAAATGTCCTTCTGCGATGACATGATCCGGGCTGATGCTTTCTATTGGCGCTGGATCGGGTGTTTCTTCTCCACCACAACCGCCCAGAATGAGAGCTAGAACCAGGCTCAGGAATAAGATCATTTTTGATTTATTGACATTCATAATCATACCCTTCCTTTTGGTAGTCACACATCAACTAACCTTTTTTATTCGTAAGCTAAAACCTCGCGAATGGTCAACCTGGCCGCATTGCGGGCAGGCAGGACACTGGCCAGGGATGAAAGAATGATCACCAGTCCTAACCAGATTAAATAACCTACCGGCGTAAAAACCACGTCGATAGGAGTGGCGAAGATGGCATCGCTAACTATGTTTGAAAGCAAATATGTAAATGGGATCGCAATGATTATCCCCAATCCAAAAGATATCATGCCAATTAGGATCCCCTCCACGATCACCATGCGGATGATCTCAAGGTCTGTTGCTCCAATAGCTCGCATGATGCCAATTTCCCGGGTTCGTTCCAAGACATTCATGCTCATTGTGCCAGCCAATCCCATGGAACCGACCATGGCTGTCAGTAGAGCCATGATCAACAGGAAGGTGATCAAAATATCCAGGCTTTCTGAAGCGCGATCCAGCGATGACAGCCCGGCAAGAGCTTCTGTCACCTGGAAGCCATTGGCCCTGAAATACGCATCCAGGTCTCTGGCCATCACTTGCTGAGAACTCCGATCGTGATCCTCGGTCAGGATCCGGTAAGAAAAAGAACGGTTGGTCAGATTCTGTTCGCGTGAAATATATTGATAAGGCGCATAACCGATAACGCCCTCAAATCCTATGAATTTGAAAATGCCCACCACGCCCCAGTTTTCCTCTTTCCCATGGATCTTAAGATGGATGATATCTCCCACTTGTAGATTGGGATAGAAATCATAAATTCCTTCACTGACGGCCATTTTCTTCTCGTCATCAGGCAGGATCCAGCGTCCTGAAACCAGCATGGGGGATACCAGTTTGCTTTCTGCGGGCGGCGCCAGGATGCTGATATTATCGGCTGTGGAGCCGTCAGAGAACAGGATGTCAGCGCTGGCAAAAGACCAGCCTTCCACATGGGTTACCCGTGGATCCAGATAGGCGTATTGTTTGATCTCTTCAATGCGGTAGGGTTTGTCAAATCCGAGCGTTACATCAGCCAGAAAGTAGTTGCCAATGTTTTTTACGTATTCGTCAAGGGTGTCTCGGACATTGAAGACAGATATAAAAATAGCGCCGCCCATGGTTAGGGTAAATAGGGTCAGTATTAAGCGTCCTCTTTGCCGGAAAGTGTTGCGAATTGAAACTAATAATTGGCGGGGAACCCGGATGCCTCGGTCGGCCAGGCTTTTGGCAGAATTTACCTGGAATTGTTCAAAGCGAGATCCTTTTTCTTGATCTGTGGGATTTGATCCGCCAGAACTGCGGGACCGCTCTCCATCGAGGGCTTTCTGAACTGTGACCCTTGATCCAGTAATGACCGGTACAAATCCGGCAATTAATGGAACAAGAATGCCCACTGAGACCTGAATGACGAATGAGATCGGTACAATGCGGTATCCCAGCAGTGAGAACCCCATCTCGTCACCGACAAACTGAGCCAGGGCATAGGCGCCCTGTCCACCAGCGGGGATCGCTATCAACAGCGCCAGGAGCCCAAAAACAAGCAGTAAAACCAGATACATCCTGAAAATAATCTGATCACGTCCCCCGATCAATTTCATGATCCCGATATGACGCAGGTGCTGATTAAGCAGGGCGCTGAGGGTATTGGCGATCAATGAGCTGGAAAGAAAAACAATCAAGATACCCAGCGCTAAAAGTATTCCCAGGACTGCGTTAATAGTTGGCTCGAGTGGATGTTGGTGGGTTTTGGAGCGGAACGTGCGTTCAACATAGTAACCATTCTTTTCGATCTTCTCTTTGAGTTCTGCTAATGAAGATCGGATATGGTCGTCATCATCCTGGTTGAACTCAACAGTAGTAAAAAGGCGGTTGAAAGCGCCGGGCTGATCATAGAATTTCAGCGTTTCTGTAGAGATATAAGCCAGAGGCGGTGAGAGAAAATCGATTGCTCCAGTAGATGAATCCCGGACAATTCCGACCACTGTGACCTCTTTGATGGTTTCATCGCGCAGTTGGATTTCCAGGATCTCCCCGGGAGATATGCTAAACTCATCCAGAACATCCCTCTCCAGTAGAATCTGTCCTTCTCCTGCTGTTGTCGCCCCGCTGATCGACTGGAGAAGGTTGACCTGGTTTTCCTCAAAGTCTTCCATGGCAACCACATCCACAGTGGTCCATTTTTTTTCTCCAGGTGGGCGCAGTCGGAGGTTGAAAACCCGGCGGGCTTCGACATCTTTGATCCCCTCGTGATTGCGAACTGTGCTTAGTAGATCTTGGTCAAAATCTGACAGCCGGATCTCAATGTTGGAAGGGTTGTTGGCCGCGTAGGTCAAACCGAGATCTTCTGAAATGATCACATAGGCACCGGCAATGACGCCGATGGCGAACACGCCCACGGCGATTGAGAAGACCACCAGGATGGTCCGGGCCTTATTGTCGATCAGGTCTGAGATTACTTTTCGCCAACGGGGGCGCATTCAATTCTCCTGTTCGCCAGATGACCCTCTGGCTGTTTTCAATTGGCTGGAACTCTTTCTTTGTGCAATTTTTTCCTGAATCAGCTTTGAAATGGCATGTTCTGTTAATGGGGATTGATCCATCAGCCACTTAAAATCCTTCCGGGATAGGGTTAAGAGATCTACAGGTCCGGCGTCAGACGCCCGAACGCTGGCAATTGATCTGCCGCCCCGGACCAGTTCGATTTCTCCGAAGATATCGTTTTTATCCAGGATTGAAATCACAATCTCGTTGCTGAAGCGTTCTTTGAGAACGACTTCAACCTGGCCGTTTTGGATCATATAGAATTGATCAACACGTTTGTTCTTGTCCAGGATGGTGGCTCCGGGGTTAAAGTGGAGGGGCTCTGCCCGCTGACCCAATTCCTTCAGCAATGGATGAGTAAGCGATGGCAGGGCCTGGGCAATGGTTTCGTTGACCAGTTCTCCATCCGATATAAAGACGGTTCTTGATGTTCTTTTCGTCATGGATGGGTCGTGAGTTACCATGATGATGGTTTTGCCCCGGCTGGAGAGATCCTCAAAAAGATCGATGATCTTATTTGCAGATCGGGAGTCCAGGTTGCCTGTAGGCTCATCGGCAACCAGAATGGGAGCATCGCAGGCCAAAGCCCGCGCTATTGCTGCGCTCTGCTGCTGTCCTCGAGAAACAGCCCGGGGCAGATTCTGGGCCTGGTCGCTCAGGCCGACCATTTCCAATAATTCCATCGCTTTTTTGGGTCGCTGGTCAATTTCGTACATGCCTACATAGTCCATCGGCAGCATGACGTTTTCAAGTAGATTGAGCATGGGGAGCAGCTGGAAGAATTGAAAGACAATCCCCAGGTTTCGTCCCCGCCATAATGAACGCTTGCTTTCGCTCATGGTGTGCAGATCTACTCCATCCACCAGGATAAGGCCGCTTGAAGGGTGGTCGATACCGGTTAACATATTGAGCAGAGTTGATTTTCCACTGCCAGATTTTCCGATCACGGCAGCAAATTCGCCTTGCTGCAGGTTGAGATCAATGTCCTTCAAGGCAGTGAATTCCCCGGCAGTGGTGGTGAATGTCTTGATCACGTTATGCATCTGGATCAGCGCGTTTGAAGATTTGAGATGGTCCTGTGCCTGATCAGCCATGGCCGCCTCCTTCATCCACCAGCTCTCCATCAGCGATGTTGATAAAACGGGAGAATCTTGGCTTCAATCCCTGGTCGTGAGTCACCATCACTATCGTGCGATCCGAGCTTATAAGTTTTTGAAAGAGTTTGAATATGTGGTCTGCAGTGACAGAATCGAGACTGCCAGTGGGTTCATCGGCTACGATCAAGGGAGGATCATTGGCCAGGGCCCGGGCGATAGCTACTCGCTGCTGCTCGCCACCGGATATCTGGGTGGGGTATTTGTAAGCATGATCGAGCAGCTCGACCATATCCAGAAGTTTCAAGGCGCGCTCTTTGCTTTTGCGTGTCTGGTACAAGCCGCTCATGTCCATGGGCATCATCACGTTCTGGGCCAGGTTGAGCATGGGTAAAAGCTGGAAGCTTTGGTAAATAACACCCATGGTCCTCCCTCGCCAGAGAGTCAGTTCGTTCTCGCTGAGCTCGGCCAGGTCTACCGTTTCTCCATTGGCACGCATGCGGACTTTGCCAGCAGACAGCTGGTCGACTCCGGTGATCATATTGAGCAATGTTGATTTACCAGCTCCAGATTTTCCAACAACTCCCAAGAACTCGCCGGGATAAATAATAAGATCAATCCCTTTTAAGGCAGGGAAAGCCCCGGCTTTTGTGTGATAATTTTTGGTCACACCAACCAGTTCAATCAGGGGGGAAGTTGAGTCAGCCATCAGCAATATATATTGATACGATTATTCTTCTTGGGTCATTATCAACCAGGTGGGTTTGACGACCAGTTCAGCAAAAACACCACCCATTTCCTGGACTGAGGGCTGGGTGTCATTTTTCAGCCACCAGCGAATGAGTGAAAAAACAGAGGAGATGATATGGTGGGCAGCCAGCTGGCGGGGGATATTTTCCTGTGCAAAGCTGGCTAAAAAAACATCGAGCCTTTCAATGGCGCGGTTCATGATGGGTTCGATGGCAAAACTCATGCTTTCATCTAAGAGTAAAAAACGAATGTTCAACTGATTATTCTCAATATGCTGGAAGACCTTCTGCCCGATCTCCTGAAAATAATTCACTGGATTCCCGGTCAGGTCACCCATTTGAGAAAGGTCAAGGACTTCATATATTTGATCCAACCTGTCCTGGGCGACGCTGATGAGCAGTTCGTCCAAACCGGTGTAATGGCGGAAATAGGTACGGTAGCCGATATCGGCTCGCTTGGTGACATCCTTGATGGTGATTTTTTTATAGCCTTTTTCACGAATTTCCGTGATCAAGGCCTCGCCCAATAGTTTTCGGGTCCTGCGAACACGTCTGTCCTCGCTCATAATTATGACACCTCGCACGCTATATGGCATATGATGGGCCATAAATATATCATTATCATCCGGGTCTGTCAAGGAGCCGAAGTTCCTGGGAGGAGGGAAGTACTCCCTATGATGAGTCGCTAATCTTTTACAAAATGTAAAACACCCTTGACATTGTCTTGGTTCTGATATATGATGATAGTGTCAAGTTAGCTTTACATAGGAGAAATGAGAAATGAATACCGAGGAACGACGATCTCTGGGAAATGATGAGATCAGGACAATTATCATGACCGCTATCACAGGCGGTGCCTTTGGTCTTTTATATGGATATGGGTTTGAATTCAGCCTCTGGCTTGGTGTATCGATCGGAGCGCTGTTTGGGGTAGCGATTGGTTTCAGGATCAGTATTAAACCGCCCAAAATGGAGTATCCGATGTCAATATTCCGCCGGATCATGATGGCAGCGACCTTTTTTCTGCTGACCAGTTTTGGTTACAGCTATCTGCTTGACCAAGATTTGAGCCAAGCTCAACAATACTGGGCGGCAATTCTTCCGCTTCTGGGCTGGGCAGCTTTGATCATTAGCATTGGTGTGGCGATTGCCAATCTGGATGAATTGCAGCGCCGGATCCAGACAGAGGCGATCGCGATCGGATTTGCTGGAACAGCGGTCTTTGTGGGCGGGTATGCGCTATTTCAATTTTCTGGACTTGCTGAAGTAAATGTTGGTGTTGTCATATTTCCCATGTCTGTCTTTTGGCTGATCGGCAAACTATGGACACTGTGGAGATACCGGTGAAAAGCAAATTGAAGATCCTTAGAGCGGAACGCGATTGGTCCCAGGCCCAATTAGCAGAAGCCCTGGGAGTTTCCCGGCAAACCATAAATGCTATTGAGACAGGAAGATATGATCCAAGTTTGCCATTGGCCTTCAAGATGGCCAAACTATTTGGATGTTCGATCGAGGAGATTTTTTTTCCGGATGAAATTGAAAAATAATACGAATTATTAGATTAAACGATACGGTTTCCTTGGTGGAGTGCACCCCGTCAACTGGACAAGTAATTAAGA
>Ga0180435_10007135_pt1 | contig 10669 bp, 9 predicted proteins | sample SS_ome_3_FD_132467 | JGI IMG/M metagenome (GOLD analysis project Ga0180435, IMG submission 132467) | Hypersaline lake sediment archaeal communities from the Salton Sea, California, USA - SS_3_S_1 metaG | ecosystem: Environmental > Aquatic > Non-marine Saline and Alkaline > Hypersaline > Sediment... | reverse complement strand
CGGTACTTAAATTCTAATTGTTTTCTGGACATCTAAAAGCGGCATTCCGGTGAAAAGGACACTGCCGCAAGTCGCCCAAAACCGTCATTCCGGACGAATTCCGCGTTGCGGAATGAGATCCGGAATCCAGGGGTTTTCATATTAACAAGAATTTCTGGATCCCGGCTCGCGCTCCGCCTCAGGCGGACCTTGGTCGGGATGACAAAAACGGGTGATTCTGGATTCCGGTTTCCACAGGAATGACGGACGGTGTACCGCAATCTTTTTCATGCCAGTTTCAACACCTCCGACATGGCAGACCATCCGACAACACGTCCGTGTTTGCGCTGCTGCTTTTCGTTTCCACCATAGACAAGGTATCCCTTGTCAGGCGGTGTTTCCGACAGTCTGCTCCAGTATTGAAGTCCGTCAAACATCGATGAGCTGACAGTCTCGCCGGATTTGATTTCAACCGGTATCATGTTCGGGGTGTTCTCTATAAGATAATCTACTTCATGACCATGGCGGTCCCGCCAGAAATACCCATAGCCGGTGAGCCCTCTCAACCACCTGGCCTTTACCAGTTCGGAAACGATAAATGTTTCGAATATGCTGCCCCGCAGATAGTGTTGCGCCAACTGATTCGAACTATGAAGACCTAACAGGGCACAGAGTAAACCGGAATCATAGAAATAGAGTTTGGGCTGCTTGACAATGCGTTTGTTGAAATTTTTGTGATAAGGCTGCAGCCGGAATACCAGATAGCTGGCCTCAAGCACGGACATCCAGTCGCGGGCGGTATTGTGAGTGATGCCGCAATCACCGGCAAGGCTGTTCAGGTTTAGCAATTGGCCGGTTCTTCCGGCGCATAAGCCGAGGAATTTTTGAAAGAGCGCAAGGTCCGTCACATTGCGTATCGTTCTGACATCCCGTTCAATATAGGTCTGAATATAATCCATATACCATGGATATGGTTCATATTCCCGATCATACACGGGTGGATAGGATCCGGTGAAAAGATAGGTGTCCAGGGTTTTATGGGTGTACTGTGACGATTGAATTTCGTTGAATGAAAATGGAGGCAGCCTGAAGATGGCTATCCTTCCGGCCAGGGACTGGCTTATCTGCTGAAGAAGCAGAAAGTTCTGAGAGCCTGTCAGGATGAATTGCCCCGGCTTGCGCTCAGCATCTACAATAACCTGGATATATGAAAATAAGTCGGGCGCCCTTTGCACTTCATCCAGAATTACACCATCAGAGAAGGCCCGTAAAAAGCGATTGGGGTCTTCATGGGCCTGCTCGCGGTAGTCCGGCCGCTCTAAAGACACATAGGCGTGATCCGGGAAAAGCGTTTGGGCGAGTGTTGTTTTTCCTGACTGTCGTGGACCGGTGATGGAAACCACGGGATACTTACGGCTTCTCTCCAACACCTGCTTTTCTATCTCACGCGAAATAAGCATACATTAACCCTATTAGAAAATGGACAATTTGTCAATTGCTTTTTAATATTGTCAATCTTCGGGGCTCTTCCAAAACCGGGATGACAACTTAGGATGCGTCGCCTTTCCGGCGGATCTTTTCTTTTATGGCTTCGAATTTTTCTTGGGTCAAATCGTATTTCGCAAAGGGAATCAGGCTCAACAGCAGCACGGCGGAGGTAAAAATGCAAAAGACCACCCGGATGCCGGTTTCAACGGCTGCCGGCTGAACCGCGTCGGCCTCAAAACCGGAAAGGGAAAGGGCGACGCCCACAATGCCGGGGCCCACGGCATAGGCGGTTTTCTGGCCGCTGGCCCAGATGCCGCAGAAGATGCCTTCCCGCCGCATTCCGGACTGGAGCTCGTCAAATTCAACGGTGTCCGGCAGCATGGAAAAGGGAAACAGTTGAAAGCTGGAAAACCCGATTCCCACGCCGAATACCTGGATGTAAAACAACATCAGCCGGTCCGACGGGGTGAAAAACAGGGAAAAGAGCATGACGGACAGGATGGTCAACCCCGCGGTGTAGGATTTTATTTTGCCGAACCTGACGCCGATTTTCACCCACAGGGGAATAAAAAGAATGGCGGTTACGGTTAAAATGGGGAAGACAATGCCCATGGCGGTCTCCGGCTGATGCATGACGTATTTTATATAATAGATCAAGCCGGCCATGAGAACCCCCATGGACAGCGACTGGAGGAAATACATGGCCATCAGCATTTTAAACGGCGTGTTTTGAAACGCAATCCTGACCTGCCGGCCCATGGGGGGCATTTCCCTGGCTGCCGGCAGGGTTCGGGCGGTCCGGGTGGCCCGGAAGCAGACGAGGCAGATGAGGGTGATGGCCGAGCCGAAGATAATGCCCATGAACCGGAACCCGGCCTCGCCGCCGCCGCCCAGTTCCACCAGGGGCATGGCCAGTCCGCCGGCCAGCAGGACACCGATGGATGCGCTGATCATTCGAAACGAGGTGATGGATATCCGTTCGTTATAGTTGTCCGTCATTTCCGCCACCATGCTGGAATAGGGGACATTGAACACCGTGAATGCCGTGCAGCCCAGGGCAAACAAAACGCCGACATGGACGGCTTTCGCGACTTCCGACGTATAATTGGGGGCCGTAAACATGATGAAAAAAATGATCCCGAAGGGTATGGCGGCCCCCAGCATATAGGGCCGGCGCCGTCCCATGCGGGATTTGGTGACATCGGAAATGCCGCCCATGATGGGGTCGGACACCACATCCCACAACTTGGGGATGAGGAGGGCGACGCCTGCCAGGGCAGGCTCCACGCCCATGATATTGGTCAGGAAAAAGAGCAGGAACAAGCCGCTGGTGACGATAAAGATATTGCAGCCGATGTCACCGATGCCGTAGCCGGCCTTGAGAAGGAAAGGGAGTTTGTGGTGCCGGTCCATGGATGTTCCTCCTTTAAACAGTCTTAATCGTAATCCTAATCCTAATCGTAATCCTGCTCTTAATCATAATCCCTTGCCATGTGTATTCGAAAATATCGATTACGATTACGATTATGATTACGATTATGATTATGATTATGACTATGATGAATATAGTTTATTTTTCCAGTACGTCCACGACCTCCACCTGGTTGAAGAGCCATTCGTCTTCGACTTTGTTTAACCGGCACCGCAGTTCATGGGTGCCCTCAAAGGGCTGGTTGTTCAGCTTTTTGCCGGTGACCTGGGCGGTGACGCGGGCATCCGCGCTGGTGTCGTCTATTATTGTAACGGAAAGATCAAAAAACTCCAGGGACAATTGTTTAAAGCGGGTGCGGCCCATGGCCATGCGGCGGGTGATCTCCTGCCGCGGGTAACTGCCGGATGCATGGTATTCCGGGATGGTGACCGTGACCGGATCGGTGACCATAGCGCCGATTTGTCGAGATTTGTTGGCCATGGCCAGGTTGGTCTCGCCCGCCTCTTTTTCCGCAAGCTCGGCAACCCGTTCAAACTGCTTTTTTACTTTGTCCTCCTCCGTCTCCACGATGAATGTGTAGGCCGCCACCGCGGCGATGACGGCGATGACGGTTATGACAATTTTTTTTACCATAGGGGCGCTCCTAAAACTCGTTTGATGGGCGTCTGCCCGAAATCATGGGTGTGAATGGGAACATCTCTGTTGTCCCCCACCACGTAAATGTTTCCTTTTTTGACCGTTCGGGGCGCAAGATTCCAGTTGCAGGGGTATCGCACATAGGGTTCGGCCAGTTTTTCCCGGTTGATGAACAGGTCGCCGTCTCGAAACTCCACGGTGTCGCCTTCAAGGCCCACCACCCGTTTCAGCAGCATGATGTGCCTTCCTGCAAACCGCACGGCCACGATATCATGACGACCGGGCGGAGAAAAGAGGTAGGCGGGCCGCCAGCAGAAATTCATGCGGCCGTTTTGGTAGGTGGGCTCCATGCTTTGGCCGTTTATTTTAAAGGGAATCAAGACGTATGTGAACAAAACAACGGCCAGGGCGGCAATAACAGCGAGCCTTAAAAGAAATCCGGTGGTGAGGGACGGAAAGAAAAAGGTTTTTAGGGGGTGGTTATTTTTCATCCTGGATGTGGGCTTTCTGTTCCATTACCTTCGGGTGCCAGTTGTCGTTGTCGCCGGTGTATATTTCCGCCAGGCGAATGAATTCAAGGGCCTGCCCGCGGTCGCCTTTCATTTGCCATGCCCTGGACAGGTAGTAGTAGGCCTCGCCGTTGGCGGGGTCAATGGCAATGGACCGCTCCAGAAGGTCAATGGCGTCGTCGGGCATCTGCCCGTCGAGAAGGTCCGCCGCCCTCCGGTTGAGGTCGCGGGCGGCGCGGATTCGGGATTCGGGCTCCGTAACGCGGCGTTCCACGGGCTCGTCAATTTCCGCCGTATCGTCAATGGCCGCGCCCGGCGGCGCACCCGGCCGGCCGGCCGTGCCGGCGGATCTGCACCCGGCTGCCAGTAACAGCAGGGCGCACAGAAAAACAAAAAAACAAAAGCGGCGGTTAATCAGCAAATTTTTTCAGTCCTTTTAAAAGATTGTCAAACAGCCGGATGCCATGAACAGGGCATACCTCATCCGGCGCATTGTCTTCAAGAAAAACTTCCTCTTTCACATCCGGGCATCCGAACCGGGAGGAGAGCAGACCCGATTCCGTGCAGATGGTTTTTTTCACCACGCCCGGGGGCTGCCTGAACCAGGACCCCGAGGCATACCGGGGGATGGACGTCATGAGCTCCGCCCAGATCGGGAGGGCCGCCAGGGCCCCGGAGGCCTCGATGGACCCGCCCTGGTCATACCCCACCCACACCAGCGCCTGGATATCCGGCGTGTACCCCACAAACCAGGCATCCCTGTAATTGCTGGAAGTGCCGGTTTTTGCGGCAACGGGAAAGTGGATGCCCATCGTATTCAGTGATCTTGCGGTGCCTTCCTCCACTGCCGAACGGAGCATGGAGGAGATGATGAAGGCTTTGGCCGGAGACATGACCCGGTTGATCCGTATCCGGCGGCGGTTCAGGACCTTGCCGTCACTGCCGGTGACGTTTTTCAGCGCCAGGGGAAAGGGAAGCATGCCGTCTGCGGCAAAGGCGCAATAGGCCCGTGCAATTTCAATGGGGGCGGCCTCGAAGGCGCCCAGGGCCAGGGACGGGTAGGGTTTTAAGCGGGCGGACAGGTTCAGGTCGGCCGCGGTCTTGATGATGTTGTCAATGCCGGTCTGCATGGCAAGGTCGACAATGGCGCGGTTGTAAGACTTGGCCAGGGCGGTTCTCATGGACACCTGCATTTCCATGACCGGTGTATAGTTCTTGGGCTCCCACAACCCCTCTGCCGTGGGGTAGGTTTTGGCTTCATTGGAAAAAACGGATGCCGGTGTGAACCGGTCCAGGGCGGCCAGGCAGACAAAGGGTTTGAAGAGGCTTCCGGTCTGGCGGTGGGACTGGGTTACCCGGTTGAACTGGGTTCTGCTGTAGTCCCGGCCGCCGACCATGGCAAGAATATGCCCGGTCCTGGGCTGCATGACAATGACGGCCCCCTGGAGACGGCGGCCGGGAGCGGCACCGGCGTTGGGTGCCGTGCTTCCGCCGGGTGCCGTTTCCTTTGCTTCGGACGGTGGCGCGGTCAGCCGTTCAAGCCGGGTCAGCCCCTTTTCCAGGGCCTCGGAAGCCGCGGCCTGAACCATGGTGTCCAGCGTGGTGTGAATGGCGAGACCCAGGCTGGACAGGTCGTCTTTTGTATACAGGGTTGACAGCTGCTGCTGGAGATAATCGATAAAATAGGGCGCTCTCCTGGAATACGTGTGAAACCCGGCGGGGCTGAGGACGGTGTCCTTCAGCGCCGGAAGATCCTCCTCCGGCACCCATCCGTGGCGCGCCATTTCGTCAAGAATGTGGTTTCTCCTACCGATGGCGGCTTTCGGGTTTTTATACGGCGAATATATATTGGGCCCTTTTATGAGGCCCGCAAGCATGGCGGATTCCGGCAGGGTGAGGTCGGAGACGGATTTGCCGAAATAAAAATTGGCGGCTTCACCGGCGCCGTTTATGGACGAGGATCCTTTCTGCCCGAAATAAATTTCATTGAAATAGATCTCGAGGATGTCATTTTTTTCATATTTCAGCTCAATGATCAGGGCAATGACGATTTCTTTCAGCTTTCGTTTAATGGTCCGGTCCGGCTTGAGGAAATAGTTTTTTGCCATCTGCTGGGTGATGGTGGAGCCCCCCTGGAGCACCTCGCCGGCAAGGAGATTTTTATAAAATGCCCGCGCGATGCCCGTGATGGAAATACCGTAATGATCATAGAACCCCGCATCTTCCGCCGCAAGGAAGGCCTTGATAAAGTGGTCCGGGATATCCCTGATGGAGACCAGCCGCCGCCGCTCCCTGTCCGGGCCGAAGAGAAGGGCCAGCTCTTCCGGCTCCAGTTCCAGGGTGGACATGGATTCGCCGTTGTCGATGCGCTGGATGGCGTCGATTTGCACCGCCGGACGGGCCGCCGGGGGGTCGTCGGTAAACTGAATATAAACGGGAAATCCTTTGCGCATATTTCCGGGGAGCTGGGTGTCGTGGAGGTAAATCAACAGGCGGGTTCCGGAAACATTCATTTCCCCCTTCTGAGCCGGGTAGGTGCTCACCGGCCGGTAGTTTAAGCGCTCCAGCTTTTTTATAAACAGGCCGCGGTCAATCTTCTGGCCGGGATACAAGAGCATGGGGGATGAAAAGACCCTGGAGGGCACCTGCCACCTCCTTCCGGCAAACCGGTTTTCAATCTGTTTGGACAAGCTTAGGCCGTAGATGGAAAGCGCGACGAGAGCGGCCGCCAAAACCAGGCCCAGGCCCAGGGCCGTTATTCGCAACTTGTTTTTCATGGGTATGTTCTGCATGGTTTTTCGCAAAAAAACAACCTATTTGACAAAAGGGCCAATGTTCGATTTAAATGTTTGAAGCAGGCATACAAATTCCCGGTTTCGTCGCTCCGGCGAACCGACCGGATAAACTCAGTTGAGGCGATATGGACGGCATGAAAATCAATAAAGTGAACATTGCTCCCTCTGTGTGCTTTTATTTTTTCCTGGTGGTCATCGCGGAAGTCACCTTCGGGAACCCCGATTTTCCGATGACGGTCTGGCGGTTCGACACCGTTCCCGCCTGGCAGTGGAGCGTGCCGGTGCACGCGGCGGGGTTTTTCTGGCTCTTTTTCTGCAACTGGATTTTTTATGACCGGAGCATCCGGTTTCCGATCGTTGCCTCCACCCTTTATTTCCTTGTCTGCGAAACCGCCAACTGGCGGATATTTCATTTTTTTTCCTACGAGGCCGGCCCCTTTGGTCGGACCGCATCATTCTGGTTCATCATACTTTTATATACACTGCTTTGCACGGCGACCAGCCTGTTATTAAGAAGGAGGACGGATGGCGGATAAAAAGCTGACCCGAAGAGAGTTTGTCAAATGGGCGGCGGCAGGAGGCCTCACCCTGTCGGCCGGGCCCATGCTGTATTCGTGTTCAAAAAAAATCCACCCGGATGTCATTCAGACGGAAAATGAACTGATAAAACGCCTGCAGGGGGGGGCGCCGTCGCCTCCCAATATCATTATTATCAATGCCGATGACCTGGGGTACGGCGACCTGGGCTGTTTCGGGAGCAGGGCCATTCAAACCCCCAACATTGACCGGATGGCCGAAGAGGGGGTCCGGTTTACGGATTTCCATGCCTGCGACTCGGTGTGCACGCCGTCGAGGGCAGGCCTGCTGACCGGCCGGTACCCCAAGAGGATGAACCTGGATATGCCGCTCTTGTCGGAAGACCTGCCCATCGGTAAAAGCATGCTCATTAAATTCGGATATTATGCCGCAAGAATGGGGCTGGTGGACATGGCCAAAAAGAGCGGCGCAACGGGAATCGAGCAGCATGAAATCACCATTGCCGAAGCCCTGAAGATGAAAAATTACCGCACCGGCATGGTGGGCAAATGGCACCTGGGCGACTATTCCGGAAGCCCGGAGCACAACCCCACCAACCACGGGTTTGATTTTTATTTCGGCGTGCCCCACAGCAACGATATTGACCCGTTTCCCCTGTACCGCAACAACGAGGAGCTGGAGCCCCAGGTAACCGACCAGGCAAAACTCACCGGCCTTTACACAAAAGAGGCGCTCCGGTTCATAAGGGCGTCGGCGGGGTCCGGCGGCGGCAACCCGTTCTTCCTCTATTTTGCCCACACCTTTCCGCACCGGCCCCTGTTTGCGTCGGAGAACTTCAAGGACAAATCCGACGCCGGCATTTTCGGCGACGTGGTGGAGGAAATAGACTGGAGCGTGGGAGAAATAATGCGCACCCTGAAAGAGCTGGGCCTCGAATCCGACACCCTGGTGATGTTCACCAGTGACAACGGCCCCTGGTACCAGGGCAGCCCGGGAGTGTACCGGGGCAGGAAAGGACAGAGCTACGAAGGCGGCCACCGGGTGCCGTTTGTGGCCTGCCGCAAAGGGCATATCCCCGCCGGGACCGTGTGCGATGACCCGGCAATGAACATTGACCTGTTTCCCACATGCCTGGCCATGGCCGGGCTTTCAATCCCCGAGGACCGGATTATTGACGGCCGGAATATTGAAAACCTCCTGGTGAACCGGCCCATGGATGATCCCCATGATTATTTTTTCTTCTATCATCACGGCGAACTGGAGGCCATTCGCCAGGGGAACTGGAAGTATGTCAGGTCCATCAACCATTATTCCTGGCCCATGCCCGTAAACAAAAAACTGGGGGGTCTCACCAGGTACACCAAGGGGCCGCTCCCCATGCTTTTCAACCTGGAGCGTGATCCGGGCGAATCCTATAATCTCATCAACAAATACCCGGACAGGGCCAAGGGGCTGGCAAGCGTCATGGAATGGTGGGATAAGGAGATGGAGGCGAATCCGGGCGGCTGGACGGCCATGATGACGCCGTAAAATGATAAACAAACCATTAAACAACATCCTCGTAAAACCGGCAGGCCCTGACTGCAACATGGCCTGCCGGTACTGCTTTTACTGCGGCAAATCAGGCCTGTTTCCCCCGTCTCAGACGGGCGCGCCGTCCGCCCACCGCATGACGGAAGAGATTCTGGAGGAAACGATAAAGCAGCTCATGGCCCATGGCCCATCCCGGGTCAGTATCAGCTGGCAGGGAGGCGAGCCCACCCTCATGGGCGTGCCGTTTTTTGAAAAAGCGGTTGAACTGATAAAGCGGTATGGAAACGGCCAGGAGGTGGGGAACGGGTTTCAGACCAACGGCATTCTGCTTGACCGGGCGTGGGCGCGATTTTTCAGGACATACCATGTCCTGGTGGGGCTGTCGATCGACGGACCCCGGCACGTCCACGACAGGTACCGGCGGCTTGCCGGGGGAGGCGGCACCTGGGAGAAGGTGTCCGATTCAGCCAAGCTGCTGATGGATGAAGGGGTGTCCGTCAATGCCCTGTCCGTGGTCAATGATTACTCGGTCAACCACCCGGAAGAGATCTACCGGTATCTGAAAGATGCCGGTTTCATTTACATGCAGTTTATTCCCTGCGTGGAGCCCGACCCCTCGGACCATTCGGATCCGGTGCAGCCGGCGCCCTTCTCGGTGTCACCCGGGGCATATGGCAAGTTTCTCTGCACGCTGTTCGATCTGTGGCTCGCTGATTTTAAGGGCAACCTTCCCACCACGTCCATCCGGCTGTTTGAGTCACTTCTATACAGTTATGCGGGGTACGACCCTCCCCAGTGCACCCTGCAGGAAACCTGCGGCAACTACCTGGTGGTGGAGCACAACGGCGATGTCTATGCCTGCGATTTTTTCGTGGACCCGGACTGGTGGCTTGGAAATGTCATGAGGGACAGCCTTCCCGCCTTGCTGAATTCGAATCAGCAGCTAATGTTCGGAAAGATGAAGGCGGCCCTTCCCGACCAGTGCAGTAATTGCAGGTGGCTTGTTTATTGCCGGGGCGGGTGCACAAAGGACCGGCGCCTATCTTCTTACCGGGGGGCATCCTATTTCTGCGAGGCCTATAAACAATTTTTCACGCATGCCGACGGAAAATTCCGGCGGCTTATCCGGGAGCGTGAAAACCGCCTTTCCGCAAAAGTGGGGAGAAACGACCCCTGTCCGTGTGGGAGCGGGCGTAAGTATAAGAAGTGCTGCGGCAAATAGAAGTCATCTCAAAAAAGCTATATGCTTCAATATCCGCGTCAAAATGAACAAGCTAATCCTCGATCTTAAATCATATTTCATATTTTGAGATAACTTCAGGAGCATCAACTGACATCGAATATTTCACGGTCTCGCATGCCGGCGCGGATCAGCATGTTGCCGACAATCGTATATTCGGGGATAATCCGTTTGGAGTAAGTCAGCTCATTTCCCGAGGTGTCGGAATACGCAAACTCACCCTCCCGGAGAGAAAAAACCGTGAGATCAATGGGCGTGTTCACTTTTATGGCGGAGGTCATGTTCAACATTTCCCTCGGCCGTGATGACAGTTTGTAAGTCACATCGCCTAAATCCAGCCCCAGGGCAAGGAACTTTGACGCCACATTGGAAAGCGTGCGGCAGTGGGCCCAGGACGGCAGCAGCCAGAGATCGGAACTGATGGTAAAGTCAGTGAACCCCTGGTCCAGCGCCTGTTTAGCCGTGTCAAACTCAAAGCTGGCAACGCCATGGGCCACATCGAAACAGACGCCGTTTGCTT